>ERZ889078.3353-NODE-3353-length-10647-cov-10.685329_pt1 | contig 10647 bp, 12 predicted proteins | sample MGYA00521266_ERZ889078 | MGnify/ENA primary metagenome ERZ889078 (study PRJEB32303, sample SAMEA104408618) | aquatic metagenome | biome: Brackish water; feature: Pelagic; material: water | place: Baltic Sea | collected 2014-06-16T06:34:00 | depth 76,534 m ... | reverse complement strand
CTGCCTTCATGCAAAATTTAAGGATTCTCTGCTGGAACAAGATCCTTTTGAATAAGAATATTTTTATTCAGGAGGTATATATTATGTCCCAGACATCAAACAGGGAATTTGGCGCAATTATCACCCGCCTCATCCAGAAAGAAAATCTCACAAGAAATGAAGCAAAACAAGCCTTTACGTCTGTTTTGAATAATGAGATCACAGACATGCAGCAGGGAGCCTTCCTGGCAGCTCTGACAGCCAAGGGAGAAACAAAGCAGGAAGTTGCAGGTTCATGGGAAGCCATCTATGATCTTGACACAACCAAGGTGGACTTAAACACTGAAATCAAACCCGTTGATAACAGCGGCACGGGTATGGACACCTTTAAAACATTCAACATCAGTACTGCAGCCTCCATTATTGTTTTGAGCCTTCTGTGATCAACTGCTTCAAGCTTTCTGCCTGCCGGGTTTCCCAGTGATATGGATACTATGAATCTCCTCCGCCAGTGATCGTCTGCCCGAAACGGTAGCGGAAATCATCGTTCATTACACAGCGCCGGATCGAAGTGAACATTCTGGGATGGGCCAACCCCTCCCCGCCGGTTGAGATGACCAGTGACTTAAATCCTTCTCCTTCGACGCCGAGCCCACCGATGCTGGAAGCGTTTTTCACGAACTGGGATGCATCGGCAATGCTGGACATATAAGCCAGATTCTGAAGATTATTGGAATGAAAGACAATGGTATGCCGCAACCCCTGTTCAGCGGCAACCCCTTCATCCATAGCTTCTTTGTTGTCTTTGCAACGAACAAACGGCAGGATCGGCATGATTTGCTCGGTCCAGACGAGGGGGTGCTCTTTATCGGTTTCTAAAATAGCAATCTTTGTTTCAGGGGAAATATCCAGCCCAATGGCGCGTTTCAATATGACATTGGGCGGCTTGCCAATGTAATCCATGTTGATAACGCTGGGTGTCCGGCCCGGATGGATTTCCTTGAAAATTTCTTTGACAAGCGCATCCCCCTGATCAGCAGTGAGTTCATATGCGCCGTACTTGCACAGCAGTTCCTTTAAGGTGTCTGCCACGGAATTGGTAACAAAAATTTCCTTTTCACTTGAACAGGGAGTACAATTACTGAGGGATGATCCTCGGATGATACACTGGGCGGCATGATCCAGATCAGCAGATTCGTCAACCACCACCGGCGGATTCCCCGGACCGCCCGAGAGGATCCGTTTACCAATTTTTTTGGCAAATTCCACGACGCGGTGCCCGCCAGTAACCGTAATCATATCTGTTTTAGGATGGGTCATCAGGTACTGTGCCCCTGGAATATCCGGTTCTGAAACAGTGGTGATACAATTTGGCGGTCCACCCGCAGCCACAATCCCCTGGTTGAGGTCTTTAACCACCCGGGCAGAAATGATTTTGGTTTTCGGATGGGGATTGTTGACCACGGTATTACCGCCGGCCAGCATCATGATAGCGTTGTGCACAATACCCGGCGCTGCATTGGTTACGGCATTGATTGAGGCGATCATTCCTACCGGTATCCGTTCATTAATAGTCACACCGTGGTCTCCGGTAAATACTTCCGGTTTTATTTCTTCCATACCAGGTACGCCGCAGGCAACTTCCATTTTCAGTATCGAGCCTGAAACAGATCCAAGATCTGTTTCTTCCAATTCCAGCCGTCCGTATTCTTCTCGGTTGACCCATCCGATATCCCGTATCACCTGGATTATTTTTTCCCGGACATCCAACGGTAGCTGTACCAACTGCTTGTGGGCCGCCACGGCCGCCTGAATAGCATCTTCCATTTCCTGGAATACACCGTCGGAACCCCCATTGGGAATACCGTTTTCAGTCAAGGATTCGGAGACAGACATCTTTTCCAAAACCTTTGCTACGATAAGCTCTATCTGTTTTTTATCCACATTCATGTTACACCCTTTATGATTGAATATTCAATAAGCGCTTCCTATGCGCCATAGCGGTATCGAAAATCATTGGCCATCACGCATCTCCGGATCAACGTAAACATCCTGGGCCGGGTTTGTCCTTCACCGTTTGTGGCAATGTGAAAGGAGGTATAGCCTTCACCGGAAATACCTACACTTGCCAGTCCGCATGATCCGTTCTTGACGAAAGCCGCGCATTTGGCGCGGCTGGTCATCTTTTTAATATTCTTGATACTGTTGGAGTGGATCGCCATTGTATGGCCGCATCCCTGTTCGGCAGAAAGAGCTGCATCAATGGCTTCGTCTACATTACGACAGCGTACAATGGGCAATACCGGCATAATTTGTTCGGTCCATACCAGGGGATGATTTTTATCTGTCTCCAGAATCACGATCTGAACTTCATTTCCAACTTCAAGGCCAATGGATTTAAGGATAAACGAAGGAGATTTGCCGATGAAATCCATATTTATCACGCCGGGTTCACCCGGACCCTTTATTTCATTGAAAATATGTTTTAAAAGTTCTTTCCCCTGGGACGTATTGATCTCATAAGCCCCGTATTTTTTAAGATGTTCCTTCAGCTGGTCGGCAATGGATTCAACAACGAAAATTTCTTTTTCACTGGCGCAGGCCATACAATGGGAAAAAGAAGCCCCTTCGACAATGCACCTGGCAGCCCGGTCCAGATCAGCAGTCTCGTCGACCACCACAGGCGGGTTGCCGGGGCCTCCTGCAATCACCCGCTTGCCGGTCTGTGTGGCAAAGGCCACCACACCATGCCCGCCGGTTACGGCAATCATCCTTATCTGCGGATGTGTCATCAGGGCCTGGGCCGACGGTACTGAAGGTTCCTCGAGGCAGCAGATGCAGTTGGACGGACCGCCTGCGGCAATGATGGCTTTGTTTATATCCCGCACGACCCGGGCTGAAATTATCCGAGTGTTGGGATGGGGATTGTTGACCACGGTATTACCGCCGGCCAGCATCATGATGGCATTGAAAAGGATGGTGGGAGAGCCGTTGGTTACAGGATTGATGGAAGCAATCAGCCCCACCGGTATCCGTTCGATGATCGTAACGCCCTTATCACCGGTGAACACTTCGGGACTGAGATCTTCCATACCGAGAACACCGCAGGCGGCCTGATTCTTTTTGACATTGTCCGAAGCTTTTCCCAGTCCTGTTTCCTCGTATTCCATCCGGCCGTATTCATCCGCGTGGGTCAGGCCGACCTGCCGGACTGCTTCTATGATTTTTTCTCTAACGGCCAACGGCAGGGCCACCAGTTTTTTCTGAGCAATAGTCGCGGCCCGGATACATTCCTCCATTTCTTGGAACACACCGTCTGTGACAGCGTTGGCAGTGAAAGGAACGTTATTTGCCGTCAACAAATCCACACTTTCCTTACTCTCCTTACTCTCCTTACTCTCCTTCTGCAATTGGTTGACCACTATTTCAACGATTTGTTCAATTGTTCCTTCATCCAAGCTCATTCTCTACCTCATTAAATTATGCTAAAAAATAAATTCGAGTTCTTTTTTTTGCTTACAATTGAAACGAATATTCATTAAACTCCCAATCGGTTACATATTTTCGAAAACGGTCCAGTTCATTTTCTTTGAGGGCTACAAACGCTTTAATCAGTTCCGGTCCGACCGCTTCACATAATACCTTGTCCGCCTTTAGTTCTTCCAAAGCATCGCGAAGGTAAAAGGGTACAGTATCCAAGGTTCCTGGTTCAGCAAATCCAACATCCCCCACGAAAGGTTCTCCCGGTTCAATCTTATTCTTAATCCCGTCAAGTCCGGCGGCAAATGCGGCGGCAAACACGAGGTAAGGGTTGGCCGAGGCACACGGTGCGCGGTTTTCCACACGGGTTGCCGACCCTCTCTCATCGGGTACACGGCAGTAGACCGATCGGTTGTCCAGTCCCCATACCAGGTAATAGGGGCAAAAGGAATTGGGAACATACCGTTTATAGGAATTAATGGTTGGGGCAAACAGGGCTGACATTCCTTTGGCATGGGCCATTTGGCCGCCGATGAAATAACGTGTCAGATCAGAGATGCCGTTTTTCCCCTTGGGATCATCGAACAGGTTTTTGTGGGTTTCGGGATCACTCAGTGACAGGTGTATGTGGTAGCCGCTTCCACCCCCATCCGTGGTGGGTCGACCCATAAAGGTCAGGTGTAAATTATTCTGAACAGCCATTTCCTTGCAGACATTTTTAAATGTAAAGGAGTCATCTGCCATTTTCATTGCTTCATCGTATTTCCAGTTGATTTCATACTGGCTTGGGAAAAACTCATGGTTCATGTAAAGAACATCGATGCCCAGGTCCAATAATGTATTCTGTAATTTTTGTAAAAACCCGATCTTGTCAGTTGAGGGACCTATTTGGTATACAGAGGCGAGATTTGGATTGTATAAGGCTTTGGGATTGTCCTCATTTGGCTCGAAAAGAAAAAATTCAAGTTCACTGGCGCAGACCGCCCGCAGGCCCATCTCATCATATTGTTTTAAAATACGCTGGAGGCAGTAGCGCGGATCAACCGGTATGGGATTGCCATCCCTGAAAGGGCTGCCAATCAGGCGGGCCGTACCTTCCAGATGGGGCAAGACAGCAAAAGTGTCCAGATTCGGTATGACCGTCATGTCTTTCCAGTCGATTTCATAGCCGCATCCGGTTTCTTCAGCAACATCGTTGCCAAGGTGGATGGCATATATTGCCTGTGCAAAACCAAGTCCCTCTTCAGCCACCCTTTCCACGTGTTTGGCCGGCATCATTTTGCTTCGGCTGATCCCATAAAGGTCCGGGAATTCAAGTCGCAGGGATGTGATATTTTTTGATTTGATAATCTCTTGAATTTCTTTTAACTCCATGGAACCTCCTTTTTTGCGGTTATTGTTGTAATTTAAATTTTGTTTATAACATGTTAATGGAATATCAGAAATTTATTCCTTCCTGCCGGTTAGGTTTGCCAGAGTTTCGACAACTACTTTGGCTGCTGTCTGAATCTCGGATTCTGTTCCGGCCAGATAAATTCTTCCGGAAGCACCAAAGAATCTAATATCAACCAGCCGGACATTACAGTGTTTCTCTGCCTCATTTGCAGCAATTGATGAATAGGCTGCAGGCGTTACTTCCAGCAGATATACATCATCATTACCAAGTACGAGCATGCCCCTGCTGTTTCTATTAATGATAACCGCCTGATAGGGATCAACCTTGTTGATGGTGCTGGTAGCCAATATTTTTGGAGCCAGCCGATCTTCTTCTTTAAGGCCCAGTTCCTCCAGGATCATCTGTCCGGCATGCATCACCTCTTCACGGTCGGACGAATGAATCTCCAGCATGCCGTATCTTCTTTCAACAATCATCTCACCGGGTTTGCAATTGGTAACCTTTAAAGAAATATCGGTCAAGCGGTTGATCTCAATACCGGGTTCGACTTCGACGAACAGGGAGGACATTCCCTCTACAGGTAAAAATCCGCGACATCGACAGGCAAACAGGGATGCAAACTGGGGTTGTAATCGGTCCAAATGGCAATAGGCTCTTAATTCGGCCATGTATCAATCTCCTTCTTTTGTCATTACAATTTTATAATCTTTATGGCATATTCTTTTGCCAGGTCCACGGCTAGGGGTGTCACATTTCCATTAAGCGCAAGCTTAATGGTATTTTGATTTTTTTCTACAGCTGTGTTTATATCTTTAGCCGTAATCAGCTTCTTTGCTGTATTGTCTTTTTGCTCAGACATCACGGCATGATTATCATGTTTGGGAATCATCAACCTTTGAAAAACCGAATTCAACTGGTCGGTCGGGCAAAATACGATACCAAAAATTTTTAATTTATTAAAAATTTTATCGATTTCATTTTTTAAATTGGGGTTGATGAGAATATCAGGCCATGAAAATCCATCTTCGGCAGCCAGAATTTTTTTGCCTTTCATCAGGGCTGAAAACACAATACTGGATTCAAGATTATCACAGAGAAGACCGGCCAACTTGGTTGCCGCAGGAAAGTTAAACGTCGGCAAAATGAGAATATCCGAAAGATTGAGAACTTTTTCCAGATCAGTGGGGCCCACTTTATCCAGAACACATTTCACCTCTGATTTTTCTTTAATCTCATCCATGCTAACCAGGCTTCGGGCAGATTCTCCCCTGTAAACTCCCAGCCTTTCCGTCGTTTTCCCAATCAACCTGACCTGTTCCAGGGTTTTGTCCAGCCGGCAGACACCGTTATGGAAAACCACCAGGGCTTTTGGGCCCTGGTGGTGGTCCGCTTTGACCTTTGATATCCCTTTCAGAGACATATCTGTCATGGCCTCTATCACCAGGCGTTTAATCTTATTATTGATAGCACGATCTATCATTTAGCAGATGGGTCCGATATATCAAGGCTGTCCACAATGCCCATCACCACGGCATCCACAGGAATTTTCCCCTTTTTGCCAAATGCCTCCATAGCAGGAGCTCCCAGGGTGATAATAACCAACTCACCGTTTCCTGCGCCGATCTCGTCATCTGCTGCCACGATCACAGAGCCTTCCGGCGTCATATCTTTTTTTAAAGGCTCGACAAGAAGGAGCCTTAAGGCATGTAAGCCGTCTTTTTTTTTGGTGGACCAGACATTACCAACAACCCTAGCGATTTTCATTACCTTATCTATCCTTTTTTTATTTAAATCCTGTCGAACAAAAAATGATCAACAAAAGCCGAACTTGTCACCAAAGGTGAAATTTGTTCCTACCAATGGAATGCCCGTCATGGCGCAGGCTTCCAAAGTAAGCGACCGGATATCCTCTCTTTCCAGATTGCACAATTTGCTTTTACCGGCGGCTTTTGCCAGAATCGTCGCTTCAATGGTGATGGCCTGGATATAATTGGCAACTCTTTGGGCAGCAAGATCAATATCCAGCCGTTTTCTTAATTCAGGGTCCTGGGTTCCTATGCCGAAAGCACATTTTCCTTCATGGCATTTGAGGCAGACCACACACCCCATGGCCACCATCACTCCGGTGCCCAGGGCAACGGCATCCGCACCCAGGGCCAGGGCTTTGGCCAGATCTGCGCCATCTTTAATACCGCCTGAAAGAATAACACTCATCTCGTCTTTGACCCCCATGTCCTCAAGGCTTTTGACCGCTTGAACCAGGGCCGGCAGGCTGGGAATACCCAGGTTGTTGGCAGCGATAACCGGCGCAGCTCCGGTTCCCCCTTCGGATCCGTCAATAACAATACCGTCAACCCCTGCCTTTGCCGCAATTTTAACATCCTCCCATACCCGGCCGGCTGCGATTTTAAGAAATATCGGAATCCTGTTATCGGTAATATCCCTTAACTCTTCAATCTTTATACATAAATCATCCGCGCCGAATATATCGCCGTGACGGGGATGACTGTGAAGGTCAATTCCCGGGGGTAGCTGTCGAAACTTTGCCACCTCTTCTGAAATTTTGCAGCCCATCAAATGGCCTGACAAACCGGGTTTGGCACCAATACCAATGATAATTTCAATTGCATCAGCTGCCTCAATATTGCGGAGAGAAAATCCCATACGGCTTGGCGTGATCTGAACCACCTGTTTGTATGAATTGTCTCTTTCTTCCGGAAGCAGCCCGCCTTCACCGTTATTTATGGAAGTCCCCACAATATCAGTTGCTTTTGCAAGAGCGGTTTTTGCTTCTTTGCTCAGGGCGCCGTAGGACATCCCCGATATCATGACCGGTGTTTCTATGACAAGGGGCTCTTTGGCATACCGGGCTCCTAAAACCGTCTGGGTCTTGCAGTCTTCACGGTATGTATCAACGGGCATTCGAGTTAATTGCGCCGGCAGGATCAGTAAATCGTCAAAATTGGGAAATTTCCGCGGTGTACCGCATCCGCGGATGCGATGCTTGCCAACTTCGGCCTTGTATTTGATTTCTGCGATCGTCTCATTGTTCCAAACGCCTCTTTGTATATCCTTGACCTTGGGTATTTTATCTATTTTTGACATTATATTACCTTTTTATGGGTTGGTTTATACAGCTTATATTCATGCCGTCCATAAACTTTGGGGACGATGCTCATAAAGTCATCGACTCCCTGCTCGATGCCATATTTTTTAAAGATGAGTTCGGTTTCTTTTTTCTCCTTGTCATCAATGGGTACAATCATCACGTTTCCACCCAGCTTTTCCTCAACTGCCGGATCAAGAACGTGAATGATGCCGTTATACATGGACTCGCCAATGCCTTCACCGACTTCACCCAAAACAATGATCCGCCCTCCCAGGGTCATCTTTCCGGACCAGCGTCCCACATTACCGCAGACAACCAGATTTCCGCCCTTCATTCCCCAGCCCGCCCGGCTGCCGCTGTTTCCCTTGATGACGATCGTTCCGCCCAGCATGGATGGTGCTGCATTACTGCCGGTATTCATCTGGACAATAATCTCTCCATCCATCATATTGTCGCCCGTATACCAGCCGGTATTCCCCTCTATAACCAAAGTCGGCCCCTCAAGGAATCCGCCGGTATAGAATCCAGTACTGCCGTGCGCTGTTATTTTACTCTTACCAATCAGGGCTGTTGCAAAATTGTGAATGGAATGCGTCCCCACCACTTCAATCTCGTCTTCTGTTTGTATCAAAACCTTTAGTTTTTTATTGGCATTCCGAGAATTCATACCTGTTAAATCTAAACGGACCATATTTTTATGCCTCCCGGTTCCATCTCCGATGCATAAACATCAGATACAATTGGGGTTAAACAGATCTGTTCCGTACCAAACAGCACGATATTATCATCCTTTTCAAAAAACAGCATCGGTTTGATGCCAAGCCGGTCTTTTACGGTTCCAACCTGTGTCGGTGTACTCACCAGAAGTGTAAAGATCCCATCCAACTCATCCAGGGCCAGGTAAAGGGCCTCTTCCAGGTCTATTCCTTTTTTAGTCATATGGTATGCTAAAAAATGGGCGGCCATTTCTGAATCATTGTTGGTCTTAAATCTAACCCCAAGATTCTCCAGTTTTCTTCTCAGATTAAAGTAATTTGTAAATTGACCATTGTGAACAATGGCCAGTTCCGGAAGAAGGTATGAAACAAAGGGATGTGCAAAATTGATATTTTCCGTACTTTCGGTTGCAAGCCGAACATGGCCAATGCCATGGGTCGCCCCCGAAGGCGACATCTTGTGGCACTCCTTCAGGGTTTCTGCAGATCCCTGGTCTTTGTAAATCTTGATATGCTCTCCCAGGGAATGCACACAAAATTCCGGACTGGAATCAATTTCCCAATACAGATCACCTATTGCATCAAGGTCCATATCCACGGAGGCTTCATAAAAGCTGAATATCCCTACTCCTTTGTAAGCCCTTTCTTTGGAAATCGTCCCATACTTTTGAATGACCTTCTCAAGTTCTTTTTGCTGATGTAAATCAGACATTGCAACACGTATCTGAATATCATCCCGATTCTCATAAAAGGCAATGCCGGTAGCATCCTGCCCTCGGTGAATCAATTCCTTGAGCATATCAATAAAATTGTTACCCACTGCAGCAGACGGATCCCTGCAAATAAAACCTGCTACTCCACACACATCGCACCTCTAATTAAATGGTTATTGTTTTTAATACATCAACTTTTATCCCCATCGGAGATGATAGAAATATTCATCAAATTCCCTTTTTCAAACTTAGGTTGTCGACTTTGGAATAAGATCTTCAATTTCACCGTGTGGTCTGGGGATGACATGAACCGAAACAAGCTCTCCCACCCGTTCGGCTGCCGCTCCGCCTGCATCGGTGGCTGCTTTTACCGCACCCACATCACCTCGCACAAATACAGCAACCAATCCGGCTCCCACGTGCTGTTTACCAACCATCTTTACGTTGGCCGCCTTAACCATTGCATCTGCCGCTTCTATCGCGGCTACCAGTCCCCTGGTTTCAACCATGCCGAGTGCTTGTTCTCCCATTCTCCATTACCTCCTTGATTATACTAAAATTATGAAATATAAGTCTATCACTTCAATTTAAATGCTCTGGCCCTCATGGACCACTCTTTGGGTACTTCCATTGTAATGACGGATGTCTGGTCCATGCGTTTGGTTTTTTTGACCGACACGATGGATGCATCGCCCAATGCTTTTCCGGACCGGTCCAGGGCCGTGACAATATCATCTTTCTCCGGCAGGGGTAGAAACTCATAGGGCAGACTGATCCGGGCTTTATCTTTAAAGCTTTCATCTACTACAAATATGGCCTGGCCCGGACAAATATGGATACAGCTCAGGCATCCAATACATTTTTCCTCATCAATATGGGGCAGATTGGTAATATCTTCACCAACGGTAATGGCATCGACCTTGCAGCTTGCTTCGCACGGATTACAAGGAATATTCTGGATACATTCGATCACCACTACCGGCCCCTTGCTTCTTCTCTTCAAAGAAGGAATCCCCGGATGATTCTCCAGTCCCTCTTCTGAAATATAACCTGTTTTGGACAACCCGCTGGGCATAAGTTTTATCCTTTTATTGCAAGATTTAAACGTTCTTTTGCTTTTCCCCGCATTTCTCCATGAGCGCCGCTTCTCAGCCCCTTCATACTCTGCAGCTGCTCTTCGCGTTTTGTCTGAAATACGTCGTCGCTCAGATAACCGAGTTTGTTGGCAATGGCAAGTCCTGCAATTCTGCCTTC
>ERZ889078.3351-NODE-3351-length-10658-cov-6.702348_pt1 | contig 10658 bp, 7 predicted proteins | sample MGYA00521266_ERZ889078 | MGnify/ENA primary metagenome ERZ889078 (study PRJEB32303, sample SAMEA104408618) | aquatic metagenome | biome: Brackish water; feature: Pelagic; material: water | place: Baltic Sea | collected 2014-06-16T06:34:00 | depth 76,534 m ... | reverse complement strand
GTGTTCGCGAGACTGCCTGGTCTACCGTCATGGACGAAACGATGATCGAGGCCTATAGTTCATGCGGCGTGGTCACGGCCGCCTTCGCCGCAAAGCCGATTATTTCGGCGCTGTAGCGCGACCCAATGCCTGTAACACCGCGCCTGGAAACTCGGTCTGCACGATGTCGCAGCCGATTGAGAACAGCTTCAAGTAGGCCGCAGACTGCGACCCCAGCACCATCTGCTGCGCGTCGACCGGAAAGCCGTTGGTGAACACCTTCGCGCCGACTTTGTGGGCTAGCGGCGCGAGCGTCTCGACCGCGGTGGACGGGATCTCCACGATTTCCGGCGGCCGCTCGGGAAACAGCTTCAGCGCGGCGGCGACGTGCTCTGGGCCCGTTGCCCGGATCTGCACGCGGATCAGCGGATTCAGCGCCCGCGCCTTCGCTGCGGAGGTCGGGTCTGGCACGGACACAAAGACCTGGTCGATGACCCCTGCGGCGACGATGGCGGCGACCACGAGGTCGATGCGGTCCGTCTTGGTGTCCAGGTCGACGAAGAGGCGATCTTTGGTCAGGGCGAACGCCTCGGCGAGCGACGGCACACGTTCGCAGCTGAAATCGCCGCCGTACACGACGTGGCTGCCGTTCTCGCCCTTGAGCTTCATCGCCGTGACGGCGCTGAGCGTCATCCCGCTGACGCTGCCGGTGCCGTCGGTGGTCCGGTCCACGCTGCCGTCGTGCATCACCACGAGCTGGTCGTCCGCGGTGTGGCGGACGTCCAGCTCGACGCCGTCTTGCCCCATCCACAACGCCGCCCGAATGGCTGCCAAGCTGTTTTCCGGGGCGATTTGCGCGAACTCCCCGCCGGCGCCGCGGTGGCCGACGACGAGGCGGGCGCTGCACCCAGGGGTCAGCACGCAGCTCAGCGGCGCGGCGGCGAGGCGGGTCTTGGGCACGCCTTTGGTGGTGCAGTCAAACAGCGTCGCGAGCGGTCCCGTCAGCGCGGCGATGTTGGGTACGGGCTGGACGGCGCTCGCGGCGCCGTCGGCTGCGTCGGAGCCGACGCCATCCGACGACGTCGCGTCCAGCGCAGCTGTGTCACCGCTGAGCGTGTCTGCCGCCGCGTCGACGTCATCGCCAACGTCGGTGGCCTCTGCGCCACAGGCGGTGAGCATGGCCGCGGCGCACAGCAGCGCCGGCCACGAGCTGGGACGATGCGAACGTGAGTCGGTGCAAAATGGGTACATGACGCCCTCCAGACGGCTGAGGGTCCAACAACGCGCGGCCATAATCAAAAGACCGGCGAACCAAACCGCGCCCGCTCAGTGCCCGTGCGCCACCGGCGCCGCTGGCCCATTGGGATCAAGCGGCGGCGCTGCGCCACGCGGTCGTTGCGCGTCGTCCTCGTCTGGCGCGTTGAGCCAGGCCATCCGCGCTCGATTGAAGTCGTCGATCGCCACGAAATAGTCGGGATCTTCCAGCACGTTGATGTCGCAGATCTTCTCAGCACGCTCGATCAGGCGGGTGCAATCTGCGCTCAAGTGCCGTAAATGCACATGTTTACCCGCCCGCTGATACCGCGCCGCGATCTTGTTGATGCTCTCGATGGCGCTCTGATCCATGATCCGCGATTCGGCAAAATCGATGATCACCTCGTCTGGATCGTTCGCGACGTCGAACTTGGAGTTGAACAGCGTCGTCGAGCCGAAAAACAGCGGTCCGAAGATCTCGTAGTGCTTGATCCCCTTCTCGTCGACGGTCTTGCGGGCCCGGATTCGCAGCGCGTTCTCCCACGCAAAGATGAGCGCAGACACGACCACGCCGGAGATGACGGCGATGGCGAGGTCGAACATGACCGTCAGGCCCGTCACCGTCAGCATGACCACGACGTCGTTGAACGGGACCTTGTTGAGGATGCGGAACGTGTTCCACGCGAACGTGCCGATCACCACCATGAACATGACACCGACCAGCGCCGCGATAGGCACCATCTCGATGTAGGTCGCGCCAAACAAGACGAAGCTGAGCAGCGCCAACGCCGCTACAATCCCGGAGAGTCGGCCTCTGCCGCCCGAGTTGATGTTGATGATGCTCTGGCCGATCATCGCGCAGCCGCCCATGCCACCGAACAATCCGTTGACGATGTTGGCCGCGCCCTGCGCCACGCATTCGCGATTGGCGTTGCCTCGGGTCTCGGTGAGCTCGTCGACCAGGTTGAGGGTCATGAGGGACTCGATCAGGCCAATAGCCGCCAAGATGAGCGCGTAGGGCAGGATAAAGGAGACGTTGGCCCACGTGAACCCGACCGTCGGCATGGCGAAGCTGGGCAGGCCGGCGCTGATGCCGTCGCCACCGCGTGCGCGGATGAAGCTCGACACCGTCTCGGTCTCAATGCCGGCGCCGATCACGAGCAGCGTCACGACGAGGATACCCGTCAGCGCGGCGGGGATCTGAGAGGTGAGCTTCGGCAACCCCCACATGATGCCCATGGTCAGGCCGGTGAGGCCGAGCATCGTCCACAGCGAGGGACCAGCCAGCCACGCGCCGCCGACCTTGAACATGCCGAGCTGCGAGAGGAAGATCACGATGGCGAGGCCGTTCACAAACCCCATCATCACGGGGCTTGGGATCATGCGCACGAACTTGCCGAGCCGCAGCGCGCCAGCGCCGATCTGAATGAACCCGGCCAGAATGAGCGTGGCGAAGAGGAACTGCAGTCCCCACGCGCCGTCGGCAGCCAAGCCGGCCTCGACGCCGCGGGCGTTGCCTTCACTGACGAGCGAGACCATGACGACGGCCATCGCGCCGGTGGCGCCCGAGATCATGCCGGGTCGGCCGCCGAAGATCGCGGTGATGATGCCCATCATGAAGGCGCCGTAGAGCCCCACGATCGGCGACACACCGGCCACAAAAGCGAACGCGACGGCTTCGGGGACCAGCGCGAGGGCCACGGTCAGGCCTGACAGGATGTCGTTCTTGACCTGTGCGGGCGTCATGGCGGGCGTGGGCTGCGCGAGGTGCGTGTCGGTGGGGCGGGAGGTTGGGTTCGTCTTCAGATCTGTCACGTGTGGGGCGCTCCGGTGCGCAAGCTCGCGCGGCATGACCCGGCTCGTGCCGAGTGACGCCTGCGTCCACCGCGCGCATGGGGGTGTTGGGAGGAGATAGGGAGCGCGCGAACTGGGCCGGCCAGGGTGAGGCGGGGCAGGGCGCGCTTGGGGTGCCGGGGGCTGTCAGGCCGGCGTCTCGGCGTCCTTGGCCGAGGTGGGCTGCGACGCCGGCGCTGTGTACAGGAACCGTTGGGCGGAGGCAAACCCCGATCGCGGAGGGTCTACGTCGCCTCTGGAGCCTCAATGGGCGCGACAACCCCGGAAACTCCGCCGTTTTGCGAAGCCGCATCGCTAGGCAGGTCGGCGCCGGCGGGCAAGCGCGCACCAAAGACGGCGTACAGCACCGGCAACACGACCAGCGTCGCGAGGGTCGACGTGATCATGCCGCCGACGACGACCGTGGCCAGCGGCCGCTGGACCTCCGCGCCGACGCCAGTGTTGAAGGCCATCGGAACGAAGCCAAGGGCTGCGACCGCCGCCGTCATCAGCACCGGTCGCAGGCGCGACTCCGCAGCACGATGGATGGCGACCAGGGGGGCGCTGCCTCGTTCGAGCAGCTGCATCACGCGCGACACCAGGACCATGTCGCCCAGCACAGCGACGCCCGACAGCGCGATGAACCCGACCGCGGCAGAGATGGAAAACGGCATGTCTCGCGCCCACAACGCGACCACGCCGCCCACGGCGCCGAAAGGCACGCCGGTGAAGACCCGGATGGCGTCGGCCGCGCGTCCGTAGGTGAGATAGAGCAACGAGAAGATGAGCAGCAGGGCGATGGGCACCACGACCAATAGCCGCTTCTGTGCGCGCTCAAGATGCTCGAATTGACCACCCAGGCGTGTGTAGTAGCTCGCCGGCAGCGCCACCTGGTGCCGCAACGCCGCGCGGATGTCCGCCACAAAAGAGCCGACATCTCGACCCCGCACGTTGGCCTGCACCGTGACCCGGCGCTTGGCCCACTCGCGTTGGATCGTCGATGGCCCTTGCACCACAGCGATGTTGACGACCGTGCCAAGCGGGATCTGGGCGCCGGAGGGCGCCCGCAGCAGGACGTGACCGATCGCTTCAGCCGACTTGCTGGCGTCGTCGGGCAGTCGCAGCACCAACTCGAAGCGCCGCTGACCTTGCACGACCTCGCCGACCTTGCGCGCGCCCAACGACGCGATGGCCTCCAGGATCTCGCCGACCGGGACGCCGTGTCGCCCAGCCGCCTCGCGGTTGATGACCATCGCGAGCGTGGCCTGCCCGGTGAGCTGCTCCACGCTGGCGTCGACCGCGCCGGGGATCCGCGTGATCACCGACCTGATCTCCTCGGCCTTGGTGCGCAAGACCTCGAAGTCATCGCCAAACAGCTTGACGCCGACGTCAGCGCGGATGCCGGCCACCATCTCATTGACGCGCATCTCGATGGGTTGGGTGAAGACGGATCGCATCCCCGGCATGCCGTCGAGGGCCGCGCTCATCGCCCGCACGAGCTGGTCTTGATCGTTGGCCCGTCGCCACTGGTCGCGCGGCTTCAGGGTGATGAACACGTCGGAGACCTCAAGCCCCATCGGGTCGGTGGCGACCTCGGCGGCGCCTGTGCGTGTCCAGATATGCGCGATTTCGGCGGGAAACTGAGCTTTCAGCAGCCGCTCGACCTGGGTGCCGTACCGGACCGACTCGGTCAGCGAGATCCCCGCGACCCGCACGGTGTTGATGACGATGGCCTGTTCGCGCAACCGGGGCACAAACTCGGCGCCAAGGCGGGTCGCAAGCCAGCCCGCCGTGGCGACGCAGCATCCAGCGAAGAACAGCACCAGCTTGCGCCGACGCAGCGCCGCGCTCAGCACCGGCCGGTAGACCGCCTGAAGGCCCCGCACCATGCGATTCTCGCCACCGCCCGATCCCTTCCGCAGCACATAGCTCGCCAGCACGGGCATCAGCGTCAGCGACAGGATCATGGAGCCGATCAAGGCGAAGATCACCGTCAACGCCATGGGCTGAAACAGCTTCCCTTCCACGCCCTCGAGCGCCAGGATGGGCAGGTAGACGATGGCGATGATCAGCTCGCCAAAGAGCGTCGGTCTGCGCACCTCGACCGCCGCATCACGAACGATCTCTTGCACGCTTTTGCCGGTCGTGTCCGCTTCGAGTCGCCGAGCAGCGTTCTCGACGAGGATGACCGAGCTGTCGACCACCAGGCCGAAGTCGATGGCGCCGAGGCTCATGAGGCTGCCCGCGATGCCGAACTTCAACATCGCGCTGAAGGCGAAGAGCATGGACAAGGGGATGGCCGCGGCGACGATGAACCCGGCGCGGAAGTTGCCGAGGAAGGCGAACAACACGGCGATGACGAGCAACGCGCCCTCCAACAGGTTGGTGCGAACGCTGTGCAGCACCTTGTCGACGAGCTCGGTCCGGCTGTAGACCGGCGTCAGCGCCACGCCCGGCGGTAAGCTTGATTTGACGGCCTCTAGGCGGGCCTCGAGGCGCTGTGTCAACGCTCGGCTGTTCTCTCCCTTAAGCATGAAACCGAGCCCGAGGACGGCCTCGCCCTGACCATCGGCGGTGACCGCGCCGCGGCGAATCTCGTGTCCGACCCGGACGTCGGCGACATCGCGCAGGTGGATCGGCGTACCGTCGACCGTGGCGACGACCACGCCTTTGAGGTCGGCCACGCTGGTCAGCAGCCCTTGGCCCTGAATGAACTGCGACTCGCCAGCGACCGCGAGCAGCCCGCCGCTGCTGTTGCGATTGCCCTGACGTAGCACACGGGCCACGTCGTCCAGCGACAGGTCGTATTGGATGAGACGCTCGGGTTGGACCACTACGTGCAGCTGTTTCTTGAAGCCGCCCCACGTGTTGATCTCTGCGACGCCCGGGACCTGGACCATCTGCGGTCGGATCACCCAATCGTGCAGCGTGCGCAGCTCTTGCGCGGAGAGGGTCTCGCTCTGAATGAGGTACTGGAACACTTCGCCCAGCCCTGTCGCGACCGGGCCAAGCGCTGGTCGCCGCACACCATCAGGCAGCTCGACGGTGGCAATGCGCTCGCTGACGACCTGCCGGGCGCGGTAGATGTCGACCGTGTCGTCGAAGATGGCGGTGACTTGGGAGAACCCGAACTTCGAGATCGACCGCACCTCCTGCAATCCCGGCAACCCTGAGATGGCCTGCTCGACTGGGAAGGTGACCTGGCGCTCCACCTCAAGCGGCGACAAAGCGGACGCGACAGTGTTGACCTGCACTTGAATGGGCGTTGTGTCGGGGAAGGCGTCAAAGGGCAGCTGCTGAAAGCTGGCGACCCCCACGACCGCTAGGAGCGCCGTCGCCAGCAGCACGATGGGGCGGTGGCGCAGGCAGAGATCGATGAGTCGTGTGAGCATCACTTGCCTCCAGGCGCATCGGAGGCGCAGCAGCCAGCGCCGATGCTGCCCGGCAACATCTCAGTGCGCAGGAGGATGGCGCCGGTTGTGACCACGGCGTCGCCTTCCCGTACGTCACCTTGGACGCGGGCCATCTCGCCGCCGCCTAGTCGGCGCACGACGCGTCGCTCGTAGATGCCTTGGGACTTGCGGACAAAGACCACGTCGGTGTCGTCTATCCGCTGGATCGCGACCCGCGGGACAAGGATGGCGGACGCCGGTGCGCCGGTCTCGATGCGCGCGCGTGCGAACTGGTTGGCGCGCAGGGATCCAGTCGGGTTCGGGACGTCGGCTCGCGCGGTGACGGTGCGGGTACGCGGATCGACCTCAGCGGCGATCCACGTGATCTTGCCGTCGACGGCGCCGGTGTCGATGCCGGCGACTGTGACCCGCATCTTCTGGCCCAATGCCAGCTGTGAGGCCGCAGATTCGGGCACCTGGCAGCGGACCTGGACCACGCTGGTGTCGGCTACGGTCGCCAGCGAGCGGCCGGCGGCGGCCAGCGCGCCGATCACCCCGGGTCGCCGAACCACCGTCCCCGCTAGTGGCGCGGCGAGCGTGTAGCGACCCGAAGGTTGTGAGCCGACGGCGCCCGCCATGCGCAGGCTCGCCTCCGCGACCCGCACGCGCGCCTTCGCGGAGGCCAACTCCTGCAGCGCCACCTCCAGACGCCGTGTCGATGTGGCGCCCCAAACGCGGAGCGTCCTGTGGCGGCCCACGTTGGCTACCGCGGCACGGACCAGACCGCGGGCCGTCTGCAGCTCGCCTTGAATCTCACTGACGCGCAGGCTCTCGATCTCGAAGAGCGGGGTCCCCACAACCACGGACGCGCCCAACTCGACGAGGACACGCCGGATGATGCCGGGAACGATGGCTTGGACGTCGGCCACACGGTCGATGTGAAAGGCGATTTTTGCCGTACAGTCGACGAACGTCGCCGCTTCGGCCCGCCGCGCGGCGACCGTCTCGATGCCCGCCGCCGCCTCGATGGCCGGTGTGCGGAGACGGACCAACGCCGGAGAACCGCCAGTCTTCGTGGAGCCGGCAGGCTCAGGCGTGCCGACATCGGGGAACGTCGCGCCCGGCTTGCAGATTGGACAGAACGACTCGGGAAATCCGTGTTCGCTGCACCAATCGCCGCGCGCCTTGAACACGGGCACGAGCGCCGGGTTGCATTTGGTGCACAGCGCCTCTGGAACGCCGTGTTCCCGGCACATCAGCGGCTCTCCGGTAGCTTTGGCCGCGACCACCTGCCGCGCGCCAGGCGCCTTTCCCGCGCTGCCGCTGGCGTCGTGACAGGCCGAGGACGGCCACAACAGCAGCACCGCAACCAGCCTAATCTGCGGTGTCATGGCTAGTTGCCTCCAGCTCGCGGTGGACGCTCAAGCTTGAGGTTTGGATTGCACAGCAGACACTGCGACTCGGGCAGTCCGTGCTCCTTGCACCAGTCGCCGGTGGCCTTGAACGCGGCCGTGAGCGAGGGGTTGCAGCGCGTGCACAAGGACTCAGCGACCTGATGTTCGCCGCACCAGTCCGCGTGGGACCCAGGCACGGCGTGCGCTGAGCCGTGGTCGGCGGCCGGTTCGGCGCGCTGGCGGCAACCGGTGGCTGTAAAAATAACGATCGCGACAAAAAAGATTGGGTGTACCCGCATGGGTCGTGCTCCTGTGTCATGAACTGGGAGTTGGTGCAGCCAATGGCCGATCAACGAACGCAGCTGCGGAGCCCACACGCGACAAAACGTCGCGCGGAGCTCATAAGGTCGACGCGTCGCGATGGACGCGTCGACCTCACTTCGCTGCGTTGATATCGACCGTGTGGATATCGACTGCGTGGATCCGATTCAGCTCAAGAGACGCGGCGGTCGGAAGACGCTGGACATGCTGCCGCTGGCGGGTGCGTCCACGGCGGCGAAGCGCTTGGTCACCGATAGAGATCGGGTCATCCCCAGCACGGTGAAAGACGCCACATTCGCGACGAGGCTGGTGCTGCAGCTGCAGTCGGGGCAGTTGTCCTTGCACGGGGCCTCATCGTTGCACGGGGCCTCATTATTCGGACCAGCCTCAGCGTCTCGACGGGCTACGCCCCCATGATCGCAGCCGTCGTGCGCTTCCGACTCAGCGTGGGCCTTGGATTCGTCGCCATCGCAGACGCACCGCGCGCCGCAGCGCTGTTTCGCAAGCGACGCGATCGGACCGCCGATCCCCAGTTGCCCAAGCAACAACACCGCCATCACCAACGAGAGGCCGGCGCTGCAAAGGGGCTGGGAGATGTGCCGGGTCCATGCCATTGGGCTGCCTGTGGGAGCTCAGTCGGAGCCTACGCCAGCACGACCTTACCACGGGTCGCGTCGCCGCTGACTACCAGGTCAGAAACGTCAGCCCGATATCAAAGCTCGGGTTCTTCGTGGAATCGCGCCACGCCACTCCGATCACACAGCCGGCGTCGACCGTGATGGCCGGGTTCATCTCATCGCCCTGCAGGTCTTTCGCCACAGCCTCGTTCTTGCCCCACGTCAGCCCGCCGTCGGTCGACCGCGCGGCGTAGACGTCGTAGCTCTTCTTGTTGCGAAAGTCCTGCCACACCGCGTAGATCGCGCCTTTGCACTTCGCGCCGGTGCCCACCGCCATCGACGGATCCTCCTGGTAGCGCGCGTCGTCGTCGTTGACCTGAACGTCCTTGCCCCAGGTCAGCCCGTCCGCGCTGGAGTCCGAGAATACGTCGTTTTCGTTGCCGGACTTCTGCTTGCGCTTGTCGGACCACATCACGACCACCCGGTCGTTGGGGGTGACGACCAGAAACGTCGCCTTGCCAACGTTGGCCTTGCCGGTCACGTCGTTGACCTGCAACGGCTTGGTCCAGGTTTTGCCGCCATTGGTCGACTTCGCCGCGAAGATGTCGCCGTCGAAGCTCTGCCAGGCGTAGTAGAGGTGGCCCTTGCTGTCCGCCGCGATGGCGACCTGATCATCCTGCGCGGCGTCGTCTTGCACCGGGACGCCCTTGCTGAAGCTCTTGGTGTTGAACAGATCGGAGGCCGTGGCGAAGTAGGGATCGTACTGCTTCTTGGTCGGGTGATGACCGCGCCACGCCGCATGGACGACGCCAGGGCTGACGACCAACAACGCCGGATCTTGGCCGTTTGTGCTGGTGCTCACGACCTCAAGCGGTGCGCTGAAGTCCTTGCCGGTCGTCGACCACGCGATGGAGATCTCCGCGTTCTTGGTCTGTGATTCCCACACCGCATAGAAGTTGCCGGCGGAGTCCGAGACGACCCCGATGCCGCCCCAGTAGTACACATCGCCAGCGGTCTTGTTGACCTGCAGCGGCCCTTTCACCGTCGCGCAGCTGCTCGGCGCCTCCCAGTTCATCATCAAGTTGCCGCCCTTCTGCACCCAGCTGACGTAGAACTGATTGTTGCGCGCTGGGCTGATGAACGGGTTGACCGTGCCATCCGTGTTCTTGTTGACGAACTTCTTGCAACTCAGCGGCGTGAACGCCCCGAAGGTTGGTCCGGTCGCATCGGCTGTGCCGGCGTCTGGGGTTCCGGCGTCTGGGGTTCCGGCGTCTGGGGTTCCGGCGTCTGGGGTCCCGGCGTCAGGAGCGGCTGTGTCAGGAGCTGCCGTGTCCGAACCCACATCTGGCACCGAGACGTCTGCGCTGTCGGCGTCTGTGGCGCTGTTTGTGTCAGCGACCGCGGCATCCGCTGCGCCCGAATCGACCGCTGCCGTGTCCGCAGCGCCCGAATCCGTTGTGCCCGAATCCGTTGTGCTCGTGTCGACTGTGCTCGTGTCGACTGTGCCGGCGTCAAAGATCGCAGCGTCCGCGGCGCTGCCGCTGTCGGTAGGAAACGTGCCGCCATTCGAACCGGTATCGCTACAGGCGCCGAGGCTCAACGCAGCCGCGAGGCCGGCGATGAGGGCGCTAAGCGCGGTCGACCGGGACAACGAGCGCCACCGGGACGCAGAAGAGGGCAGGGTGGTCATATCGGCTCCGATTCAGATGGTCGGTGTCGCGGTCGCGCCAGGATTGCATAAGAATACGGCCCCTTGGTATCTGGGTAAAGCTACCGGCCGCGGTCCGCCCGAATTGACCGGATGATGTCGTCAAGCGGGCCTCGATCATCGTTTCGTCCATGACGGTAGACCAGGCAGTCTCGCGAAC
>ERZ889078.3347-NODE-3347-length-10664-cov-9.407107_pt1 | contig 10664 bp, 12 predicted proteins | sample MGYA00521266_ERZ889078 | MGnify/ENA primary metagenome ERZ889078 (study PRJEB32303, sample SAMEA104408618) | aquatic metagenome | biome: Brackish water; feature: Pelagic; material: water | place: Baltic Sea | collected 2014-06-16T06:34:00 | depth 76,534 m ... | reverse complement strand
CCGTGTCTTTGCGAGCCCGAAGGGCGTGGCAATCCCCTAAATCTCACGCGAAAAAAGGGATCGCTTCGGTCATTGCACTCCCCCAATTAATTTCTTTCATCACCCCTCCTAAACGCGTATTGTTTATTCCGTTATTATTCAAGGAAACAAAATATGATTGCAGTCATCCAACGCGTCAGCCAGGGGGAAGTCAGAATCCAGGGGACATCCCGGGGAAAAATTGGTTTAGGTCTAGTGGTTTTCCTTGGAGTTAGCGACGATGATGAATCTCGGGATGCAGATTGGTTGGCTGAAAAAGTAGCGGGCCTGCGAATTTTTGAAGATGACGAACAAAAAATGAATTTATCCCTACATGATGTGGGTGGCAAGGCTTTGGTGATCTCACAATTCACCCTGCTGGCCGATTATAAGCGTGGAAGACGACCAGGCTTTACCAAAGCCGCGAAACCAGAAAAAGCCATACCCCTGTACGAATATTTTATGGATCAACTCTGGCGGAAAGACATACAGATTGAGAGCGGCGAATTCGGCGCAGATATGCAAGTGCAGATTACTAACGAAGGACCCGTAACCTTGGTGCTGGACAGTACTGTAAAATATCCTCGCTGAATACAAAACGTCCCTCAGAGGCAATTGCATCGTCACCCCGAGCCCCGAGGAAGCGTCTCGAGACTCCCTCATGAAGACCATTGAGAAGGATTTCTTAATTCTCAATTACGGCCTATCTTCTAGCACCCTAATTGAAAGGATAATATGTCTCAAATTGGAAGAATGAATACACTTCGAGTGTTGCGGGAAGTTGACTTTGGTGTCTATCTGGATGGTGAAGAATTAGGCGATATCTTATTGCCCAAAAGGGATGTTCCACCGGGGACTAAAGTTGACGATTCGGTGGAAGTCTTTATCTATTTCGATTCGGCTGATATCATTATCGCCTCAAGCAAAAAACCTAAAACTCAGGTAGGCGAATTCGCCCTTCTAACCGTTATTGACAATAACGACATGGGGGCTTTTCTGGATTGGGGTCTGCTCAAAGACCTTTTGGTACCTTTTCGGGAGCAGAGTCACAAACTATTAAAAAATCATGACTATGTGGTTCATACTTACTTTGATCGGGTAAGTAATCGTATTGCTGCCAGCACAAAACTGGACAAATTCTTAAGCCCAGACCCACCGCGCTATTCAGTGGGTGACAAGGTTGACCTTTTTATCGTCAATCGGACAGATCTGGGATATAGGGCGATCATAGAGAATCAGCACTGGGGTTTGCTGTTCAAAGATGAGGTCTTCCAGCCGCTGGAACAGGGTCTGCGGATTGAAGGATATATCAAACTGTTGCGGCCAGATGGCAAAATTGATCTCAGCTTACAAAAACCTGGCGGACAGGATTTGGATGCGGCGAGTCAAAAAATACTGGCTGCGCTAGACTCAAACGCTGGGTTTTTGCCCTTTACCGACAAAACCGCTCCAGAAGAGATTTATCGTGAATTCGGCCTCAGTAAAAAAGTATTCAAACGCTGTCTCGGGGGTCTCTATAAAAAGCGGCTCATCACGTTGGAACCCAGCGGTATAAAACGATTGTCTAAATCTTAACGACTATCGACTAGGTGGCTGCTCATGATCAGAGTAAATGATCTCCATTTCGCCTATCCCGGCAACCCGCAAGACACCCTCCGCGGGCTAAATTTTCACATTAAGGAGGGGGAGATCTTTGGCTTTTTAGGTCCCAGCGGAGCTGGGAAAAGTACAACCCAAAAAATCTTAATTGGCAATCTCAAAAACTATAAGGGCACTGTATCGGTTAATAGCCATGATTTAAAATCGATCACTCCTGACTTCTACGAATCCATCGGTGTCGCCTTTGAAACACCCAACCTTTATTCAAAATTTACGGCCATGGAAAACCTTGCCTTTTTTCGCAGTTTCTATAGCAATCAAGCTCGCGATCCGAAAGAATTGTTGGCTGCTGTTGGCCTTGAAGGTGATGCCAATACCCGGGTAAATGATTTTTCAAAGGGCATGAAGGTTCGTTTGAATTTTTGCCGAAGCCTACTTCACGACCCGAAAGTGATCTTTCTTGACGAACCGACAGCCGGTTTGGATCCTGTCAATCTTCGCAAAATGGAAAGCCTGATTCTGGCTGAAAAAGCGCAAGGTAAAACGATCTGCATCACCACCCATGATATGCACGTCGCGGATACACTCTGTGACCGTGTCGCATTTATTGTTGATGGCAATGTGAACCTTATTGATGTGCCGCGAGAACTCAAACTCCAACATGGCCAGCGCTTGTTAGAAATCGAATACAGAATCCACGAAAGCTTGAAAAAAGCGTCCTTTTCCCTGGACAATATTGCCAGCAATAACGCACTTCAATTGATTCTGGATAATCACTATATAGAAACAATCCACTCCCGTGAGGCAAGCCTTGAAGATGTTTTTGTAAAAACCACAGGTAGAAATCTGGCATGAGACTGGTAATCTCCCTCAAACAGGATATTCGCTTTCAATTCCGCCACGGATTCTATTATGTCTATGCCATCCTGTCAGTCTTCTACATCCTGGTGCTGCGTTTCCTCCCCGTACCCCTCGTCCATCCGACCATGGTCTTGATTCTCTTTACAGATGTTTGTGCTCTGGGTTTTTTCTTTGTTGGGGCGATAATTCTCCTGGAACGCGGCCAGAATATTACTGAAAGTTTGTTTGTCACACCCTTAAGACTTTATGAGTATCTACTTTCCAAACTGCTCTCATTTTTGATCCTGTCAGTGCTTTCAACAGGGATTATTATTCTTGGCGCTTCCATCCATATGCAAAACGTTGTCTGGTTTTGCTTCGGCTTAATCTTGAGCTCCGGCATTTATACCTTATTTGGGCTTGTGTTTGCCGCAAAGGCTCGCAACGTGAATGATTATTTTGTACGCTCGCTGGGTATGGGTATGCTTATCAGCCTGCCAATTGTTGCTTATCTGGGATTATTTGACTCCCCCATTTTCTATCTTTTCCCCAGCAAGGCAACCTTGATTCTCCTTGATGCATTGGGACGAACTTACCCATCAGGCGAGTTGGTCTATGCCGGTGTCAGCCTGCTGGTCTGGATCCTGCTCTTCGCGTTTATGGCTCACCGTCGCTTTGAAAATCATGTAAGACATCCGGCCTGATATGAAACGGCCGATTAGCACGCTGGTCCTGGGGGATGCGCGGAGTATTGTCCGGGATTCTACGATGATACTGGCAGCTTTTGGACCGCTTGCCATCTTCGCACTTCTGTTCTTTTTACCCTTTATCGAGTCCCTGGTTTTTCTGCGTTTCGCCTTTAACCTTGAGGAATATCGCCTGTTTATCGTTGGCTTTTTAAGTCTGATCCCCAGTATGTTGTTTGGGATGATTTTCGGCTTTGTTATGCTGGATGAGCGGGACGAGGATATCATTAGTTTTATTTCCGTGACACCTCTGCAAAAAAAGGGGTATCTCAGTTATAAGCTTCAGGTGCCCATGGCTTTGAGTGCCGTTTTCTTTTTACTCCTGATTTATGCCACAAGGCTGATTGAATTGAACCCGCTCCACGCCCCTTTTATTGCAATCCTGGTAGCCCTGGAATCTGCCATCGGCGCTCTCTTTCTGGTCGCTTACTCAGAAAACAAAGTAGAGGGGCTGGCTTTTAGTAAGTTGATGGGGATTATGTATCTGGCGGTGCCAGCAGTCTTTTTATGGCCTTCCAATTGGCATTGGATTACTGCAGTTCTGCCCCCTTTCTGGATAGCAAAAGCGTATCTCCATAGCGAACAGGGGTCATTTTTAATCTGGTTAGATCTGGGCTTCGGTCTGCTGATTCATCTGGCAGTAATCTTACTCCTGATACGCGTCTTTTTTAAACAACAAGAGTAGTTACACCTCCCGGCGTGGATAAGACTCAATTCAACTTGTGATTGATCTTTTTTACTTCCTCCAGGATGGATTTCAAAACATCACTATTTATGACTGGCGCAGCCGAATCAGCGTCTTTTTCTGTTGCTTGACCACCACGGTAGGCTTTCACCCTGGCACGCAGCGTTGTGTGTAATGCTTCAAAATCTACAAGACCAGATAATTTTCCCTCGTGGACTCCAGGTTGAGCACCCTGTCCAGCAGTTTGAACCAATAAAGTGCCAATACCAAGCCAGCGCTCATAAAGGGATTGACGAAGTGTAAAATCAGTCACTGCCCGATAGGGGATACTGACGGTTGTTTTTGTAAGAATACCTTTTCTAATGACCAGTCGCTCGTCATCTATTGAATAGCGCAAATTGATGATCCATAAATACAGCAGCCAGGGAATGGAAACCCAGACAGCGATAAGAGAGCCAGCAATCCAGGACCAAACATAGTTGACAAAATCATGATTATTCACTTCCGGGTCAAGATTAACAACCAAAGCTTGCACGATCAGAGTCGCCAGCACTGTCACCAGGGTTACTGTTAAAAGGGTGTAAATATAAAGCCGCATGAGCTTGTTAATGTCAGGCCTGAATTCCATAATCAATCTCCTTTTCATCGAAATTTTTGTTGATGATGTACCCGCCATGACATAATCGGTCTCAGGATTCAGCAGATCCTGAGAATTCCAGTTAATTGCTCAAAGGCTTGGGTTGAATATCCAGATACTGTTGAATATTTACTTCATCAATGTACTTCGCGTCCAGATATTTATCGGCATATTCCTGAAAGACACCTTCGCTAAGAAAAACATCAAATAAATCTGCATCAATATGGTGGTCTGCCTTGAAAAAGCCCATGATTCGCATGGCCTCAGAAAGCGTTTTGCCTTTTTTATAAGGCCGATCACTGGCGGTCAATGCCTCAAAGATGTCAGCAATTCCCATGATACGAGCCTGAACTGACATGTCTGATTTTTTGAGTCCCTTGGGGTATCCTGTACCAATCATCGTTTCGTGATGACCGCCGGCAAATTCAGGGACACGCCTGAGGTGCTTGGGGAAGGGCAGTTTTTCGAGCATGTCAATGGTCACCACAATATGATCATTGATTTTATCCCGCTCCGCATTATTCAAAGTACCACGGGAAATATTCAGGTTCTCCACCCAATCTTCTGGAAGCAGTTCCTGTTCCACGCCATTCAAAACGATTCGATGCATGGCAATATTGCGTACACGGACCTTCTTGTCCTCCGCCATGAACTCGCCGCCGGTGTTGCATTCCTGGAGAAAACTCAACTCATCATCCAGTTGAGCCAGATGCGCTTTCCGCTGTTTGTTCAACGCCGTCCGCGCTTTTTTGTCCATCGTCTTTGCAATGGCCTTGAGGTAATTGATCTCAACATCTCGTTTGAGGACCTCGAAGCGTGCGTTGAGTTCATGGACACGGTCATAAATGGTTTCAAGCTTGGTTGCCTTATCAACGACATACTCAGGGGTGGTGATTTTTCCAACATCATGGAGCCAGGCAGCGATTCTCAATTCATCCATATCTTCCTGGGAGAAGCTTACATCAGCGAATAGACCCTCTTTTGTTTGATTTACTTTTTCAGCCAGCATGATGGCCAGGGCTGGGACGCGGGAACAGTGCCCTCCGGTATAGGGTGATTTTTCATCAATGGCATCGGCAATCAGTTGGATAAATGACTCAAGCAGAGATTCGAGACCTTCAATAAGCCGAACCGTCGTGATGGCTACGGCAGCCTGAGCTGCCAGGGACTCAATCAATTTTTGCATATCCTCTGAAAAAGGAATGATCTCCCCAGTACTTGGATCTGAAGCATTCAGCAATTGCAAGACCCCAATGAGATCATTCTCATGATTCTTCATGGCGATGGTCAGAAATGATTTGGATCGATATCCAAAGCGTTGATCAAAGCCTTTCGCTCCTGAAAAGTCAAAGTCCACATTCTCGTATGCATCTGGAATGTTCAGTGTGTTTCCCGTAAGCCCAACATACGCCGAGATATTATTATGGTTGGGTTCCCCATCCGGTGTATAGAGCTTTACAGGATAAATCTGTTCAGGGATCGGCGTGCTGCTGGTGCCACCCATGTCTGTCCCCAGAGATTTTGTTTTCATAATCTCAAAAGCCAGCCGATTGTCCTCTGTGGCAAGGTAAAGCGTTCCACCATCAGAATTGGTGATCCGCATACCCTCTTCAATAATGAGATTTAACAGCGTGGGCAAGTTTCGTTCTTTTGAGAGTTGATAGCCAATCTCAGCAAGTTTGTCAATTTGAATTTCACATTGTTCGATGTAATTCAAGACATTGGGATCCGCTTTTGCTAGGTAGTCCTTAACGTCTGCTCGATTTATGTAGGTCTTGTTGATCATATTTGAAATCTCCGGCTGTAATTAGCTAATTAAGAGTGCTAAAATAACCATCTGGACACGCAATGGGTCGCTTTTTTCAAATGAGGGAATAAGATTTCTTTGGAGCCGCGATTCTGTTACACATGAAATCCGCGCAATTCCTTTATGGGTTGTCCCTGTTACAGTACTAAATTATTACCAATCATTTTTGAGAGGTGTACCCATGAAAAAAATCCTTGTCCTGGATACCAATGTCATACTGCATGATAGCGACTGTATTTATCATTTTGAAGACAACGACATCGTTTTGCCCATGGCTGTCTTGGAAGAACTCGATCATTTCAAAACAGGTAACGATGTACTCAATTATCATGCCCGCGCTTTCGTAAGGGCTATCGATAAGTTATCCACCGAGAAAATGTTTGAAAAGGGAGTCAAGCTGGGCGCTAAACAAGGCGTGTTTCGCGTTGAGCTTAAATCCCATAGTGAGGATCTAAGGGGTGTCTTTACTGAGGACATTACGGACCATCGCATTCTTTATACTGCATACGAGCTGGCGAAAACGGAGAAGCAGCGCGTTGTGCTGGTGAGCAAGGATGTAAATTTACGCTTGAAAGCCAAAGCTCTGGGGCTGGAAGCACAAGATTATTTTACAGACAAAGTGGCCAGTATTGATGAGCTTTATACGGGTAAAACAACCCTGGAGCATATCGACTCAGAAATAATAGATCAGCTTTATCAAAGCCCGTTTGAAATGCCCTTCGATAAGGCCATTGTTGATAAGAGTCCCGTTCCCTGGCACCATTATATTTTGAAAAACGAGCAAAAGTCTGCCCTGGCTGTCTATAACCCAAACCAGGATACACTTCAGCGTCTTGACAAACGGGCAGCTCACGGAATTATTCCCCGTAATGCTGAACAGCTCTTCGCCCTTGACGTGCTTACAAATGACGATATCCCCCTGGTATCCATAACGGGAAAAGCTGGGACCGGCAAGACACTGCTCGCGCTGGCTGCCGCCATGGAAAAGAAGCGGGCATATCGGCAAATTTACATCGCCAGACCCATTGTCCCCCTGAGTAATAAGGATATCGGTTTCCTCCCAGGCGATATCAAATCCAAGATTGATCCATACCTACAGCCTCTCTGGGACAATCTGAAAGTCATCCAGAACCAATATTTGAATGATAATTCGGAATTTGAAAAAATAAACAAGCTGGTCGAGGAAGAGAAGATTGTGATCGCACCTCTCACCTATATCCGTGGTCGGAGTTTGCAAAAAATCTTCTTTATTGTCGATGAAGCTCAGAATCTCACACCCCACGAGATCAAGACGATCATTACCCGGGCTGGAGAGGGCACCAAAGTGGTTTTCACTGGAGATATATTTCAGATTGATCACCCCTTTCTGGACAGTCAATCCAATGGGCTTTCCTATCTCATTGACCGTTTCAAGGGACAACGCCTGTATGCTCACATGAATCTTGAGAAGGGTGAACGTTCTGCTTTGGCTGAGTTAGCGTCAAATTTATTATAATATGGGTAACCATGCTACCGACGGGATAAATCACCATGGCAAACCAACGATCCGAATATATCGCGCGCATCAATCGAGTCATGGATTATATCGATCGCAATCTAAACCAGGAATTGACACTTGAAGAATTGGCAGGGGTTGCCAATTTTTCGAAGTTTCATTTTCACCGAATTTTTAGTGCTATGGCCTGTAAAACCGTTATAACTGTAATCGGATTGAATTAATCAGGGCGGGGAATCGATTCCCCGCCTTCAAAACATGGTTAGCTGGAGCCGCTGAAAATGAAGATTAGATATACAAATAGTATCTCAGAAATTTCGCACGAATCACTTGAAGGGTTTTTTGTGGGGTGGCCAAAACACCCATCTTCCTTAACCCACTACGAGATTCTCAAAAATAGTTTTTCAGTTTGGATAGCACTGGATGGTGAACGCTGTGTTGGGTTTATTAATGCTCTTTCTGACGGAGTCTTTTACTCATATATCCCCCTCCTTGAGGTTTTACCAGATTACCAAGGGAAAGGAATTGGAGGTGAGTTGCTAAGTCGGATGATTCAGGCTTTAGCTGAAATGTATGCAATTGATATTGTCTGTGATGAATCCATTGAGAGCTTTTATACTCAAAAAGGTTTTTCGAGACTTGTTGGTATCGTAAAAAGAAATTATCAGAATCAAGGTGGACCAAGCTAACAAAATCTTTGAGCTGACGCATCCCGACGCTCCGCGTTACCCTACGGCGGGATCTTCGACACGCCAGGGAGGAAAAATGAAGATGACGTGGATGGATACAATTATCGAACAAAGCGAGTCGGTTTCGGGAAGCAGTTCAAGCCTAAAACGTTAGGGGCATAGAATGAATCGGTTGAACAGAAATTGTTTGGTAAGCCTGCTTACACTGGTGTTTGCACTGCAAGCCCATGCTCAAATTGTTCGCGGAAATCCATCCAGAAATGATCTGAACATAGCATTATTAAACCAAAGTTATGAACATGCTTCTACCTCTGTTATTGAATTAACACTAAATCATAACGAGCGGTTTTCTTCCTATGTGCATATGGGCAATACTGGACAACGTTACTTTAGCATATTTGAAGAAGAGCTTGAGGCAGAAGCTATAAGTTACGGGATTGGTCTTGGTCTTGAGCTGGAATCTTATCGAGCAGGTAACATACATTGGGAACTGACAACAGGATATGAGCAAACAGCTCTGGTTAACCAGAGTTCGGAGGACATGTACCAGGATGTTCAGATAAAAATGCTCAGCAGTAGTATTTCTGCTGTCTGGGATATCCCTCAATCGAATAAAAATAATCACACGCGTTTGGGACTCAAAATTACAGGAATAATGCCCAAAAGTTTTTCAAATCGCGTTGCTTATTGGGACGAAACCCTGAAGACGCCAACGACACATAGATTAGATGATATTTATGCATTTATGGTAACGATGAATACGACTCCACCCTGGATACACATCCCATATTTAGGTATTGAAGGCAATGGTGGGGTAATGGTTGTCAATAATACATGGCAATGGGTATCAGTAATTGGATTCCGATTGGGAGTGAACATTTTCTAGCCCCGAACAATGGCTGAGGGCTGACTCATCCCGACGCTCAGCGTTACCCTACGGCGGGATCTTCGACACGCAAGGAAGTGCAAGGCGAAAATGACGTGGATGGAGACACTGAATATACAAATCGATGCTTTCTCAGGAAGCAGCTCAAGTCAAGGGTGTTAGAAAGACCCCAAGGGTAGATTTGTACTTTGTGATATCATATGTACTTGTACATTATAGCGTCATATATAGTGTACAATAGGAGAAATTGATTATGCAAAGAATAAGATTAGATCAAGACATAAAGCCCCTCTCAGAGTTTCGCGCAAATGTCACAAGTTTCATTGATGAGATGAAAAGAAATAAAAGACCGCTTGTTATCACCCAACACGGAAAGAGTTCTGCTGTAATGCTTGGAGTGGCTGAATATGAGCAAATGCTTGAGAAGCTTGAATTACTCTCAGATATTCAAATGGCAGAAAATCAATTGAAGTCAGGTGAAAGTATTTCACATGATTCAGCTAGATCGCAAGTTCTCCAGGGCTTAGATGCATGAAAGCAATATGGTCGCCTTTATCAATAGATCGTATTACTGAGATTGCATAATACATATCTGATGATGATCGTACTGTAGCGATTGAATTTGTAAATCACCTTTTTCAAGAGTTGAACAGCTAAGTCGGTTCCCGGAAAGTGGTCAAACTGTGCCTGAATTAATCAGAACAGATATCCGTCAATTGGTTGATGGTCGTTATAGGATCATTTATAGGGTGGGAGCAGACGATATTTCGATTCTTACTGTAAGACATCATCGGCAGCATTTATCAACTGAAGATATTTGATTAGGCGAAGCTGGGGCTTTCTAACGAAGGCTTCGGGCTGACGCATCCCGACGCTCCGCGTACCCTACGGCTGGATCTTCGACACGCCAGGGAGGAAAAATGAAGATGACGTGGATGGATACAATTATCGAACAAAGCGAGTCTTTTTCAGGAAGCAGCTTAAGCTTAAGGCGTTAAAACAGCGTTGGGGTGAATTTCTGGCGTTCTAACTCAAGCAATTTATGCTTGATATCAAGACCACCTGTGTAACCACCTAGAGAGCCGTCAGCAGCAATTACTCGATGACAGGGAACTATGATGGGAAGCGGGTTTTGACCGTTGGCCGCACCTACCGCCCTCATTCCACCGGGGCTGCCGAGCTTATTTGCTATCTCACCATAGGACCGGGTTACACCATAAGGGATTTGTAGTAATTCCCTCCAGACCCTACGCTGAAAATCA
>ERZ889078.3346-NODE-3346-length-10664-cov-16.532849_pt1 | contig 10664 bp, 7 predicted proteins | sample MGYA00521266_ERZ889078 | MGnify/ENA primary metagenome ERZ889078 (study PRJEB32303, sample SAMEA104408618) | aquatic metagenome | biome: Brackish water; feature: Pelagic; material: water | place: Baltic Sea | collected 2014-06-16T06:34:00 | depth 76,534 m ... | reverse complement strand
AGAAATGACAGGGCTTGAATGGAAAGGACGATGTTGGAGACGGCAAGTTCCAGGTCCCCCAAACGGCCCAGCATCTGGATGAAAAAGGTGAATCCGAAAATCTCCAGGAAAAACTGGATCCCACTGGGAAGACCATATCGCATGAGTCGTCCGAAGAGTTCCCGGTCAAATTTCCGATTGGCCCATGTTCCGAAATCCCTGCGGTTTTTCCGGCTGAAAATGAGCAGGATCAAAATAAGGACGATCGAGGCGGACGCTGTTACGGTGGCAATGGCCGCTCCTTCAATGCCCATTTCCGGAAAGGGGCCGATGCCGTTAATCAGGCAGTAATCGAGAGGGATATTCACGAGGGCGCCGGTCATGTGCACCAGCATCACGGTCCAGGTCAATCCTCTCCCGGTATAAAAACAGGCCATGGCAGAACTGGTAACGACCAGTCCGGCACCCAGCGTAAGGATGTTGAAATAACTCACCTCAAGTGCCCTTATATGTGGCGAGTGGCCTATCACGGTAAACAGAGGTTCGGAAATAAAATAGAAGGAGGCCAGGAAACAGGAGGAGAAGATGGAGAACCAGATCCCCTGCCAGAGGGCTGCCCCGACCCGTTCATAGGCCTGTGCTCCGGTGTACTGGGCCACGAAGGCGTTGGTATAACTGGCCACGCCCATAAAAAACGCGATGAAGGTAAAGGATGCGATGCCGGCAGGCATGGCGGCCGCGATGGCGTCAACGGAATAGTTGGCTAAAAAAACCCGATCCGTAAACTGCATCAGGGTAATGGACCCCATGGAGGCCACCAGCGGCAGGCTGATGGCCAGCACTTGACGGTATCCATTCGGTTTTGACCATCGTTTCAGCATGGGTAAAGGAGCCCTATAGGATTTGCGATTGTCGATTGAAAAATATTTGAAAACCTGATCATACATCGCCGGATTTATGCCAAAAAAAGAACAGACATATAGCATGCAGGATCAGGAAGAGCCAGTTTTTTAACTTGCCCTTTCAGAGTAAAGGATTTTAGGCGCCTTCCATTTTTTCCTTATTCATTGACAAGTCATCATGGACCATTCACAATAAATCATTGAACCGTGAACCGTGAACCGTTGAGCCGTTGAACCCGTAACCGTAAACCTTTTCCGGAGGTATTGGAAACATGATCGGCGTATTTGATTCAGGCTTTGGAGGGCTTACCATTCTGAGGGCTTTCCTGAGGAAAATGCCTGAATACGATTATATCTATTTTGGCGATAACGCGCGAACCCCGTATGGGAACAAGTCCCAGGAAGTGATCTATCAATATACGCGGCAGGCGGTGGAGTTCCTTTTTAAAAAAGGGTGCGTCCTGATCATCCTGGCCTGCAACACCGCGTCAACCAAGGCGTTGAGAAGGATTCAGCAGCAACTGCTTCCTGAGAAGTATCCGGACAGGCGTGTCCTTGGCGTCGTGATTCCCCTTGCCGAGGCCGGGGTTGAGACGTCCCGATACGGTCGCATCGGAGTCATCGGGACCAGGGCTACCATTGAATCGGGAGTATACGGGGAGGAATTGAGAAAACTGGAACCTTCCCTTAAGATCTACGGCCAGGCCTGTCCGCTTCTGGTTCCCCTTGTGGAAGAAGGGTGGGTGGGCAAGCCGGAGACAAACATGATTCTCAAGAAATACCTTCGTCGGCTGAAACGGAAAAAGATCGATTCCCTGATTCTGGGGTGCACCCACTATCCGTTTCTGCAGAAGGATATTGAGAGGATTATGGGCAGAAACTGCCGCGTGCTGGACGGGCCCTCCATTGTTTCCGAAAAACTCCAGGATTATTTAGACAGGCATCCCGAGATGGAAGAACGGGTCTCCCGGACCGGCATCACAACTTTTTGTACCACAGATGACCCTGAGAGATTTCAGGTCTTCGGGCAGAAGTTTCTGTGCCGGAACATCGGGAACGTGGAGCTGGTGAGCCTCGGGCACGGGAATGAGATCTGAACTCGCGCAGAGACGCAGAGACGCGGAGGAGCGCAGATTTCAGTTGTCAGCGCCCAGCACCGGCAACCGATAACCGGCAACTGTCAACGGCTGTTTTTACGGGCAGGGCCTTCCAAGAATCAAGTACACCCTTTCCAGGAGTTCTCTTGGATAAATCTCCCCGGTGAGACTTCGGGCTACCTTGCCATTGATGCCGTAAAACTCTTTTAAGGCCTCCCCTTCAGGAATGGGGATGATTTCCAGACCACTCTTTTTAATGATTTCCACTGCTTCCACACTCTGGTTTCTCACCTCTGTGGTCATTTCAGCCATGGCTTTGACCAGGGTGCTTTTCAGGAGCTCTTCCAGCCCTTTGGGGAGTTTCTCGTAGTATTTCAGAGAGATCAGGACGGCGCCTGTTGAATGGACAAAAGGCAATGCGGTCATATATCGGAGATTCGTATGCCATTGGAGGGCCAGGGCGCCTATGGGGGGGGCGTAGACCGTGTCTATCATGCCCGTGCTCAATCCCGTTGTCACATCGGTGATAGCAAGCGGGATCGGATTGACACCCATAGCCGAGAAGGTCTCTTTCGCGATGGGATCCCCGGACCAGGCCCAGACCTTGAGACCGGCAAAATCTTCCACCTTCCGAACGGGGTCCTTTGAAAAAATGTGCACGTTTCCCACTTCCCCCCAGGCCAACAATTCAAAACCCTTCTTTTTGAATTCTTCGGCAAAAAACTGCTGCAACTCATTGTGCACCCGGTCTGTTTCTTCATCACTTCGGAAGAGAAAGGGCAGGTCCAAAACCCTTACCATGGGGAGGATCTGGCCGAAGCCGACTCCGGAAAAAGCCGCGCATTGGATCTGGCCGATCCGGATTTTCTTCAGCACATCGATTTCATCCCCGGCAATACCGCCCGCATAAATCCTGAGGCCTAACTGGTCGCCACTTTTTTCGCGGAGCTCCTTATCCACATCCCGCATCCGTTTGATCCAGGTAGATCCTTCGGGCGCTACAGTAGCAAACTTTATCAGATACTTCGGGGCGGCCTCTGCCCGGTTTCCGGTGAAAAAGGCGGAGGCTGTCCAGATGCAAAGGATGGATATAGTTAGAATAAGGACTCGTTTCATAGAAAAATTCTCCCGTTATTGATCGTAGTTTTTGCCATTGAAATGTTATCTATACTCATCACTTCTCACTTGTCACCAGCCCTTTTAAGGTGACTTCTAAACCGTTCAAAATTTGGAGCCAAGGCGTGAGTTATTATAACCCATTATTGTTGTTTTGGGTTTCAGGTGTCAGTGTTCGGGTTTCAGGAATGAGGCAATTCTGTCTATGAATACCTGTCTGACACCTGACACCTGACACCTGACACCTACGGCTTTGGATCCCCATTTCTATATATAAAACCCTGATTATTGCCTGATTTTAATAAGCACCTTGAAAGGGCTGATCACTTCTCACTTAAAAAGAATGTCACAAAAACAATTCATCCATCTCTTCTTTGAGGGTTCGCATCTTTTTCTTTATGGCACTGTTGATCAGGCACGTTTCTTTCATCCCATCGGCCGGAGCTTTTTCAACCTCTTCGATGAGAGACAGAAAAAGTTCTTTATCCTGAACACGGACCGCGTAGTATCTGGCGTAGTTGTACTGGGCCAGAAAAAAGCGTCCATGGCTCAGGGATATGGCTTTGTCGAAATACTCTTTCGCCTTTACAGGGTCGCCGCCCAGCATCTGAGGTCTTGCCGCCAGCATTGATCCCATCAGGATACAGGGGGATCCATGGAAATAATCGGGGTTCAGCGCCATGACTTTTTTCAGGCATTCCTGGGAAGCATGCATCTGGCCCATGGCCGCCGGTTTGTCCAGGTTCAGGTTAATCCACAGGTTCCATGCCATGGTGACCCAAAAGAGGGGTTCCATATCTCCCGAATTCATCGACTGCAAGCGGTCCGGTACCGCCTCAGGCGTGGAATCTTTTACTCCGAGCGCCTTCAATCCATAGGCCCTCGCCCTTAAATAGAGGTCGGAGGCGCGCTGTTCATCCTTTTCTTCCACAAAAAGCATCGCATATCCGGTAAATCCCATACAAAGGGCCGACAGCAGCTGCTTGTCCTCTGGAGCGTTTTTCAAAAGGCCTTCCAGCAGTTTGAGTTCAGAAGGAAGTGATTGTTCCGCCAGTTCAAGATCGCACTCTTCAAAGAAAGCCTTTGTCATATTCGGCACGAAGTCAGGCATGGTCGTCAAAGCCAGTTTCATGCAAGCATTGGAAAAAAACGGCATGAGAAGGAGGAGAGAAAGAATTCCGAGTTTTCTTTTCATGATAAAATCCTGTACTACATTTCGAAAATGGAAAGGTTTAAAGTAAGGCACTAATACCCGATTGCGGCGGAACCCTGTTTCAGCGGCTCCTCCATATATTTTTCGGCGACAAACTGGGCGCCTGAAGCGTTTTCCATGTGTAATACCTGATCGTAATATTTTCTGGCCTCGTTTCTGTTGCCTTGAAGGTCGTACATCATGCCTTTCTTCAGAATAGGCCAGGCGATCATGGCCGGGTCGTTTACCGGGTCGCCCGAGGCTAAAAGAAGATCAATCTTTTCCATGGCCCGGGGGTAATTGTCGTGATAAAGATCATGGATCAGTTCAAGATATCGGGCCCTTCGCTCCCACATGGCGGCCGATGGTGCGTCTTCGGATTCAAGTCCTTTCTGCCGCAGTTCCTCAACGGTTTCCCTGTACCTGTCGTCTTTGTTCATTCGGATGAAGGTTACCCCTTTGAGAAGTTGAAATTGCGGATTGTTTTTGAATGTGCCTGAGAGCTCCTGAGACAGGGGCAATGCTTTTTCAAAGTCCTGTTCCAAAAACAGGTAAATATGAAGAAGCATGCTTTTGGTCTCTATGGATGAGAATACTGCTTCGCGTGCGGCAATGTTGAGTCTTTCCAACCCCCTTTTAATGTCCCCTTTGTAAAGGAGAAAGGATGTGATGAATCCGAGGAAGCCCGAAAGGCGGGCCGTGTAATAATCAAATGTTCCTAATCCCAATAAGACGTCCTTATTGTCCGGATCCAGTTTCTGGCAGATATCCAAGGCCTCGATAGCGTCTCTGGCCAGGAAATAGGAGGACGCCCATCTTCCCTTCATTAATTCAAACCGGCCTTTGAAGCCCAGCGCCCCTCCAAGATAAAAAAAATCGTAACTGTCCCCGTCTGTCTTTTCAATGCGCGCTTCCGCTTTCTCGATTGCCGTGTCAATCCGCTTCTTGAATTCGGAAACATTCCCGGGTGACCAGAAACCGGCGGCAAGCCGGGACCAGGATACCATGGCAAGATAGAAATAACCTGCCGGAAGAGCAGGGGACTGAGCGATAACCTCCCTGAATATTTCTTCCGCTTCAGGGAATCTGCGATCGTAAACCAGATGAATGCCTTCTAAGATCCGCTCATTCAGGTTTGATACCCCACGGTCTTGATCATGTGGGTTTTCACTACGGGGAACCGCTCCCGCAGAATGCCCGACGAAAATCGTAGAAACGATTAAAATGCAGAGAGTTACGGCGGATATTCTTATGCATTTCCATCTTCTCATGAAGGTCCTTGTTTTTCGAATGGTATTTCCAACCTCCTATGAATAAGAGGTGTGGAAAAGGTGTGGATTTTTTCTGTTTATGTGTTATGTTAAACGGTTAGAATATTATAGGTGTAATTCCTTATGATAACTTATACCAAAGGCGGAGCAAAGTAAAATGAAAATACTGATAACAGGAGGCACCGGCATGTTGGGAGGCCAGTGCGCAAAGGTTCTGGAATCGGAGCATGAGGTCCTGTGTCCTGAAAAAGAAGAGCTTGATATTGTGAGTTGGGACAGGGTGATTGACATGTTCGATCATATTTCACCGGATGCCGTGATAAACTGCGCGGGTTTGACGGATATGGAGGCCTGTGAAGACGAAGATGATTATGTGATCAAGAAAATCAATGTGGAAGGCCCGAGAAACTTGGCACAGGCATCTGCCAGATTTGGTTGCAAGATGATACACATCTCCTGTGGACATGTTTTTGATGGTCAGAAGGCGATCCCCCAGCCCTATTTTGAAGATGATCCCCTGAATCCGACCTCTGTTTACGGCGGAAGCAAGCTGGAAAGCGAGACGGCGATTCGTGGAAATTCGCCTAATTATATTATCATTCGCTCTGCATGGCTTTACGACGTGCGTGGAAAGAATTTTTTGAAAACCATGTTGTCCGGAATCCTTGAACCCGGTCCAGGAGGGATCTCGTTCCCGAATGACCATTTCGGATCCCCCACCTGGTGCTACCGGCTGGCTCTTCAGATAGAAGAATTACTGGTTCAGGGGGGAAGGGGCACCTATCACGCCACTTCGGAAGGATACTGCAGCCGTTTTGAAATGGCCGAATACCTGGTCTCCAGACTGGGAATAGGTGTTCCTGTTTCCCCATGTCGCATGAAAGATATGAAAGGGCCAAAGCGGCCGGCCAATGGTCTTCTGGAAAACAGGCTCGCCAAGAAACAGGGGCGTAATGTCATGGTTGGCTGGAAAGAAGATATGGACAGGTTCCTTGATGAATTCGGCGAGATCTTTCTAAGAGAAGCAACCGGACCATGAGACTGCTCCTCACAATACTTGGGATTGCCTACGCAGTTTGCCCATTTGACTTTTTCCCGGATTTTTTCGTGGGTGTGGGCTGGATTGATGACCTCCTGGTGCTGGGGCTGCTGTGGTGGTTCCTTTACAGCCCCCGCAGGCGGCAGCCGGGGTACGCACAAAGGAATTCGGGATCGGGGGAATCTTCAGGGCAGGAGGGACAAAGAGCCTATGAGGAAAAGCAGGCACCCGGCAGGAAGGACCCTTACAATGTCCTGGGATTGAACCGGGGGGCATCGCAGGGTGAAATCAAGAAAGCATACCTGGTTCTTGCAAACCGCTACCATCCCGATAAAGTATTGCATCTTGGAGAAGAATTCAGGGAAATGGCGGAAATGCGCTTCAAGGAGATTCAGGGGGCATACCAGGAACTAAAGCTCAAATAGAGCGTCCGATGACGGCCGCTTCGTAAATGGCCGCCTTTGCATTCCTTGGCTCCAGGCAGTCCCCTATCCTGTGAATTTCGTATTGGAGGTCCTTTATGGTGTTGTAGAGGGTATCATCGGGCCGACAGCCCGTTGCCATAACGACCCTTTCCGTTTCGATGAACCAATCCTTGCCGTTTCCGTTTATCACAATTCCGCTGTCTTCGATGAGCTTGAGACCGAAACCTGTCCGTATTTCAACATTGTGCTCCAGCAGCGTCTTTAGAAGAACCTTCCTTGTCATACTTTCGAGCTGCGTCCCGATCCTGGGGAGCTCTTCAATAATGGTAACGGGTGATCCTGATTCAGCCAGATAGAGCGCGACTTCACATCCCGTTGCTCCGCCTCCTACCACAACGGTTTTTTTCCTGGCCGTCTGCTTTTCAGTGAAGATATCTTGCGCCGAAACAACCATTTTGTTCTGCATGCCGGGCACAGCGGGAAACATGGGAACGGACCCTGTGGCTACTATGACCACATCCGGGTCAAGTTCTCTGACGGTATTCAGGGTGGCATCCGTATTCAGGTGAAAATGCACATGGTATTTTTCTGCCTGCTTTTTGAGAAAAAGGATGAGGTTCTGGATTTCTTTCTTGTGGCTTGGTACGCTTCCCAGCGACAGTTGACCGCCGATGGTGGAATTTCTTTCAAACAGATGAACCTGATGCCCTCTCCTGGCAGCCACCCATGCCACATTAAGTCCCCCTGGTCCTGCGCCGATCACCATGACCTTCCGGATCTTTTCGGGCGGATGAAATTCCATCTTTTTTTCGCGGCCAAAGGCGGGATTCACAAGGCACTCCACACGTCCATTCTTGAATATGGATTCCATGCATGTGTTACAGGCGATGCATGTCCGTATTTCGTCCATGCGGCCTTCCCGGGCCTTGATGGGCATTTCCGGGTCCGCTAAAAGGCCCCTTCCGATGCAGACAAGATCCGCCTTTCCTTCGGCTAAGATTTCCTCTGCGATGAAAGGATCGTTAATCCTTCCAACCGCCATAACCGGAATGGCCAGAGATTCTCTGATCTGTCGGGCGTAATCGGCCAGACAGGCTTTTTCCATAAACATGGGCTGGGATATCCATTCGGGTGTGGCATCATTACCTGCCGAAACCTGGACGATATCAATTCCGGCATCCACCAGAATTTTCAGGATCTGGATGCTGTCTTCCACAACCAGTCCGTTTTTAACAAACTCCATGGCGCTGATTTTAAATGAAATGGGAAAATCCCGGCCTACGCGACCCCTTATTTCCTGAACGATCTCTTTTGCAAACTGCGTCCTTCCGGGAAGATCTCCCCCATACCTGTCTTGTCGAATGTTAGAATATCCGGACAGAAACTGGTTGATTAGATAGCCGTGAGCGCCATGGATCTCTATCAGTTCAAATCCCGCCTCAATGGCTCTCGTTGCAGAATCTCCGAATTTTTTTACCAGCTCCTGGATACCCTCGATCGTCAGTGGTTCAACTTCCCCCTGGATGGCAGGGCAGGGCAGGGGCGAAGGGGCCAATGGTCTTCGCCCGATCACTCTTGATGATATCTGTCTCCCTCCGTGGTGGAGCTGGACTGCGGGAACGGCTCCTTCCGATTTCATGGCGGCGGCAATTTTAGACAACCCTTCAACAAACCTGTCATCAAAAATCCTTGCCTGGTGAGGAGAAACAATGCCTTCCGGAGAAACCGCACAGGCCTCCATGATGACCATGGCCGGTCCGCCAGCGGCACGGCGTCTGTAGTGTTCTACCGTATTTTCGGTAATGGACCCATCACTCTTAATCAGAAAGGATGCCAGGCTCGGCATGACGATTCGGTTCTTGAGTTCACAGTGTTTGATCTTGAAAGAGGAAAAAAGGTGATTCAGCAAGGAAAATCTCCTTAGAGGTTGTTTTGATCAAAAGGCTTTAAGAACCAGGGGTGTTACGCCATGATCCATGGGTCTTGCAGGGCAACGTGAACCGGGAAGATACCCGCATGGACGAATTCTTTCTGTTCGAGCCGGGACTATAAAAAGGTAAGGCTTCTTTGTCAATGAAGAATTCAGGTTTTTATCAGATTGAAAAATGACGGTATTCCCATTTATAGGTATTGGGCGGCAACGGCTTCCGCCACTTTGATTCCATCTACTGCCGAGGAGACAATTCCGCCCGCATAACCGGCCCCTTCTCCTCCAGGGTACAATCCTTTCATGGAAGGACTCTGGAAACTCCTGTCGCGCAGAATCCTTACCGGGGAAGAACTCCTGGATTCGATAGCGGTCATGACGGCATCTGCCATGGCAAAGCCCTTAAGTTTTTTGTCCATGGCAGGGAGGGCCAGCCTGAGTGTCTGGACCACAAAGTCCGGCAGGCACTCGGACAGATCCCCGAGGGTCGCGCCGGGAGTGTAACTTGGGGTTATTTTCCCTAATGACGCGGATGCCCTTCCCAGGAGGAAATCGCCCACGAGCTGGACCGGTGCGAAATAGTTGCCGCCCCCGGCTTGAAAGGCTTTCTGTTCCCAGGTTCGTTGGAACAGCACACCGGAAAGGGGACCGACGTCTTCGTAGTCTGCAGGGTCGACTCCCACAAGCAGAGCGCTGTTGGCATTGGGGCTGTTGCGTGCGTAGAGGCTCATGCCATTGGTGACAATACCGCCGGGTTCCGAGGAGGAGGCAATAACCTGCCCCCCGGGACACATGCAGAAGGTGTAGGCGGCCCGGCCATTTTTGCAATGCTGAACAAGTCTGTAATCGGAAGGGCCTAACATGGGGTGAGATGCCAGGCTCCCATACTGTATTTCATCGATCATCTGTTGGGGATGCTCGATGCGGACGCCCATGGAAAAGGGTTTGGCCTCCATGGGGATATGATTCCGGTGCAGCATGCGAAAAGTGTCCCTGGCGCTGTGTCCGAGGGCCAGCACGAGGTGGCTGGTTTCAATCGTTTCTTCATGATTGACAACAGCGCCGCATAATTCTCCGTTTTTGGCGGAAACGTCCGTCAGTGTTGTTTGAAAACGGAACTGCCCTCCCAGCGACAGGATGGATGTTCTGAGGTTCTTTACGACTTTGATGAGGTTGTCCGTACCGATGTGGGGCCGCGCCTGAAACAGAATTTCCTGCGGGGCGCCGGCCCGAACCAATTCCTCCAGGACTTTTCGAATGCGGTTGTTTCCATCCCGGATCTGGGTGGTCAGCTTTCCGTCGGAAAAGGCGCCGGCGCCCCCTTCCCCGAAAAGGACGTTGGATTCGGAGTTGAATTCCCCGTTTCGCCAGAAATTTCGCACATCCCTCACGCGGGATCCCACCTCCTTTCCCCTTTCAACGAGGATTGGGCATAATCCTGCCTGTGCAAGGACCAGTGCTGCAAAGAGACCGCAGGGGCCGCTTCCCACGACCACAGGAGGGCTGCCCGCCGGATGAACGGGAGCAGGGGCGCGGTAGCCCAGATCAGGCGTTGGGCAGATCGTGTTGTCCTCAGACGTTGCGTTCAGAACGGTGGCGATATTGCTGACCTTTACATCCACGGAATAGACGGTTAAAATACGATGTTTCTTCCTTGCGTCGATAGATTTTCGAACAATGTCAATTCGGATCAAATCGGATTCGGGAATGTTCAGC
>ERZ889078.3342-NODE-3342-length-10673-cov-7.334150_pt1 | contig 10673 bp, 4 predicted proteins | sample MGYA00521266_ERZ889078 | MGnify/ENA primary metagenome ERZ889078 (study PRJEB32303, sample SAMEA104408618) | aquatic metagenome | biome: Brackish water; feature: Pelagic; material: water | place: Baltic Sea | collected 2014-06-16T06:34:00 | depth 76,534 m ... | reverse complement strand
AGCGGGTCCGTCTCGCCCGGGTCGACTTTGCCGTTGTGATTGCTGTCCTCAATCCCGTCAGGCAGCCCGTCGCCGTCGCTGTCTTTCAGCCGCGGGTCCGTCTCGCCCGGGTCGACCTTGCCGTTGTGATTGCTGTCCTCAACCCCGTCAGGCAGCCCGTCGCCATCGGTGTCTTTCTTGGTCGGGTTCGTCTTGCTCGCCGGATCCAGATCGCCCGCCTTGCCCACCTCAAGGCTGTCGTCTAGGCCGTCACCGTCCGTGTCTTTCAGCAGCGGGTTGGTGCCGAGCAGCTTCACCTCCTGGCCATCACTCAGGGTGTCGTCGTCGCTGTCCGCATCGGTGGGGTCGGTCTCGCCCTTGCCGGGCCCGTCTGTGTCGACCTTGCCGTTGTGGTTGCTGTCTTCCTCGCCGTCGCTGAGCCCATCGCCGTCCGAGTCCTTACGTTTGGGGCTGGTCTCGCCTTTGGTCGTCTTTCCGTCGGCGTCGCCATCTTCCAGTCCGTCCGGCAGCCCGTCGCCATCGGTGTCTTTGGCGTTTGGATTGGTCCCGGTGGGAAAGGTTGGCGTGCCCGGATACACCGCGTTGACCTCCTGAAAATCACTCAGCCCATCATCATCGGAGTCGTTGTCGCGGGGATGCGTCGGCGCCGAGACGAGCTTGCCGTCCACCACCCACTGCTGCTGGTACTCCTGCAGATTCGTGAGCCCGTCGCCGTCGGGATCCGCTGCGGCGTCGTTTTTCAGGGGGTTGAGCGGCGCACCCGCGCCAGTCGGGCCGCTGTACGCGACCTCCCAGCCGTCCGGCATGGCGTCGCCGTCGGTGTCCTTGAGGTTCGGATCGGTCTCTACGGACGCGTCCCATTTGCCATCGTGATTCTTGTCTTCGGCGCCGTCTTTGAGCCCGTCCCCATCGGTGTCCTGCGCGGTCGGGTTTGTGGTCGTCGTCGGGTCTGCGTCCGGTTTGAACTTGGCGAGGTCGGTATCATTTGGCTTCAGCGCGCTCTTCTGCGGCGTAGCGAGGCCCTTCTCGGTGCCATCGTCGAGCCCGTCACCGTCGGTGTCGGCTACGAGCGGATGCGTGCCGCCGACGAGGCTGCTGCCGGGCAACCCCGTAACCGAGATGCCGCCTTCGTTGCCGTCTAATACCCCGTCGTCATCGGAGTCTGCGTCGTTCACCAAAGTTGTGAGGTGGTCGTTGAGCAGCAGCACCTCCTGCCCGTCATCCAAGCCGTCACCATCGGTGTCCTTGAGGTTGGGATCCGATTTACTGATCTTCACCTCATAGCCCGTCGAGAGCCCGTCGCCGTCGGGATCCTTGCCCGCGTCGTCACTGGCCAGGTTCGGGTCGGTGCCTTCGAAGACCTCCACGATGTCGTACAAGCCGCCGCCATCGGAGTCCGGCAGCAGGGGGTTGCTCTTGTGTTTGTTGATCTCGTCGCCGTCGCTCAGCCCGTCCCAATCGGTGTCGACGCGCAGCGGATCGGTCTTGGTGGTGTAGACCTCGACGCCATCCACCAGCCCATCGCCGTCGGTGTCGCTCTTGTTGGGATCGGTGCCGTCGTTGAGCACCTCCTCGCCGTCGCCGAGGCCGTCTTTGTCGGAGTCATCGAGCAGCGGGTCGGTCTTGTGGGTGCCCAGCTCGTCGCCGTCGCTCAGGCCGTCGCCGTCCGTGTCGGCCAGGAGGCGATTGGTCTGGCTCTTGTTGACCTCGAACCAATCCGTCAACCCGTCCTGATCGCTGTCTTGTTGGTCATCATCGGGCAGCAGCGGGTCGCTCTTGTTGGCGAGCACCTCGACGCCGTCATCGGAGAAGCCGCCATCCGTGTCGAGTAGAATCGGCGAGGTCTTGTGCACGTTGACCTCAACGCCATCGGGCAGGCCGTCGCCGTCGGTGTCGGCCTTGGTCGGGCTCGAGCCGTGCAGCAGCACCTCCTCCGCGTCGCTGAGCTGGTCGCCGTCGGTGTCGCTCAGCGTCGGATCGCTCTCAAAGCCCGGTTTTGTAGGGTTTAGCTCCAGAAAGTCCGAGAGACCATCGCCATCTGTGTCCGCCAACACGGGGCTGGTGCCGGCCTTGTACTCGCCGGCGTTGTCGAGACCATCGCCGTCGGGATCACCCTTGCCATCGGTGATCTCCAGACCACCAAACCAGGTCTGCTCCCAGGAGTCATCGAGGCCGTCTGCGTCTTTGTCGACCGCGAACGCGGGGCTGCTCAGCAGACACAGGCAGAGACCGGCGATTAGCGCGGAGCGGCGAATCACCGAGAGATGGCGCGGGATCATAGAGGGACTCCTGAACGTCACGGGCAGGTGCCGCCGCAGGCCGTTTTGCAGAGATTGGCGCACGAGCCCGTCCAGCTGCCGGTGCAGCAGCTCGGGTCGAACTGGCAGACGCAGCTCTCGCAGGTGCACTTGTCGCAGCCGGGCTGACTTCGGCCCGTGCAGCCGTCAAATGGGCAGGCGCCGCAGTCCTTGGCGCAGGTGCTGCACGTCTCGCCAGCGGACGCAGTGCACTGGCCGTCGCCGCAGCCCTTGTCGATACAGCCGCCCTCTTTGCAGACCTGATTGCTCTTGCTGCAGTCCGATTGCGCGATGATCTTCATACCGTCGAGCGCGCAGGTCTTGCCCACGGTGCCGTCGCACCACGCCTTGGCGGGTTCACACACGGCGGTCTTGCAGACGCCGGCCAGACACGCCGTCTTCACCGGGCAGGGTTTCGCCACGCCGCCGACGCTGTTGGCGTTGCACACCAGCTGGGTCGACGCGTCTTGGCAGGTCGTCGTGCCGGTCGGGCAGTCTTTGGTTTTGCACACGCCCGCCACACACACCGACTTGCCGCAATCAGCGCCGGGCGTCTCTTGCGTGCCGCTGCCATCGCACACGACCGGTACGTTGCCCTTGCAGACCGCCACGCCAGGGGTGCAGAGCACGGGCTTGCACGCCGCGCCCACGCAGGCCTGGCCCTTCACGCACGGCGAGGCGACCCACTGGTAGCCACCGGCGTCGCAGACCTCCAGGTTCGCGTAGTCCGCGCTGCACTGCTTCGCGTCGGGCGTGCACAACGGCTTGGCGCACTTGCCTTTGACACAGTCGCTGCCGCTCACCGCGCAGTCGCCCACGATGGTCGCTGTCGTGCCGAGCTTGTCGCACAGCTTCGCGATCTTGCCCTCGCAGAACGCCTCATCCGGCGCGCAGGCCTGGGCTTTGCACGTGCCCTTCTCGCAGACCAGCCCGGTGCCGCAGGACGTTGAGGCGTAGCCGGAGCCGTCGGCCTTGCACTTGCCGACCTGCGTCCAACCGAGGCAGGCGAACGAGCCGGGCTCGCACTTCACGCTGAGGCAGACGCCGCCCTTGCAGGCCATGGGTTTACCGACGGAGTCGTTCTTGTTGCAGTTCTCAAGCTCCTTGGCCGCCAACCCGTCGTCCGCGCACTGCAAGGCCTTGTTCTCGGCGCAGAAGCTCTGTTTGGGCTGGCAGACGTGGGCCTTGCAGAACGCCTGCGCGCCGCCGCTGCCGTAGCCCGGATCGCAGCCGTGGTCGGCGCCGCAGAGCTCCTCGTCGTGGCCCTGGCCGTCCGGCTTGCAGGTCAGCACCGTCGTCGGTGTGCCGCACGTCTTCTTGCCGGGTTTGCAGGTGAGCTTGACGCACGCCCCGGCCACGCAGGCCTCGTCGATCTGGCAGAGCGTCTTGCTCCACCCTGCCCCGCGCGCGTCACACGTCTCTGCCGCCTTGAGGTCTGCGGTGCAGCGCTTCTCAGGCGGTGTGCACTGCTTCTTCACGCAAGCGAGGTCGCTGCAGACCTCGTCGGCCGCGCACGCGGTGGCTTGCCAGACACCGGCCACGCAGGTGCTCAGGTGGCCCAGATCAGCGCAGGTGGTCTTGCCGCTGGTGCAGCTCGCGTCCGCGTCACCGGCGGTGGTGGCCATGTCGCCGAGCGACGTGTCGCCGAGCGCGGCGTCGGCGGCCGGGGCGTCCCCCACCGGAGCGTCGACCCCGCCGAAGAGGGCGTCCTCACCGGCGGCGTCTTTCTTCGCCGCGGTTTCGTCGGCGCCACAAGCCCACAGGGAAGCGACGAGGAGCGCGCCCAGCGCGGCTGAAAGGCCGATTTTGCGGGGGAATCGAGCCAAAGCTGGGGCGACGGGGGGGCGTTCGTGCATGACGTAAGCGTGTCAAACCCTGGGGGTGCGGTCCACTAAATGGCGCCTGGGTTCGAACAGTCACGTGCGCGGCCGCGCTCGTCGGGCTGCGAGCTACGGCTTCGGCTCAAGATCGTGCGCGTCGTGCCGCTCGGCGAGCTGGCTGGCCGCGTCGCCCCAGACGCGGTTGACGCGACGCCCACGCGCGACGGCGGGTCGCGCGGCGATGGTGTCCGCCCAGCGCACGACGTGGCTGTATTCGTGCACCGAGAGGAACTCCCCAGCCTCGTAGAGCAACCCCTTCGCCAGCGCACCGTACCAGGGCCAGATGGCCATATCTGCGATGGAGTAGTCCTCGCCAGCCATGAACGCGTGATCGGCGAGGTGGCGGTTGAGCACGTCCATCTGGCGTTTGGTCTCCATGGCGAAGCGGTCGATCGGATAGGCCATCTTCGTCGGCGCGTAGGCGTAGAAGTGGCCAAACCCGCCGCCCAGGTACGGCGCGCTGCCCATCTGCCAGAACAGCCAGTTCATGGCCTCGGTGCGCGCGCGCGGCGTCTGCGGCAGGAACGCGCCGAAGCGTTCAGCGAGGTAGAGCAGGATTGAACCCGACTCGAAGATCCGGGTCGGCGGCGTGGTGGTGTGGTCCATGAGGACCGGTATTTTCGAGTTCGGATTCGCCGCGACGTAGCCGCTGCTGAACTGGTCGCCCTTGCTGATGTCGATGATCCAGGCGTCGTACTCAGCGTCGCTGTGGCCGAGCTCGAGGAGCTCTTCGAAGAGCACGGTGACTTTGACGCCGTTGGGCGTGGCGAGCGAGTAGAGCTGGAAGGGGTGCTTGCCGACCGGCAGGTCTTTGTCGTGGGTGGGGCCAGCGATGGGGCGGTTGATGCTGGCGAACTTGCCGCCGCTCTCGGTGTCCCAGGTCCAGACGCGGGGCGGGAGGTAGTCGGTCATGGGGGCTCCTGGAGGTGTGCGGGGCGGCAGGGGAGCGGCACCGGACCCCTATCATAAACGAAGTGACAAGCCAGCCAGTCGGCAGTAAGACCGGGATGCCAAGCGTCGAGCGCAGGAGGAGGCCCATGGCAGACCGCGCGACGGCAACAGCGGCGACCCCACCAGCGGCACAGACACGGACAGCGTGCGCAGTGGTGCCGTGGACGATGATCGTCTGGCCCCCGGACGATTTGGGCGACTCGACCGCCACCGACAACTTGCACAGCGACGCCGTCGAGGCCTGTGTGCGCGCCGCGGCCGACTCGGCTGCGCGGGATGGCTTCGTCGTCCTGCGCGGCGCCGTTCACGCCGACGCGCTGAGCGCCTTGGCGACGACCGCGTTCGCCGCCGCATGCGACGAGGGGTTGCTGACGCCAGACGGCGCGATGGTCCCTGCCAGCGCAACCGAGCCCTGGCGGGGGGACGCCTTCACCGACCCCCGCTGGCTTCGCCTGCAGCAGCAGATCTTGCCGACCCGCGCGTTCACGTCGGTGGGGGACAGCCCAGCCATTTTGCGGGTGCTGGCGGCGCTCTTCGGCGAGGGCGTGACCACCCGACGCGGCGACATCTGTCGATTGCTCGCGCCCAACGCGCCCGCCCACACCACCCGCCCGCACCAGGACCACTGGTACGTCGGCGGTTCGCTCCAGGTGTGGACCGCTTGGGTTCCGCTGCGCGACTGCCCGATGGACACGGGCGGACTCGCGGTGCTCAGCCAAGCGCAAGACACCGGGCTGTTGCCCCACAGCAGCCTCGGTGATGCGCGGCAAGGGTGCGCCGTCGCGAGCGACGCGCGATGGTATTCGAGCGATCTGCTCGCCGGCGATGTCGTGCTGTTCAACTGCCTCACGGTGCACCGCTCGTGGCATAACCTGCATCCGACTCAGCCTCGGATGTCGGTCGACTACAGGTACCAACCCGCCTCGGCCAGACTCGACATCACCCGCGTGGACGGCACCACAGCGGGCACCGGATAGGCGCGGCTGCCCATGTCTGGACACCCCATGTCCACATCTAGCGCGTGATGTCATCGCCCGTGACTTTCACTATCATCTCAGGTTGCCTCCGAACTTGTCCCCCCAACGCTCTGAGGCAGCAGCGGCCCCGTATGTCTGCGAAGCGTGCCCGATCCGCCTCTCCCTGCCCGGCTCTGCCGCCGCGGGCGGTGGTCCGGGCTGGCGGTGCCGTCGGATTCTGAGCATGAAAGTCGTCCGGCAGCTGGGCGTCATTGGAGCGAAACATGATCGAGCCTCATTTCGTCGGTAGCGCGGCAACCCATCGCGCCGAGACCGTATGGGCCTGCGCGCGACCGGGCGCCCTCGCCGGGCTCCTCGTCTTCTGCGTCAGCCTCTCAGCGTGCGGCGACGACGCCGGCAAGAAGGGGTCGACGGTCGCCGACGCTGGCGTGATCGAGGACGGCGCCGTCGCCGCGGACGCCGGCGTTGTGGGCGACGCATCGCGGGCGCAAGACACGGCGCAGGGAGGGGACGCAACGCGAAGGGGAGGCGACGCGCATGGGCAGGACGCCACGGCGGCGCAAGACACGGCGAGCGCTGCGGACGGCGCCGTGGCGCTGGACGCCGGGGTCGCAGCCGATACGTCCGATGAGCTCGACACCGTCGAGGCCGCCGATACCACGGCCGCAAGCGACGTCGTGACGGCGCCGGATGTGGGCGAAGCGCTGGACGCGAGCGGCGCGACAGACGCCACGACAGACGCCACGACGGACGCCACGACGGACGCTGCGACGGACGCCACGACGGCGGACGGCGCGAGCCCCGACGTGGTTGCGCCGTCCGACGTGACGACGACCGGCGACGCGACCGCGACGGCCGATGCCGCCAGCCCAGGCGACGTTGCCGCCGGCGTGCCCGCAAAACCAACGGTTTCGGTGCAGAGCAAGGCCGGCAAGTTCACCTGCGCCATCACCAAGTCGGCGCCTGGCAAGGACGCGACGCTGGCGTGGCGCTGGCGCCACAACACGGGCAAATGGACCGCCGGCAAGGCGGAGTGGGATGGCGTCGCTGGCGATTGCGACCTGCTTGAGTGCGACCTCACCGTGACCACCGCGGGCGGCAGCGCCATAGCGGACGCGGCGACCTTCCAGCTGCCCATGGGCGACGGTTGCAAGACCGGCAACACGTGCGCGACCCCGGTCTGCGACGCGCTGGGCGGCTGCGCGACCAACAACGCCGCTGGATCATGCAGCGACGGCGACGACTGCACGCTCGGCGACACTTGCGCCGGCGGCGTCTGTAAGGGCGGCACGAAAGAGACGTGTGTGGACTACTTCGGCGACACGGACGGCGACGGTTTCGGCGCCAAAAAGCTGGGCTGCCTCTGCGTCGCGCCAGCGGCGTCGACCAAGGTGGCGGGCGACTGCGACGACGACAACAAGGCGGTGTTCCCCAAGGCCACGGAGACCTGCGACGGGCTCGACGAAGACTGCAATGGTCAGATTGACGAGGGCGCCTGCATCGGCCTCTTCCCGCCAGGCACCGACGGCTACAAGCCCGCAAAACCAACGTCTGGCGACACGTACGACGTCGAGGCGACGGCCAGCTTCGATGCGGGGCCGTTTGGCAAGGTCACGCTCAAGGGTTGGGTCAAGAAGGCCGGGAAGGACAAGCCGGTGACCTGGTGTTTCTCTGGGCCCGCGACGCTCAAGGGCGCGCCGTTTTCGCTCGATAACGCCGTGGTCAAGATCTGCAAGGACGACAAGGGCGTGATCACGCGGACCTTCACCGGCGATCTGACGCTAGAGGCCAGCAAGTCCAAGGCGAACGGCACCTTCTCGACCGGCGCGGCGTCGGGGCTCAAGGTCCAGGCCGCGGCGCTGACGGTGCTGGGCATGCCGGCCGTGGACGTCGCGTTCAGCTGGAAGGTCGGCGCCTTGAGCGTGCAGCTGACGCAGGCGCACACCTTGGTGAACTACCTCGGCCAGCAGCTGCCTGCTGATCTGGTCGGCACGCTGGTGGTAGGCAAAGACAGCAAGCTCGACATCACGCTGCTCAAAGAGGACGGCGTCAAGACCGTCGGCGGTATGGTCGGGGCGCTCTCGGCCACGGCTTCGGGCACGCGCGAGCGCAAGGGCAAGATCCTCTCGACCCAGCTGGTGCTTGGCGCGAAGAAGCTGACCTTGTCGGCCGCGAATCCGAGTGTTTGGGGCGTCATCGCGACGCGTATCGACGGCGGCAAGTGGTCGCTCACGCTGACGGCGAAGGCGACAGACGTGCCGCCGCTGACCGATCTGGACCTCGCTGGCACGTTCGAAGAAGGCCCCAAAGCCGCCTGCGTCTCGGGGGACACGGGCGTGAAGCTGCCGGGCAGCGGCAAGAACATGATCGTCACCGTGTGCTGGTTGAATGGCGAGGGCACCGTCACCTTCACGGCCGACGTGGTCGCCAAGCCGACTGGTGCGGTGAAGGTCAGCGGTGGCGCGCCGAGCGCGGCGACCGGCGGCAAGCTCTGCTTGAGCGGCGATGTCGGCGCCCCTGTGCCTGGCACAACGGCGGCGCCGGTGACGGTCACGACCTGTTTCGACGCAACAACGCAGACCTTCTCGGCGATGACGTTCACCAGCAAGGTCGGATTGGCTGATAAGAGCAGCGTCGACCTCTCCGGCACGTTCGACGACAAGGCCGGCAAGCTCTGCCTCGCAGGGTTGAGCAAAGCCCAGGCCACCAGCCTCTTCCCGCTGCAAGGGGTGACCATCCTCGGCGTGAGCGTCGGCTCGTGTTATGCCGGCTCCGCGTTCGGCGCGGTGACGCTCAACTTCGACTTTCGGGTCGGGAAATCGGGCGATAAGGCCGCCGTAGTGCTGCGCAGCACGCTCGATTTGGGCGAAGGCGGCGGCCTCTGTGTGACGGCGGCGAAGACCGCTGCGGCCTGTGCTGACGCCGACGCCAAGTGGCGGAAGGCGGCCGTGGATCCGGCCGACCGATTCGACGGTCGCTACACTTGGATGGCTGGCGGGTGTGTCGATACGGTCGTGGCCGACAAGAAGGTCTGCGGGACGACGGGCACCTGGCTCTCGGGCGGACCGGCGCGCGCCAAGACGACGTTGGCGCCAGCCTGCCAAAAGGCCGGAGACACGGCGTGTAGCTCACCGTGGCAGCCCGGCTGGAACCTGCCCATCGGCGCGCCGTACGACCTGCGCACGGCGGTGTTTGGCGGCGTCACCGGCGCGGTCTGGATCCGCGGCGGCAAGGCCGAGCTGCGGCTGCGCGCTGGCGTCACCAGCACACTCAAGGACGACCGCGCGACCCTCGCCAGCGTCGACGGCGAGGTGCTGTCGGCCCTCAAGAAGCCCGAGGTGCTCGGCGCCATCAACGCCGCTGGTCTGTGGAGCCAGTCGTTTGTGGGTCGCACCGACGTGAACCTGACCGCGAACGACGTCGCGCCGTGGAATCTCAGCGCGATCGTGCGCGGCACGGTCGGGGCGGACCGCATGATCTTCGCGGGCGCGCTGCTGCCGAAGAGCTGCAACGCACAGAAGACGACGTGTGACTGGCCGACCGTGCAGCCCTTCAAGAAGGTGGTGGGCGACGGCGTGTTCTCAACGACCGGCAAGGGCGGCACCATCGCGCTGTCGGTCCCGTTCAACACCGCGAAGGCTGTGCCGATGGTGGTGAACCTGGTCTCCAGCGCGAAGATCAAGCTGCCCGATAACGCCGAGACGCCGGGCGAAGCGCAGGTCTACGCGGTGTGGCCGCGACACCCGACCAAGGGCACGTTGGCGACCCTGCCCGACTTCACTTTTGCGGTGCCGATCGCCAAAGCCAAGATGATGGTCGGCACCAAAGAGATAAAGTTCGGCGAGGCCCGCAACAAGCTGGGCAAGCTCGAGGCGCGACCGATCGTGTTCATCGGGTCGACCAAGGGCGCGGAGGCCTTACCGCTCAACCTCGACGGCATCGACGACAACGGGCCGAACAAAGACGGCAACGAGACGGTGTGGAAGATCGCGGGCGGCGTGACGGTGCGCAGCACAGCGCTGCTGCCGCATGTGGCCCACCTGTTCGAGAACCCGACCGCGACCATCGACTTTCAGTGGTACGGCACCTCCAAGTTCGCCATCTCCGGCAAGCTGGATCTCAACTGGGACCTGGTGAAGCCTGAGTACGGCATCCCGACCTTGAACTCCCTGGTCCTCAGCGACGTCTTTGTGCGCCTCGAGTTCCCCGGCACGCTGCGGCTGTACGCTGGTGGCCACGCTGACGTCGAGGTCATCGACCGGGCCAAGAAGATCAGCAAGCTCACCGGTCTCGCCCAGTTTGAGGCCGACAAAACCGGCGCCATGGGCGGCACCATCGCCCTGTCTGGGCTGTGGACGAACCCCTTCTTCCTGCCGAATCTGGCGATCTTCAACGTCGGCCTGTCCGCGAAGTTCCGACCCGGGCTGCCGACGCCGACCGCGTTTGGTTTCACCGGCCAGGGGCTGCTGCTGAAAGAGGCGATCGACGCCAAGTGGCCAGGATATCTGGATTGATCGAACACCCCAGCACCTGCCCATTCCCCATTGAAGCATAAGCAAAGACAAGCC
>ERZ889078.3341-NODE-3341-length-10675-cov-8.325989_pt1 | contig 10675 bp, 9 predicted proteins | sample MGYA00521266_ERZ889078 | MGnify/ENA primary metagenome ERZ889078 (study PRJEB32303, sample SAMEA104408618) | aquatic metagenome | biome: Brackish water; feature: Pelagic; material: water | place: Baltic Sea | collected 2014-06-16T06:34:00 | depth 76,534 m ... | reverse complement strand
TTGATGAGTTTGATGGGTTTAATGGGTTTAATGGGTTTGATGGGTTTGATGGGTTTGATGGGTTTAATGGGTTTGGTGAGTTAACTGGTGTGTCTTGCTGAGCTCGTCGAAGCATGTGTAATCTTTGCATATTTGATGAGTTTGATGGGTTTAATGGGTTTAATGGGTTTGATGGGTTTGATGGGTTCCATGGGTTTGATGGGTTCCGTGGGTTTGATGGGTTCCATGGGTTTGATGGGTTCCATGGGTTTGATGGGTTCCATGGGTTTAAGATGAAAATCGTTTTATGCAAACTAGGCTTTCCTTAAATAATTCTGAAGTCGAAGTGACATTTTTGAGATTCGTTCACATTCATCGTACAGATGATCAAAAGTTATACGGTCAATATAGCCCAAATCAAATGCAATATATAGATGGGATTGAAGTTCGGCTGATGACCCGTGAGTATAGTTTAAGAATAGTGCGAATTCCTTTGATGATTTCCTGCCAAATCCCTCTGCAATATTTGCCATTGTTGAAACTGCACATCGTCTTGTCTGATCTCTGAGTGAGAAGTCTTTTGAAAACTTGCCTTCATTGGTCAGTTGATAAATCTTTTTTGTTATAGATCTGGACTTTTGCCAAACTTCCAAATCTTCAAATTTCTTGAAAGTTGTCATAATTTCTCTTGTAGGTTGGGGTTCGCATACATTTTAACCAAAAACCCAAAAACCCAAAAACCCAAAAACCCAAAAACCCAAAAACCCAAAAACCCAAAAACTCAAAAACTCAAAAACTCAGTAACTCAGGAACTCAGGAACTCAAAAACTTCCGTCCAATGCCAATCTGTCCCAATGCAATTCCGCCATCATTAGTGGGAACCTGAACATGAGTAAATACCTTGAATCTGTCTTTCTCAAGATTCTGGATCAGAGATTCTAGCAGTAAGCGATTTTGAAAAACACCGCCACTAAGTACAATTTTAGCTAGTCCAGTTTCCTCCCGCAGTAGTCCTGCAATGTGAGAAAATGATTTGACCAGGCTGAAGTGAAACCATTGGCTCAATTGACCCTGTGTTTTCTTGGCTAGTATGCGGGATACTAAATTTTCAATTATTGATTCCATCGAAATAACGTGGGTGTTATTGATAATAACTGAATTGAATAAGCTGAAATCTCCTCCCAGTTTATTTTGAGCAGCCTGCATGAATTCAATGGCTGCCTGGGCCTCATATCGAATCTCCTGCCTGCCTCCTGACAATGCCGCCACAGCATCAAAAAGCCTTCCACAACTGCTGGTCATCGGTGAATTAAGCTTTGCATCTAACAATTGAATGATAGGCTGAATATCGTGATCCCGGAGTGCAGGGATTTCAGGTAACTTGTCACCAAACACCCCATATAGATAACTGAGACCTGTTCGCCAGGGTGCTTTGATGGCCGCGCCACCACCAGGGAGTGGCATGGGCTCAAAATGTGCCCTTCTCGTAAAACCTGTGGCCTCACCAACCAGAAATTCACCACCCCAAATGGTTCCATCGCTGCCATAGCCAGTGCCGTCCATGATGATGCCAATGACAGGCTCATCCAGATTGTGTTCGGCCATGCAGGCAACCAGATGAGCATGGTGGTGCTGTACACCTAATAGCGGGATATTTTGATCCTTGGCCCATTTGCTTGAAAGATAGTCGGGATGAAGATCGTGGACGATAAGCTCTGGCTCAATTTCAAAGATTCTTTGAAGATGCTGGATGGTCATCTGGAAGAATTCGAAAGCCTCAAGGTTTTCCAAATCGCCAATATGCTGACTAAGGAAGATTTTATCATCTTTTGACAGGCCGATCACATTTTTCAGCTCTCCGCCAACAGCCAAAACTGAAGGACCCTTATTCTGGAGTAAAATAGGTCGTGGTGCATAGCCGCGACTACGGCGAATGGGACGAAGATCACCCGCTATTTCCATGACCACTGAATCATCGCTGCGCAGATAGATATCCCGATTGTGTAACAGATAATAATCGGCCATCTCTGCCAGGCGCTTTAGGGCTTCATCGTTTTCGATGCAAATGGGCTCTTCGCTGTAATTGGCGCTGGTCATGACCAAGGTTGATAAATTACCTGAGAGTAAAAGATGATGAAGGGGAGTATAAGGCAGCATGATACCCAGACGATCATTCCCTGGTGCAACATTCTCAGCGATATGGGCGTCACTAAGCGCTGAGGCAAGGACGATTGGTGCTTGAATGGACGTCAGAGCAACGGTTTCTTTTTCTGAGAGCTGAATCAGTGATCTGGCAATTTGCAGATCTCGAACCATTAGGGCAAATGGCTTTTCATCCCGTCCCTTCACTTCTCTCAGCTTCTTTACAGCATCTGGATCAAGCGGATTCACTGCCAGATGAAAACCACCTAACCCTTTTATTGCTATGATGTTTCCCTCGGTGAGCAATTTGATCGTTGCCAGTACGGGATTATCAAAAGGGAGTTTCGATCCCTTTTTGTCTACCAGCCAAACGGAGGGACCACAGACAGGACAGGCATTCGGTTGTGCATGAAATCGGCGGTCTAGCGGATCATCGTACTCTGCCTGACAGGCAGGGCAGAGCGGGAAGTGTTTCATGGAAGTAAATGGTCTGTCATAAGGGATGTTTTCGATAATGGTGTATCGAGGTCCACAATTGGTACAATTAATAAATGGATACAGATGTCTGCGGTTTTGAGAATCAAACAACTCAAGCCGGCAGTCTTCACATAGAGCTACATCTGGTGAAATTAGAGTGGATACGCTTTTATTAGATTGTGAAGCTATAATTATAAAATCACTGTCTGAACATTCTGGGATCTGCTCCGATTCAACAGCTGTGATAAGAGACAAGGGTGGAGATTCGTGTTTAAGCTGGCTATCAAAAGAGTGGTGTTGTTTTTCCGTGCCCTGGAGCTCAATGATTACACCATCTGAAGCATTAAAGATAGAGCCGGATAAGCCGATTTCTTTGGCCAGTTTGAAGATAAAAGGTCTAAAACCGACTCCTTGAACAATCCCGTTGATGGTGAGCCGGCGTCTATATACCGTCATTTGTTTTGAGCTTATTGTTTAAAGCAGATGCAAGAGCTACTGCATAGCCGCTTCCATTGAAAACCATTCGCGTGATTTGCGTAATTCGTGGTTTCAGAATTATTTTTTGCTGTTGTCCCGCAGCCATTGATACCAGGCTTCCATCCCCTCACCTGTTGTTGCCGACAATTCAAAAAACTGGAGCTGATGGTTGACCTGAAGTGCGTATTCTTTGCACTTTTCAACATCAAATTGAACATAGGGAAGCAAATCAATTTTGTTAATGATACAGATGTTTGCGGCATCAAACATGGTGGGGTATTTGGCGGGTTTGTCCTCGCCTTCTGTGACACTGATAACCACCACTTTTTTGTCCTCACCGAGATCAAAGAGAGCCGGGCAAACCAAATTTCCCACGTTTTCAATAAAGAGAATCGAATCCTCTTTTAGCTCCAGGGTTTTATAGGCTGTGTGGACCATTTGGGCGTCCAGATGACAGCCATTTCCAGTGTTGATCTGAAGCACAGGGACGCCAGTGGCTGCAACCCGATTTGCATCGTTCATGGTCTGCTGGTCGCCTTCAATTACAGCGCAGGATATAGAGCTGCTAATCTCCGTCAGCGTCTTTTCTAAAAGGCTGGTCTTGCCAGATCCCGGTGAGCTGACCAGATTAATTGAGAATACATTTTTTGCTTCGAAATAGCCACGATTGCGTTGGGCGAGCAGACTATTTTCACCAAGAATATCCTGTTCAACGCTCAAGACTCGTTCGGAGGAGTGGTCGTGGGAATGGGTGTGCAGATGGTCGTGATGTTCATGGTCATGTGTATGACTATGAATAGGACCATCACCATGCTGGTGCTCCGCTTCACCATACTTTCTATAGGTTGTACTTCCAGCTCCACATCCACAGGTATCGCACATGTCTAATTCCTTTTGCTCTGATTCAATCGATTTATAGGCTCTCGCAAAGGTCGCAGAGTCGCAAAGCAAAAACGGGTTTCAAGCCAATTATCGTCATTCTTGATCAACCTCTGCGTCCTCGCGGTCTCGGCGAGATCAGTTTGCAGTTTTCTCCAATTCTATTCATTTACACTAATTGCTTTTAAACGGAGCTCCCGGCCCTGGTATACTTCGATAGCATAACTTTCACAGTGGGGACAGAGTGCCATGAATGAGTCGACCTCAAATTGAGTGCTACAGTCCAGGCATTTCGCAAAACCTGGAAGTTCATTTACGACCAACTTAGAGTTTTCTGCAAGCGTGCCCTTACATACGGAGTCAAAACAAAATTTCAGGGAATCCACCATGATGCCAGCCAATTTCCCAACATCCAATTCAATGGACGAAATTGAAGCAGCCCCATCTTTTTGGGCTTCCTTACAGGCAATATCAACAATACTCATAGCGATGGACATTTCGTGCATTTTAGCTCCACAGTTGGATAGAGAAGGCAATTATAATGCCTGTAACCGAGAGTTCAACAACTTAATCTGAACTCGCTGTTAAAACATTCGGGCTAGCCGAGATCACAGAGAACAAAATAAAAGCCTGATTACGAAATGGAGAATAGCTGGTCATTTTCAGACTATATTTCAGGCACTGGATTGAAAAGTGAAAAACCGGGCAAGCTCACCAATACATGCTGGGTGAATGCCAATTTTGGATGGAATGGGTTAACAGGAGTTCAGATGGCCTTAAGCTGGAATGAAATAAAAGATCGTGCCCTAAAGTTTTCCAAAGAGTGGGCAGGGGAGAGCCGGGAACGCGCAGAAAAAGATACCTTCTGGAATGAGTTTTTTCATGTTTTCGGAATTACGAGAAGACGGCTGGCCAGCTTTGAAGAACCCGTTAAAAAACTCAACCACCAGCAGGGATTTATTGATCTCTTCTGGAAGGGCACCCTGCTGGTGGAACATAAATCCAAAGGCAAAAGCCTGGATGCAGCTTTTGAGCAGGCCACAGACTATTTTTCTGGCATCCAAGAGCATGAACTCCCCAAATATGTTCTGGTTTCTGATTTTGAACGCTTCAGACTCTATGACCTCGATGAAAAAGAACAGCATGAATTCAAGATCAGTGATTTTCACAAGCACGTAAAATTATTTGGTTTCATGGCTGGTTATCAGAAAAGATCCTTCAAGGATGAAGATCCAGTCAATATCAAAGCGGCTGAATTGATGGGCAAACTCCATGATCAGTTGAAAGAAAGTGGCTATGAGGGGCATGCTCTGGAAGTGTTCCTGGTGAGACTTCTTTTTTGCCTGTTTGCCGATGATACGGGAATCTTTGAAAAGGATACCTTCAAAGAGTTTATTGAGCTTAAGACCCATGAGGATGGCAGCAATTTGGGAGCCTTACTGGCTCAATTTTTCCAGGTATTAAACACAACAGCGACCAAACGACAACATAATCTTGATGCTGATCTGGCTGCTTTTCCCTATGTGAATGGAAAACTGTTTGAAGAGGCCTTACCCATTGCGGCTTTTGATTCCGGAATGCGGGATATCCTGCTGGCTTGCAGTGCCCTGGATTGGGGCAAAATCTCCCCGGCCATTTTTGGCAGCATGTTTCAGAGTGTGATGAAGCCAGAGGAACGCCGGAATCTGGGTGCCCATTACACTTCTGAGAAAAATATCATGAAATTGATCAAACCCCTTTTCCTGGATGAGCTACATGAAGAGTTTCAGAAAGTTAAAGGGAATATGAACAGGCTGAATGAGTTTCTCAAAAAACTGGGTCAGCTGAAATTCCTGGATCCGGCTTGTGGTTGTGGCAACTTTCTGATTATCTCTTATCGAGAATTGCGCCTGCTGGAGCTGGAAGTTTTAAAAGTACTTTACGGCAAGCAACAGGTGATTGGTATTGATCATATCATGAATATTGATGTGGATCAATTCTACGGAATCGAGATTGATGAATTCCCGGCCCGGATTGCTGAAGTGGCCATGTGGCTCATGGATCATCAGATGAATCTGCTCATCTCAGAAGCCTTTGGTCTGTATTACGCCCGCCTGCCCTTGCAAAAAGCGGCTATCATTGTGAATGGCAATGCCTTAAAGCTGGATTGGGAAGCGATTGTCCCCAAAACAGAATTGAGTTATATCCTTGGGAATCCGCCCTTCTGCGGATATTCATTTCAATCCAAAAATCAAAAAGAGGACATGAAAGCTATATTTGTTGGTGTGAATGGGGCGGGTGTCATGGACTATGTAGCAGGATGGTACATATTAGCTGCTCAGTATATCCGCGACACAACAGTCAAGGTGGCATTTGTTTCCACGAATTCAATCGCCCAAGGGGAACAAGTAGGCATACTTTGGAATGAATTATTCAATAAATATGGAATAAAAATCCATTTTGCTCATCGAACGTTTAAATGGAAAAATGAAGCGAAAGGAAATGCAGGGGTCCATGTAGTGATTATTGGTTTTGGAGCGATAGACATTAAAGAGAAGATAATTTTTGAGTATGAAGATATTGCCAGTGAACCCCATGAAAGAGTTGCGCGAAACATTAATCCATATCTTGTGAATGGCGGCGATACATTCATAACAAAAAGGAATTCTCCAATATGCAATGTACCAATCATGACAAAAGGAAGCTCACCTACTGACGGTGGACATTTGCTTTTTGAGGACGATGAGCGAACAGAGTTTTTGAAGTTAGAACCACAAGCAAATAAATTCATCAAACCCTATATGGGTAGTCGAGAGTTTATAAATAATATCCCTCGATGGTGTCTGTGGTTAAAAAATATCTCACCGAAAGAACTGAAAACAATGCCGCACGTAATGGGAAGAGTTAATTTGGTAAAGAACATGAGGTCAGAGAGCAGCAAATCCGCAACGCAGAAATGGGCTCGATATCCAACACTTTTTATTGAGGAGAGACAGCCAGAAAATAATTATGTCATTATCCCCAGAGTTTCTTCGGAGAGAAGAAAATATATTCCCTTAGGTTACCTCAGTAAAAAAGTAATTGTAAGCGACAGCGCCATTACGTTACCAGATGTTGAACTTTATGTATTTGCGGTAGTTCATTCAATAATGCACATGACTTGGGTTAGGTATACATGTGGGAGACTAAAGAGTGATTTTAGGTATTCAAACACATTAGTGTACAACAATTACCCCTGGCCCAAAGATCCGAGTCAGAAAAATAAAACCAGGGTTGAGGAAAAAGCCCAAAAGGTGCTGGATGTGCGGGTAGAATTCCCCGACTCAAGTCTCGCCGATCTCTATGATCCCTTGACCATGCCCCCCAAACTGGTCAAAGCGCATCAGGAATTGGATAAGGCGGTGGATTTGTGTTATCGTTCCCAGGCTTTTGCCACTGAGGCTGCCCGGATTGAATTTCTGTTCCAGCTTTATCAGGAATACACGGCACCGCTCTTGAAAGTGGCCAAACACAAAAAGCCCAATCCCGCTTCCTGAATTAGGTAAAGCGAATAGTCGTAAGGCAGAGACTGAGAGTAATAAAACATGAAAAACATGAGAGATCAGATTGAGCCGTTATTTCAAGAGCTCAATCTTATGGGTATCCCGGATTTTGAGGGCTATTCAGCTTTCGAAATGGGTTTGATCATCGATGATCTGTTTGGAGACAACTGTCCAGTTCAATTAAATCCTCTCCCTGAAGCAGATTATCAGCAGATTCCACTCCTCAGTCTTTATAAATATCTGGCAACCTGCATCAGATCAGAGGGCGAAATGAAGCTCACGGCCAGGGGTTATCTGCCTCCCCGGGTGGTAAAAGACGTGTATGGGCAAGGCTTCATTCCAGAGTATCCACTTGAAAGCGGTATCACCAAGCTGACCACAGAAAATGATTCTCTGACAGTTCAATTGGTTCGAATTCTTCTGGAAATGGGCGGGATCATTAAGAAGCGGAACAATAAACTCAGCCTGACCAAGCAGGGAGAGTCAATTTTACAAAAGGATGATCATAGCCTGTTCCCACACCTGTTCGAAACCGCTTGTAAAAAGTTCAGTTGGGCCTATTTCGATGTATTTAATGATGAGTACATTGGTCAATTGGGTTTTGGCTTTTCACTTATTCTCCTGAATAACTATGGCCACGAAATACGACAGGAAGCCTTCTATGCTGAAAAATATTTTACTGCTTTCCCTACCTTTCTTGAACGCCAGAATAGCTATGAAATGAGAAGCTCAGATGACCATACTGCTTTCATTTATTCAGTGCGAACTTTCGAAAGATTCCTGGCTTACTTTAATCTGATAACTTTAAAAAATGAGAAAGTGTTTTGGGGAGAGCAGGAAGTCCAGACAACACCGTTATTCACCAGATTGATCAAGATCATTCCTCCCATGAATCCTCGCTGATTAGGATTCGGTTTCATCCATCACAAAACCGCAATCAGAAATTCATTCAATCAAAAACTATCCTGTCGTGAATAAAAGATGATTCATGCTTTGGATTGAGTGATCGCATCGAATTCTTGTTTTAGCTCTACGAGACCGATACGACTCCCTTGTTGGCCACTCCCCAATAATCGAAGAAAATGCTTTGCAGAAGTAAAACAACTGTTCGATACGCCCATTCAATGCTTCAATTAGACGGGAATATTCTTTCAATTGGACGCATATATTCTTGCAATTAGACGCAGTTATAATATCTTGTCATTATGAAAGTAGCCCACCTATATCCCCGCTATATGTTGCCAGAAGTAGAAGCTGCTCTGTTGGATACGCCGGTACTCATTATACATGGACCAAGACAGTGCGGTAAATCAACATTGGCACAACTGGCTGCTGCTAAATATGGCCACCAATACTTCAGTTTTGACGATGACAACCTACTTCGCGCGGCCCGGGAAGATCCAGTTGGGTTTTGTGCAGACCTACCCCCAATGTTTGTCCTTGATGAAATACAACGCGCTCCAGAACTCTTTACATCCATCAAAGCCCTGGTTGATGCAGATCGTCAGGCAGGTAGCATTATACTGACTGGATCAGCAAATATTTTACTCCTGCCAAAACTGGCAGATTCACTGGCTGGTCGTATGGAGGTCATACGTTTAGCGCCCCTTACACAAATAGAGCTTGAAAATACTGATCTGGAAAAAAATTTCCTGGATCAGCTTTTTTTGACAAAATTTTCATTGGGTCCGGGCAAACGCTTAGGTGATGAATTAATCGAGCGTCTGCTTGCTGGAGGCTTTCCACCCGTATTCACAAGATCGTCCTTTAAGCGTCGGCGTGTGTGGCAGCAACAATACATTGATGCACTGATGCTCAGAGATATAAAGGAGCTATCGAATATCCACTCCCTGCAGATTATCCCTGAATTGCTACAGGCTGTGGCTGGTCAAACAGCTCAACTCCTGAATATAAGTAAACTTGCCAGTTTTTTTGAACTCAGTCGCCCGACCATTAAAGAGTATTTAACTTTGTTGGAACATATATTTCTGGTGGAAGTGCTACCGCCTTGGCACAACAACCGACTAAAAAGACTGGTGAAAACGCCCAAGATACATTTAACCGATACTGGATTGGCCGGGGCCTTATTGTCTGTGGATAAGACCAGCTTAAAATTGGATCGATCTTTATATGGGCATTTGCTGGAGACTTTTGTTTATCAAGAATTGAGGCGTCAATCAAGCTGGTCAGATGCCTCATTTCGCTTTTCCCACTATCGGGATAAGGACAAAGTAGAGGTTGACATTGTGATTGAAAAAAACGGTCAGGCGATTTGTGGTGTTGAAGTAAAAGCCTCATCCACAGTAGCTAAGGGTGATTTTACTGGTTTAGGTCGATTACGAGACAATCATGATAAATTTAGCTGCGGAGTGGTCCTCTATGATGGTGACAAAGTGTTGCCGTTTGGAGATCGTTTTTACGCTGTACCAATAAGTGAATTATGGTAATGGAGTACAATTCATGGGACTCTCTTTAGTCACCTATAATAGCGGGTACCAGGGTAACGATGTCCTGAATATTTACCAGCGTATCCAGATTGTAATCTGCTGCCAACGCAGCATCACCCAGCAGGGTGGCATTTCCAAGAATGTGGGCGACGATCACAACCAGATCCTGAATATTAATAGAAGCGTCGAAATTAACCTCCCCTGGTGTGAAAATAGCTACGCCAGGATAAAATATGTGAATATCGTCAACTGCCGCCTTCACCAATGATCCATCCCCGGCATCCTCAGCAATAAATCTGAGTAGGACAAAACTGGGATTCTCAAAATAATGCTTGACCAAAAACTGTCGTTCACTCCAGGAGTTTTGGGCTTCAGAGGTCTGTTCAAGAGTTCTTCATATACCACCTTGATCTTGAACCTCCACTAGCCATGTATCTGTTCCAGGATCGAAACCTAAATCATTGCTATACCAACGCCAGTAACTGATAACCGGGGAGACACCCGGCGGGATGGTAAATGTGGGATTTAAGAGAGTTGTTCGACCTCCATCCACATCTCCAGCACCTGAGTTTTCACCAGTGAATTCGGTATTTCCAATAACAAAACAGCTGCTAGCTTCTGGAGAATGATCCGCTTCAGGTTGTACGGGATCCAGACCTTCCCAGGTTCCAATTGGAATATCTCGAACCCACAAACCAGCAGTGGCATTATCACCAGGAACCCCGATTTCCCAGCCCCCTTGTGTTTCTACAT
>ERZ889078.3340-NODE-3340-length-10684-cov-6.751811_pt1 | contig 10684 bp, 8 predicted proteins | sample MGYA00521266_ERZ889078 | MGnify/ENA primary metagenome ERZ889078 (study PRJEB32303, sample SAMEA104408618) | aquatic metagenome | biome: Brackish water; feature: Pelagic; material: water | place: Baltic Sea | collected 2014-06-16T06:34:00 | depth 76,534 m ... | reverse complement strand
ACAAGCACTTCAGCGCTGCGGTCGCATTGCTCCACCGTGAGGCGCGCCCCGCAAGGCCCGTCGCCATCGAAGCGGCGCCCTCGGGGTTTGACCTTAGGCACTAGCGACTTCTACGAGCTCGACAAGCACTTCAGCGATGCGGTCGCATTGCTCCACCGTCGTCGACGCGGGCGGCATGGCGTACAGAATGTTGCCAAGAGGACGGAGTAAAACGCCTCGCGCAGTTGCCGCCTGACGAAGCACTGGCGCCTGGCTCGCAAGGTAGCCCTGCTCTCCATGAGCTAGGTCAAACGCGACGATTCCCCCCTGCCTCCTCAACCCGAGTACCCGCGGTTTTGAGGCTCCGCTTGGCTCGGCCCCGAACTCCCACAAGTGCTCGCGTAACTTGGATTCGATGCGCGCGCCGATCTTGTCCAAGACGGCGGGAACATCCCGGCTCAAAGTGAGCTCGAGTGAGGCGAGGGCAGCCGCACATCCGATCGGGTGCGCGGTAAATGTGTGGCCGTGGAAAAAGGCGGCCCCACGATCTTGAGAGACAAAACACTCAAAGAACCGCTCCGAGGCCATGGTGACCGACATCGGGGTCATGCCTCCCGTCAGCCCCTTCGCCAGGCACATCAGGTCAGGCGCAATCCCCGCGACATCGCAGGCGAACAGCTTGCCCGTGCGACCGAATCCGGTCATGACCTCGTCGGCGATAAGTGGCAGGTCGCGCGCCGTGCAAAGCGCGCGAAGCTCGCGCAGGAACGCGGGCGACTGCATGAGCATCCCTCCAGCGCCTTGAACCAGAGGTTCAAGGATCACGCCCGCCGCCGTATCGCCTAGCTCGTCAAGAGTCGCGGTGATGGCCTTGATGTTCGGGGCGGAGAGGCGCGCACCAAAGAGAAGCTCGCGGAATGGCTCGAAGAAAGGGTCCGGATCGCCAATGGCCATCGCGCCAAAAGTGTCACCGTGATAGGCGTGCTCCAGACCAACAAACACGCGCCGCTGTCCTTGGTCCTGGTGTTGCCAAAACTGAATCACCATCTTGAGGGCGACCTCAATCGCGGTCGAACCGTCGTCGGAATAAAACACGCGGGTGAGCCCCTCGGGAGTCACCTCAACCAAACGCTCCGCCAGCCGAACCGCTGGCTCATGGGTCGCCCCGGCAAAGAGTACGTGATCCAAACGAAGAGCCTGATCCGCCATTGCCTGGGCAATCGCGAGCTCTCCATGGCCGTGCAGGATTGCCCACCAAGACGAAATGGCGTCTATGATCTCGGTGCCATCCTCCAGGGTGATCACCGAACCCTTCGCCGAGCTTACGGGCAGTGGAGCAACCTCGATCCCGTGCTGCGTGTACGGGTGCCACGAGACGGCGGCGTCGCGCTCGACAAGAGAAGGGGAGGTGCGTTTGATGTTCATGACTGGCGCACTAGAGGCGCTCGAGAAGGCGAGCGAATTCGCAGCCGGTCGAGCTGCGAAGCCAATCGTCGAGGGTGTTGGTGTCTAGCACTTGGAAGACGGGAATCTCAATCACTGGAGTACCATCGCTCAGCTCGCGAAGAGACTTGGCGTTGGAGTCGTGCCGGGGCCCGATCAGCAAGATCATCACAGGTACAAGGTGTCGAGTGCGCATGGCCTCTAAGCTGAGAAGCGTGTGGTTCAAAGTGCCGAGGCCCGAACGCGCAACCAAGATTGCGGGTACGCCGACTCGCCGCAGCCAGTCGACTTGTAGGTCAGCGTGACCGTCTTGGATCGCGTAGGGAACCAAAAGGCCACCGGCCAACTCAACCACAAGACGCGAAGTGGGCGCACCTTTGCGCAGCTCAAGCAGCGCAGCTGCAAGGCCCTCTGGACGAACGGAAACGCCCTCCGCTGACGCGGCCTCGTGGGGCGAGGCCGGGAGCGCTAACTGCCAGCTCGGTTCCGCCACTTCGGTTTTGTCAAGTGCGGCCAAGCGCCTCACGGTCTCACTGTCCGAGTCCGCTCCGGTCTGAACGGGTTTCCAGTAGCAGACGTCGCCCGTGCCCTTATAGGCTCGAGAGACCAAAGCGGCGGCGACCGTCTTTCCAACGTCGGTACCGGTACCGGCAATGGCGACCGCCTTCGCAAGGGGAGCATGGACCTGCTCTCGGCTTGCTGGAGTCACTTGGATCTGCCTGATGAGGTCGAGGTCGCGAAAGGCCTGGGCCAGGCGCTCGACCTCACTCTTTGTGTGAAACGCATGCGTCACGATGCGGAGTCGCGACGATCCAGCAGGAACCGTCGGCGGCCTGACCGCGCGCACGTCGAAACCTAGATTCCAAAGTGCTGTCGAAGCCTTGAGGGCGACCTGCTCGTCACCTAGAACAACACTAAGGATCGCAGCCTCCGGCACAGGAAGATCGAGGGCAGTGGCAAGCGCACGCGCATGCACCAACGCACGCCTGCCTAGTTCGGGCTCGTCCTTCACAACCGCAATGGCCTCCGCAAACGAAGCCGCAAGAGCCGGCGTCGAGGCCGTGGTAAAGATGAACGATCGCGAGCGATTCAGCAGCACATCGATCAACACCCGTGAGCCCACGACTAGAGCGCCGCCGGTGCCTAGGGCCTTTCCTCCAGTGATCGTCCGAGCGATCAGGCGAGTCTCCGGGTCGTTGGTCAATGCGTGCGCCGCTCCGCGCATTCCAGGACCGATCAAGCCAACCGAATGAGCCTCATCGACGATCAAGTAGGCATCGTACCTCTTGCACATGCTGTCGAGAGCGGCGAGTGGTGCAAGGTCGCCATCCATGGAATAGACGCCCTCGACGACGACAAAGCGGCGCTTAGAGGCCGGCTCGGTCCGCAGCTTCTCTTCGAGTTCGATTAGATCCCTATGATCAAAAACGACAACACGTGCTTTGGCGAGCCGAAGCCCGTCGATGATCGAGGCGTGGTTGGCCGCCGCACTAAACACAACATCCCCTGCGCGCGCCAAGCTGGTGAGCAGCCCTAAGTTGGCCTGGTAGCCCGAGGGGAAAAAGAGAGCGGCCTCCGTGCCCAGCCAGTCCGCTGCAAGAGATTCCAGCTCGCCGTGACCAGCGCCACCTCCAAGCAGTCGCGCAGCGCGTCCGCCCGCGCCGTACCGCGCCATGGCTGCGCGGCCCGCTTCGATCACACGCGGATGCGAGGCGAGCCCAAGGTAATCATTCGAGGTGAAATCAATAGGCGCGTTGGGAGCGGCGGAGGCCCCGGCGCGTCCCTCTACACTCCGAAGTCGGCCCGCCAAGTCCAGCGCTTCGAGTTCGGCGGCGAGCTCAGCGCTCAGATCCGTCGGCTGCTTTGCGCCCATCGGTTTCAGCTGCCACTCTTGCGCGACTTTGCCGTACCGACGCCATTCAGTCCTAACTTAGCGAGCATGGACGCATCCGACGAGCGGCTTGGATTCGGAGTGGTGAGCAGCTCGTCGCCGACAAAAATCGAATTCGCACCGGCGAGGAAACACATCGCCTGGGCCTCCTCCGAGAGCTCCTGGCGACCCGCGCTCAGGCGCACCCTGCACTTAGGCATCGCTATCCGCGCGACGGCGACTGTGCGAACCATCTCGGTCCAGTCGACGACTTGAGAGTCGGCCATCGGCGTTCCCTCGACAGGGACAAGCGCGTTGATCGGCACACTCTCCGGCTGTGGCTCCAGCGAGGACAACTCGAAGATCAGCTCCGCACGCTGGTCACGACTTTCGCCGAGCCCAAGAATCCCGCCGGCACAGACATGGAGTCCTGCTTGGCGCACGTTGTCCAGCGTCTGCAACCGGTCGTCAAAGGTGCGCGTCGTCACGATCTTGTCGTAATGGCTGCGCCCGGTGTCCAAGTTGTGGTTGTAATAGTCGAGCCCCGCACCCGCCAAGCGATCCGCCTGGTCGCTCGTCAGCATGCCCAGCGTCACGCAGCTCTCTAAGCCCAGGTCGTGAACGCCCTTGACCATCTCAAGCACGCGATCGAATTCGGGACCGTCTTTGATCTCTCTCCAGGCCGCACCCATGCAGAAGCGATCGGCGCCACCATCCTTCGCGCGTTTTGCAGCGGCGAGAACGGTATCAATCTGCATCAGCGGTTCGCGCTCTACGGGAGTCTTGTGGTGCGCACTCTGCGAGCAGTAGCCACAGTTCTCCGCGCAACCGCCAGTCTTGATCGAAAGCAGCTGCGAGCACTGAACGGACAGCGGGTCGTGAAACGCGCGGTGCACGGTGGCCGCCTCGAATACAAGCTCGAGAAGGGGCCGCGCATACAGCGCTTGGATTTCAGCCAGGCTGGTGGAGGTGGAAGTCGGGAGCGCGATCGCGCCTTGTGCGTTGGGAGTCATGGGGCGCAGAGGTTAACGTGTGGGCAATCTCTAGGCGGGATGTGGTCGCGGTTTTTGCTATGTCAGCTTCACATCGTATGATTGGGAGGACATTATCGACATGGGCGTCTCGTTTGGCGGCCCCCTTTCCAATCGGTCTCCGAACCACCCAGAGCCCCTAGCAACCCCCCATGAGTACCGAAAAACGCGTCAATTACTGGGAATACATCCGTGTCGAAGAGCTCCTCGAGCTACAGGGTGGCGTTGAGAACGACGAATCTACCCTCGGAAATGACGAGGTCATGTTTATCGTCGTGCACCAGGTTTATGAGCTGTGGTTCAAGTTGATGCTGCGCGAACTTGGGAGCGCTCGCGACCTCTTTCAGGACGGCCCCGTCGAAGAGCAGGCCATGAGCGGCGCCGTTCACTGCCTACGCCGCGTGGGGACCGTGCTCGAGCGATGTGTGGATCACTTCACGATCATGGAGACACTTTCGACCCGAGATTACCTGTCTTTTCGCGACAAGCTGATGCCCGCATCGGGGTTCCAAAGTGGCCAGCTCCGCGAGGTCGAGCTCATCTTGGGGCTCCCCGATGAAGACCGCATTCCACTCGGTGTCGAGGGCGACTACATGCAAGCGCTTCGCAGTCACGACGGGGAGAAGTCTCCCGCGTTCGAGCGGGTGGAGAGAATGAGAGACAGTGGCTCTACGATTCGAGAGGTCATTGACGAGTGGTTGTTCCGCACGCCCATCGACGGCGTAGGCCCAGATGATGAGGGCAGTGAAGCTCAACTCCAGAGGTTTATCGAAAGCTATCTCGGAGCGGTCGACAAGGAGATCGACTTGTCCTGCGGGGGTCGCTCTATCGCGCTCCCACACAGCCGATGACAAGGCGACTTTGATTGCGCGCTATGAAAGAGAGAAGGCGGGACAAGCTGCTTTTCTCAACCCGAGTGAAGAGGAAGGAGGCGCGCGCAGGCGCCGTATCCGAGCGGCGATTCTGTTCATTACGACCTACCGCGAGCTCCCCTTGTTGTCGTGGCCGCGCGAGCTCGTGGATCAGCTGGTTGAGCTCGAGCAGAAGTTCCTAATTTTCCGCCAGCGCCACGCGCGCATGGTGGAGCGAGTCATCGGGAGACGCACCGGAACTGGCGGTAGCGCTGGGGTCGACTACTTGGATGCTACAGCCTTGAAGTACCGTATCTTCAAGGATATTTGGGCGTGCCGAACCTGCCAAATCCGGGCCAATGCAGCACCGCCACTAGAGAATGCTGCCTTCTACGGCTTCCGCAGCGCGGACTAGAGTTGGGCACTCTACCCAAAGTTCTCCTCGCCTTGGCAGTTGCGCTTTCCGGATGCGTTACGGAAGACGTTAGCAGGGAAGCGTCGGAGACAGAGAAGGTTCTTGAGGGTCTGTTTCAAGGGGGACCTCGCCCGGATGTCTCCTTGGCGCCGCAAAGCAAATGGGAAGCTCTTCGGGTGGAATACGATGAAGACAACGATGGCTTTATCCTGCCCCAGGAGCTACCTAATCGCGATTTTGAGCGTTTTGACCGAAACGGCGATGGCCGGGTTTCCCTGCTGGACTACCCTGCCGAGAGCGGGGAAATCCAAGTCTGGGTTCACGAGCGACTGGAAGCCCGGGCCGCGAGTCGTGTTCTATGGGAAGCCCTGGGGATACGCTTGACGAGGGAGCCCGCCGCGTGGCTAGAAAGGTTTCGCGAGCTGGACTCCGACGCTGACCTCGGCTTGAATCGCGCAGAGCTCAACGCGGCGTTGGCACCTAGGAATGCGGAGCGCCGCGACGGCGTCTCCGCATTGCTAGAGTTGACGGATGCTAACAGCAATGACCAACTCGACTGGCTCGAGCTGGAGGCCCTGATCGAGCGAGCTAGCGACGGAAGTCGTTAAGCTTCCAGTCGTACTCGCCAAAGTTTAGGTCTGCATCGCGGATCCACGCGCGCGCCTCGGCAGTGGCTCCTAGCGACAGGGGGGCGTTCGTGATCAGGAAGTCCCTCAGGTCGGTCGCTTTGGAGCCTGGAGACGCCTCGGTTGTAAAGTCGTCGCCGTACCATTTGAAGATGCTTGAGATCGTGACCGTGTTCGCCTGCTTGTCGAACCTGTTGCGGGACGTTTGCGACAGAAATCCTTTCATCTGTTCCGCGAGTTGACTTTCGACCTGCTCACCTGTGTAGGCCTCGGCGCGAAGCGGTGGGCAACCGCTGGAAGCGCAGTTGACAGCAGCGTGAATGCGCGGGTCGCCAAACTGAGGACGAAGAATCGCGTTCTCTATTTGGTTCAGAGTAAGGTTCTCACTTTTACCATCAGGGTGAAAAGCGGGCATCGGTACGATCGCCAAATCCCACGGCCCCTTGTCGCCCATTTTGATGTCGGTGATGGACTCTAAGCGGCGGTCGCCTCCAAGGTCGTAGTTGTCGAGGACTAACTGCAACGTATAGGCGTTGTAGACGTTGATCCAGAAGGCCAAACGCTCTTCGCGATCCCACGTTTTTATAAGGTCCGGAGTTACGGCGGCGACACTCTTTGCATACATGTCGAGCATGCTTCGATCGCGCAGCAGGCCCGAATAATCAACAAGCTCGTCATGCACATGGCGCTCGAGTAGCGCAGTGAGGGCGCGATGCTCGAAGGTGACACGCTTGGCGGCCGCTAGCGGCGCCGGTTGTGCATCTTGGGCGAGTGCGGGTACCGTAAGAGCACCCAGAGTGAGTGCGAAGGCAAGGGTCAGGTTCTTCATAGTCGTCTCTACGTTTGGCGGGCGGCGAGGTTAGTCCAGGTGGGCGCGGTCCGAGTCACCCATGTCCACACCGCCGCTTGGGAAATACTCTTTCCAGCGGCGATCGACCAAGTTGGCTGTGTCGGGGTCGCAAAATAGCTCTTCCGGGTACCAGGACTTCATGCGCGCGTCCAGCACGACGGGTGGTGTAAAAGCTGCGTGGTTCTTGATGAGATCTACACTTTTCGCCGTCAAGTCACTGGCGGGGTCAAAGCGAGTGAACGTGGTCCAGAGGAAGTTCATCGAGCTCTTCGAGGCCCGTACTGCGTCATCGGTAAGGACGATAAAGGGCCAATCGGCGAAGGCTGGATCGGAGGCGACCACCGCTCCCAAGTCGGGGGCACCGGCGTGGGGTGCGCCCTCGACCACGAGGCACCCTGGTGAGAATACGCACACCTTGGAGATCGCATTTGAGGGTGAGCCTCTGAACTCGCGTGGCAATTCGCGGCGCTTGTCGCCGAGCCCGAGGAGGATGCCTTTGGACCCCTCATTCACCTGGGGACCCGCGTAGTCAAGCGAGTCCATGGATAGGTTCGGCATCAGGAAGAGGTCGGTGCGGAAGTCGGCCCGCTCCAGCACGTGGGTGAGCACGTCGCGGAAGTCGCGCAGGCCCCCCGAGAGTCCGGGAGGTTTGTCGAGTACGAGCAGGAACTTGGTGAGCGAGAGTTGACCCTCCCCAAGGATGCGGAACGCACTAGCCATCGCCTCTCGGCGGTAGCGGTCCTGCACGACAGCGGCGGAGAGGGAGTGGTAACCCGTCTCGCCATAACTCCAAAGATCGCGCACACCTGGCATGACGACGGGGAACAGCGGAGACAGTAAATCCTGGAGATAGTCACCCAGAAAAAAGTCCTCTTGGCGCGGCTTGCCAACAACTGTCGCCGGGAAGATCGCGTCCTTCTTGTGGAGAAGGGCTTTGCAGCGAAATACAGGATACGGGTGCGTTTCCGAGTAGTATCCGTAGTGATCGCCAAAAGGCCCTTCGGGGCGAACGTCTCCTGGGCGCACCTCACCGACAAGCGTGAACTCGGAGTCTGCGATCAGGGGAAGGGGCCCCGCACCGTTTTCCGCCATGCGCAGCTTCTGACCTAGCGCCAGGCTTGTGAGGAGAAGCTCGGGAACGTTCTCCGGCAGCGGGGCGATCGCCCCCAGAATCGAGGCCGGCGGACCGCCCAAGTGAATGTTGACGGGAAGGGCTCGGTTCAAACGCATCGCCTCGGCCAGGTGGAAGCCACCACCCTTGCCGATCTGCATGTGCAAACCCGTCGTGCAGTCGTCATAGATTTGCACGCGGTACATGCCGAGGTTGTGCCCGCCAGTTTCGGGGTGCTCCGTGTAGACCAGGGGCAGGGTGAGGAACGGACCACCGTCACGTTTCCATGTGCGAAGGGCGGGTAACCGTGTCAGCTGAGGTGGGCTAGAGATGCGCTCGGGACCGGTCCCTCTAGTCTTCAGGCCGACCTTGGCGAGACGCGCAAAAAGCTTACGGTGTCGCCAGAGTTTTGCGGGGGTCGGTGGCATGAGCTCTTCGGGCAGGCGAGCGGCTGCGGCGATGACCTCGCCGGGTTCTCCTCCAAAAGCGAGCTGCACCCGCCTTTCGGTGCCAAAAAGATTTGTCACCAGCGGGAAGTCGCAGCCTTCGACGTTCGTGAACAAGAGCGCGGGCCCACCAGCGGCGATCACGCGGCGGTGGACTTCGGCAGCTTCGAGGTCGCGGCTAACGGGAGTGTCAATTTCGACGAGATCACCTTCACGGCGCAGAACGTCGAGGAAGGCGGGAAGATCGCGGGGGGCAGGTCTCATGGGCGAAGTGTAGCGATGCGAATGGGCATACACGGCTTTTGCCTAAAGGAAAGAGTTCCCTATCCTAGAGTTTCGCCACGCCTAAGCCGCCATCATGGCATCCGGCAGCAGCCAGCCGATTACTTCGCGACCCGCCCTTTTCCCGGGGTAGCCGAAAAGTCTCGTCGCCCAACACTCCCTCCTGATGGCTACGAGCATGTCCCTAAACGATGGTCGTGCCTTTTGGCGATACCACGGGGAGTGCTTCCTCGCGCGGCGCACCTCGCGAGCGCAGTTGCCATGCTCTAAGTACCAGAGGATGACAATGGCTTGGGCAGTGAAGCCGATCGGTACGGTGCGCAGGATTGCTAAGGCTCCTCGCTCGCCTCTAGCTTGTGGTCCGGGCTTCTTTTTGGTGCGCTCGCTTCGCTTGCCCTTGCTCCAGCCATTTTGAGGATCCTGCAAGCCCAGGTGCTGCTTCGCATCGCGAAAGCACACCTCGATTAGCCAACGCCGCGCGAAGACCTCAAGGAGACAGGCTGCGCTTAACTCTGGATTTGTACTGAAGAATACGAGGTCCTCCAAGACTCCTTTTGGATCGCGAGTGACTACAACTCTCACCAGCCGTTTGCCCGCAACCGTCGGCCACAAGCACACGCGCTCCTTTATCAGAAGCTTGACCTTGCGCCCGTAAATTCGCGGAACGACTAGAGTCCAGGGCGTGGCGTCATCCGAAGCCATATCTCTCGGCGACTGCAACCGTTTGCCCCTAACCCTAGGGCGTCCGCACCCACTGTACTCACCAGGTTCAGCGTGCAGCATGGCGTTCATGGCCGCCGAACCGACGAAGGTCGTGGCAACCTTTAACTTCTTGACGACAGTCTTCGATGCGTACTCACGATCACCCGCAATAAGTAGCTGGAACTCACTAGGAATCCAGGATTCAAGCATTTCGATTAGGTCCCGAGCTAGCTCAGTTCGCTTCCTGTAGCGTTCCTCGGGGCACCGCTTCTTCGACCTATAGAGGCGGAAGAGAAACGGGACTGCAATTCCTCGCTCGGCATCCCAAGGAAGTGGAATACGCATGGCGAGCACGACCCAAGAGTGGCCGCAGGAGAAGAAAGTAGTTGCCCCTGAACTCGAACCTCGGCCATAGCTGGATGCAAGAGGGTCGCGATGCATGGCGGCGCCAAACATGCGCGGGCCGCTATGGCGGCAGAGCGTGTCGTCGACCAAAACCTCAATCTGCTTCGGGCTCCATTTCAGAAGTAGTCGAAAGATGACACGCCCCACTTCGTCAGTGGACCACTTGGCCCTGGCGAAGAAGCGGAAAAGCGTGGAGAAGTGCTTCCGTGAGGCGACATCTCCGGAAACTTGAATCACGCGGGACACGCAGTGGCGTCCCTGGCAGAGAATCCAACCTGTGACAAGAGCTGCGAAGTTCTCAAATGTGGCGTGCGAGAAGCAGCCGGAGAAAGATTCGAGGAGGTTCTGGAGGGACGACGGAGTAGACTGCCTGTGCGTGCTCCCCTTGCGGGGTTTTGTTTTCACACATAGGATATCGTGGGGTGGGGTACGCACCTTTCCCACACTCGCTCATCGCTGAATCGATTCTTAATCATGGGACTCCCATTCTTAAGTTTGGGACACGCGCAAGCGGCGATGGACCTCTGGCAGATGGCGAAACTCTAGCCTGTCAGCTCTTCCTGCCGCTCCGAATCTCGTTTTCCAATCGCCATAGTGTGGGCCCCTCCGGGCTGCACACGCTATTAACTGGCGAGGGCTGGGTAACCGAGGCTTCTTCTTTTTTCAACGGGAG
>ERZ889078.3337-NODE-3337-length-10688-cov-15.110505_pt1 | contig 10688 bp, 7 predicted proteins | sample MGYA00521266_ERZ889078 | MGnify/ENA primary metagenome ERZ889078 (study PRJEB32303, sample SAMEA104408618) | aquatic metagenome | biome: Brackish water; feature: Pelagic; material: water | place: Baltic Sea | collected 2014-06-16T06:34:00 | depth 76,534 m ... | reverse complement strand
AGATCCCGTATTTGTCATACAGGTTTTCGGCCGTTTCTCCCATGCCCTGTTTAATCAAGGGATCGATACTGTCACTCCAACCGTCTTCCAGCGTCTTGTTACCCATCTTGAATCCGTCCCACCGGGCTCCCTTCAGTAAATAGGGGATGGTACTCATGCTGTCGAAACCCCCGGCCACGACAACCTCAGCTTCACCCAGGCGGATAGCCTGGGAAGCCAGGGCAACGGCCCGCATCCCGGATGGACAGGCCATATTCAATGTTATAACAGGAACTGCCGTGGAAACTCCTCCTTTTACCGATGCAGTTCGGGCGGGATTAGGGCCGTTGCCCGCCTGCCGGCAACTTCCCAGGATCACATCATCAACCTGGTCGCCGGTAAGAGAAGCACGCCGGATGGCATCCTTCACCACCACTCCTCCAAGATCGTAGGAGGGAATATCCTTCAATGAACCTCCGAACCTGCCCATGGCTGTCCGGCAGGCTGAGATAATAACAATGTCATTCAATTCCATAGTTTTTCTGATTAATCACTCCTTCCCCCTCTCCTTCAGGAGAGGGGCCGGGGGTGAGGTGATTATAAATCCACCACGCACCCAAAAGCCTAGGCCGGGGGTGAGGTAAGATTAAATATATTGTCCTCCGTCTACTTTGATCACCTCCCCGGTGATATGACGGCCCAGCTCTGTGCATAGAAATGCCACCATGTTGGCAACATCATCCGGCAGTCCGATTCGTTTCAGCACAATATCATCCAGTGCTGCCAGGCGAACACTTTCGTCCGCATTCTTCATCATATCGGTTTCGATGAGACCCGGGGCAACAGCATTCACATTGACACCGTATTTCCCAAGTTCCCTGGCAACCGTTTTTGTAAGCCCTATGATCCCGGCTTTGGAGGCAGAATAGTTGGCTTGACCAAATTTTCCACGAAGACCGTTGATTGAAGTGACGTTGATAATCTTACCCGAATGCTGGTCGCGAAAAATGGGAGCAACCGCCCGGATGTAATTGAAATATCCCTTCAGGTTAATATCCAGCACACTGTCCCATTGCTCTTCGGTCATTTTCCAGATCACCCCGTCCCAGTTAATCCCGGCATTGTTGACCAGGATGTCTACACCGCCAAATTCATCATTAACGGTTTTTACCATTTCTCCTGCATCATCAAAATTTGAAATATCAGCCTGAACCAGAAGCCCTTTCCTTCCTAACTTGACGATCGTTTCTATGACGGCTTCCGCCTCTTCATGGTGTTTTCTGTAATTGAGAGCGACATTGGCTCCACATTCAGCAAGTTTCACTGCAATGGCAGCTCCGATGCCCACACTGCCTCCGGTAACGATGGCAGATTTTCCTTCAAGATTCATACCTGTACTCATAATTTCATTTGGTTATAATTTTATCTTGCCCCATCTCCTTAAGGAGAGGGGGTTAGGGGGTGAGGTTCTTTTTCTGTATCGCCTCCAGCACACGCTGGGGGGTAATGGGTAGCTCAAATACACGGGTTCCGATGGCATCAGCCACCGCGTTGGCAATGGCGCCCAGGATGGGAAGTGTTGCACCTTCGCCCACCTCTTTCGCGCCATACGGACCGTTGGGTTCGTAACTGTCGACGATAGTTGAGTGGATCTCCGGCATATCGGCAGTTGTGGCTATCAGATAATTATGAAGATCGGCATTGACCATCTTTCCCTTGTTATCGAACACTTCATTCTCAAACAGGACCTCACTCATCCCCATCAGAACAGCCCCTTCAGCCTGTCCCTCCACGAGCATCGGATTTACTGCAGTACCGCAATCATGAGCATCCCAGAAGTTGAGAACCTTCACTTTGCCGGTCTCCATATCTACCTCTACCTCGCAAATGGTAGCCGAGAAGGAGTATGCCGGTGACGTTCCAACTGCTGCACCCTTGTATTTTCCACCAAGGCCCTCCGGCGGAGAGTAATGCCCCTTCCCCAGGAGAGGTCCTTTTCCGGAGAAATGGGCAAATCCAGCATCTTCCCAGGGAATAAAGATAGATGGATCTTCGGTAAGATAGATTCTGTTTTCCTTTGCTTCGAGTTTGTCAACATCCACATGCATGATTTCGGCTGCTGCGGCAAGAATCTGCTTTTTGATCTCTTCACCAGCCATTTTAGAGGCATTACCGCCCATAAGTGTAACCCGGCTGGAATAGGCCCCGAATCCTATAGGGGTGAGATCGCTATCCGCTGAAACCACGCTGATCCGGTCGTATGAGATCCCCATGGCTTCACAGGCGGCCATGGAGAGCACAGTATCTGATCCCTGTCCGATATCGGCATCACCAATGAAGAGTATTGCCCGGGTACCATCCTCCACAACCTTGATAGTGGCGCTGGAATGGGGAAATTTTGATCTGTAGATGGGATAGCCGGCGCCGGAGACAAATCCACCACAACCAATCCCTATGCCACGGCCAGGGGGAAGTTTCCCTTTTTTCTCATCCCATCCCGATTTTATCCGAACCTCTTCCATGCAGGCAGTAAGTTCACAGGAATGGATATCCAGGTCGTTACAGGTGTGATATTCGGGAGTCATGGCATTTTTCAGACGAATGTCAATGGAATCCATCCCGATGTCATCCGCGATCATGGTGAGCAGGGATTCGAACGCAAATCGCGGGTGCGGACAACCATGCCCGCGGAAAGCGCCGCAGGGAGGCAGATTTGTGTTTACCCGGAATCCATCGTATTTGTAATTAGCAAACTTGTACAACGTCGTTAACATTGAGCCGGCATAGTAGGTTGATACGATTCCGAAGCTGGAATATGCGCCTCCTTCGAGTACCGCTTTCTGTTTTACGGCTGTAATCGTTCCGTCTTTTTTAACCCCGATCTTCAGGTCGATATACTGTTTGTGACGACCACGCCCAAAGAGGTACATCTCTTCGCGACTGAAGCGCATCTTCACAGCACATCCGGCAATCCGGGAAAGGAAAATCGACATCACCTCAATGGTAGTAGTTGCCGCTTTGGCTCCAAACCCGCCGCCACAGTTCGTCATGATCACCCGGATGTCGCCCAGCGGAACACCGAGGATGTGCGACAACTGGTGGTGCACATAATGCACTACCTGCGTTGAGGTATGCAGGGTCACCCTTCCTTTTCGATCCCATTCGGCGATAGAACAGTGCGGTTCCATCGGATTCTGGTAGGTCCTGTTTCCGACAAACCGGTGTTCCCGGATGTGATCGGCTTCGGCAAATCCCTTTTCGATATCCCCGAAGTGGTGATCGACATGGGTGTTGATGTTGTTTTCGTATTTATCATCGAACAAACGGGGAGCCCCCTCTTTCATGGCTTCCATAGGATCAAATACAGCCGGAAGTTCCTCATATTCAACGTGTATCAGGTCGAGGGCCCGGTAGCAGGTCTCTTCGTCAATAGCCGCCACGGCTGCCACAACATCACCCACAAACCGCACCTTATCCTTTGCCAGGATCGTTTCATCGTATCTTGGCGGGGATGTGCCCCATCTTATATCGGGGACATCTGCGCCAGTAAGTACAACCTTTACACCCGGAAGCGCTTTCGCCTTGCTTGTATCAATCGAAAGGATGCGTGCATGCGGGACAGTGCTGAGCAGCAGCTTCCCGTAAATCATATTTGGCAGGACGATGTCATCGGTGTAGATCGCCCGGCCCGTAGCTTTGTCGGGAGCATCTATCTTGGGAAGGCGCCTCCCTACCACCGACAGGTCAATCGCCGATTTCTGCGGCATGAACTCCAATTCAGGAGGTGTCACACCGTTCAGGTAATCCCTTGCCGTTTCAACGGCTTCAACGATCTTGGTATAGCCGGTGCACCGACAAAGGTTCCCACTCAATTCCGATTGAATCTCTTTTTTTGTAGGGTTGGGGTTTTTATCAAAGATGCTCTTCGTCCGCATAATCATTCCCGGAGTGCAATACCCACATTGGATGGCCCCTTTTTCAATAAATGCACGTTGAATGGGATGCAGATCAGCACCAACAGCCAACCCTTCGATCGTCTCAACCTTTTTTTCTGCTGCTTCCATCGCCAGAACCAGGCAGGCGTTCACGGCTTGTCCATCTAAAATAACGGTACATGCCCCGCAGTCTCCCAGTTCACACCCCTTCTTTGTCCCCGTAAGGTTCAATTCGTCACGTAGCAAATCAAGCAAAGTCATAGTTGCCTTCACCGCTACTTCGTATTCGTTCCCGTTGACGTTTATCGTTATTAGTTGTTTCATCCTGGTTGTCTTTCTTGTTCGTAGATGACCCCTCCTATCACCCTCAATATCGCTCTCTTCACAAGCACCTTCAACACATCCCTTCTGTACTGCGCTCCTCCCCGGATGTCGTCGATAGGAATGGAGTCTCTCACCGCAGCAGCTCCTGCCTCTTCCATAAGTGGTGAACCTTCGCTGAGGTCCTGAATCTTTTTCCCTATTAGAATTTCATTCGCCTGCTCACTGATTTTCGGTGTAGGTGCAACAGCTCCAATAACAATGCTGGCGTGTGTAATGGTATCATCCTCAATTCTCAGGGCTGCAGCCACCGATACAACAGAGATGGAACCAGCTTCCCGCAGGCCGAACTTCTCATAACAGGCACCTGTTCCTGATTTCGGTTTCGGTATGATAAACCGGGTGATGAGTTCGCCTGATCTAAGTATTGTTTTCTTATTGAAGGTGAAGAAATCGCTGAGTGGAACAACCCTCTTACTCCCGGAATCAGCGATCTCAACCGATGCGTTCATGGCAAGCAGAACTGGCGCTGTGTCGCAGCAGGAGGCTGCAGTACAGATATTTCCGCCAATTGTACCTGTATTTCTAATCTGATCGGATCCTATTTTGGAAGCTGCTTCCACCAGCGCCGGCAAGATCTCTCCTATAAGCCCGGAGGCAATGACTTCGCTGTGTGTAGAACAGGGCCCAATGAAGATGTTTTGTTCATCATCTGCGATATGTTTCAGCTCCGGGATCTTTGCCAGCGACACGATATCATCGTGCATGCGGAGGCCCTTTTTCATCTCAACCAGCAGGTCGGTACCACCTGCCATTGGTGCAGCATTGGATCTCTGCGCAAGCAAATTGAGGGCATCCTGGATGGTGACTGGTTGGTGAAAATTAAAATCAGGTAAGTACATCTCCTTGAATATTTAGTTATTCTTTTCCCGGATCAGTCTTGCAACGATACTTATCGCGATCTCATCTGCTGTAACAGCATGGATATCAATACCTATTGGCATGTCAATCCGGTTAAGCTCTTCTTCCGTGGCGATTTTTTCCGACATCAGGTTCTTTTTCATTGTAGCAACCTTGGTTTTACTTCCTATCATGCCGAGGTAACGATGGGGTTTTCGAATGCAGAAGGCCAGCACTTCATTGTCGGTAGGATGATCAGGCGTAGCGATGACGATGAAGGTGTTGTCGTCATAATCCAGGGTCGGAAGCATCTTCGGATAATCACCTATAACAGTATGATAGCCGCTAAATGACCAGTCGCTGAAGATCTCCTTCCGGCTGTCGATGAGAGTGATCTCGAAGTCAAGATCGAGTGCATGTTTCGCCACAGCTTTCCCAACATGACCTCCTCCGAATATGAACAGTTTTTTTAATCGCATAAGGGGTTCAATATAAATTTCCATCGATCCGCCACAGCACATCTTATGCCGGGCATTCAGGTCATGAGATATGAGTTCAGGTGTTCTTTTATTTATGACCCGGATCGCATCTTCAATCGTCGATTGTTCCAGGGTTCCTCCACCTATCGTTCCGAAAATCTTTCCATTTTCCCAAACGATCATTTTGGCTCCGGCTTTAAGTGGAGAAGAACCCTTTGTGGAGACAACAGTACAGATGGCTGCTACCTGTCCGGCCTTCAGAATATCAATTATTTTATTGTAAATTAACTCCATTTCACAAATTGTTACAGTGATCCTACCATTCCCCTCCCCTTCAAGGGGAGGCAGGGAGGGGTCATATAAAATACCGTTTATATTCCTCCGGACTGTTGATGTTGATCAGCACCCGATTATCCGGCATCTCCACTCTCTTGCATTCTATTGTATGAAGTATATCCTTCAAATTGGCTGCAAGATCACTCCATTTATTGAGAGTTTTGATTCCTTGTCGATTGAGAAGAACCGGATGACCTCCTTTGTGATTGAAGACAGGAGAAACATAGGCCCCATGACTCCGGTTTTGGTATATAGTATCCAGAATGGATTCATCGATAAAAGGGTTGTCGACATTCTGGAGAAAGCAGAAAGCTGTATCAGTGAGGGCGCTCAGTCCCAGTTTCACTGAGTAAAACCGTTCAAGTTCCAACCTATCGTTGATGACAACTTTGACCTTAAATGGAATCATCTCCAATTTTTTCATCTCTGTGAAGGCTTCCGGATTTGTTACCACCACAATTTCCTGGCATCCCCAATTGGAATAGGTCTGCAGGATTTTATCCAGAAACCGCGTCTTCCCTTCGAAGGGGAGTAATGCCTTGAACTCCTTCATCCGTTCCGACCGTCCGGCTGCTAAAATGATGACAGCAACTGGTTCAATTATACCTTCCATGTTTTTGTATAAGCCGAGCCGATAACACCTTTTTTAAAAAGTGATGTGGTCATAAAATTGCCTGAAACAGTGGCCTGTATTGAAATGGCTTCAGGCAATGATGAATCACAGGAATCCTGTATACAACCTATTATTGCTTTCCTTGCCTGCTCCAGAAACGGATCATCCGTATCTTCCAATCCCGGCAGCTCTTTGGTTACATCTTTAAGATTTTCCTTAACAACTTCCCGCCTTTTCAAACCATGATCGGCACCGGAAGCTATTTTCCACGCTGTTTTAATGACCTCTTCCAGCGGACCGGCGAAATCGGTAAGCCAGCCAACTGAATCTTTTGCCTTTACAGATTTACCTGTTAACAATAATCTGAGCAGGTTTGGATACTTTTCCGGAGAAACTTTCCTAAAGGGCCAATGACATCCCTCCATCCCCGGGATGACAGGAAGTGTAACTTCCGGCATGCCAAGACCGGCGTTCTCTTCTGCAACGAGATAATGGCAATGCATCATTAGTTCAAGATAACCTCCCAGACAACGCTTTCCGTTAATAACACCAACGGATGTTTTGAAAACATCATTCAGTCGTCTTGCAGTACGGGACCAGGAATAACTTAAGTCTATCCCTTTTGTAACATCTTCCACAGCCGGGAAAAAATCGGTAGTATCGGCGCCGGTCATCTGGGTGGAAAGATGGAAATCGCCTGATACAATTACGTTTTCAATTCCTGCCGATATCAGCCAGTCAATCGCCCTGTTCAATTCAGTATTTACATCGGAGTTATAGCTTTCACGATTGATCGAAATGACTCCGACATTTCCGTCGTGTTCGGCATTCACATACAATTGTTGCCATTCGGGTGTGTCGATCCTGTCAAATACTTCGGGGTACCAGGCTTTTTTGGCGGCCAGGGGATCTAACTTATGGTAAGCCTCAACCAATCTGCGGGCATCCTCCGCACCTAACCTGCGGATGACTGCCAGAATTCCTTTACTGAACTGGGCGCACAATTCGCCAATAAGATTCATCTGTGAAAGATGCGAACGGTTCTCATGGATCATAAGGCTGGTCATCTGGAAGAGAGCACCCAGGATCCATGCATTGAATTCTTCATGCTCATCGCTGTTCATTGACCAATCGACAACAGGTCGGAAATGATCGGGAGGATACCAATTTTGGCCACTCTCTTTCTTTTCATCGAATGTTGAAGATGGCGTAAACAATTCACCGTAATGTTCGCTCAGATGATGAAGGCATGACCACGACAGGAAATTGGCTCCGGCTGCACCTATGGCATCATGTGCCCTGAAGGGGTTTGGACCCAAATATTTGCGGATATATTTATCAGTCTTCCAAAAGGGCATGTTGGTTACTTCTGAGAACCGTGTCCCTGCATTTGTAAGTCCGCAAAACAGTACATCAAGAACAAAAGACCAGTTGTCGCCAACCGGCATGGGAATCAATCCCAACGCCCATAGAAGCTGGGAACTTGGAGAGGGTTCGGGCTCAACGATCTCCCATATCTTGTTGATCTCGTGAGGGAAAGCCGGGTGGGCAATACCTACTCCGAGAGCAGAGCCTGGAAACCCGGAAGTTACCGACCAGATATCTATATCGGGGAATTTCGACCTGAAAAGCTTATAATGTTCCTTCTTGATATCGAGAATTTCAGGAATAGCTTCGAGAAGGAACCTGGGGTTATGAGCCGACAGAGCTTCAGGAAGGCCCTTGCCATCATAGGAATATTTGATAATATTTCCCATGATTTTATTGGCGTTTACTGTGCCGAATGCAGCAACAAGTCCCGGATATTGTTTTGCCATTCCGTCGGATACTCCGGGGAAATCAAGTGCAATAATTGGAACACCGTAGGGTTCAAGCCGTGAACCAAGCTGCATAGCTTTCCCGGCGCCGACAATACCATTGGCTCCTGAAATAACGAGGGATCCTCTGTGACCTGGCTGACCAAAAACCTGGTCAACCAGTTCATCTGCAGTAACCGGAAGTTTCCCGTTTTGGAAAATTTCCAGTACTGAACCAAGCCCCAGTGTCTGGAGTGTTGATGCTCTCATTTGGTGTATCATATCTGTTCCTCCATCTTTCTTAGGAAACTTTAAAAATAGCAGCAGTACCCACATCGCCGGCGGCACAACCGAATATCAAAACATAACCCCCGCCCAGATCAACAGCTTCTTCAAGCGATTCGATCAGGGTCCGTGTAAGTGTTGGAGCCTGGGGATGTCCCCATACAAGTGAACATCCTGTGTTATTCATTTTCCGCCAGTCATAATTCATTGTTTTGGCAAATATCGCATCGTTTACGGCGAACGGATTGTGATTTTTCACCACAACCATATCGTCCATCGTCAAACCTGTTCGCTGCAGGAGCTTTTTAACCGCAAATCCGGGTGCTTCAGGCATAAGTCCAGGAAGCGTTCGGATATCCACTTTAGCTATAAATTGGATGTCAATCTCGGGTTTTTGGCTTAATTCCTTTGCCTTCTCAGGGGAGGTCACAAGCACTGTAGCCATTCCGTCTGAAGCGTGTGTTTGCCCTCCTGCTGTCACACAGGTATCCAGTTCACGCATATCCTTCAATGCCTGGAGTGTTATCTGGCGTACACCAAAGTCATCATCAATTTTCCCGGAAAGCCTTCCCTGGACATTCAATATTTCAAACGGGAAAAGAACACGATTCAGGAAGCCTGAATGTTTCGCCTCGAAATATTGTTTATACCTGAGGAAAGTGAGCTCGTCAACTTCTGACCGGTCAATTTTGTACTTCCTGGCAGCAATACCGGCTGTAGCAATCATCCCACCGCCTGTAGAGGGATCAAAACCGAAATTATCCCAGACATCAACCAGGGCTTCGGTTCTCCGGTAAGAGCGGCGTTCAGGGAACACTCCTACCGGCGAATCGCTTGTCCTGTCGAAGGTGAGTACTCCAACGGTATCGTATGATCCTGAATTTACTTCTGAGCCTGCTATTATTACCGAAGAAAGACCGGTAGCACATGCTTGTTCCATATGATAACCAGGGATCCTGTGACCCAGGCAACTTGCAATCAATGGAGCATTCCAGAATTTCCAATGGAAAGGGATTGTTGATCCGATTATGAGATACTCCAGGTTTTTAGCGGGAACTTTTCGTTTTCCCAATATGCTTGCCATAGCCTCCCCTGCAAACTGACCAATGTTAACCTCTGATAATGCCGAGGTTTGCCATGCCGGGAAATAGCTGCTGCCCCATGTGCCGTATGGAATTCTTGCTTTGGGAAACATGGATTCAACTGCTTTCATTTACACCTCCTTGTTGATAAGTATGATTATTTAACAGCACACATCCGTAAGCTGCCAGGAACTGTGCATGCTCCGGGCTGTCGGAATCGGGATATCTCTCTTTGAAAAGGCCGACGATCGTCGGATGCATGGCTGGCAACCCGCCGGTTATCACCAGGTGATCTTCCACAAGAGAAAGTTCAACCGACCTTAAAATGATAGAGTTGTAGATGCCGATGATGATGTTGGCCAACGTCGCACCGGTTTTGATCATTCCGATTATCTCAGAAATAGCAAAAACGGTGCAATAGCTGTTGATCTTCACCTCCTGGGTGGCCTCTTTTGCAAACTCAGTAAATTCCTCCGGTGTTACATCCAGCCTGAAAGCGATCTCCTCAAGGAAAGAGCCTGTTCCGGCTGCACACTTCCTGTTCATTTTGAATTTATCGACCTGTCCGAGTGCATTTACCTGTATAAATTTAGTGTCCTGTCCTCCGATATCTATGATGGAACAGGAGGTTTGATAGATCTCATAAACAGCTTTGGCAAGAGCGATCAGTTCTGAGTTGGAGACAAACGGAACCTTGATCTCCTCCCTACCGTAACCACAAGTGTAAGCAGGATACACAATCTCATAGCTCTCAGCAAAATGGGAGATGATCTTCTCTGCAGCTTTGTTGAAATTGTACCCGGTTTTCACACAATGAAATGCAGCCATCCGGTTGTTTTCATCAACCAAAACTCCTTTCGTGTATGAAGACCCAAGATCAATTCCTAATCTGTACATGTTAGTCTGTTTCGGATTGAGCCGCAATAAATTGCGGCTGTACTGTTTTATTTTCGTCCTTCGTC
>ERZ889078.3336-NODE-3336-length-10690-cov-6.027551_pt1 | contig 10690 bp, 8 predicted proteins | sample MGYA00521266_ERZ889078 | MGnify/ENA primary metagenome ERZ889078 (study PRJEB32303, sample SAMEA104408618) | aquatic metagenome | biome: Brackish water; feature: Pelagic; material: water | place: Baltic Sea | collected 2014-06-16T06:34:00 | depth 76,534 m ... | reverse complement strand
TCATGCCGACCTTGACCACGCCGCCTTTCATCAGTTTGCCAAAGAGAAGCTCCTCGGCCAGTGGCTTTTTGATGTATTCTTGGATCACACGGCCAAGGGGGCGCGCGCCCATTTTGTCATCATAACCCTTTTCGCCCAACCAATCTCCGGCCTCTTGCGACAGTTCAATATGGACGTTGCGATCCATCAACTGGGCTTCGAGTTGCAGCACGAATTTCTCTACCACTTGGCGGATAATCTCACGGCCCAGAGGGGCGAAGGAGATCACCGCGTCGAGACGGTTGCGGAATTCGGGGGTGAAGGTGCGTTCGATCGCGGCGGTATCTTCGCCCTCGCGCCGATCGCGGCCAAAACCGATGGCGGATTTCGCCATTTCCGAGGCACCCGCGTTGGATGTCATGATTAGGATGACATTGCGGAAATCGATGGAGCGGCCATTATGGTCGGTCAGCTTGCCGTGATCCATGACTTGCAGCAGGATGTTATAGACATCCGGATGCGCCTTTTCCATTTCGTCGAGCAGCAGCACGCAATGCGGGTGCTGGTCGACGCCATCCGTAAGCATGCCGCCCTGATCAAAGCCGACATAGCCGGGGGGGGCACCGATCAGGCGGGAGACGGCGTGTTTTTCCATGTATTCCGACATATCAAACCGCAGAAGCTCCACGCCCAGAGTGTTGGCAAGCTGCTTGGCGACTTCGGTTTTGCCGACGCCGGTCGGCCCCGCAAAGAGGTAGTTGCCAATGGGCTTTTCCGGCTCGCGCAGGCCCGCGCGCGCTAGTTTGATGGCCGAAGCCAGCGCCTCAATGGCCTTGTCCTGGCCGAACACTACGCGCTTGAGTGATTTTTCCAGATCGCGCAGCACTTCGGAATCGTCTTTGGACACGTTCCGCGCGGGAATGCGGGCGATTTTTGCGACCACGGCTTCGATTTCCTTGACGCCAAGTGTCTTGCGACGCTTGCCCTCGGCGAGCAGATGCTGGGCGGCCCCGGCCTCGTCGATCACGTCGATGGCGCTATCGGGCAGCTTGCGGTCATTGATGTAACGCGCGGCGAGTTCCACCGCCGATTTGATCGCCTCTGCGGTATAGCGCAGGTCGTGATGTTCCTCGAAATGGGGCTTGAGGCCCATGAGAATCTTGATCGCATCGGGCACCGAAGGCTCGTTCACATCAATTTTCTGGAAGCGACGCGAGAGCGCGCGGTCCTTCTCGAAGTGCTGGCGGAACTCTTTGTAGGTGGTGGAACCCATGGTGCGCAGCTTGCCGCCCTGCAACGCAGGTTTTAGCAGGTTGGAGGCATCCATAGCGCCGCCCGAGGTGGCGCCGGCACCGACGATGGTGTGAATTTCGTCAATGAAAAGGATCGCATCAGGGTGATCTTCCGTCTCTTTGATAACGGCCTTCAGACGTTCTTCAAAATCGCCGCGATAGCGGGTGCCTGCGAGCAATGCGCCCATATCGAGGCTGTAAATCGTGGCTTTGGCCAAGATTTCAGGGGTCTCTCCCTTGACGATTTTCCACGCCAAGCCTTCAGCAATGGCAGTTTTGCCAACACCGGGATCACCGACCAGAAGCGGGTTGTTCTTGCGCCGACGGCAGAGCACCTGAATGCAACGCTCCACCTCGGCCTCACGCCCGATCAGCGGATCGACATCGCCTTTGATGGCTTTGACGTTCAGGTCCACGCAATATTTGGAGAGCGCGGATTCCTTGGCCTCTCCGGCTTCGCCCTTGGGGGTTTCCATATGTTCTTCGGCCCCGGTGATGGGGCGCGGCTCGCCAAAGGCGGGGTCTTTGGCGACACCGTGTGCAATGAAATTCACCGCGTCATAGCGGGTCATATCTTGCTCTTGCAAGAAATAGGCGGCGTTGGATTCACGTTCGGCAAAGATGGCGACAAGCACATTGGCCCCCGTCACCTCATTGCGACCCGAGGATTGGACATGGATCGCGGCGCGCTGGATCACACGCTGGAAAGCGGCGGTTGGTACGGCTTCAGACCCTTCGACATCGGTCACCAAAGTGGACAGATCATCATCGATGAAACTGACCAGCGTTTTGCGCAATATGACCAGATCAACCGAGCAGGCCTTCATCACGCGGGAGGCATCGGGTTCATCGATCAAGGCCAGAAGCAAATGTTCCAGCGTGGCAAGTTCGTGGCGTCGCGCGTTGGCCAAAGCCAATGCACCGTGGATTGCCTGTTCTAGCGTCGTTGAAAATGATGGCACGGTTCTGTGCTCCTCGTGTTCTGCTGATCGGTTGGGCATTTGCCCCGTCGACCATGGCCTCATACCCTTAAGGTTCGGTTTTATTTCGGCAGCTTCAAGTCTTTTTTCCGAATATTTGAGGTTTCGGTCGCGGATGCGGAAAAAAGTGATGAGATGTGTGGGTGCGCGATTAGAATTTATCTTTTCGGGCCCGGATTTCAGTAAAAACATCGACACTAGCGGCACTGGGCATCCCAAGCGCGGCCTTCATATCGGGGTCAGGGGCGCGGAGGAACGGGTTGGTTTTGCGTTCACGCGCCAGAGTGGTCGGGATTGACGGACACCCTTCGGAGAGGAGATCCTTTACCCGCTGTTCCTCAAAGATAAGCTGTGGATTGTCAGGTTCAAGGGATAAAGCAAAACGGATATTGCTGGCGGTGTATTCATGGCCGGAAAACAACAGAGTTTTACCGGGCAGGGCATCGGTTTTGCACAGACTGGCCCACATTTGCGCGGGCGTGCCTTCAAACAGGCGGCCACAGCCCATGACCATCAGGCTGTCACCAGAAAAGAGGAAATGGGAGGCGGGGAAGTGAAAGGCGATATGGCCCACAGTATGGCCGGACATGTCGATAATCTGCACGCGCTCGCCGCAGATTTCGGGCGTATCGCCTTCGGTTAGCGCGTGGTCGAGCGGAGGCAGCCGGTGGGCATCGGCAGCAGCCCCCCAAATGGCGGGGCGAGTGGGCAGGCCCTCCAGCAGCGCGGGCAACCCGTCGATATGGTCCCAGTGGTGGTGGGTCAGCAACACATCCGTCAACTGCCAGCCACGCGTTTTGAGCGCGTCCAGAATGGGGGCTGCATCAGGCACATCGACAACTGCGGTAGCCCCCGTAGCCGTATTGTGAATCAGATAGGTGTAATTATCTGACAAGCAGGGGAGAATTACGAGGTCAAGTGCCATGGCCTTTTGCCTTTCTTTCGGTATTGTCATCTTAACTTCGCGCGAAAAAGGCCCGGCTGCAATGCATCTTGATGTGCTCGACCTACGCAATTTCTATTATCGAACCAAGTTGGGCCGGGTGGCGCAGCGGGCGATCCGTGATGCGGTGGTGCGGATGTGGCCCGAGGCTTCGGGGCAGACAGTGGCTGGGTTTGGCTTTGCCGCGCCTTTGCTGCGGCCTTATCTAAGCACCGCGCGGCGGGTGATTGCCTTGATGCCCGCGCCACAAGGGGTGATGGCCTGGCCTGAGGGAATGGCGAATGTGTCGGTGCTGGTGGAGGAGACACAATGGCCGTTGGCCACGGGGAGCGTGGACCGGCTGATCCTTTTGCATGGGTTGGAGACATCCGAGCAGCCTTCGGCAGTGCTGGATGAGGCGAGCCGGGTTTTGGGGCCGGGCGGGCGGGCTTTGTTCATCGTGCCGTCACGGTCAGGGCTTTGGGCGCGGCGCGATGGCACGCCGTTTGGCTTTGGGCGGCCCTATTCAATGGGGCAGCTGGAGGCACAGTTGAAGCACATCGATTTCACGGTAGAGCGCAGCCATTCGGCACTTTATGCCCCGCCTTCAGGGCATCCGTTCTGGTTGCGCACGGCAGAGTTTTTTGAACGTAACGGCCAGCGGTTCGCGCCCTTCTTGTCGGGCGGCGTGTTGATCGTGGAAGTGTCCAAGCAAGTGCGTGCGCCGACGCGCGGAGGTTTGGTTGACGTGGTGCGCCGTCCTTTGCGGGTGCTGGAGGGCTTGGGCCAAGGCGCGCCGGAACCTGCGTTGCGCGGACATGGTGTTCCACCGCGGGTTTAGTCTTCTGGATATGTGCCTGCTCGCCCCGGGTAGGATTGCAAGGCCGTAGGGGGGGGGGGCCTTGCGCGAAGCCGGAATCATTTGCCAAACGTAATTTGCGCGTCAAACCTGCTGCCCTCGCAGGCACGCTGAAACTTAGCCGTGATTCGACTTGAGACGGTCAGAAATTCGCAAAGCAGGCCTTTGGCCTTTGGTCAGAGGGATTTGCGTAGGCCTTGCAGGCAAGCATATGATTTACAATAAAAATTACAGTTAGATCAAGAAGCGCGTGCCGCCGTGGCAAGGCAGATGCGACATGTTGGCGCTGTTCACTGTAAATTTACCGCTTCTTGTCGGTTGCGGCAGAAATGCGGCTCTGCTACACCGCCCCAAAATTCAGACGCATGCACCTCGTATGCGCCACAGGATGCCCTTGTGCCGCACGCCGCGATACAGGGGTCTAATTTCGGAAGGGATGACGTGTCAGAATCAGCTTCGATCTCCTCCGGCATTGCTGCACGCTACGCCACTGCTCTGTTTGAGCTGGCGAAGGAAAGCAAAGGCCTCAAAGCTCTGGAGGGCGACATTGACGCCCTGGACGCGGCTTTGAACAGCTCTGCCGACCTGAAAGCCTTGATTTCCTCGCCGGTTTACAGCCGCGAAGATCAGGCCAAGGCCGTTGCCGCAATCGCCGTGAAAATGGGGCTTTCGGCCCTGAGCGCCAACACATTGGCATTGATGGCCTCCAAGCGCCGTCTGTTCGTGCTGCCGCATCTGACCAGAACTGTGCAAGAGATGATCAGCGCGGAAAAGGGCGAGGTGACCGCCGAGGTGACCTCTGCCGTCAAGCTGAGCGCCGCACAGGCCAAAGAACTCGCCGCGACGCTGAAAGCGCGTGTCGGTAAAGACGTGAAACTGAAAACCGCTGTCGATGAATCCCTCATCGGCGGTCTTGTCGTCAAGCTGGGCTCGACCATGATCGATACATCGATCAAGGCCAAGCTCGCGGCACTCCAGAATGCAATGAAAGAGGTCGGATAAATGGGTATCCAAGCAGCTGAAATTTCTGCGATCCTCAAGGACCAGATCAAAAACTTCGGCCAAGACGCCGAAGTAGCCGAAGTCGGCCGGGTTCTGAGTGTCGGGGATGGTATCGCCCGCGTACATGGGCTGGACAAGGTTCAGGCCGGTGAGATGGTCGAGTTCCCTGGCGGAATTCGCGGCATGGCGTTGAACCTCGAAGTTGATAACGTCGGTATCGTTATCTTCGGCGACGACCGCTCGATCAAAGAAGGCGACACGGTCAAGCGCACCAAGTCCATCGTGGACGTTCCGGTTGGCGACGAGCTTTTGGGCCGCGTCGTGGACGGCCTTGGCAATCCGATTGACGGCAAGGGCCCGCTCAAGACCAAGAAGCGCTCCGTTGCAGACGTAAAAGCCCCCGGCATCATTCCGCGCCAATCGGTGCATGAGCCGATGGCAACCGGCCTGAAGTCGGTGGATGCGATGATCCCGATTGGCCGTGGCCAGCGCGAATTGATCATTGGCGACCGTCAGACTGGCAAGACCGCGATTGCGCTCGACACCATTCTGAACCAGGCATCCTATAACAAGGCTGCGGGCGACGACGAAGGCAAGAAGCTGTACTGCATCTATGTGGCGATCGGGCAAAAGCGTTCGACCGTGGCGCAGTTGGTGAAAAAGCTCGAAGAATCCGGCGCGATCGCCTATACCATCGTTGTGGCCGCGACCGCTTCCGACCCGGCACCGATGCAGTTTCTGGCACCCTATGCCGCGACGTCCATCGCTGAACATTTCCGCGACAATGGCCGCCATGCGCTGATCATCTATGATGATCTGTCCAAGCAGGCTGTGTCTTATCGTCAGATGTCGCTGTTGCTGCGCCGCCCGCCGGGCCGCGAAGCCTATCCGGGCGACGTTTTCTATCTGCACTCGCGCCTGTTGGAGCGTTCGGCCAAGCTGAACGCCGATCATGGTTCGGGCTCGCTGACAGCACTTCCGATCATTGAGACCCAGGGCGGCGACGTTTCGGCGTTTATTCCGACCAACGTGATTTCGATCACCGATGGCCAGATCTTCCTTGAAACCGAACTTTTCTATCAGGGCATCCGCCCGGCCGTGAACACCGGCCTGTCGGTGTCGCGCGTTGGTTCGTCGGCGCAGACTGATGCGATGAAATCAGTTGCCGGCCCAGTGAAGCTGGAACTGGCGCAGTACCGCGAAATGGCGGCCTTTGCGCAGTTTGGTTCCGATCTTGACGCTTCGACCCAGGCACTGTTGAACCGTGGCGCGCGCCTGACCGAGTTGATGAAGCAGCCGCAATACGCGCCGCTCACCAATGCGGAAATCGTTTGCGTGATCTTTGCAGGCACCAAGGGCTACCTTGATAAAGTGGCTGTAAAGGATGTGAGCCGTTACGAGGCGGGTCTACTCAAGCATTTGCGGACGAACCATGCCGATCTGTTGGCCGATATCACCGACAATGATCGCAAGGTGAAGGGCGAACTTGAAGACAAGATCAAGGCCGCGCTGAACGCATACGCAAAAGATTTCGCCTGAGAGGTAGGTAAATGCCGAGCCTTAAGGACCTAAAAAACCGGATCCAAAGCGTTAAAAACACGCGGAAGATCACGAAGGCCATGCAGATGGTCGCCGCGGCGAAGCTTCGCCGTGCACAAGAAGCTGCGGAAGCCGGGCGGCCCTATGCCGAACGCATGAATGCAGTGATGGCGGGGCTTTCGGCCTCTGTCGGTACCTCGGCCAGCGCGCCCCGGCTTTTGGCCGGGACGGGCGCGGATAAGGTGCATTTGCTGGTTGTCATGACGGCGGAACGCGGGCTGTGCGGCGGTTTCAACTCGACCATCGTGCGCCTTGCGCGCGTCAAGGCGAACGAGCTGTTGGCGCAGGGCAAGACGGTCAAGATTTTGACCGTTGGCAAGAAGGGCCGTGAGCAGTTGAAGCGCGATCTGTCGGCGCATTTCGTTGGTCACGTTGACCTGTCGGATGTGAAGCGGGTGGGCTATGTCCATGCGCAGACGATTTCCAAGGATATTCTGGCGCGCTTTGATGCGGGCGAGTTTGACGTGGCGACGCTGTTCTTCAACCGCTTCCAATCCGTGATCAGCCAGATCCCGACTGCACAGCAGGTTATCCCCGCGAAATTCGAGGCTGACGCTGGCGATGCGGTTGCATTGTACGATTACGAGCCGTCGGAAGAAGGCGTTCTCGTCGATCTTTTGCCGCGCGGTGTGGCGACGCAAGTCTTCACCGCTTTGCTTGAAAACGGGGCCTCGGAACAGGGTGCCCGGATGAGTGCGATGGACAACGCCACGCGCAATGCTGGCGAAATGATCGACAAGCTGACGACGATCTACAACCGTTCGCGTCAGGCTGCGATCACCAATGAACTTATCGAAATCATCTCGGGCGCTGAGGCGCTCTGACCCGCTTAACGGAGACTTGATATGGCGAAAGCACCAAAAGCAGCTGGCAAGATCACACAGGTGATCGGCGCTGTCGTGGACGTGCAGTTCGAGGGTGACCTTCCGGCCATTCTGAACGCACTTGAGACAACCAACAATGGCAAGAAGCTGATCCTCGAAGTGGCGCAGCACCTTGGCGAAAGCACCGTGCGGACCATTGCGATGGATGCGACCGAAGGTCTGGTTCGTGGCGAAGCGGTGTCTGACACCGGCGCGCCGATCTCGGTTCCGGTTGGCATGGCCACGCTGGGCCGCATCATGAACGTGACCGGCGACCCGATTGACGAAAGAGGCCCGGTTTCGACGAAATCGACCCGTTCGATCCATGGCGAAGCACCGAGCTTTGCCGATCAGTCCACCGAAACCGAAATTCTCGTGACCGGGATCAAGGTTATCGACCTGCTGGCCCCCTATACCAAGGGTGGCAAAATTGGTCTGTTCGGCGGTGCGGGCGTGGGCAAGACCGTTTTGATCATGGAATTGATCAACAACATCGCAAAAGTGCACTCGGGCGTGTCCGTGTTCGCTGGTGTGGGTGAGCGGACCCGTGAGGGCAACGACCTTTACCACGAGATGATCGAATCCGGTGTTATCAACCTCGATGAGCCTGAGAAGTCGAAAATTGCACTGGTTTACGGCCAGATGAACGAACCTCCGGGTGCGCGTATGCGGGTTGCTCTGTCGGGTCTGACCCTGGCCGAACAGTTCCGCGATGAAACCGGATCGGACGTTTTGTTCTTTGTGGACAATATCTTCCGCTTTACCCAAGCGGGTTCGGAAGTGTCGGCGTTGCTGGGCCGTATCCCGTCCGCTGTGGGTTATCAGCCGACGCTGGCAACCGACATGGGCGCTATGCAAGAGCGCATCACCTCGACCAAATCGGGCTCCATCACCTCGGTGCAGGCCGTGTACGTTCCCGCCGATGACCTTACCGACCCGGCACCAGCAACCTCGTTTGCGCACCTTGACGCAACCACCGTTCTGGACCGCTCGATCTCGGAAAAAGGGATTTACCCGGCTGTGGACCCGCTGGGTTCCACCTCGCGCCTGCTCGACCCGCTGATCATCGGCGAAGAGCATTACGGTGTGGCAACAAGCGTTCAGCGGATCCTTCAGCGCTACAAGTCGCTGCAAGATATCATCGCGATTTTGGGCATGGACGAATTGTCGGAAGACGACAAAGTGGCCGTGGCCCGTGCGCGCAAGATCGAGCGTTTCCTGAGCCAGCCATTCGACGTGGCGAAGGTGTTCACCGGGTCCGACGGCGTTCAGGTGTCGCTGGAAAAGACCATCGCTTCGTTCAAAGCTGTGGTTGCTGGTGAATATGACCACCTGCCGGAAGCTGCCTTCTATATGGTTGGCGACATCGATGACGTGATCGCCAAAGCCCAGCGTCTCGCTGCGGCAGCGGCATAAGGGGGCAACATGGCCGCGACTTTGCAATTTGACCTGGTGTCACCGGAAAAGCGGCTAGCCTCCTTTCAGGCGGTTGAGGTGCAGATTCCGGGCGCTGATGGCGATATGACGGCGATGGAGGGGCATGCCCCCACCATCACCACGCTGCGTCCGGGTATTTTAAAAGCGATTGGCGCTGACAAGACCTTGGCTTTCGCTGTGACCGGCGGTTTTGCCGAAATTACTGCGGCAGGCGTTTCGGTTCTGGCGGAGCAGGCCGTTGCGGTGGATGATCTGTCTGGCACGATGCTCGACCAGATGATTGATCAAGCCCGCTCGCTGGCCGACATGGCGCTGCCCGAAGACAAGGATGCTGCTGAGAAACTGGTGCAAGACATGATGGTTCTGCGCCACCATGAAGCGCATTAAAGAAAAACCCTGATTATCTGCGGTGCAGATTTCCGGATGCTCTAAGGCCGCTTTATGTGCATAAACAAAGGCCCCGATAACCTTCGGGGCCTTTGTTGTTTCTGGCAGGTGTTCCTAATATTGCCGTTTTTTGGCGCTATCCACCTAGGTTCGTTGCTTCTATTGCAAGCATCAGGCATCGGAATGGGATTAGGCAGTTTTTAGTCCCCGCTTGATTCGAGGCGACATAGACCATGTTGAAACAGGATTATTGGCAATGAGACGATTTACTTCACACACGATGGGCATCCAGCAAGGCTCTCGTGTGCTGTTTTCGGATTTTGCTGATGACGGCGTGATGTGGACGGGGCATGGCGCGCGCGAGAGTCGGCATATCGTGACGTTTCAGGAGAAATTTGCGAGCGTGCCTGTGGTCATGGTGTCGATGTCGATGTGGGACATGGATCAAAAGACCAACTCCCGCGCGGATATTTCCAGCGAAGAGATCACCAGCGAAGGATTTCACCTTGTGTTCAAGACATGGGGCGACACGCGGGTGGCGCGCATTCGGGCCGATTGGCTGGCTATTGGTCAACTCAAGGATGAGGATGACTGGGATCTGTATTAAGGCGTTTCGGGCTTGCGTTGAAACAGGACAGATCAACATTTACCCGAAGCGCGTTAAGGCCCCTAACCTTATGCTGCGCGTTTAGCCGCGATACATGCCTTCGTAAATGGGGCTGAGTGTTTCCGTCTCAAACAGGGATGAAACGGAGGTGCCGTTCCAGATATTCAGGATCGCTTGTGCAAACAAAGGCGCGGTGGGCACGATACGGATATTGGGGCAGTTTTTCACCGTATCCGAAGCCTCGATGCTGTCAGTGATGACAAGTGATTTCATCACCGATTTGGTCACTCGCTCAACCGCGGGGCCAGACAGCACACCGTGGGTGATATAGGCGTGAACTTCGGTCGCGCCGTTCTCGATCAGCACTTCTGCCGCTTTGCATAGCGTGCCGGCCGTATCGCAGATATCGTCCACGATGATACATTTCTTGCCTGAAACATCTCCGATCACGGTCATTTCAGCGATTTCGCCCGCTTTCTCGCGGCGCTTATCAACGATGGACAGAGGCGCGCCAATGCGTTTGGCCAATTCCCGCGCGCGGGCCACGCCGCCAACATCTGGGGAGACGACCATCATATCAGACATAGAGCCTTTGAATTGGGCCATGATATCGAGTGCGAAGATCGGTGAGGCATAAAGGTTATCCACCGGAATATCGAAAAAGCCCTGAATTTGGGCTGCGTGCAGGTCCATCGTCAGAATTCGTTCAATGCCGGCCTCGACCATCATATTGGCCACAAGCTTGGCTGAGATCGGGGTGCGG
>ERZ889078.3334-NODE-3334-length-10698-cov-10.878606_pt1 | contig 10698 bp, 7 predicted proteins | sample MGYA00521266_ERZ889078 | MGnify/ENA primary metagenome ERZ889078 (study PRJEB32303, sample SAMEA104408618) | aquatic metagenome | biome: Brackish water; feature: Pelagic; material: water | place: Baltic Sea | collected 2014-06-16T06:34:00 | depth 76,534 m ... | reverse complement strand
CCTAAGGCCGAACAAAAAGATTTCCATTCCACATCCGTCAGAATGGCGATGGATACCCACTTGTCTTCTCCCATGCAGGGGTAATTGTTGTGAACAGCCATCATAGTGTTGTTATTGCCCACGGAGGTTAAATTGCGATTATTAAAACTGTATTCCATCATCGGTTCCGGCATGGTGCTCAACAAGGATTCCATCTGGGCAACCTCTATGTGCTGGCCTTCTTTATATTTTTCACGATGGTATAATGCAATTTGAACGGCAAAAGCACCGAAAAGGGAGGAATTAATATCAGCATAGGCCTGCTGCATTCCTAAGACCCGTTCGCCTTCATATCCGATCAGATTGTCCAGCCCTGAAAGTGCAGCAAGTGACGGGCCGTAGGTGACCACATCCGACAAAGGCCCCTCGCTGCCCACGCCTGGAAAAGAAATCATGATAATATCTTTTTTCAGTTTCTTTAATTCATCATAATCTAAAGAGAGTCTTTTCATCACGCCCGGGGAGAAGTTTTCTACCACGACATCACTTTTTTTTATCAAGTCCCGGATGAGTGTTTTGCCTTCAGGCCGGGTCAGGTCTAAAAGGATGCCCAGTTTATTCCTGTTTATACTATGAAACAGCGGGTCCTTTTCCGGGTCCCGTTCGATATTGTCGGGGCCGAACCTGACAGGGTCAAGGCGCTTGCGTGTTTCCACCTTAATAACCTGGGCGCCCATGTCTGCCAAGAGACAGGTTGCCCGTGGTGCGGCAGCAGCCCAGCCAAAATCAATTACCCGGTATCCTTCAAGTGGTAAGTCACCCATAATTTATCTCCAATAATGTCTTGTCTTTTTTGGCCGGGGTAAACATGTTTTTCCCCCCGACTATTGTTTTTTGTTTTCAATAACGCCAGTCAGTCGTTGTTAAACATCATACCTGACGTCCGATAAGTGCCCCTTGATAAATCGCCTGTTTAATATTTTTAGGCGTGGTGCAGTCACCGATCATGGTGAAGGGTATCTCTTGTTTTTCCAAGACATCTGCAAGACCCTGTACAGGTGTTGAACCAAGGGCCAGAACGATGACCTCAGCTTTAACACAAACAGTTTTACCCGATTCATTATCTATAAGGTCAACACCCGTGCCGGTAATTTTTTCAAGTTTATGATCGGTAATCTCCCTGACCTTATGCTCCTGCATAAATTCCATTATGCCCCTTCTGTTGGTAGGCTCACAGTCTTCTGCCATATAAGATCCGGGGCGCATTTTGACCACAGCCACTTCATTGTCCCAGGATGCGATAAGTTCAGCTGTTTCACAGGCAAGCATACTGCCTCCGATAACAGCGACCTTCTGGTTTTTCAGAGGGACTTCCCCACGAAGAACATCCCAGGCAAGCACAATATTGTTGGTCTCGCTTCCGGGTATGTCGATCTGTTTGGGGATGGCACCTGTAGCCATGATAATTTCATCAGGGTTCTCAGCGGCAATGAGTTCTTGTGTGACTTCGACACCGAACTTGATGTTCACGCCTGTTTTTTCAATCTGGTTTGCAAGATAGTCCCGCAGCCAGAGCATTCTCTTTTTTCCGGGAGGCTTTGATGCCAGCAGGAGCTGTCCGCCAAGTTCCCCTCCCTTTTCATATAAGGATACGGAATGCCCCCTCAAAGATGCCACCCTTGCCGCTTCCATGCCGGCCGGACCACCGCCGATAACCATGACTTTCTTTTTTCTCTGTGCAGGTACAATCTCGGTCCAGTCCTTCTCCCTGCCAAAAACTGCATTGACGGCACAGCTCTGGGGATAATTAAAGGCACCTCCTCTGATGTACAGACACTCTCCGCATGACAGGCATTTCCTGATGTCATCCACTTTGCCCTGAGCTGCTTTTTGGGGCCATTGGGGATCAGCCAGAAGGGGTCTTGCTATTCCAAGGAAATCAGCTATCCCGTCAGAGACAATTTTCTCACTTACGTCCGGGTTTCGATATCCACCGGCAACGATAATAGGAATTTTTACCGCTTTTTTAATGGCTTCAAAAAGCGGCCGTTTAAAATCTTCTTCCATTCGCATGGTGTCGTTGGATAGATGCTGTGTTTCATGACATCCTGCAGAAACACTGATAACATCTGCCCCGGCAGCTTCCAGGATTTTTGCAACCTGGCAGGATTCAGCCAGGTTAATACTATTGTCAAGGTAATCAAGGGCACTGATGCGAACGGTAACAGGGAAATCATCACCGGCCTGGGTTTTAATCGCCTTTAGCATTTCTACATGGAACCGGGTTCGGTTTTCAAGGGATCCACCAAATTCATCTTTCCGGGTATTGAGAAAGGGGGAAAGGAAGCTGCCAAGCAGATATCCGTGGGCTGCATGGATTTCAACCATGTCATAGCCGGCTGTTTTTGCCATGACAGCACCTTTGGCAAACAGATCAATGGTGTCCCAGATCTCACTTCTTGTAATGGGAATGGGTTTGGTATATGGGGTCCCGTCACAAAATAACTGCTGAACATTGGAAGCCGCCACACTCTGCATATGTGTCTGCCCGCCGATATGGCCGAACTGGATGCTGACTTTAGCTCCATGGGCATGCAGGGCCTGGACAAGCTCACAATGACCGGGAATAAACTGGGGGGCACTCAAATTTAAGGAGGCTGGAGTATAGAATTTATGTCCCGGGGGGAAAATCCTTGTGGAACCAATGATGATCAATCCCACGCCTCCCTTGGCCCTTTCAGCAAAATAATCAATGGTTTTCTGGGTGACTTCACCATTCATACCTTGGAACTGTCTGGCCATGGGAAGCATGACGATACGGTTTTTTGTGGTAAAGTTTCCTATTTTCCCTTTTTTAAAAAGATGTGGGAAGTGTGTCTTTGACATGTAGGTCTCCTTAATTATTTGATAAACACTTTTTCAGGATCAAAAGATCGTACCAGGTTCAGTTCCTCCTGGGTCGGAGAAGCCAGTATTTCCATTCGCGGTAAGGTTCGAAGCGCCCATCCGCAGGTTTCTTTAATTTCATTGATTCTTTCTTCAAAAGAAGAGTCTGGTGTTGGAAAATATCCCTTAAGCACAAAATCCGTGCCATTTTTTACATAAACGCCTTCATTGGTAACAAGGGTGCCAACCCGCGTACCCGGACAGGTGATATAAGACACCTTTTCAACCAGGCGGTTGGCCCTCTGGACAGCGACGATCACGACTTCCCTGGTTACGCTTGCAATGTCATTACCTCCACCTGCGCCTGAAAGATAAATATCCCCCTTGGACGTGTTTCTGATAACTGTGGAATTGATATTGCCTTCTTTGTCCAGTTGCCCGGCCCCCAGGACGCCAATGCAGCCGCTGTTGATTCCGCCGGCACTGACACCGTGCACGTCAAAACTGTCGGAAATCATTTTTGCCGTGGCCATGTTGGCAGGACTGATGAGCAGGGGATCTCCCGGACAAGGCTCATAGCCGATACCGCCTGCAATCAGATCAATGTGGTAGTCTTGTTCTTTTAATAAATAATAGGCACACCAGCCTGCCAGACCTGATATACCTATCCCGGCAAACATGGTTTTATAATTGTTTTTTAAGATCAAATCCCTGATTTCCCGAGCCCCTGCAATAATTGCATGCTCGCTGGGTGTGGGAGGGTTTTCTTCCCTGTTTTCAATTATTCCATTGGTTTCAATCACCATGGCCGGATTGTCCTTAAGAGAATTGGGTGGTGAACTATTGGTCTGCAATCCCAGCTTGGCCAGGTATTCTTCATGGGTGCCTCCTTCAAGGACCCACTCTTGCACCCATTGCTCCAGAGTTTCTGCATTTTCACTTGCCTTTCTAAGCGTTTTAAGAAATTCTTTGTCCAGGCCATACCCTTCAAATTCAGGCAGGCTCTGAGCATTCAGGTTTTGGGGATGAGCTCCCCTGGGAGCTACGCACACAGCATTGACAAGGCTACCCGGGATTTTGACCAGCATGGAATGTTTTCTGATGAAATCCTCGGACACCAGTTTTTCCACAGTGACGATGATACCTTTGCGGCTTGCCTTAGCCCCCCATGCATCCCTGGGTGGAGCCGCCATGATCAAATTACCCTGGGGGTCTGCAGCCCATCCGTGAATGATAGAAATGTCCGGGTTCAAAGCTTTAATAAGGCCTATTTTTTCACCCGTTCCAAAAGGGTCGTCGGCAATCTTAAAGGAATCAGAGTTCTCCTGGGCCAGGCTGCTGCCGATAATTGAACGTGTCACTGCATAGGGAAGATTTAAAGCACCAGCCTGCAAAGCCTGGATCAAAGAGAGCATGGACCAGTTTTCAAGTTCAATGGTTTTTTCTTTAAAAGCCCTTTGGATAACAGGATTGGGATAGGGTCTTGGAAAAATATCGGCACAGTTGGTAAAAATCAGTTTTTTCACGAGTTGGCCATGAATCAGGCTTAGGGCGTGGTGTCCGCCTATCATGTTCATGATCAGTGTGAAGTCTGCTTTTTTGCCCCAGAATGTTCTGGCAAGCTCCCGGGCTGCGGCTCCGGCCTCAAGACCTATGTACAGGGCCATTCCCGGCTTTATATGTTCCTCAATCGCCTGGCGTATACTGACAACTTTGTTTTTCATGTTTAAACAACCTTTATTTATGACGGTTACTATGTCATTTTATCTTTGATAAGCGTTCCAAGGTTTCAAAATCAATTAAACCAATTCAATTATTCTTTAAACGGGCAAGTTCTGCGTTAATCAATTCAGTTTGACGGTCTTTTTGCCAATTGAGCTGTTCTTTTCGGACACGAAGTTTTTTTAAACTGAGTGTGGCACTGACGATTTCTTCGGTTTCCCCCCCCTCGGCAAAAATGAAGGCCGGCCTGGGGGTGAGGGGGCCTGCAATAACGCTGTGTCCATAATAAGAGTTTGACCGCTCCTTTCCGACCAGGTTTGCACTGGCGGCATAGACACAGTTTTCCGTTGCCCGGCTTCCGGTCTGCTGTACGATGAAGTAAGGTTTGCCGGGACCTGTGGCGCTGGCCGAGGTATTTACAAGCAAATCAGCCCCTTTCAGGGCCATAATCCGTGCCAGTTCAGGGTAAAAGTAAAAATCAAAACAGATGAGAATACCAATGGTCCCGTACCGGGTTTCAAAGACCGGGATTTCATTTCCCGGTGTAAAGCAAAGACTCTCTGTAAACCGGGGCAGAGGGGCAAGGTGCAGTTTTCTATAGGTGCCCAACAGCCCTTCAGGACCAACAATAACCGATGAAATATAAAGGATGTCCGGGTGGGTTATATCTTTTTCCGGCATTCCAAAAATAATATAAACATCCAGTTTTCGGGCCAGGTCTTTGATCTCGCAAGTGCTAGGTCCTGGAATCGTCTCAGCCATTTTTTTATGCATACCACAGGATTTGCCATCTGGATCAGTCATCTCACCGCATTCATAGCCGGTAAGGGCAAGTTCCGGGAAAATGATAATATTATTGCCCTGATCTGCCGCCTGTTTTGAAAAGGCCTTAATTTTTGACAAATTAGCTGCCTTGTCTCCCCATTCGGGGCAAAAATTAACACAGGCGACTGAGACTGTTTCCTGGTATGCCATTACCTGGTCCTTATCGATTATTTGTTTTCCATATCTGAAAGTCGTTTATCATGGTTTCCTCCGAATGTAGCCCTCCCTGATTTTTCTTTTTCCTTTAATGCTGCAAGAACTTTTTCAGGGGTAATGGGGATCTCATGGAACCTGATACCAATGGCATCGTAGATAGCATTGGCAATAGCAGGTGCACTTGATACCATTGTACCTTCTCCAACACCTTTAGCCCCCCAAGGGCCTTCCCTATGGGCTGTTTCGATAATGGCAGACTTATAATTGTCACAATCTGGGCAGTCCAGTGTTGTGGGAATTTTGTAATCAGCAAACTGTGGGTTTAGCATGACACCGTTATCTACAATAACCTCCTCAAGCAAGGCGCTTCCGATTCCCATGCTGAGAACTCCGCCATCCTGTTGACCCTCAACCATTATCGGGTTCATGGCTTTTCCGCAGTCATTTGCCGTTACCATCTTTGTTACCTTGATTTTACCGGTCTGGATATCGACTTCAACCTCAGCAGCCTGGGCAACAAACATATAAAATGATGCCGGCCTTGATGATTTGCCTGTCTCGGGGTCAGGCATGACCCCGGGAAGGTAATAAGTTGCTTTACCAAGGATTTCTCCACCTTCTTTTAAGGTATAACCGCCGATAACCATGGGAATGAATAATTCACTGATATCAAGGCTTTTTTCCGGATCATCTTTTACAAAAACTCTGGATTGGGCAGTTACAAGAAGATCTACAGAAACATCAAGTTCCTTGGCTGCAATTTCAAACAATTGTTTTTTTGCATCTGCACATGCCTTGCGGATGGCATTGCCCATATTAAATGTAGAGCGGCTCGAGGCAGTACCCAGGTCAAATGGTGTACAATCAGTATCTGGATTCAAGACCCTAACTTTTGAAACCGGGATTTTGAATTCTTCCGAAATCATCTGGGAAAAGATGGTATTTGATCCCTGGCCGAGCTCTACAGTACTGGTCCTTAATTCTACCCTTCCGTCCGGGTGCACTTTAACAAAGCATGCCGAGGCAGTCGGTACAAGACTATATTTGTTACCAAGGGCTATGCCTTTACCCATTTTTAAGTAGGGTTCTTTTGGGCTTTCAGGTTTCTTTCCCCATTCAATGTCCCGGGCCGCAGCCTGAAGACATTCTTTTGCGCCAACGCTGTGCATTTTTTCCTGAAAAGCATTCAAATCCCCCTCATCAGTACAGTTCATGAGTCTGAATTCTAAAGGGTCTATGTTTAATTTTTCGGCGATCATGTCCATATTACATTCCATACCCCAAAGCGTTTCAGCATTTCCAAACCCACGGAATGCACCTGCCATTCGCTGATTGGTATAAACGCCGTAGGCATCCAGTTTAAAATGAGGGATTTTATAATTTGCAGCAGGTCCAAAAGAGCCGTTTCTTGCGGTCAGATAGCCAGTCCCTGCGTATGCCCCGCCCACAAGAATGGTTGTCATTTCATTGGCCACCAATGTCCCGTCTTTTTTGGCACCGGTCTTGATTTCTACAATATATCTCGCCCGGGTTGTGCTGGTCATCAGCTGCTCCTCTCTTGTAAGCCACATTTTAACAGGCCGTTTGGGAAACCCTTTCTGGGCAAGAGCCAGTGAGGCAGCAATCTGTTCCGCCTTTGGCTCGCGGCCCCCAAAGCTGCCGCCCACATGGGTGGGAACAATGACTCTTACAGTGGATGACGGCATCCTTCTTGATTCGGAAATATCCCGGTGCATGCCATAAGGTTTTGACGTTGTTCCTGTTACCGTGAGTCTTCCTGTCCCGTCAATTTCGGCAACCCCGCAATGCGGTTCCATCTGGACATGATGGATCATGGCCACTTCAAACCGGTTCTCCAGAACAATGTCTGCATCTTTGAATGCATTTTTGTCGTAATCCCGTCTGATCCTGAAGTAGTTAAAAACATTGGGACGCTTGTCTGCATACCTTGGCGGGACTGATCGAATCGTGGTATAATTTTTCAAATCTTCATGAAGAATAGCAGGCGGATTTTGGCTGAAAGCCTCATCACCGTCAAACACAGGGGTAAGTTCCTCGTATTCCACCTCTATGAGGTCCACAGCCGCCTCAGCAATCTCCTCGGTTTCTGCAGCAACAGCCGCAACGGCATCCCCGACATATAGCACTTTACCCCGGGCAAGAACATATTCATCGGCAACACCGGCCCCAAAACGAAGGGGGGCGGTTTCTTCGTCACCCACGATAACCACCTTGACACCCGGCAGTACTTTTGCTTTAGAGGTATCAATGGAAATAATCCTGGCATGGGGGTAGGGGCTTCGTTTAACTTTACCGTAAAGCATCCTGGAACGCTCTATATCTGAACAGAATTTTGCTGCTCCTGTGACTTTTTCCACACCGTTTACATTACGTTCAGGCTTTCCGATATATTCATAATCATTATTATACTCATGTTCATTTTTTACTTTCATGTGTGAGAACTCCTTATTTGGCAACTATTTCTTTTTTAGGGTCAACACTGAGGACAGCCTTTACAATTTTATGGTATCCGGTGCAACGGCAAAGGTTTCCTGAAAGGGCGTATCTGATTTCTTTTTCTGATGGAGCGGGATTTTCATCCAGGAATGATCTGCTGGTCATAATCATACCGGGTGTGCAATACCCGCATTGAAACGCACCATGATCAAGAAATGCCTCTTGAACCGGATCCAGTGTTTCTCCCTTGGCAAGCCCTTCTATTGTTTGAACACTCTTCCCATTCACTTGAAGTGCAAGAATAATACATGATTTAACAGCTTTTCCGTCTACCCGCACGGTGCAGCATCCGCACAATCCTTCGCCGCAGCCTTCTTTGGTACCTGTTAATCCCAGGGTATCGTGTAAAAATTTTTGCAGTGTTGTTCCTGGATTAATTTGGGTTTCAATGGTCTCGCCATTGACGGTTAAACTCATACGCTCCATATTAAATCTCCTCTTTTGCCGTATTGTAATTTTCAGAAAATATCAAAAAATTAATCTTTTTTGTCAAACATGATCCTGCAACCGCGCTCTGTAATCAAAGAGACCTGGCCCGGGCAATCGCTTCTTTGATATTCCTTATTACCAGAACACGAGCTATTTCCCGCTTGTACTCCTCAGTACCGTTTGTATCAGAAGTCGGTTGGCAATCTTCAAAAACAGCCTGGGCCGCTTTTTCAATAACAGCGTCATTGATTTTCTTTTTTTTGATAAGATCCTCGGCTCGTTTATATCGATGGGGATATGTATCAACTGCCCCTAAAACAATACGAATATCTTTACACATGTCCGGGTCTGACTCATCCAGGGTTAGATGCGCTGCCACACTTGCAATACCCAGATCCGTGGCCCGCCGGGCAAACTTTGTGTAGATCCCACCGCTTCTGGCTGCTTTGGCCGGCACCTGGATTTGAGTCATTATTTCATCTTCCCTGAGCATAGTTTCAAAGGAATCAAATATAAAATCCTCAAGCAATACCATCCGTTCCCCGCTTGCGCAGGCCAGTGTAACCTGGGCTCCTAGTGCCATGAGGCAAGGAGCAAGATCCGAGGCCGGATCAGCACCGCACAGGTTACCGCCAACAGTCGCCCAATTCCTTACTGCCATTGATGCCAGATTGAGTTCCATATCCGACAACATGGGAAATTTTTCCCTGATAAGGGGGGATTTTTCAATGGACCGGTGTGTGGTCGATGCTCCGATTTTCAACCCTTCCTTTTCATCGTACCGGATATAGTCAAGTTCCAAAATTCCTTTTACATCGATGAGGTATGATGGCATGACCAATCTTTGTTTCATCATACTGACCAGGGATTGGCCTCCTGCGAGAACCTTGGCTTCTTCTCCGTACCGGGAGAGTAAAGAACAGGCTTCCTTTACATCACTTGCTGCAAAGTATTCAAAGTTATTCATAAAATTATATTCCTTACACGTTTCGGGTCCTATTTTAATATAACTTGGTTCACTTTAACTTGGATTTAACTGCATCGGCAAATTCCTTACCCAATGTTTTTGCTTTTGATTTCATGATTCTGTCTCCAAAGGTTGCCAGACGACCCACAATGGAAACTTCTGACTGGTAGGAAACTTCAGTCTCATTTTCAGACAAGCTTTTAAGCTTTATTTCGGTTTTCTGTTTAAATTGTCCCAGGTTCCTCTGTTCCTTGCCGTGTCCGACAGTGCGTATCAATCTATTTGGAACGGTTTCTTCTATCAAGGTACGGACTTTAAACTTTGTTGAAATAATACCCACTTTTGCCTTTATAATACTGTCATATTCATTCTCCCCGACAATTTCTACACTCTCACATCCAGGGATACAAAGCCCGACTTGTTTTGCATCAAGAAGAAATTCATATAAAATTTTTATTGGTATGGCCACACTAAATGTTTCTGAAATCAGCATAAGGGCTCCTTTTATTTTTTCTTGAGAACAACAAGGGCATCAAGGGCTTTTACGCCACGGCCCTGGTCAAGGACGATCAAGGGGTTGATATCAATCTCAGCAATATAATCTTTCCAGTCTTCGGTTAATCGGGAAAGTCTTGATAATAGATCTTCAACAGCTTCAATATCAGCGCGGGACCTGCCGCGCACACCCTCTAAAATAGGATACCCTTTTATCTGCTGTACCATTTTTTTGGCTTCTGATTTTGATAGCGGAATAATGCGCAAAGAGATGTCTTTTAATACTTCGACAAAAATTCCTCCCAGTCCGAAAGCAATGATTGGGCCGAATTGAGGGTCCTGAGACATGCCGGCAATAACTTCTGTGCCGCCAATAACCATTTCCTGGACAGCCACCCCGTTAATCCTGGCCTCGGGATTATAACGGGTGGCATTGTCCATTATTTCTTCATAGGATTTTGCAATATCCTTTGGGGAATTAATACCAAGTCTGATTACATCTGCCTCTGTTTTGTGCAGAATGTCAGGGGAATCAATTTTCAGTACCACGGGGAAACCGATTTTTTCAGCAAACTTGACTGCATCATCAACAGAATTGACTACTTTTTCCCGGGTAACAGGGATGCCGTAAAGTTCCAATAATGCTTTGCTATCGTGCTCACTAAGGCTTGTATCGGCCGTATCCAGTATTTTCTTTGCGAGCTTTCGATCAATTGACAAAT
>ERZ889078.3332-NODE-3332-length-10705-cov-6.462535_pt1 | contig 10705 bp, 5 predicted proteins | sample MGYA00521266_ERZ889078 | MGnify/ENA primary metagenome ERZ889078 (study PRJEB32303, sample SAMEA104408618) | aquatic metagenome | biome: Brackish water; feature: Pelagic; material: water | place: Baltic Sea | collected 2014-06-16T06:34:00 | depth 76,534 m ... | reverse complement strand
GCGGCATTAATGAGACATATCGGACACCAAAATGAGCAAGATATTTGTATCTGATAGCTTAAAGATAACTCTCGATAAATTGGGAAGTACCGCCTACACCAAAATGAGTTTTCCGGTGCATTGCGGTATGTACAACGAAATTGAGACAAAGAATTTTGTCTTTCATTTCAATCTCAACGGCGAAATACTTCGTGCCAAAGGCAAAGGTAGAGAATGGCCACACCCCCACGAATGGCTAAAAAGAACTCAGGGAAATGACTGGGTCTACTATTCGACCGGCGGATACACAGGGGTTTTTGAGGCTACGGGCGAATATTACCTGCCGAATCTCCAATATCCGACCAACAGCATTTTAGGAGGTCATCCTTTTGCCCAGGAGGAAATTGTTCATATCTCAGGCTCATGGCATCCAATGCTCAAGGAGTTACAAGAGCAAAGGGATGATTTACCTGATGACTTCGGTCGCTTCCTCGAGGATGTCATTTATCACAATCCTGGAGCATTAGAACAAAAAGCTCAACAACTGCGTGAAACCATCGGTGGACGGATTTCCGTCCTTCCGCCCGACGCCAGACATGTCGATTATAATTTCATTCCTCTGACAATTTCTGAAGGCTGCTTATATAAGTGTACATTCTGCAAGGTGAAAAACGGTACAGTTTTTAGAGAGAAAACGCGCGAAGATATTTGTGGTCAGATCCAGCGGCTCAAACAGCTTTATGGCCGTGATCTCATCAACTACAACAGCCTCTTTCTCGGAGAACACGACGCCCTACAGGCCAGGTCCGATCTGATTATATATAGTATTACAGAGGCATATAAAGAACTCGGCCTTGGTGATTCACATACGCCGGGGAGCAACACCTTCCTCTTTGGCTCCGTCACATCATTACTAAACGCACCAGAAAAATTCTTCCAACAACTGGAGGAATTTCCAGGAATGACATATATAAATATCGGTCTTGAATCCGCCGATCAGGAGACTCTGGACAAAATAGGTAAACCAATTACTGAAAGCCAGGTGCGAGATGCTTTTAATCGCAGCCAGGATATTAACGACCGTTACTCCTCCATTGAGATAACCGCAAATTTTATAATGGACGACAAACTGCCGAGCAACCACTATAAAAAAATTCTCGAGTTGATCAGGGAACAACAACCCTATGTTAAGCCCAAGGGCTCCATATATTTTTCTCCCTTGACCTTTGATCAACCATCCCGCAGCCGATTATTTGAGTTCAACCGGTTAAAAATAATGAGCAAACTCCCAACCTATCTCTATATAATTCAACGTTTTTAGTGCCTTTCTCAATGAAAACTGCAATAAAAAACATGAAATCCAGAGATAAATATGAACTCAGAATCTTATTCTCACCTCCAAGGCACTTATACCCGTCAAGCGAGTACTATACAGAGTCCCCCTCAAGGGGGTATTGAACATAATCCCGGCTTACATTCCCGTTTACCTGGGTTAGATTAAGTAATATTTTTCAAATTTTACCGGAGATCATCCAATGCTTGATCCTTTACAGCTGAGAAAAGAAATTCTGGCAAAACGCAACAAAATTACAGAGCAAGAAATATCGGCTAAATCGATGGCTATCCAGCAAAGACTTTTATCACTGGATGAGCTCCGCAACCACCAAACGATATTTGTCTATGTCAGTTTCAGAAGTGAAGTAGCAACACTCACTTTGATAGATGCCCTCATCGATATGGGAAAAAAAGTTATTGTTCCCATCACCAGAGTTGAAGAAAAAAGACTGGATGCCATTCGTATTGTCGATCGTCTGACTGACCTCGAACCAGGCTATTGCAACATTCCGGAACCCAAAGAAGAACTTTGTAGGACCAAGGAAGTTTCCCCCGAAGAGATCGAAGTGATCCTTTTGCCTGGTTCTGTTTTTGACGAGAGAGGTGGACGTTTCGGATATGGAGGTGGCTATTATGATCGTTTTTTAGCCAAAGTCCCAACGGCTGTCCGAATTGGATTGGCTTTTGATCTACAGATTATAGAAAAGGCGCCTCTGCAGGATCATGACGAAATTCTTGATCTGGTGCTCACTGAGACCAGGGTCATTCGTAGCGGAAGGTAAGGGAAACAGAGATCATGAAGACTAATCGTGCCTATGTTTCCTCTTTCGAAAAAAAAAGGACTTAGACAAGCGAGACAAACGTAGGAAAAAATAAAAGCCTTATGAAATAGTAATTATTTCATAAGGCTTTTATTTTTTCCTACGTATAACCTGAAGCAGAAACTAACTTACCGCACAACTCTTCGGATCAACCATAGCACCACAGGCGGAGCATTTTGCATTTTTCTCAATTTCATCGGAGAAGATTTCCCACTCTTTCCCGCATTCAGGACATTTTATTTTCACTTCATTAAGCGTTTTGTTGCTTTCAAATCCCGGACAATGTTGATCTGTCATGTATTCCTCCTTAATCACAGGGTTAATTGTTTTGCTGCAACATCTAATGATGTTAGAATTATAAGGCCCAATTAACAAAAAGCCAGAGGAAGATGCCGCAAAAATCGACTTTTTTACTTCAGCTATGCATATATAGGAGCGTGTAAAATCGAGGGAAAGTATATGATTTGCTCAAAGTCCCACCTGCGGCAAGTTTAAACAAATTCCAGTGAATTTTTTGTGCCGTTTGTTTACATGTACCCAACGTCTGCTAAAATTAGCTGAGGAACCATGGTTTTCCAAAAGAGTTATAGTTCCCTGTGGGAAAAGTTTTATTTATCACCAAAACCATGCCCCTAATTCGCAGACAACATTTGATTTGTTTTGCGCAGATAGTCTTCATCAAGGATGCCCGCGGCGGCATGTAGCAGTATTTCAAAATACAGGTGGTCGTAATAGGCATTAGTCAGGTCTCGCAGGGAAGCTGCATATTTCTGCTCCGCATTCAGAAGATCCACTATGGTCCTTGTTCCAATGGTGTTGCCTTTTCTCGTCGCTTTCAGCTGTATCTCGGCGGATTGCTTCTGCTGCTCGAGGGATTTGATAAAGGAAACGCTATTTTTTACCGACAAATACAAGGATGCAGTTCGATATTGAACTTGTTCAAGAGAGTCGTTCACCACCGCTTCCTGCTCCGAAATAACCGCCTTGGCCTTACGGACCTTTGCCTGCGTTCCAAAACCACTGAATATCGGCATTGTGAAATTAACCCCGGCAAACCACTGTCGGGTCTCGACTTCCGGTAGAAACGCGCTGCCCTTATCATCGGTATAGCCGCCGGTAAAATCTATAGTCGGCCAGTGCAGTCGCTTGGTTGAGAGCAAATTAAACTCGGCCATATGCAAGCTTTTGCGAGCCTGGCTGATGGCCGGATGAGATTGCTTTGCCATCTCCAGCCAAGCATCTACTGAGGGGGGGACCGGCTCAGTCGGCACCAGAGAAGAAAGCTCAGCGAGCTCCTCGATGCTGCTCAAGCCAGTTATGATAGCCAGTTGCTGTTCAGTGACAAGCCGATCGTTTTCGGCCTTTATGAGCGACGCCTGTGCCGAATCTACTCTCGCCTGTGCTTCGTAAACAGCAATAATATCCCCGGTGCCCTTTTTTAGAAACGATTTCGCCTGTAAAAGGATTTGATTGAGAAGTTTCTTTTCTTTCGCGGCGATCAGTTCGTCCGAACGCGCCTTAAGAACTGCAAAATAGGCATCTGAGACTTTGACCATCAAATCCTGGGCTACAACCATAACGCGGTCCCGGGCAGCCATAACACCAGCATCCGAAGAGCGCAAATTGGCCCACAAAGGGCCATTTATTATCGGTTGCCGTAACAAGACCGAATAATTGTGGCCCGTAAATTGCCCGCTTATCTTCGAGGGTCCGGAGCCAGTCACATCATGCCAGAATTGATTTATACCCGCCTTAGCTTCGACGTTGGGAAGTATCTCCGAGAAGGTGATGTTCTTGTCCTCCACGGCCACTTGAAGTTCAGCCTCAGCCTTTTGCAGAGTCGGATCCTTCTTTTTAGCACTTTCAAACATATTCCAAAGATCCCCCCCGCACATTCCAGGTGCAGGAAGCAAAAGCATCACTCCAACCACTACTATGGTCGCTACAGCCTTACAATCGATTTTCATGTTTTTTATGAATGAAAATAATCCGCAAAATTCACCAATACGCCTCAAAGAAGAACTGTAAAAATTCCCAGCTATCTTCCTGTCTACTGGGATATAAAAAAATGGTTTTCTATGTCTCATTGAAAGTCATTCTGATACGGGTTTTTAGAGGGCCCAGGAAATAGTCTAAGGCCGTCCGTGCTTTCGTCTGTATACTCACATGGGCCGCCATTCCTGGATAAAGGCTCATATTCCCCGCCGCCTTGAGCGACTCGGAATCAGGAGTGACATAAACCAGGTAATAAGGAGTTTCTCCCATGGGTGCTCTTGACATAAGACGATCGGCAGCGATATATGTCACCTTTCCTTCAATGGTTGGTGTCGTGCTTGGTTTATAGGCTGTGAAGGTTATTTCAGTTGTCTGGTCGAGCCGTATCTCACTGATATCATCGACTCCTACCTTAGCCTCTACAATAAGGGGGTCATCCAATGGAACGATATCCATGAGAGGATCTTGCCCCGCTATGACGCCTCCGACAGTGGTAACTTTCAAATCCACAACCTTACCATTAATCGGCGCTCGAATAATTTGGCGATCTAATATATCTCTGGGAATCTTCAGTCGATCCGCCAATTCAAACCGCTTTGCTAAAGAATTCTTGAGTTCGTTAGTCGTTTCCTGAATATGTTCGCTTTTCAGACTGACCATCTTAAGATTAAATTCCAGTTCGCGTTCCTTTGCCTTGGCAATAGCCGCACGTAACTGACTTTTCACACCTGTTTTCTCAGCATGCATACGTTCCAGATCGAGAACTACCGTCCTGGTAACAAAACCTTCCTTAAGCAATTCACGGTTGGCATTCAATTGTTCATTAATTACAGCAAGCTCTTTTTTTATAGAGATCAACTGTTGGGAATTTCCAATCTTCTCTTCATTCACCTGATTGATCTGGTTTCGGAAAAGGTCGATCTGGCTGTTAAAGGCATCGAGGCGGGCATTAAATATTTTTGTTTCAGTCTGCATAATTTCAGCCACCTCCGGAAGGTCGGCTCGTGATGTTAGCGATATTGGGAACTGAATGGAAGGCAGGTCTTCCTTTTCCGCTCTCAAGCGCTCGATGGCAGCGGTCTCCGCATAAATCTGAAATTCATACATGCCGACCGTAGCACTGGTCTGATCGCTATCGAGAACAATGAGCGGTTGTCCCATTTCAACCAGATCTCCTTCATGAACCAGAATCTCCTTAATAATGCCTCCTTCGAGATGCTGGATCGTCTTCCGTTTGGAATTAACCACGACCACCCCTGGAGCCTGAGCGGCACCGTGTAAGGGGACTATAGCCACCCACACCGACGTCAGGCCAGAAAAAAAGATAATGATCAGCAAGCCCAACAGGATAATTTTCCAAGGTGAATATTGCATCGGCACCAGGGTGGAAGGTGATTTGTCCGGCTTTATTTTTGGCTTATATTCAGGCAAGGGCAGTCTCCTTGTGAGATGAAACCCTATTAATTAGGTCTTTGTTGACTGAGGTTTGCACCTTGGTCGGCGGAGTCATTTCAGCCATCACAGCTTCTCGGGGACCGTACTTGATTTGTACGCCATCTTTGAGTACGAGAAGTTTGTCAACAGAGGCCATCAGGCTGATCTTATGGGCAATGATTATGGTCGTCGCACCCAACTTTTTGAGCTCTTCGAGAGCGTTAGTTAATGCAGCCTCCCCTTCGGAGTCCAGATTGGAATTGGGTTCATCCAGCACGACGAGTTTGGGCGATCCGTAAAGCGCCCGAGCCAGACCAATTCGTTGGCGTTGTCCTCCAGATAAGGTTATCCCGCTATTTCCGATCTGAGTATCATAGCCGTCATCAAGATGAAGAATCATGTCGTGCACCCCCGCAAGCTTCGCCGCCGTTACAACAGACTCGGAATCAATCGACCCTAGGCGGGCGATGTTTTCTGCAATAGTACCCGTAAAAAGTTCTACATCCTGTGGAAGATAACCGATGTATTGCCCTAAGTCCTCATTTCTCCAAGTGGTCAGATCGGCGCCATCAAGACGAACAACCCCCGCCAAAGGCCGCCATACTCCAACCAGCAATCGTGCAAGGGTTGATTTCCCTGCCGCGCTCGGACCGACCAATCCGAGCAGCTCGCCAGGCATTAGGTCAAAAGAAATACTTCTCAACAATACTTTATTGGTAGCCCTGATGCCAAAAGTGACCTGCTCCACCGAAAGTTGCCCTACAGGAGGAGGCAATTGCATGTGGGCGACATCCTCCGGTAGGGATTTCAGAAATACATCCAAGCGGCCATAGGCGCTTCTTGCCTCGACCATGACCTTCCAGCTTGAGATCGCCTGATCAATGGGGCCGATGGCCTTGCCGAACATGATTGTTGCCGCGATCATCATCCCGGCGCTTGACTGGTCTTTTAAAACCAGATAGGCGCCTATGCCCAGCATGATTGACTGGAGCGTCTGCCGCAGAAATTTCGTTGTCCCTGAAATGGCGCCTGCACGGTGGCTTGCCTTTCTCTGCTGTAGCAACATCTTTGAATTAAGGCTGCGCCACCTGGAGACGATTCCTTCATGCATACCCATAGCATTGACAACCTCGCTGTTGCGCAATGACATCTCAATATATTGTGCAGCCTGACGCCCTTGTGCACCCGCCTCTTCCAGGGGAGTCCTGGTCGATTTTTCGTTTATGATGGCCAAAATCAACATGGCGACTGCCCCAAGTATTCCGACCACGAAGTATATGGGATGCATTAAATAAAGAATCGCCATGTACGCCGGCAACCAGGGGGCGTCAAAGAAAGAAAGAATGCCACTCCCGGTCAGAAACTGCTTGATTAACTGAAGATCTCTCAGCCCATTGGTGTAGGGAACCTGGTCTTGGGAAACACTGCTGTTGATCATTCGCTGGAGCACATGTGCACCCATCTGGTCATCAATGCCGCTGCTGGCATCGACAAGGAGCTTGGTCCTGATCATTTCAAGGAAGCCCATCATCAGCAACAGCAACACTAGAAGCAGAGTCATCATGATAAGCGTTTCGACGCTTCGACCCGATAATACCCGATCATATACTTGTAGCATGTATAATGACGGTGCCAACAGGAGCATATTTATAATGAAGCTGAAAGCAGCGGCGGACAAAAAGAAAACTTTGAAGCGACTGATAAATTCTCGCATGGCAACACCCTAAAATTTGATATTACTAACAAAGTAATACTGCCGATCTCCTGTTGTCAATGTGATTTACAATAAAGCGGCGAGGAGAAATTTCCCACCCCGCTTTATTTTTCAGGCTGGCTTGAAATAATTATGCCAGAATGAAGTCGGTTTGAGAAATAGCTGCCGCATTGTCGATACCAATGAGGAGAATACTGTCCGTACCGATCCCGACCAAGGTGTCCAATCCCACATCCGTGATTGCCACTTGAGTGGCAAATGTGGCGGCGGTGATACCGAGGCTAGAGATATTTAAAAGATCTTGACCTCCTGTAGGGTTGGCGTCGAAACTCAAGATTGTGTCGTTACCGAAGTTCGGCCCAAACACAAACATATCATTGCCTCCGTTGCCGTTCATGGTGTCGTTGCCAATACCACCGTCTAATATATCGGCACCGAGACCGCCATTCATCGTATCGACTCCGCTGCCACCAATCAGTATATCGTCACCGGGGTTACCATCCAGGTTGTCGTTTCCGCTCCCACCCTTGAGGGTATCATTACCGAATCTGCCGATAAGGGTGTCGTTTCCTATACCACCACCCAGGTTGTCGTTTCCGGCTGCACCATTCAGGATGTCATCTCCAGCGCCTCCCCGCATCACGTTTGCAAGACCATTGCCCGTGCCAGTATTATTGACAAGACCTGAAAAAACAAGATTCTCTACGTTGTCAGCCAAGCTGAAGTTCGCAAGAGTAGTCCGCACTGTATCCGTTCCAGCACGTGCAGCCTCGATCACTACATCGCCGACATTATCCACGATGTAGATATCTCTGCCTGTGCCACCTACCATTGTATCAGCACCGACGCCGCCTCTCAGCGTGTCGTTTCCGGCACCGCCATTCAGAATGTCATTACCGGCGCCGCCGTTGAGCACGTTTGCAAGCTCATTGCCAGTGCCAGTATTATTACCAATACCACCGAAAGTCAGGTTCTCAATATTGGCACCTAGGCTAAAACTCGCCAGGGTTGTGCGGACGGTATCTGTTCCCTCATCGGCAGCCTCCATCGTCACATCGCCGACGTTATCTACAATGTAAGTATCGTTGCCGGTGCCGCCGACCATTATATCAGCGCCGACGCCGCCATTCAGCGTGTCGTTGCCTGGTCCACCCAAAAGATTGTCGTCACCCCCTCGGCCATTGAGGCGGTCGTTACCGCCAAGGCCAAGGATGGTGTCACTGGCACCCGTTCCGTTAATCACATCGTTACCTTCAGTGCCGACAATAGGCGTCCGGACGAGCGCGGTCGGGGTCGAATGCACTTCCTCTAGTACGCCGTGGGCGTCTTCATAGATCCCGCGGACACGCATAGAAAATCCAACTAGATCCTCGGTCACGGTGAAGGTGGTTCCGGTGGCAGTCTCGTTGCCTACTCCAGTTACGACGATGATATCCTGGAAGCCCCTTCCCGTACCGAGATCAACCTGCCAGTAATAGGTGTACGATCCGGCTACGACGCCGCCGGGATTGTCGCCATCCGTTACGCCATCAGCAGAAACAGTCAGCGTCTGGCCAACAGCCGGGGTAGTATCCGGCGCGCCACTTGCGTCGTCGAGAACGCTAAGTACGCCGTTCGGCTCTGCATTGAGGCCAGCAGCAAGTACGACGGTCTGATCGGAAAAACGTAGTCGCTCGATGTTAGTCAGCCGGTCGGTGCCGTCGATACCGTCGGTACCGTCAGTACCTATATCCGTCACGATGAAAGAACCATCGCCTATGACTGTAATTGTGTAGTTGGCTCGAACGCCAGAGTAAGCGGCTGTGTCGAAATTGAAACCGCCACTACCCGGCATGATTTCCCTTTGAATAACGAGCTGGCCAGGATTGTAAGTACCACTGAGCATAAGCGGCACCAAAGGCACCATGCTGTCGTAGCTGTCTATCTCAGCTCCGGTGCCGTCAGCATTCGTTCGCACGCTGATACGCACGTTGAGCCAGGCATCGCCGTCAATGAGATCATCTCCGCCTCGGCCCTCGATTACATCACTGCCATCTCCGCCAAGGATGATATTGCCAACGCCGAAACTATCGTCGGCGGTCCCGAGTATAAGGTCATCACCAGCTCCAGCACCACTGACAAAAGAGCGCAGACCACTGATAAGATCGAAGTTGGTGAGTGCACTGCCCTGGGCTCCGGCTGTCGCGATCATAGCAGCGTCGGCCTCGTCGCCACGCAGGTAATCGCTCTGGCGTGAACCGGACAAACCTTCCACTTCCGCAAAACGGGCGACAATGCCGGCCGCAATCGGTATCGGTCCCACGGCAAAGGCTCGAACATTCATATCAATGCTAACACCGAAAGAATCATCCTTGAAGGTTGCCCAGTCGAAACCTGAGGCGCCGAGGTACTTGTCACCAGGGCCGCTGCTACCGACCATGATGTCATCGCCGCCTTCGCCGTTCATGATGTCGGTCAGCCCGCTGCCGATATAGACATCGTTACCGATTATCAAATCCTGACCGAGGGGATCAAAGTTGTCGCCGGGGCTGCCGTCAAGCAGGCCACCCTCAAGCCAATCGTCGCCTTCGTTGCCTGAGTTCTGCTCTACTCCGTTGCTGCCGAGCATGAAATCGTCACCCGGTCCGCCGAAGGCTTCCCCGCCATCTTCGCCATTGATAATGAAGTCTTTTCCGAAACCACCAAGGATCAGGTTGAAGACTCCGTTACCACCGTGGATAACGTCGTTGCCGTCATCGCCCTGGATATTATCGTCGCCGCCAAGATCGGTGATGATGTCGTCACCAGCACCGCCGCGGATGGAATCGTTGCCGTCGCCACCCTCGATACGGTCGTTGCCGCCGTCTCCCCAGATGGTGTCGTCGCCAATACCGGCGATGAGGGTGTCAGCCCCATCGGTGCCGCCGAGTACCACATGATCGTCACCAATATACTTGAGGTAGTTCGAATCTGGACCTGCCGTACCTGGGTCATCCCGGATCACTACAGGAGTGATACCATCGGCACCGAGCGGATCGGTATTGCCGGGCAGGTCATCCGCGGTACCGAGAATGCCATCGGGTCCTGCTATAACGCTCTGGTTGAACTGCAGCGTCTGATCCGTTTCCAGGGTCAGATTGTTCTGGAAAATAAGAGCTGACAGATGAGTGACGTCCGTATGATTCATCACCATTTTGGCAAAAGAATTATTTTCCAGTTCAGTGACAAAGTTGAGGCCAGCTGTCCGGTCCAGATAGTAGAATCGATCGCCATTCTGCAAGGCCTCAAGTTGGGTCTCGAATACGAAGTTGAAAGAGGAGCCGAGCATGCCGCCAAAAGGCGTAATCGATTCAGCGAGGCCCCCGACCCAGAAATCAACCAGGTTGAGTCCGGTCTCCTGATTTGCCCAAATGCCCTGACTCATGAGAAAGTCGATCCGGTCAGCTGG
>ERZ889078.3330-NODE-3330-length-10707-cov-47.807548_pt1 | contig 10707 bp, 11 predicted proteins | sample MGYA00521266_ERZ889078 | MGnify/ENA primary metagenome ERZ889078 (study PRJEB32303, sample SAMEA104408618) | aquatic metagenome | biome: Brackish water; feature: Pelagic; material: water | place: Baltic Sea | collected 2014-06-16T06:34:00 | depth 76,534 m ... | reverse complement strand
GCACTTACCTCTAGTTCACTTGCTGACACACTTGACACTACACTTGTTGTTGCTAATAAAGCAGCTACTATACTTAATTTGATTGATTTCATTGTATTTCCTTGAATTAATTTTGTAGTGAGATTGTAACTTGTATTTGAAAGTATTGAGGCAGCTTAGTGATTAAATTTTAATCACTATAAAAAGAGTTTAGTATCTATATATCTTGTGCATATTGGATCATACTGCAAAAGTGCTCTACATAAAGCGCTGCACTTCCTACAAGTATCCCATCTACATTTTGAAGTTCTAGCACTTCTTTAGCATTACTTACTTTTACGCTTCCACCATAAAGTAAGGGAGCATGAGATTTTTCTTTTAAGTCTGTATGAATTTCTTGAATTTCTTCTAATGTAGGAGTAAGCCCCGTACCAATAGCCCAAACTGGCTCATAAGCAATAATTAGGTTTTCATAGCTAGTATCAATTCCATCATATTGAGAAGATATATATTCCATCATTTGAGTCTTCCCAGCTTCACGTTTTTCTAATGGCTCTCCAACACAATACACAATTTTAAAACCTTGTTCTTTATAAAAATTGAACTTTGCAACAAGTGCTTCTTGTGTCTCGCCAAGAATATGACGACGTTCGCTATGTCCAATAAGTATTGTTCTAATCGAAAATTCATTAAGGTGGTCTAATCCTATTTCACCTGTGAATGCACCGTTATTTGTTGGATAAGCATTTTGAGCACCCACAATAACTTCACCATTATGCTCATTTAAACTTGAACTTGCAGGAAAGACTAAAACTTCTTGAGAAATCTTATGTGCCTTAATATAAGACTCTAGTTCTTCTACGTATGCACTCGTTTCTTTTCTGGTTACATTAGTTTTTAAATTCGCTGCAATAATCATTAAAATCTATCCTTTTACAATAAGTGGTACTACACCTGGAAGCACTTTACCTTCTAATAGCTCTAAAGATGCCCCCCCGCCTGTAGAGATAAAACTCATCTCTTCATCAAGTCCTATTCTTTGAACTAAATCAGCAGTATCTCCACCACCAACAACCGTAGTCGCATAAGAGTCCGCTACAAAATGAGCGATTTTAGTAGAACCACGAGCGAATTTATCAAACTCATACACTCCCATAGGACCATTCCAAAGAATAGTTTGCACATCACCTAGAGCCTCACGATAGAGTCTGACAGTTGCAGGACCAATATCAAGTCCCATCCACCCACTTGGTATCTCTTGAGTTGTTGTAATTTTAATAACAGAGTCTACTGAAAATTTTTCAGCTGCCACAACATCCACTGGAAGATAAAATTTAACACCAAGTTTTTTCGCTTCATCCATAATATGTTGCGCATCTTCTAGCAAATCATCTTCAACTAAAGATGCTCCAATATCATAACCCATTTGTTTCAAGAATGTAAACGCCATTCCTCCACCAACAAACACTTTATCCACTTTTGGAAGTAGATTTATAAGTGCTTCAAGCTTTCCTGATACTTTTGAACCACCAACAATCGCTGCAAATGGTCGTACAGGATTATTCATAAGTTTACTAAAAAACTCAATCTCCCTTTGCAATAAAAAGCCTGCTGCTTTTTCATTCTCATTAAAAAAGTGCGTGATACCTTCTACAGACGCGTGTGCACGATGAGAAACTCCAAAAGCATCATTGATATAAAAATCAGCCATAGAAGATAAGCTCTTTGCTAACTTTTCTTCATTTGTTGTTTCACCGGCTTCATATCGTAAATTTTCAAGAAGTAAAACTTCGCAACACTTAAGCTCTTGTGCTTTTTTCATTGCATCTGCGCCGATTACATCAGAAGCTAAAGCAACTTCACGTTTTAATAAATGGTGAAGACGTCTTGCCACTGGAAGAAGTGAATACTTTTCATCTACTTCACCTTTTGGACGTCCTAAGTGTGAAGCAAGAATGACTGCACAATCCTGATCTAAACAATAATTAATCGTCGCTATTGCTGAACGGATTCTTCTATCATCGGAAATATTTCCAAACTCATCCATCGGTACATTAAAGTCACAACGAATGAAAACTTTTTTCTTTGCTAAATCCAGGTTTTTAATATTTAATAATTCCAAAAAAAAATCCTATTTACTGATGTGGATAGCCATATCGATTAATCTCATCGAATAGCCCCATTCATTGTCATACCAAGCCATGATTTTCACCATATCTCCACCTATAACCTGAGTTAAATCTTCAGCTACAATAGAACTGTACTCACAACCAACGAAATCTTGAGATACTCTCATCTCTTTATCCATAAGTAAAAGACCTTTTAATCTTCCCTCAGCAGCTTCATTAAAAACACGAGTCACTTCTTCTTTTGTAGTGTTACGCTTCACCACAACATTTAAATCTACCATAGAAACATCTGGCGTAGGGACACGAACGGACTGACCATGTAAACGACCTTGAAGTTGAGGCATAACAAGTGAAATTGCTTTTGCTGCACCCGTTGTTGTAGGAATCATATTTATAGCACCTGCACGAGCACGACGCTTGTCTTTAGAATGTTTTACATCTAAAATATTTTGATCATTTGTATACGAGTGAATTGTTGTCATAAGACCTTTATCAATTCCAAAAGCATCATCTAAAACACGCGCTATAGGACCTAAACAGTTTGTAGTACACGATGCATTAGAAACTATCTTTTGTCCAGCATACTTCTCTTCATTTACACCCATAACAAATGTATCCGTCTGCGTATCTTTTGAAGGAGCTGAGAAGAGAACTTTTTCTACACCATTGTCAATATGAACCTGCGCTGATTCTTGCGTTAAAAATACACCAGTACATTCTAAAACCATATCTGCACCACAATCTGCAAACTTCAAGTTCTTAGGGTCACGATCTGAAAATACACGAATATTTTGACCATTAATTGTAATGTTATGCTCATCGATTTGCTCTATTTCACTTTTAAAAGTTCCATGAACTGAATCATTTTTAAGAAGATACAGCATCATATCCAGACTCGCCATATCGTTTATCGCCACAATTTCAACATCATCTCTTGTTGCCGCTATACGAGCAACACAGCGACCAATTCTACCAAATCCATTAATTGCTATTTTAAGTGCCATTATATTCCCTATAATTTATATATTCGGTTATATTAGCAAAATTTTCGTTATAATTCGCTTTATATATGGAAACTATTGCACTTTTTGGTGGTTCTTTTGACCCACCTCATATAGCTCATGAGATGATTGTTCAAGAAGCACTAAAGCTTGAGGGTGTTGATAAAGTCGTCATTATGCCGACTTTTTTGAATCCCTTTAAATCAAGCTTTCATGCACCTGCTGCATTAAGACTTCATTGGCTCAAAAGTATTTTTGCATCACAAAAGAATGTTGCAATATCCAGCTATGAAGTAGATCAAGAGAAAAAAGTTACAAGTATACAAAGCGTAAAATATCTTCTTAAAAGATATAAAAAAATCTATCTTATAATTGGTGCAGATAACTTAGAATCTCTTCCTAAATGGGAAAACTACAATGAATTAAAAACTTTAGTTCAGTTTGTTATTGCAAGCAGAGATAAAATAGAAGTTCCAAAAACATTTTTACAAATACATGTCGATGAAGATATATCATCAACCCAGTTAAGAAAGAACATGGATGTCTCACGACTCTCTCCTGTTGTTTCAGATGAAATAGAAAAATTTTATACAAAATGAAAATACCAAAAGGAAATAAATGAACACTAGAATAGAAAAAATAATAAATGTCTTAGATATGAATAAAGCTGAGGCTATAGAGGTTTTTGACCTTCGTGAAAAAAACTACTTTGTTGACTTCGCCATTATTGCATCTTCACTTGGTTCGCGTCACACAACAGCACTTCTTGATCACTTAAAAAACGCTCTTAAACCCAAAGAGAAATTTAATAATGTTGATGAAAGTGGAGACTGGATCGTTATAGATTTAGGAGATATTCTTATTCATATAATGACACCTGAGTACAGAATAAAATACGATATGGAAAAATTTCTTAGTGACTTAGCCGATGGGAAAGAAGGTGAAGTAGAGGAAGTTCTATAAACTTTACTCTACATTATCGAGGTTTTTTTCCAAAATATCTCGATAATCATAAATAGATTCTACATACTTCACCGGTTCTTCACCTCTAGCATATCCATACTTTAATGTTTGATAGTATTTTTTCTTTGATAAAAGAGGAAGTACTTGTTTTAAATCACTCCATATATTTTGATTATAGCCCAAACGTTTTGCAAGTTTTTGTGCATCAAGCACATGTCCCATTCCTATATTGTAAGCGGCAAGTGCGAACTTCAAACGATTCTCACCCTCAATCTCTTTGGGCACAAATTTAATCATCTGTTTAATATGTCTTGTTCCTCCGATTATACTTTGATTAGCATCCACCCTGTTTTTAACACCTAAGAGTTTTGCGGTTGCATTGGTCAACATCATCATGCCGCGAACACCTGTAAAACTTTTAGCATTAGGATTCCAGTGAGACTCTTGATAGGCTATAGCTGCTAAAAGTTTCCAGGGAATTTCATACTTTTCACCAGCATGAACAAAATACTTTTGATATTTTGGTAATCGATTTTCTATCCTTTTGTAAAACATTTTATAATCATAGTAATTAAAATAATGCACATTGCTATAATAATGATCTTTTAACTCAGCCATTTTACCTTGCTGTGTATATTCATTTAACCAAGCATACATATCAGCTTCAAGATGCTCTGCTCCATCAGGAAGGATCCAAGCAAGTTGTTCTCTCTCATTTATCGTAAAAGCCATTTCCATTTCAGGATAATAGCGAAGGTTTAGGGCATATATATTTGAGTCAGCTATAGTACAGTCAATACTATTTTTAGAAACTTGTTCTAAAATCTCTTCTGTTGCAAATTCGGTCGTATACGTTACATTGATGTCAAAACCATCCTTAATTAAAGCACGTACAGTATCACTATAACTCGTTTCTTCACCTACTCTAACGCTGAGCCCAGCTAAACTTTCAATATCTCTAGGAAACTTATTTTCTTGTAATAACTTTCTACTACATATTACTTGCTGTTGCACCTCAAAATAAGATGGTCCAAAATTAAACTCTTGCACTTGTGAAGCCGTTTTACTTAGAGATGCTGAGATAATATGCACGTCAGATGTTTTAGCCATTGCAATAGCTTCGGCAACTGTGTTTACTACGGTTACATCTAATGCTACACCTAATCTATCTGCATAATTTTTAAGTAAGTCATATTCAAAACCTTGTTCACCATTCACACCAATATAATACGTTGTAGGCGAATTAAGCATAACAACTTTGAGTTCTTTGTCTTCTTTAATTTTAGTTAAATATCTTTTTTCTATTTTATGTACAGGTACATATTGAGAATGAGAGAACCAACCAAATAAGAAGAATGAGAGAGCAAAAAAGACGATAAAAAATAAATTTTGATTATACTTCATGTTAAATAGTTTCCATACATAAGCTTATACAAATATAAAACGATTTACGCCATTTTCATACTCATGCGCTAAGACTTTATCATGTGCTTTTAAAATGGAATCTACTAAATAAAGCCCTAATCCAAAACTATTTTTTGATGGATTATCTTTTGTAAATGGTTCTATATAATACTTCAATGGATGTTTAATACATGGTCCCTTACTCTCAAATGACAATTCACCATTTATCATTACAATCGTAATATGTTTATCTGTAGAATATTTAATACCATTGTCAATCATATTTTTTACAGCAGTAGTATAAAGCCTATAGTTTACAAACATTTTTGTAGAGGTATCTATATCTAGGGTCACTGATTTTTCATCTATCATCGCCATGTCTATAGCACCGTCAATTATGTCTACTAAACGGCATTCTTTAAATTCACTTTTATTAGTTATAGACGTAACTTCCTCAATAAGAGCGAATTCTCCAACAAGAGACTCTAATCTTCCAAAAATAGAAGTAAATCTATCAATTTGTTTTTGAGAGCCTAGCATCTGTGTTGCAATAGTCCCTTTAGCAATTGGGGTTTTAAGTTCATGCATAACATTACGTAAAAAAAGTGTTCGTGATTCTAAAATAGTACTAATCTTCACCCTCGTATTTTCAAGCTCATTCGCGATAAGCGCTATTTCATCTTGCCCGTCTGTTGCAAACGACACATCCATTGCTCCATCACCAAACTTTGCAATCTTTCTTCGGAGCCTTGTTAAAGGTCTAAGACGCTGAAGTATTAGTAAAAATGAAACTGTCAAAACCAAAATGATTGTGGCATATGCATAGAAAAGATTCCACGGCCTATAAGGACGTAACTCCTCATCTAAAATAAGGATGTAGCCTTTTGGAGACTGTAGATAAAAATAAATACTATGAGTATACACTAACATTGTTGTTCTGAGCCTATCTATTTTTCCTAAGGATAAAAGGTTTGTTTTTTTAAGCATGACTGTCTCATCCTTAAAACCTTTTTGCTTGAGGATATCACCTCTATCTAAAATAATTTTTTGTGCTGATATATCTTTTTCTATTCTAAAGTTATAAACAGCAAGATTTGCTTCAAGCATGATATCCGAACTTTCTTTGAGTTCATGATCTTGATATATTTGTGTGATAACGGAATCTTTGGTAAAAATATTGTTAATATATTGTTGTTTATTTAAATTGTAGAATTCTATAAAAATCGCAGTTACACTAGAGAGTGTAACTATAAGTGCGAAGAGAACAGTAAGGAGAACTGCGTGTTTTCTCAATTCAAGTCTCCTTCACAAAAGAAGTAATTCTTTTGTTCATTCCCCTCACTAAAGCTACGCCTAATGGCGAGAAAAAATTTCATTATTTAAGCAGTTTATATCCAACACCACGGACAGATTCTATAAGTGTTTTGTCGCCTAATTTATTTCTAATTCTACCAACCATAACATCTATACTTTTGTTAGAAGAATCTTCATTTATGACATTGACATTATGAATCAGATCTTCTCGTGAAACGACTAAACCTTGCTTTGCAATCATATAAGATAGGATTCCAAATTCAGCATTTGTAAGATCTATATTTCTGCCTTTATACGAAATAACCATGGTAGCATTGTCGCATTTAAAATCACTTTTAGACTCTGCTTTTGCTTCAGTTTTTGCTTCATATCTTCGAAGGACTGAGTGTATACGAGCTTCTAACTCTCTTGGATCATAAGGTTTTGGCATATAATCATCAGCACCTAATGCAAGTGCCTTAACCTTATCTGAAACATCACTTCTCGCAGAAGAGATTATGATTGGAATATCCTGACGTTCGCGTATCGCTTCACACACTTCTAAACCATCCATACCCGGAAGTGTAAGGTCTAATATTACTAAATTAAATGGTTCAAGTTTTAAAATACTTACTGCTTTAAAAGGATCATCTTCTGTAACTACTTTAAATTCAAACTGTTCTAGATACTCTGTTAATATCTCCGCTAATTCTAAATCATCTTCTATCATTAATATTTTTATCATAACTTCACCGCTCACTTTAACTTTTTAAATTTTGATAAATTCTTACATAAAATTCATCTCTTGAGTACTGATTAATAAGATAATCATCAGCACCTTCATTTAAGAAAAAACTTGTTTCATAAGAATTGGATTCCTCTGCCAACGCAATAATCTTTAGATTTTCTCGCTTCATTTCACGCACACGTCGAACAAGTCCTAATCCGTCCACTTCATCTAAACCGTTCACTTGGGCTAATTCTTTATTTACTATCAACAATCGAATATCTTGATGTACTTCTAATTTTTGTAAAGCTTCATACGCACTATCAACCAGTATAACTTTAAAGTTATGCAGTGCTAAATTTTGCTTTAAATACCTTCTATAAATTTCAGACTTATGTGCGACAAGAATTGTTTTTTGTTTATTTTCTTTGAGTTGATTGAGTCTAGCGATAACATACTTTACATTATCGTATCGATGTCTCAATATGTATTCAACAATATTTGCACTTTCAAAACTTTCTATAAAGTCTTCATCTATGCTCGTAGTATATACGATTGGGGCAACATTATGCTTATTCAGCAGAGCAATAATTTCACCATGATTAGCATCAGGAAGACTACGACTCACGACAGCAAATTCATATCTGTATTTTGCAAGATACTCTTTTGCTTTTGCATAACTCTGAACAATATCAAAAGCAAAACCTGCATCTTGATCTAGCAGTCTTTTAAAAATACCACAAAGAATCGTACTTTCTTCAACAATCAGTAGTTTTGGCATTTATCTTACCTTGATTTAAATTTCTAAAGTAAGTATAGCCAAAAAAGTTAATGAGTTAAGAAACTCACAACATTATATGCGACAAATGCTAAGGAATATGCTGCGATGGATGTAAATCCAAAAAGATAAAAAAAGTACTTAATATGTCCTGCTTCACGAGTAAAGACAATTGAAGCAGCTAAACATGGTAAATAAATCATAATAACCACTATAAATGCAATAGCAGATGCAAAGGAAATATTTTTTGAAATAGCGTTAATTAATGAGCTATTTTCTTCATCCACATCATCTCCTAGTGCATATAACACTCCAAGAGTTGAAACAACAACCTCTTTAGCTGCAAGACCTGTTTGAAGTGCTACACTCATTTTCCAATCAAATCCAAGTGGTTCAAATATTGGCTCCGAGAACTTACCAATTGTCCCGAGATAACTTTGCTCTAGAAGCTCTTCGGCTAATTTATTCTTGAGTACACTTTTTTCTTCTTCTGTAGCTACTTGTTCGATTTTACTCGCATACTCAGTTTCAAGTATATTATTATGAGGATAGTTACTTAAAAACCAAATCAACATAGATGCTGCTGCAATAAAAGTACCAGCTTTTTTTAGATACATCATTGTTTTTGTAAGTACTGTATGCCAAATTAACTTCACCGAAGGAAGCCTATATTTTGGCATCTCCATGACAAATGGTTCATCTGCACCTTTAAATGCTGTGAGCTTAAGAATTTTAGCAGCGATTAAACCAAGGATTGCTCCAGAGATGTAAATAATGAAAAGAATATTTCCTGCCATCTCAGGTGAAAAAAAAGCACCTGCAAAAAGAACATACACAGGAAGTCTAGCTCCACAACTCATAAAACCAATGATAAATAAAGTAAGTAATCTATCTCTGTCATTTTTCAAAATCCGAGCGGACATATACGCAGGGATAGAACATCCAAAACCAGTAACTAAAGGGATGAAGGACTGCCCATGCATACCAAACTTATGAAAAAACCCATCCAGTAAAAAGGCAACTCTTGACATATACCCAGTACTTTCAAGCAGTGCAATCCCAATAAATAAAATTATAATATTTGGAACGAAAAGTACAACAGCTCCAACTCCAGCAATAAGACCATCCACAACTAAAGAACGTATATCATCATTTGCAATTGTTGCACCTATAGTGTCTCCAGCCCATCCAAAAAATGCATCAATCCAATCCATAGGGATAGAGCCTATCTCAAACGTCAACTGAAATAAACCCCACATAAAAAATAAAAAGATTGGAATTCCAAAATAGGAATTAATTAACACACTATCAATTTTTTCTGTTAAAGTTTTTTCTTCTAAGCGTATCTCTTGCTGTACTACCTCAGCAACTATACCACGATTAAAAGATGCATATTCTTCTGCAAAAGCTTCTTTTATGTCATCGCTATCATGGTGAAGTTCCACATGCTTAGCAGCTTCTATTAAAATAGGCTGTAACTCCGTCCATATAGGGTCATCATGTAGCTTTGCATAGGTTTTTTTATTGTTTTTGAGTAAGTTGATTGCAATATTTCTATAGGAGTTTACCGCTTGATATTTATGCTTTGCAAGGTAGTTCACTATGGATGCAATCTCTTCTTCAACTGGTTCAGAAAAAATAAGCTTAGTCTCTTGAATACCTTGTTCCTTCACCAATATAACTGCATCCAGTAAATTTTCAATTCCAGATTTTGTAGCTGCTGAAACTTTTATACAAGGGATTCCCATAAGTTCAGACATATAAGAAGCATCGATATTAATATTTTCTTTTTGCGCTTCATCATCCATATTTAACGCAATGACTATACTTTTACTCATACTCATAAGCTCTGCTGTGAGTTGAAGATTTTTCTCTAATGATGTTGAATCAAGTACATTTATGATTAAATCATAGCCTTCCGCACAAAGATAATCATGTGTCACTCTCTCTTCAATTGTATAATCGGTGAAAGCATAGGTTCCAGGTAAATCAACAACGGTGAAGTGATGTTCTTTGTAATCAAATAGAACTTCAGTTTTATCAACCGTAACACCAGAAAAATTTCCAACATGAAGATGCGCGTTAGATACTGAGTTAATAAGCATACTCTTGCCGACATTAGGTTGTCCAACTAGTGCTACTTTTATATGATTAGCTGTTGCTGGGCAGAATTTTGCGTCTACTTGATTCATATTTTTTCTACCTCTATTAGTTTGGCTTCTTGAGCCCGTAGAGCTATTCTCATTTTGCCCACTTTAACTTCGATTGTGCTTTTAGCCGGAGCATATTCAAGCACCTCTATAAGCGTCTCTTTCATAATGCCAAACGAGATTAATCGTTGTTTTAAATCGCTTGGAGCGTTTAATTTTACAACCTTTACCTTGCAAGCTTTTTTACAGTCGTTTAAAGTATTCATTTTTTATCTCTTTTTAA
>ERZ889078.3329-NODE-3329-length-10710-cov-15.504176_pt1 | contig 10710 bp, 8 predicted proteins | sample MGYA00521266_ERZ889078 | MGnify/ENA primary metagenome ERZ889078 (study PRJEB32303, sample SAMEA104408618) | aquatic metagenome | biome: Brackish water; feature: Pelagic; material: water | place: Baltic Sea | collected 2014-06-16T06:34:00 | depth 76,534 m ... | reverse complement strand
TGCATCGAATATAGCGGCGGCCTCGATCTCATGACCTACGAGGGATCGACAGTGACGGTGCCCAAGCTTGATGAGAATGGCCAAGTGATACCTGACGAATTCGAAACTTACGCCAAAATGGGGGTTTTGAGCGTGGTAAACAGAAATGCTTCGGAACAGAGTGCACTCTTGCTCAAGACCGTTTCCGGCGGGACCCTCCATGCCGGAGGCGTCTTCTGGAACGATGGCGCGCTCGATTACATCGCCCTGAAACAGTGGATCGCGGAGGGGGCGCTGAAGAATTAGCGTTGCACCATCCGCGCGGCGGGAATGCTGAAAAATTAGCGTTTCATTGCCCGCGCGGAAGGGGCCGCTGATACCGGATTTCTGATCAGCCTGCAAAACCGCATTGACTTTTGGACCTGATGGTGCAGAATGTGCACCGGGCTTGCGCCGCAAGCATGTCGGAAGTGCTCACAACGAGAAGTCTCAAAACCAGCAAACGAATAAAAATGGAAACAGATGCGCATTGAATGGACTGGAAATATTGCCAACAGTTTTTATGTTTTGGGGCATTCGGCGGTACCGATATTTCTTCTGGATGGTCAAACACCGCTCCTTTTTGATGCTGGTTTTACAGGTCTCTCTTATATGTACGAACGAGAGATCAAAGCTGTTTTAGGCCAACGGTCTCCTGCTTTTCTCTTCTTGACCCATTCCCACTGGGATCATGTGGGTGCGACGTTCTACCTGAAACAAGTGTGGCCTGAAATGAAAATTGCGGGGTCTCTGGAGTCTTCTCAAATTCTGGCCCGCCCCGGAGCTATTGCGCAGATAAAAACGCTCAATCAAGGGGCTCTTGATGTCCTTCGTAGCTGGGGGGTATCGGAGGTTTATGAAGGCGAATTCAAACCGTTTAATTGTGATGTTGTCTTAATACAAGGCCAGACTATCAAGGTCGATCAAGATTTAACGCTTGAAGCAATTCCCGCGCCAGGTCACACCTGGGATGGCACCGCATATTGGATTCGGGAAAAAAAGATTCTGATTGCGGGAGAGGCAGCCGGGTGCGACGGGGTCTGTGAATTTCTGGTCGACCATGAGGCCTATCGAAACTCTTTGGTGACCCTGGCCGGACTAGATGTCCAAATATTGTGCACCGCACATAATCTGGTGCTTACGGGACCGGATGTCAGGACATATATGACCCGATCGATCAATCAGGTGCCTGAATATGTAGACAGGGTGCAACGGTACTTGGGGGAGGAAAAGGGTGATGTGGACCGCGTCGTTACCCGCATCAAGGCGGTGGAATGGGACAAGATGCCTTTGCCCAAACAACCGATGGAAGCCTATTTACTCAGCACCAAAGCACGCGTGGAAACCGTTAAGAGGCACATGCAAGCTGCTTGATGACGCTTTTCGTCTTGGTTTATCCTGTTCAACCCAATGTTCGATGCATCTCAAGTTTACGGTGCTATTAATTTCACAGTTGGAAAGTATGTTTGATATCTTGAAGCGTCCCTGCAATATACTATCGGCACTGTGTGTCAATCATACTCTTCGGCTACGGTGATAACGAAGTTTTTGGGAGGACGGCTTGCTGACAGGGTTGGAGAAGAACGCAGTATCCCGCTCAGAGTCAAGGGGCCATAAATACCTTAATTGTAGGCCTTAAACACGATCAATTTGCCAGTCTTAGGCACTCGGCCCCCCGATCACCGTTGCAACTGTTCCATCAGCAATTTCACATCGGACACATTTTCAAGGCCGCGAACGCTTTCCACAATAGCCGAGCATTTATCACCCGGGAAAACAGCCGTTGCAAGATTCTTGAACTTCTCGATGATTTCGTCCCAGGTGAGCGGATTTTCAGGATCTCCTTTGGGGTGATCCAACCGAACGCGGTATTTCTTGCCCTCCTTGGTGATGATCGCCACTTCTGCCGGCCATTTTTGCGGGAACTCTTTTTCGATGCCCGGATTCTCTGAACAATGAATTCGGATCATCAAATCCCTCACCGCAGCAGAGGATATATTTTTCATGGTATACTGTTCCAGAAAAGCGTTTCCCTTCAATATGGCCACCGCCCCTCCAAAGGGCATACTGAACTGTGCATCCACAACGGATTTCGGATTTAATTTCACCTCTCGCGGTTCCGCAACCAGGGCAAAACCAGCCTTGAGGATACTCACCTCCACGCGGTCAATGTCGTTCGGTGACAACCCATGCTCACTCACGATCTGGAGGATGCAGTCGATTGCCCCCTGGTTGTACCGGCAACAGGCATGGGGTTTGATACTCGTTTTCATGACCTCGTAAGGGCTTCCCCAGCCGGCAAGAACCTTGTCGGAATCCGAGACCGGCGAATAGGCATGCAAAAATCCGAATTTCCCTTCGATAATACTCCCCGGCCCGGTGAATCCTTCGCCGGCTAACAAGGCCGCAATCAAACCGCTATGGGCCGACCATCCGGCATGAAAACGCTTGGTAAAAGCACCATCGGCTAAAAATTCCATGGAACCGGCGGCCTGGCTGCCGGCTATGCCCATGGCATTCGTGATGCCGACCGGGTCCAGTTTAAATATCTTGGCAGCGGCAACAGCCGCACCCAGAGTACCGCAGGTTGCGGTGGGGTGAAACCCCCTGGCGTAGTGGGCTGCCGGGCCTAACGCGATCCCCAGCTTCACGGTAACCTCGTATCCGGCGACAATGCCTTCCATCAGTTCCCGGCCGGAGCATCCAGCCATATATCCAGCTGTCAATACCGCAGACATGACGGATACGGCCGGATGAAGGGATGCTGCGTTGACCACATCGTCAAGTTCCAGCGAATGCGCCGCAGTGCCAAGGGCCAGGGCGGCGTATGGTGCATCAACCCTTAGAGAAGTGGCAATCACCGGAACACCCCGGAATGCGTCCTGTCTTTTGCTGAGAAAACGGTGTACAGGAACGGATGACTCCGTTTCGGCGCCCCGAATCGCAACCCCCAGGTAGTCCAGAAGCAGATATTTGACCCGATCCTGAACCTCAGCCGGGAGTGTTTCAAAATTCAAGTCATAACAGATTTGTGCCATTTTTTTGGTCAGTCCCATTCCGTTCTCCCAAATTCTTTAGAATCAAAACCTCCCTAAAGCCCTTCTTTGGCCAGCGCAATGAAATGGGCCACATCAATTTCTTTGGGGCATACGAAGGAACAGGCCTGTGAGGAATGACATCGGTACACGCCGTTTTCACTGTATAGACATTTCAGACGTTCTTCTTTTTCTCTCTCCCGTGGATCCATCACCCGCACAATGGCCGCCAACATGGCATTGGGCCCCAGGAAGCTCTCGTGGCTGCTGATGCATGCAGATGCGCAGCAAAAGCAGTTAATGCATCGGGTCGCATTTACATATTTTTCCAATTCGTCCGGGCTTATGGGATGTTCCTCCCCCGCTTCTGAAGGAGGCACAGGATGAATGATATACGGTTTGACCTGATCCACCCTCTCATAGGCCTTCTCCACATCGATGACCAAGTCTCTGACCGCCGGCGCCACATTCAGAGGTTCCACCGTAAATGTGGTCGTTTTGAAATATGTTACTGCATTTTCGACCAGAAGTTCGCAGGCCAACAGGGGTTTACCGTTGATTTTCATGGAACATGCGCCGCACTGGCCGTGTTCACACGACGATCCCCAGGCAAGGGTCGGATCCTCCTCGTCATTGACCTTTCTCAGAAGATCGACGAACCGCATAATTCGGCCGCCTTTCAACTGGTACGTCTGTATCCAGGATTTCTTCTCATCCGGATCGTACCGATGCACCTTCAGTGTAATATCGTAAGTCGAGGTCATGGTGTCCACCTATCCATTCAAGAGGCCAAGGTCTAGTATTTTCTTTCAATGAAATCAAAATTCTCATAATGGTCACCCCTGGCCTTGAACAGGCTCATGTCCACTTCACGTCGGCTGAGTTCAACCGCGCCGAATTCGGGCATTGTCGTCAGGGTATGGTAATTGAATTCATCTTTTCTTTCCGGGTAGTCATCCCGGAAATGAGCGCCTCTGGATTCCTTTCTATCGAGTGCGGCCCGGCAGATCACCATGGCCACCGCCAGCAGATTGTCCAACTCCCATCTTTGGAGCAGTTCCTGGTTCATAGCCAGACCTCGACCTGCCAAAGCTGTTCGCTCCGCCCGCTCTTTCATTTCATTGAGCGTTTCGATAGCCTCGGCAATGCCTTCCTCTGTTCGGAACACACTGACTTTTTCAGTCATCACGGAGCGCATGATGTTTCGGATCTGCCCGATGTTGTCTCGACCCTTGGCATCTATATATCGAGAAAACCTGGTGACGAACTGGCCGCCCCGGATCTTCGGCATATTTTCCGGTCCCTCCTTCATATGTTCGATCACCCGATCGGCCACCAATTGCCCCATGGTGATCAATTCCAGGATGGAGTTGGTTCCCAACCGGTTGAATCCGTGAAAGCTTGCGGCAGCGCATTCGCCGACGGCATAGAGACCCACAATGACCTCCTGGTTTGCATCCTGGACTTCGCCGAACTCGTTGGTCGGTATCCCGCCCATATGATAATGGTTGCTGGGACGAACCGGGCAAAGTTCGGTTTTTGGATCAAGATTCACATATCGCCTGAAAAAGCTGGAAACTTCCGGGATTTGTTTTTCATGGATTTCGTCCGGAAGATGGCGCAAATCAATCCACACGTGGGGAATGTTGTGATCTGGATTCAATATCCCACGGCCTTCCCGAATCTCCGACTCGATGGCCCGGGCCACAAGATCCCTGGGGGCCAATTCCTTCATTTTCGGCGCATAATGGACCATAAACGGCTCAAGTGTCTTGTTCCTTAAAATACCTCCCACGGATCGAAGGGTTTCACTTGCAAGGATTCCCGGCCCAACAATTCCGGTGGGGTGGAACTGAACGGCTTCGGGATCCATGACCGGCAATCCGGCTTCCAGGACCAGGGCCAACCCATCACCGGTATTCTGACGACAATTGGTGGTCACCTGGAACACCTGGCCGCTGCCTCCAGAGGCGATAACCGTGGCCTTGGCATAGATCCGAACAAATTTCCCTTCTTTCTGTTTAAAAATGATGCATCCCACACATTGCTTTTCTTTGATGAGAAGCTCTACCGCCATGCACAGGTTGATAAAGGTGATGCCTCGCTTCAGGGTTTCACCCCAGTTGGTGTCCATGATCCCTTTCCCGGTCCGGTCGGCCTCAAATACGGCCCGGTAAGCCGAGGATTCTCCAAAATTCCGGGTATGGCCGCCGAAAGTTCTTTTGCTTAACCGCCCCTGCCGGTCCCTTGAAAAATGCATGCCGCGGTTTTCGAGCCACAGGATCTGATCCCAGGCCGATTCGCATACCTTCTTCACCACGTTCTGATCCGCCGTGCAATCGGAACCTTTCCACGTGTCAAACATATGAAATAGGGTTGAATCCAAAGGATCTTTCGGGTCCACCGCAGCCAGTCCACCCTGGGCAGTAGATGTGTGCGATTTTTGAGGGTGAGAAACTTTGGTCAATGCCACGACCTTTGCACCCGGCATCTTTTCCAGGACTTCTGCACCACACCGAAGCCCTGCCCCCCCGGCGCCGATGATCAAAACGTCACAGTGGATCGATGAATCTATTTTCAGGGTCGTACTCATACCAGCTCCCTATATTTAGATCAAGACGGTCAATTTCACGCCCATCCATGCAAAAAAACCCGTCACAAACACGATGAACGCTGTGCAAACAACTTGGGTGCGCCGGGATGGCAGATAATCCCGGCAGATCCCAATCAATCCATATGCGCCGTGATACAAAACGCTGATGACCAGCACCAGATCGATCAGTTTGATGAAAATATTGTCCATTCTGGTAATGATAACCTGGGCGTCACGCCCAATTGCCGGATCCAGATGCATAAAAAGCATATGGGCGGGGATCATCAGGAAGAGAAATGCGCCGGTGATCCGATGAAGCTTCCAGGAAAAGGAAGCCCCGGAGAGCCTGATCTTCATCACCGTCAAATAGGCAATGAAGCCACTGGCCACCGTCACATATACCCAGAAAAAGATCGCCGATACGGTCTGGTTCCCCATGGCCATAAAGAGTCCTAACAACAAGGTATAGGAAACAGACAGGCCCAACACCCATTTTAAGAGGTTCTGATCCTTACGGTTTCCAAAAATTTCGTAGAGAATCAGCCGCCCGCCGTTTAAGGCATGATAAATTACCGGAACGGCCAGAAGCCATTCCAGAAAGCCGGGCAGAAAAGATTCAAAAAATCTCATTTTACTGTCGAAATCGCCCGGATTCCGTAAGACGGAAAGAGTGATGATATGAAAGCAGACGTACAAAACCAGCAGAACCCCGCTGATTCTTTGGGCACAGGAAGCCACATAGGGCCACCCCCGGGTGCGAGCCAATGTTTGCAAATAACCCACACCCGGTATTTTGGTGACAAGATAAGAAATCGCCATCAACAGCCTCTCTTGGGTTTAAATAAATTTGTATTCAAAAAAAGCAATCACGCAGCCTGTCCCACTGACCATTCTTAACCCAGGTGTATTTTTCCTTGAAATGATTGTCTATTTTGCTGAAATTACCCGTACTCCGACTTTTAACATACCCGGAAAATCCACCCGGGCCTGTATTGTACAGGGCGTAAAGCGAGCACGCCAACCCATCGTTGTCTAAAACGTCCTTTCCTTTGAGCGATTTCATTTTGGTCAACGCATATTTCTTGAAATACATATTCAAAATATCAATCCCCGCAGCGGCGTTGTAGCGGATGTCCCACCGGAGGTGTTCAATATCATACATTCCCCGCCATACCCGTTCATTAATCTGCATCATGCCGACGGACGTTTTGGTATAGGACAGGATATAGGTCAATTTATTGTTATCAATAATAAACTGACGAAAACAGCTCTCCTGCCATGCAGTGGCGTAGACCGCATCCTGAACCATCTGGAGATAGCTTTCCGGGATGCCGTTCTTTATGACATTTTTCTTGGTTGCGGCCTCCAGGATGGCTTTGACTTTTGGTATATGGGTTTCCATATTGTCCTTGGTCACCAGCCACTGCCTCAAGTCGTTCAGAGAGGGGGAGGCTCCGGGTTTTATCGCCCAGCAGATCCCCGGCGTCAATGCCCTGGTAAGTCCCAAGATGAACCACTGCGGGACAGTCATGGATGTTGGTGGATTTTCGGCTTCCGTTTCCGGTTCCGGATCTTCCTGTTCAAAAAGTTTTTCGTCAAAGGCTGGATCGGTGATCTCAGGGGGCGGGTCCATGCCCAGAAGCTTTCTCAAACCCGGATCAACCAGCATGTTGTACTGCAGGACAAGGGCTTTGTTCTCGGACAGCATCCGGGCCAGCCGGATAAATCCGTTCCGGCTGATTTCAATATTTATTACCGGCCCGAGTTTGTCCAGCGCGGCCAATGCGTCCGATGCGGAAAAAAACGCAAGGTATCCCCACGAATTCGAAGACGGCTGCCTGGACAGATGGTCCTTGAATATGGGCGAGAGTTTTTCCCATGCATCCACAAACTGCGCCCTCACAAAATCTCCGGAGGAAGACGGGGCACCCGCCTCCAGTTCGGTAATAAATCGATACCTCGTATCCAGCAGCACGGTCAGGAGAGTTTCCCGTTCCTCAATGGTCAAAGGCATACCCTGCAGGGACATCAGGGTCTGGACCAGAAAAGAATCCCATGTTTCCCAGGTTTCGATAAAGGCGTCAAGCTCCTCGGGAGAAAGAGCCGCCGGAGCCGGTGGCTTACCTGTGGCCGGCGTGGTTTCAAGGTCGGCAAGGACCTGTATTTTTAACGCTTCAGGTTCGGCGACAACCGCGCCTGGCCGGAGACTCGCAAGCATGGCCTTCACGCTGGGGCGGTCTGCTTCAGGCACGGCTGAAAGTAAAAAAGGTTTCAGTTCCTCTATCGGCTCATCGACCGGGATATGGATTTGTCCCATGCTCGCCATGACAGGCCCTTTAAAGAGCTTCCACAAATGCCCCACCAGACTGTCCGGCCGGTGATTTTTGTCCAGGAGAACGGAATCCACCGTATCAAAGGACAGTCGCCAGTTGCCGGGGTTTATGTGCGGCTTCATATGCGCCACCAGATACCCGTTCCATTCGATGGAGAATAAACAGTGTCCCCCCACGCGGGTTCCCCCTTTCATATGGACGGCGGCTTCAATCCTCAACAGATTATTCTCACTGGCAAAATGGGGATTCGACAGGGAAATTCGCTGGCAGTCGTTGTCCGGATCGGTGACAACAATCTTCTGGCCCGGATCGGTGAAAGCCGAATGAATCAAGAGGGTTCTAAGAAAAGGGTAGTCCAGTTGCAGGGGAAAAGAGATGGTTTCACCACAGACCGGTCCCGGGGCCAGCAATACGCCCCCAAGCAGGAAAATCATTATTGTAAAAAGGGAAAACCCGTTTCGCATGAAAAAAAATCCTTAATCACTCTCTAAGGTCCCGATGCAGCAACAAGGCTGACGCTGACGCCGCCACGGCACTGCGCGTATCGTCGGCCAGGTCTTTCTCGATCCACACGGCGCCCTGATTCACGACGTCTACTGCACCGACGAGATCCTGATCTCGGTAGAAGAGGTAGCCGGTCGCCTCGGTCAGAGGCCACGCGCCGCCCGCAAGCTCACGAGTTCCCTTGACGGAGATGCGGGTGGCGCCGTCGCCAAGCAGTCCATCCATGACCAGGTCCTGAGTTTCCTGCTTCATAACCATCTTCCAAGGCTTCTTCTTGTCCGGCGGAGAGAACTCGCAGGTGAACAGGGCATGGGACGAGAGTCCCCATTCCAGGGCCCCGCCCGTGTCCATGAAGTTGTTAAGTTCCATTTCATTCCATCGCACGCCGGCCGCGCAGTGTGCCTGCCAGGCAGCATTGTCAGGCGCGCGGAGCTTGAATTCGAACGGCTGCTCGGATTTCGAGCTGCCGTACCCGAAGATGCCCCAAGCCGTTGTCACGCGCCAGCCGCGATGAACGTCCGACACGTCGTACGGACCGAACCGAAACGACTCGCTCAACCCGAACCCCTGCCTGCCGGTCACGGGCATCTCGACCGCTGAGGCTGAGAGCTCAGGCGGGCACGCCATTTTTGCGGTTGTACAGGCAGCGAGGCCGAGCAGGGAACAGAGGCCCACGGACAAGAGAGCGACCCGAAAAACGCGAACATATGTTATCCACATCATACTTTCCTTTCAGTCTGAATTCCGCATTCAAACCACGGACGGAGACTACGTTCTGATTTGAACCGCCGCGCTTCACAAGCCGCGAGGTACGAGCGATCCTTTGTGAAACCGCATGCTGTACATACCTCTGAAACCTAAATCCTGCAAGCGTCGTTTTTGCCGAAGATGCAAGGCATCAAGCGCGCAGTCCCGCCCCTTGGCGGGATAAATGAAAAATTCATGGGGTCAAGTCTGCTCTTGACTCATCTCCCACTTTATTTTTAGTTGTTAATTCACTCCCGTTAACCCCAGTCTGATTTCCAGCAAAAGAAAAGCTTATCGTCTTTTGTGACCTCTTTTCATGAAGGTGAGTCAAGAGCAGACTTGACCCCATTTCTATCCTGCCGCGCAACGCTTCGGGTAACGGGCGATTTTACGAGTCCGGTTGACACAGTGGTTATTGTGCGGGCGCTATTTCCGCACATTCTTGTCAAGCCTGATGGTCGGTTTCCTTTTCAACGCAAAACTTTACGATACTTTCCGCATGGATGGCTGTTGTATTTAAGAAAGGAATTCCGAATTCGTCTTTGTTAAGTATTAACGGCAACTCGGTACAGCCAAGAATCACGGCATCAATAGAATGCCTATCTATCATTTTCCTTACGATTGACAACAACTCTTCCCTGGTCGAGTCTTTAATAATTCCCAATTCGATTTCAGAAAACAACCTCTGATGGATAAGCTCTTGATCTTCCTTGTCGGGTACAATCACGGCCATTTCCCGGTATTCAAAAGGCTTCTTGAAAAAGTCCGATTCCATAGTGAACCTTGTACCCAACAAGCCAAGTTTTTTAAGGCCTCTTTTTTGAGCATTCTTGCATGTTTCTTCAATAATGCTCAACATTGGTATGGGTGATTTTGAGCTAACCTGATCGAACACGATATGTGGAGTATTGGAGCCAATAACGGCAAAATCAGCCCCTGCCTTTTGCAGTGCGACCACCTTTTCCAAGAGCCAATTTGTGAGACCTTCCCAATCGCCGGCTTCAAGTATTTTCATAAGACTGGATAGATTTGCGCTGTAAATGATGATTTCCGGGTAGCCCAAGACTGCTTGCCTTTCATGAAAAGCACCGATAATCATTTTGTAGTAGTCAACGGTTGATTCTGGTCCGATGCCACCAATAATGCCGATTTTTTTCATTAAAATCTCCTTGTCCGATGGTCTGGCCGAACGATCGCCATCACCAGTTCATCTGGTGGATGGCGTGGTTGGTCGAGACTGTATATTTTCAATAAGTCAACAAGTCACGAACGTCCCCGAACGTCCCCGAACGTCCCTATCCCCCCTTCCGTCCCGCTGGTTGCCAGAGCCGAGGTCAACCATTTTGTTGACGTCAACTAAATGGTCCGTGATGGCGTGGCCGGATACTTCACAGGCGACTTTTGCCTTTGAAATCACGGTATTGAAATTGTGAATGGAAATGGGGTCGCATCTTAATTGTTAACTGTTTGTTTTGAATAA
>ERZ889078.3326-NODE-3326-length-10716-cov-12.806022_pt1 | contig 10716 bp, 9 predicted proteins | sample MGYA00521266_ERZ889078 | MGnify/ENA primary metagenome ERZ889078 (study PRJEB32303, sample SAMEA104408618) | aquatic metagenome | biome: Brackish water; feature: Pelagic; material: water | place: Baltic Sea | collected 2014-06-16T06:34:00 | depth 76,534 m ... | reverse complement strand
GGTCTGCTCTTTTCCTGGGTGTTTGAATGGGCTTGTGAAAGGAGGTCGGAGCGCTCTTCTTTCAAACGTTGCCGATCAAGTTTCCTGGGCATCTGGGCTTCCTGGACATTATCGGCCTGCATCGGGACGTCGCATTTGATAAGAAATGAGATGATCTCTTTGTTGGTCTTCATCATCATCGCTTTGAAGAGTTCGAACGACTCAAATTTGTAGATCAGCAAAGGATCCTTCTGCTCATATGCGGCATTCTGAACTGACTGTTTCAAGTCGTCCATTTCGCGGAGATGGTCTTTCCAGGCGTTGTCGATCATCCCCAGCACCACTCCTTTCTCGATCGCCAGTACCACCTCTTTCCCTTTGTCCTCAAAGGCTTTCTTAAGATTGGCAACTGCCTGTATCGATTTAATTCCGTCGGTAACCGGCACCGCTATGTTCTCATACCGGGTGTCGTTTTCAAGTACGTTCTTCACCACTGGATAGACTCGCTTAGCAATACTTTCGTTCTTCTCCCGGTACCTCTTGTAGGTGGCGGTATAAACACGCGTAGTGAGTTCATCGCTACTCAGGGAGGAGAACTCTTCCTCAGAAACAGGGGGTTCAATGGCAAAATCTTTGAGCAGTTCCAATTTTAATCCGGCGTAATCGCTGGTATCCTGATAATCTATTGCTGTGGCTTCACAAACATCGTAGATCATATTTGCGATGTCGACAGCTAACCGCTCTCCAAACAAGGCATGATGGCGTTTCTTGTAGATTGCTTCCCGCTGGATGTTCATCACGTCGTCGTACTCCAGTAACCGTTTCCGGATACCAAAGTTGTTCTCTTCCACTTTCTTCTGTGCCCGCTCGATCGATTTTGTGATCATCGAGTGCTGGATCACTTCACCCTCCTCAATTCCCATAGTGTCCATGATCTTTGCGATCCGTCCCGATCCAAACATCCGCATCAGGTCATCTTCCAGGCAGACGAAGAACTGGGAACTGCCGGGGTCGCCCTGGCGACCGGACCGGCCCCGAAGCTGGCGGTCAACCCGCCTGGATTCGTGCCGTTCAGTTCCCATAATAGCCAATCCGCCAGCTTCTTTCACCCCTTTGCCCAATTTGATGTCGGTACCCCGACCAGCCATATTGGTTGCAATGGTCACCGTACCAGGTTTTCCGGCTTCTGCCACAACATCAGCTTCCTTGGCATGCAGTTTGGCATTTAATACGTTATGTGGAACATTTACCCGTTTAAGCATTCGGCTTAACAGTTCGGAAGTCTCAACCGACGTTGTCCCCACAAGCACCGGGCGACCCTGCTCAACCATTTTTTCAATCTCTTCGATCACCGCATTGAACTTCTCCCGCTTGGTTTTGAAGACCAGATCTTCCCGGTCATCCCTTACCACCGGTTTGTTGGTAGGAATCACAACCACATCCAACTTGTAGATATCCCACAGCTCGCCTGCTTCTGTCTCAGCAGTTCCGGTCATCCCTGCCAGTTTTTTATACATCCGGAAATAGTTCTGTAGGGTGATTGTAGCATATGTTTGCGTAGCAGCCTCGATCTTCACGTTCTCCTTAGCTTCGATCGCCTGATGCAATCCATCGGAATATCTTCTTCCCTCCAGGATACGACCAGTCTGCTCATCAACGATCTTCACCTTATTATCCATCACTACGTACTCAACGTCTTTCTCAAAAAGTGCATACGCTTTAAGAAGTTGGTTTACAGTATGTACACGCTCTGCCTTAATCGCATAATCGCGCATCAGGGCGCTCTTTTTCTCCAGGAGATCCGTTTCTGTCATTTCCAACTTATCCAGTTCAGCCAGTTCCGAGCCAATATCAGGGAGGATATAGAAAGTTGCATCTTCATATGACTCGGTCAGCAGGTCTATCCCCTGTTCGGTAAGTTCAATGGTGTTGTTCTTCTCATCTATGACAAAAAAGAGTTCATCATTGATGATGTGCATATTTTTCGCCTGTTCCGCCAGATAGAAATTTTCTGTCTTCTGCATCAGGGCCTTCATGCCCGGCTCACTGAGAAATTTTATAAGAGCCTTATTTTTGGGTAACCCATGATGACAACGGAGCAGCTGATCTCCGACCTTCTTGACACTTTCATTATTGGACTCATCTCCTGCTAAACTCTTGGCCTCAGCCAACAGTTTGGTGACGAGGTTTCGCTGAGCATTGTATAATTTAGTTACCTGTAGTTTCAAATCATCAAATAACTGATTTTCACCTTTGGGCGTGGGACCGGATATGATCAAAGGTGTACGGGCATCATCGATCAGAACAGAGTCCACCTCATCGACGATCACATAGTTGTGTACCCGCTGCACCATCTCCTCCGGCAGGCTGGTCATATTATCACGCAGGTAGTCGAAACCGAACTCGTTATTCGTTCCATATGTGACATCGGCCAGGTAGGCTTTTCTTCGGGCCTCTGAATTTGGCTCATGCTTGTCAATACAATCCACCTTCAGACCATGAAACTCAAACAGTGTTCCCATCCATTCCGAGTCGCGTCGGGCCAGGTAATCGTTAACTGTAACAAGGTGAACACCTTTTCCGGGAAGTGCATTAAGATAGACCGGGAGTGTGGCGACAAGGGTTTTTCCTTCACCTGTAGCCATTTCAGCAATCGTTCCCTGATGGAGAACGATCCCACCAACAAGCTGGCAATCGTAGTGAACCATGTCCCATCTGATCATATTCCCGCCCGCCATCCAGGAGCTATTAAATCTCGCTTTATCGCCAACGATCTCCACACTGGGTTTCAGGGCAGCAAGATCGCGGTCCATATCTGTTGCTGTCACGTCCAGGTATTCGTTATCGACAAACCGCCGGCCGGTTTCCCTCATCACGGCGAAAGCTTCAGGGAGAATCTCATTCAGTATCTCCTGGCTGAGATCATAACTCTCTTTTTCAAGTTTGTCAAAAGCAGCATACAGATTTTCCTTCTCCTCAATCTCAACATCATCTGACTCAATCTGTAGCTTCAGCGCCTCAATCTCGCTCTCTTTTCCGGCAATATACTCTTTTATCCGTGCCTTGAATTCGATTGTTTTGGCACGTAATTCATCATTGGAGAGGGAGTGCAGGGTTTGATCAATCTTAACCGACTGGTCTGCGATTGGCTGGATATCTTTGATATCCCTGTCGGATTTACTCCCTAACATTTTTTTTACAAAACCAAACATGATATGTCTACTTTCTTTTCAATCAGTTTATAAGTTCTTCGATCACTTGTTCCAACCCTTCGCTGGGACCAGGAGCCGGTGCCCGAACAATGTTTCCCTCTTTATCGATTACCACATACAATGGATAGGTCCGTACCTCATAATCCACAAGCAGATCCGTATTATCCGAGAAGTGGAGAAGAGTCCATGCAAATTCCGGTTTGATCTGTGCGAAGTAATTCATCTTTATCCAGTATCTATCGGCACTGATACTGATGAACTCCACCTGATCCTTGTATTTTTCATACAGGAGAACCTCGAGTTCCATCTCAGCAAGGCATCCCTGACAAAAAGTAGTCCAGAAATTAATAACAACAGGTTTTCCCCTGAATTCGTTCAGAGAGAGAAACTGATCTTTTGTTCTTCCCATCAGTGAAAACCCGGGAGCAGGTGTTCCGTGGCGAAGCTTCGTCACTTTTGCCAACATGTTCGAAGCTATCACCCTGTTCATCTCCTGTGGACTTTCGCGGATGATGGTTTTGAAGATTTCGATAATCGGATCCTCCAGTTCCTGGTTGGAGTAAAAGAGTTCAAACAACCCTTTCAGGAGGACAAGTTCCCGAAACGTATCATTCCTGAGCACAGAATCGGCAGCCATCGTCTTCATGAGATTCGGATAGGGAGACGTGCGTTTGATAATAGCTTTTATGTCAATTTTCCGGAGGATGTCGGATGAAGCGGTAAGGTACCTGGTGAAATAGTTATTAAAAAACTGCATGTACTCTACATTGTTGTAGAGGATTGGCTTATCTATGAAGTAGGTCCTGGCCAGGTTATAGGTATTTTGTGCATGTGCGATCTGTTCCAATCCGGCAGTTTTATACCGCATATAATTCTGAAAGTATGGTTGATCTATACCCCTGTACCAGCCATTGACCTGAAGCCGGAAGGTGTCCAGGTAGTTTTTTTTTCGTTCAAGGTAAAGAACGTTGAAATTATCCAGAAGAAACTGGTTGTATTTGTCGTTGTAAGCATTGATCCAGATGTTCAACTCATTATCACCGGGATTGATCAGTTCGATCTCCAGATTCTGTGAGAGGATAAAAGGATTAACCTCCAGATTATCGGTGTAGTTGATGGGAGCCAACTTCATCCTGTAGGTTAAGCCGGGTTGCATAAACAAGTCTGATCGGTGAAGATCTATGGCTACAGAAATATACGAAGTAGCGGCGAGGTTGAAGGTCATTGCAAAGTTTCCCATTGTGTCAATCACAGCTTCAGCAACTTTCTCTTCCGTGAAGGTGATCAGGTCGCCCCAGGTGATAAGCCTGATTGTCTTCCCTTCAGCTCCTACTGCAGAACCAGTCAGGGAAACCTGTTGGGAATAACTTGAGAAGAACAGGCAAACAAGCGTTATTATCGGAATAATGGGTAGTAATGATTGGCGTTTCATTGATAATTTAGTCATTCGTAATTCTATTTATTCTATTCGTTTACTCATCCCACCCCAACCCTCCCCTAAAGGGGAGGGAGTAAGTCCCCTTTAGGGGATTTAGGGGTTAATTCCTTCCGGAACAAATTGTCTGACATCTCCACCGTTGCGATGGATCTCGCGAACGATTGAGGAACTCAGAGCACTATATTCGGGAGCGCTGAGCAGAAAAATGGTCTCAAGTCCAGGCATCATTGCCCGGTTCATGATGCCGATGCCCCGTTCAAAATCAAAATCAGCAGCGGTCCGAAGGCCCCTGAGGATATACTTCGCTCCCGTTTGTTGGCAGTAATCGATAGTCAGTCCGGAATAGCTGGCCACTTTGACCTTTGGTTCTGATGAGAAGATCCTCCTAAGCCACTCCATTCGTTTCTCAAGGGGAAAATATCCACTTTTTTCAGAATTTTCGCCAATGGCAACTACTATGGAATCAAACAGGGGCAAAGCCCGGAGGATAACCGACTCGTGCCCTCGGGTGATTGGATCAAAAGAACCCGGAAAAACAGCAACTTTATTCATAGGATATCTTTACCGAACAAAGATACAAAAAGGGGAGGAATTAACTTATTCAAAGGTAAGAGAGACCTGGAAGATTTTCGCGTTCAGTTTTTCGATGCCGTCGGTGTATATGTTGGCTTCACGTGTGAGTATATCCATCAGTCCGTACATCATTTTTATCTCGATGCCAAATTTGAACCATTCGTTGTAAAAGTCAAACCCTATTCCCGCCTGAGCATAGAGATCATTCTGGTTGAATTTCACGATCTTCTGATCGGAGTTTTTCTGTTCCCGTTTCTTCGCCTGGGAGGCAAGGTCAAGCGTGTATTGAATACCTGTCATCAGGTATGTCCTGAAGTTTCTATATCTCTTTGATTTGAATTTGATCTCAAGCGGAAAGTTGATGTAGGTGGAAGGGATGCGTTTCGTGACACTGATCACAGAGGTATCACCATCGCGAAAGGTAGCCAGGTTATATACCATATCACGATCACCAAATGCCAACGATGGAATAAAGCGGAGGTTAAAATGATCCCCTATTTTCATATCGCTTACTATACTGATCACAAACCCGGGAGTGGGAATGCCTTCTATAGAAAGGATCAGGGCTGAATCGGGAAGCGGAAGGATATCGGGGATGTATTCAGAAGACCACATCCGGGTATTCATGTCTGCAATTGGCTTGATGGTGAGATAGCTCAGATTGGCCCCCAGTACAAATCCGAAATGGAATTTATCGTTGTCGTACGTTGACATATTGGGGACACCAAACCGTTGAGATGATCCTTTAAGAGGGATCAGAGCAACCATCAGAAAAAGCAGGAGAATAATTTGAATCAGTTTTTTCAACGGAAGGGTTCGGATTATAGATATGACTAACGCTTGGCTGCCGCTTTTATTTTGAATTTCAGCGGCAAAGGTAATTATTTTTCGGCGCAATAGAGGGTGGCTATACCTCCTGATAATCTGATCTGTCGAAGCTTCCGGAGTCCCAATTTCCCAAGGATAGAGAGGAAAGCATCACCGCTGGGGAAAGTAGCTACAGTTTCCGGAAGGTATGTATAGGCCTGTTTGTGTCTTGATATCAGCCTCCCAAAAAGCGGGATGATCCCCTTCGAGTAAAAGGAATAGAGTTGTTTCATTGGGAAACCGGCGGGATGCGAGAACTCGAGAATCAACATCAACCCACCCGGGGTCATCACCCGTTTCATCTCCTGCAAGCCACTCTTCAACTCTTCAAAGTTGCGTACCCCGAAAGCAACCATGACTATATCGAAACTATTTTCTTCAAACGGAATCTTTTCAGCTTCACCTTCATGGAAAGATATGACATTCCCCAGTCCTTTTGAGAGGATTTTTCGCTTTCCAACCTCCATCATGGATTTAGAGATGTCGACTCCATCGATGTGTGCCGGATGCAGCCTGGCGACAGCGATAGCCAAATCTCCGGTTCCTGTTGCCATATCCAGGATCTGCAGAGAAGAAAGTTGCTCACGAAACCGCTTCCGGATCTCACTGACGACACGTCTTCTCCATATGTGATCAATTCCAAAAGAGAGAAAGTGATTGAGAAAATCATACCGGGGGGAGATTTCATCAAACATAGACCGTACCGAATCTTTGTTAGGGGACATAAGGCAAAAGTAATTAAAAGAGGCTGTCAGATTACCTATCCAACAGCCTCATTCGTGCTTTACAGTTCTATTCTTAAGCTCCCAGCTGGAGACGTTTAAACGCGGTCACTTTCAAATCTTTATCGTGTTCAATAACGTACTGACCAACGGTTTTCTTGTTATCCTTAATAAAATCCTGGTTCATCAACGTATTCTCCTTGAAGAATTTATTCAGTTTACCTATGGAGATCTTCTCCAGTAATTCTTCAGGTTTTCCTTCCAGCCTGGCCTGCTCTTTGCCAATCTCGATCTCATGGTCGATTATTTTTTGATCCACGTCATCCTTATCAATGGAAACAGGGTTCATGGCGGCAACCTGCATTGCGATTTCACGTCCAAGTTCCTCGATCCCTTTGACATCTTTTTTATTGAAACCAATGATTGTGGCTAATCTGTTTCCATGATGGTTGTAAGCGAATACAATTGGCGCCTCGATGGATTCAAACGCAGCAACCTGCATTTTTTCACCAGTTTTGCCAAGGAGTTCATTGAGTTTTTCTTCAACTGTGAGGGGTCCTACCTTCAAAGGCAGGAGTGCGGAGGTTTCCGTAAGTTTGTTATTGATTCCCAGTTCAAGAAGATCTTTGGAGAACTTGATAAAATCATCATTCTTACCTACAAAATCTGTTTCACAGCTAACCATAACAACGGCACCAAAGCCTTTGTCATCTGTGGTTTTGGCAATAACGAAGCCTTCATTGGCCTCACGATCGGCCCGTTTGGAGGCTACTTTTTGTCCTTTTTTCCGCAAGTAATCAACGGCCTGTTCAAAATCGCCTTCGGATTCCTGCAATGCTTTTTTGCAATCCATCATTCCGGCACCAGTCATCTGGCGCAACTTATTTACATCTGCTGCTGTAATGTTCATAGTTCGTGTTATTGTAGGTTTCAGACTTGAGCCGCAATGAATTGCGGCTGTACTTTCGGGTTTATCGCAGATCCCGTATCCCGTATCGCTTATCGCTTGGATCTTCCGGCTGGCTTGGTAATCCGTTTCCGCGGGGATTTGGCCGAATCAGATTCCTTGTCGTCTGCTCCCTTCACTTTCGAAAGGTTTGTGTTGACGTTATCTTTCCGGGTGACCTTGATTCCATCTTCCTCATCATCGTCGCGATCCATAAGGGTGTTAAAATCATCTTCTCCACCTTCTTCCAGTTCATCTTCAGCAGCTTTCTTGTCTCTGTCGAGTTTGCGTTCAACGAGACCCTCCTCAATTGCATTCATCATAATCTCAACGATCAGTGAGATTGATTTGGAAGCATCGTCGTTAGCCGGGATCGGAAAATCAACCAGCCGGGGGTCTGAGTTGGTGTCTACGATCGCAAAGGTTGGAATATTGAGTTTTCGGGCTTCTGCCAGTGCAATGTGCTCTTTCAGGATATCCACAATAAACAGGGCAGCAGGTAACCGGTTAAGATCAGCAATACTACCCAGGTTCTTCTCCAGTTTTGCGCGTTCACGTGTGAGGGTAAGGCGCTCTTTTTTAGAGAGGTTATCATATGAAGGGCTGCTCATCAGTTTATCGATGGAGGTCATTTTTCTGACCGCTTTCCTGATGGTTGCAAAATTGGTGAGCATACCACCAGGCCACCGCTCGGTCATGTATGGCATGTTAATCCGCTTCACCTTTTCAGCTACCAGCTCTTTGGCCTGTTTTTTCGTGGCGACAAAGAGGACTTTCTTTCCCGACTTGGCGATCTGCTTAATTGCAGCTGCAGCTTCGTCGATCTTGCCCATAGTTTTATAGAGATCAATGATGTGAATCCCGTTTCGTTCCATGAAGATATAGGGAGCCATGCTTGGGTTCCATTTCCGCTTCAGGTGACCGAAGTGAACACCGGCATCAAGCAATTCATTAAATGTCGTTCTCGGCATAATAGTACAAATAAAATATTAACGTTTACTGAATTGGAATTTTTTCCGGGCTTTTTTCTGCCCAAATTTCTTGCGTTCCACCATCCTGGGGTCCCTACGCATTAGTCCTTTAGCTTTCAGGGCAGGGCGCATCTCCTCGTTGATTTTGCAGAGAGCACGTGCAATGGCAAGCGCCAAAGCTTCCGACTGTCCTTTGACTCCTCCGCCATCCAGGTTAACCTTTACATCATATTTCCCCATGGTCTCTGTGACTGTAAATGGTTCTGTAGCTTTAAACTGCAGGATGGAGGTTGGAAAATATTCTGCAAAATCCCGTCCGTTGACCGTGATATTTCCCTGGCCTTCCTGAACGTAGATCCGTGCAATGGCAGTCTTTCTTCTGCCAAGGGCATTGATAACTTCCATATTACTTGATTGTATTTAGATTAATTTCTTTGGGTTGTTGTGCCTCGTGCGGGTGTTCGGGCCCTGCATATACATAGAGGTTTCGGTAGAGCTCGCTACCCAGGCGATTTTTGGGAAGCATTCCTTTGACAGCAGATTCGATGATAGCACGTGGATTCTTCGCCAATAGTTCCTGAGGTGTGCGTTTCCGTTGTCCACCCGGATAACCGGAATGACGAATGTATACCTTATCGGTCATCTTTTTTCCTGTCAGCTTGATCTTCTCGGCATTGATGATCACCACGTTATCACCACAATCTACATGTGGGGTAAAACTGGGTTTCAATTTACCTCTAAGTATCAACGCTACTTTGGATGCCAGTCGTCCCAGCACCGCATCTTCTGCGTTGATCAGTACCCACTCTTTGGTTACCGTTTCCTTGTTGGCACTGATGGTTTTGTAACTTAACGTATTCATGGATATTCGTTTAAAAAGGGGTGCAAAGATAGAACGAATTAAAATTCCCTGCAAGAGAACTAAACATAAAAAGCGATATTTCTTACATTATGGTTTGTTTTGTGACAAATTCTGTATTTTTGTGATGTAGGATGCCTGATGGCTTGAACAATATACATGCGAAACTCTCTGATTACGTTTTCTTTTGAGCAGTTCCTGGAGATGGCAGGAGACAGGGAGTCGCTGGAGCTATACCGAGAGGTTCCTTTCCCAAATTATGGGTATGAAAAACTTCTTGGCCTCTTTCATCAATTTTGCCTTGTTGGTGGAATTCCCGATGTTGTAGAGTTGTTTGCTGCTTCCAGGGACATTCTCCTGTTGTCTCCGATCTATGAACGGAACCTGGAAGAGCTATTCTTCAAAGCGGCTTCAATTGCCACAACACAAAAAACAGGTGAACGGCTGGTCCAGATATACCAGGACTCCTTCACGTTTGCTGCTACAAGGATCAAATTCAACGGATTCAGTGACGAGCGGTTTCACAGCCGTGAAGTTAGTCAAGCGTTTCATCTCCTGCAGGAACACGGACTCATCCAACTTCTCTACCCCACCATACATGCCGATCTGCCCTTTGATACAGACAAACATCGTTCTCCCCGGATTCAACTACCGGATACCGGGCTGGTTAACTATTTTACCGGAATTCAGGATGCATTAACGGATCAGAAGGATCTTTCGGCAATATTCAACCGTCAGATATCTCTGCACATTGTCGCACAGGAGTTGATGACTTCAACGGAAGCTGGTAACAAAACACTTCATTTCTGGGTCAGGGGCAAAACCCAGTCCTCTGCAGAGGTAGATTTTGTGATCCAACACCAGGATTTGATGATCCCCGTTGAGGTAAAGAGAGGCGAGCCGGGCCGATTGCGTTCCCTGCACCAATTTGTGGAAGCTGCATCCCATCCGTTTGCTGTGCGACTTTATGCGGGTCCTTTGATTGTAAAAGAGGCCCGTACAACTTCTGGAGAAACATACTACCTGATGAGTTTACCTTATTTTCTGGGAGGAAAGATCAGGGAGCATCTGGAGGGATTTATGAAGTTTGTAGGAAAGTAGGGAGGTAGGGAGGTAGGGATGTAGGATGTAGGATGTAGGATGTAGGAT
>ERZ889078.3325-NODE-3325-length-10726-cov-11.060819_pt1 | contig 10726 bp, 8 predicted proteins | sample MGYA00521266_ERZ889078 | MGnify/ENA primary metagenome ERZ889078 (study PRJEB32303, sample SAMEA104408618) | aquatic metagenome | biome: Brackish water; feature: Pelagic; material: water | place: Baltic Sea | collected 2014-06-16T06:34:00 | depth 76,534 m ... | reverse complement strand
TACAAAAATACAGCCCGCCGCAATAAAACTTATCTTCCTGATTGAGCGTTAAAAAATCGCCCTCATTATAACTAATAAGCTCAACGATATGGTCATTTATATTTTCATCGTCATTGTGAAAATTGATATGGCCGGTTATTGAGCTCTCGTAGGCGTACGTAATTGGCACTATCGTTGCCAGTATGGGAATCGCGCCATCCAAACCAAAAAACAGGCTCTTGTCCAAAGTGCTATAAGGTATCATGCCTCCTAGCAATATTTGGGGAACGATGATTAACGGGATTAGATTCGCCGCCATAAATTCGGATGAGATAAACGACGAAATCCAAAGGCCAAGCGCGACGCTGTTGAGCAGTAGCAAATACATAATGACAAAATTATACAAATAGTCAACGAACTCTCCGCCGAGTACGTACGTTGAGACCAAGACGTACAACGCGACCTGTACGAAACCGAAAAGAGAAAGCACGAAATATTTTGAAATATAGTAAGAAAATACCGAAACGTTCCCCAACTTTTGTCTTTTAACTATTGGCAAATCTTTAACGATGTCGAATATACTGCTAACAAGTCCAAAAAATATAGCCGAAACCAGCATAAAAAACAAGAAGGTGGAGTAGGAGTCGTTCAATACGATATCCTTGTTACTGTGAAAAATAAGAGCGGTCAACAAACCTAAAAGAGGCGCCAAAACAAACGCGACAACCAGCGTAAATGAATCCTGCAGTTTAACTTTTAGTTGAATAATTAATTGATATTTAATTTGAGTCAATAAACCGCCCATTACCATTCCTTGGCCGTAAAATATTTAACGTACGTTATCAAGTTCCAAAAATCGTTTTTTTCAAAATCTTGAACTTCTAGCAAAAGGTCTGGATTCGTACTATGACACGATGGACATTTCACGTCTTCATAGTCGTGGATATCGTCGGTATTATATATTTTTTCATCATTGATGAGTTTAAACATTCTAAGAGCGTCCATGGAATTTTGGGAATATATGTTGTGTCCGGATTGGTTAAACAATATAACTTGATTGAATTTTTGATACATGGATGACGACGGTTGATGAATAACGGTTAAAATGATTTTTCCATCCTTAACGATATCTTTGAGCAGGTCGATAATTTTCTCGGAATCTACGGAGGAGAGGCCGCTAGTCGGTTCGTCCATAAGGATCAAATCAACGTCCTTAATCAGCTCCATCGCGATGTTTACTCTTTTTCTTTGACCGCCGGATATTTGATATTTGCCATTTTGGTAAATTTTGGAACCCTTAATCCCGTAAATCCCCAGTTTTCTCAAATGAGCGTATATCTTTTTTTGAACAAACTCTTTCGATTCGACGTCTCCAAAATGCAATCTATAATTGTAGTATAGATTGTCGTACACGCTCAATTCATTGATTAAAACGTCGTCTTGGGGAACGTAGCCAATTTTATTCATTACTTTCTTGAGAGCGTCATTGTCGTTATTGATCTTCAACTCTCCGCCAATGATAAAGGCTTCGCCTATGAGGGCCTTCATAAGCGTTGATTTACCGGCTCCGGATGGACCCATTATGGCGACAAGCTCCCCTTGGTTCACCTCAAAATTTATATTAAAATTAATGGCCTTGCTTTTTGTATATCCACAAGACAAGTTTATGGCTCGCAATCCATAAATGGTGTCCAAACCATCGCGTTCATCTTTATTTTTCGCTTGTCTATCGTCCGTCTCATGCTTTGAATACGTATGCAAAAAGCATTCAACGTTATCTTTTCTATTATCTTCAAACAGCAGTCTTAACAAACTACAATTTAAATAATATTTTATACTACCATTGTCTATTTGCAGCAGCGTGTTTTCATTAAACGAGTAAACGGAGTGACTACGCATGTGTTTTTTAGTAAAAAGAAAGCTCTCCTCCTCAAACTTTTCGATAAAGCCGTCTAGCGAAGTGAAATTACAAGTTTCATTGTAATCATAAAGTCCAATATCCTTCCCAAGCACATTAACGACTAAAAACTCATCTTCAATTTTAAAAAGTAAAAATTCTATGTCAAACGCTTCATCTTTCCCAAAGGCGTCAATAATTTTAAAATTATTGCTGCAGATAAAATCAACTTTATTTTTACTATTTTTTAAAATATTATTCGCTTCGAAATAATTTTTATCCAATATTTCAAAAAGCGCCTGATAGAGAAAATAGGCGTCGCAGCTTTTGAAAACTTCTTCTATAAACATGACCGATTCATCGCTAAGACCCAAAATGGACATGGCGTCCATGTCGAACTGATGATACTGAAGCAGTAGCTGTATGTCTTGATTATTTGTAGTGTTGAGCGTTGATATCATAAAAAAATCAATCAAAATTCTATACTTTTGATTGATGTTAAAATTGGCTATTTCGCTTACAACCTCATCAATCGCAACTTTGTTTTGGAGCGATTCAAATTCAGAAATGGCTTCTTTTACAGCCTCTTCGTCATACTCCTCTATTAGCCTTTTCGCTACAAACAGTATCTCGTTATCGTTAAAACTATTGTTTTTTTTAGCTATGTGTATCCACAAAATAAACACGTAATTAAGTTGCGCCTTAAATTGATTATTTGTCTTATTCATAATTGTACTTTGAAAAAATTTCAGTTATCTCGTCTTTTTTTTCCATGAACGCGTCCACGAGAACCGGGTCGAAATGCCGACCTTTCATATGCGTCAAAAAACTTAAACTTGTATCGACGTCCCAAGACTGTTTGTTGGAGGCTCTAGCGGTGAGAGAATCAAAAACGTCCGCGATGGCGGTTATTCTGGCGTAAACCGATATCTCTTCGCCTTTTAGTCCATCAGGATAACCCGAACCATCATATTTCTCGTGATGCTCTTTCGCGATTATGGCGGCTATTTTTAGCAATTCGTCATCCTTATCGTACAATAAGTTATAGCCAATCGTAGTGTGATTTTTTAGTAGCGCGAGCTCTTCGTTCGTCAGTTTGTCTTTTTTCTTTATTATATATTCCGGTACGCCAACTTTGCCCGTGTCGTGCATTGGAGCCGAAGACAAAAGAAGCTTTGAAGTTTTTTTGTCCAAACCTACGGTCTTTGCGATAAGTTCGCTATACAAGCCAACCCTTTTTGGATGATTTTGTATTCCATCGTCATTGTAGCCTGTGGCGATAGCCAATTTTGTAATGATTTTTTCTTGAGTCTCAATGATTTTTGCGAACAATAGCGCCTTTTCAATGGCGCCAGAAGCTTGCGTCGCGACAAGTATCAACATGTCAATCTCAACAAGAGTAAACACGCCCTCTAGTTTATTGATTGCCTGAAAAACGCCAACGATATTTTCATTACTGTCCAATAAAGGAATGGCTAAAATATTTTTTGTTACGTAGCCGGTTCTTTTATCCACTTCAGTACTAAATCTCACGTCGTCATACGGGTCGTTTATCACCTGTATCTCTTTCGTTTTAGCGGTTAAACCAACGATTCCTTGGTCCGCGGGTATTCTAATCTCGTCTACGCCATGCGCCACTTTCGTAAATAACTCATGTGTTTTTTCGTCATACACAAAAACGCTGCACCTGTCGACGTTGACAAGCTTTTTGGCGTAATCCGCAACGCTAATGAGCAGTTTGTCCAAATCATGCACTCTAGATAATATTTTTCCAAATTCCAATAATATGGCGAGTTCTTTGCTGTACTAATCTATCATAATTATTTGTTTCCAATAAATTTTTTAACGTTAATATTTATTCTAACAGATTACTACTTATTCCTTACTGTCACGTTTTGTATCTCTTCTATTGTTTTAGCTATGCTTAAAGATAAATTTTCACGTCCCTCGGGCGTCACCAAAACGTCGTCTTCTATTCTGATTCCAATTCCTCGATATTTTTTAGGCGCGGTTTTGTCTTTTTCGTCTATGTACAATCCAGGCTCAATCGTCATAACCATGCCCGCTTTGAGTGGAATTTCTTCGCCTTTTTCATCTTTGTAAGGGCACTGGTCGTGAACGTCCAAACCCATCCAATGGCCTATTCCGTGAGGATAGTATTTTTTATGGGCTTTATTTTTCAAAAGTTTTTTATAGTCGCCTTTTAAAACGCCAAGTTCAATCATGCCTTTGCATAGTAATTCTTCGGATTTTTTTTGCAAGTCGCTACGCTTGACGTTTGGTTTTATCATGTCTATTATCGCGAGTTCTACGCCTAAAACCATCTCGTATAGTTCTTTTTGGGCCTCGGTAAATTTTCCAGAAACTGGAATGCTTCTCGTTACGTCGCTTGCGTAATACTCGTATTCGCAACCCGCGTCTATCAGGATCAACTTTCCATCGACCAACTCCTTGTCATTGCTAACGTAGTGCAAGGTGTTCGCCGCGTTTGCGCAAGCGACTATGGACGTATAGGCGTCGCTGTAAGCTCCGTTTTTTTTAAAAACGTACTCTATTTCCGCTTGGAGTTCGTACTCGTATTTTACCTCGGAGCTCATTCTCATCGCTCTGTGGTGCGCTTCTTTCGTAATGCTTAAAGCCTTTTTTATCAAGGAGATTTCCGAGTCTGATTTTATCAATCTCATCTTCCCTATGGGAGTCGCTATATTTTTGTAAAGTTTTGTGTTTTTGGCGTATTTTTTAAGAAGTTTGACCTTTGAGTCTTGCTCGTTAAAATCGTAATGCAAAACGTTCGCTTCTGGAGCGAACTCTTTTATCATCGCGTTCAAATCTTCATACTCGTAAACTTCGTCAACCAAAAATCTTTTTTTTGCTTCTTTTTTTCCCAATCTTTTCCCGTTCCAAAGCTCTTGAGTTTTGTCTTTTTTACGCACAAAGAGTATGGTTCTAACGGCTGTTTTTGTTTTTACAAAAACCAAACAGGATTTATCTTCCAAAAATCCACTCAAATAATAAAAATTGCTATTTTGTCTAAAAGGATATTCCGTGTCGTTTGAACGAGTCTTATGGTCCGCGCTAAAAACAACGGCTAAGGAATTTTTTGACAACTTGGAAGCCAGCCTGTCTCTTCGTTTTTTATACTCCGCCTCTTGTATCATTTGCATATCTCTCCAAGCCAATCTCTCTGGCTGGTTAAGACAAGCGACAACGCCTTGTTTAAAGCCACGACTCCGCCCTCGGCGTCCAAAGTGTCGGCTTTTACGATTTGAGTGAAAGTTTTCGTATGCAAGGGGACGTTTGTGTTCGCGTCGATTAGGGTGTTGCTTATCACAACTTTGGCGAGCGAGCTTTTCTTGTCTTTGGAAAAGTACTGCATAAATTCCTCTATGTTCGTTTCCAAAATCAGGCTGCTTACGCTCCTCGAATTTGAAACTTGAACGCTCTCGAAGAGTTTGGAATCCTGAAGCGTCTTTACAATTTGAGACGTGATTTCCCTATTTGGAGAAGAGGCCCATTGAGACTGGGTAAACAACCCGCGTTTGTAATCGCCAACTCCATAATTCATATTTTGTGACATCAAAGAGTTTGAGCTGAAAGCTTTTGCCACCTTTATCGACTTTGCGTTACATTTTAGCGCCAGAATCTCGCTCTTCTCAACGATTGGGTTTATTCTAAATTCCGATATATGTGGACTCGCCACCGTACATCCCACGGAAATAAACGCGATAAACGCGATAACTATAATTTTCAACACTATTTTTCTCCTGGAGCTTTTTTGACGTCTTCCGTTTTGTAAAGTATGTCGGATGGACTGCGCTTGTAGCGCTCGAGCGCATATTCAACGTTAATCATCAATTCCTGCAGCCCCAAAAACGCGTTATTGAGAGTGGGTAAGATGTCGGAACCGATTGCCTTTAGGTTAAATTCCCCGTTATCAACCGCCATTCCTATCGTATCCATTGTTTTGCCCATGTCAACGTAAGTTGTTTTGATAGAAAGCATAGACGAGGAAATTTCATCTTCCCAAGTTATACTTTTTCCTATCAAGCTGTCAACGCGCGGCGTCAGTAGGTCCAAATTGTGGATTAAAGAGTCTAAGTTCGCGGAAGCGTTTTGCAGATGTTGGATTGTTTTCTCATCCAAAAGCGCATTCATCTTTGCCGTTAAACTCGCCGTATTTTTTAGTATTTGAGATATTTCCCGTTGATTGTCCTCGTTTAAAAGTTTCGACGCGCCCGTCAATGAGCGGGACAATTCCACGGAAAGTCCGCCTAAAGACTGTTCCATATTTTCAAAAAACGATGGAACGGTCGCGATGGTGGGGTAAGTCTCTCCTTTTTTTGCAACAAGATTCGGTGCGTCGTTGCTTCCAAGAGTGAGGTTTATATAGGTTAGACCCGTTATGCCCTGCGCCGTCAAACGCGCGACGGTGCTCTCCTTGATGGGAGTCGTTTTTAAAACAGTGGCTTGCACTTGCACTTGCTCGGAGTTGCTTTGGCTTATGTTTATGCGGGTGACTTTGCCCACGTCAATGCCTCTGTATTTCACAGGGGCGTCTAAATGCAGGCCAAGAACCGACTCGTCAAAATATATATTGTAACGCGTCGTTTCGTTGTCATTACTCGGTTTTAACATCCAAAACGCAAGACCTAGCGTCAAGACCATCCCGATTAAAACAAAAAAACCAACCGCTGTGTAATTTACTTTATTATTCATATTCGCTCTTTAAAAAAAGTTTGCACAAATTCGCTTTGGCTCGATGAAACGCCATCCAATCCGCCTTCGTAAGCTATCTTTTTGTCGTCAATTATAGCGACTTTATCCAAAGTATCGTAAATTGATTGTAAATCGTGTGAAACCATTACAATCGTAAGACCCAACATATCGCGAAGTTTAAGAATTAAAGAATCAAAGTCTCTTGCGGAAATCGGGTCAAGCCCGCTCGTCGGTTCGTCTAAAAACAGCAATTTTGGATCCATGCAAAGAGCGCGAGCCAACCCCGCTTTTTTTTTCATTCCCCCGCTAATTTGAGAGGGAAAAAGAAAGGCGTCGCTAGGGTTGAGGCCCACAAGATTTATTTTAAAATCCACAATCTCTTTTATCATTCGCTCGTTAAGTTGCGTATATTCTCTCAAAGCGAGCGCGACGTTGTCTTCTACGCTCAAAGACGAGAAAAGCGCTCCCGCTTGGAAAAGCACTCCCCATTGTCGTCTCAACTCTTGTGCGTCGCTCGAAGCTATGTTTTTTAAATCTTTTTCTAAAACGTCGATGGAGCCGCCGCTAAACTTTTGAAGCATTACCATTTCCCTCAAAAGAGTCGTTTTTCCACATCCGCTTGGACCAATAAGGCCGTAAATTTCACCCTCGCCGACACTGAGGTTTAGACCGTCATGAACCACTCTTTCGTCAAAAATAGTTTTTAGCTCTTTTACTCTAATAATCTGATTCATTACATGCCTAGATTCGTAAAAGCTATTGAAAATACCGCGTCGCAAACGATAACGGCGAAAATAGATTCCACTACGCTTTTGGTCGTGTTAAAGCCTATGCTTTGAGTGTCGTCTTTTACTCTTAAGCCTCTGTAAATTCCAATTGAGGCTATCAAAAAAGCGAAAAAAGGACCTTTTGCCAAACCTATGAACAAATGTTTAACCGCGACAACTTCGCCAAATCTATCCAAAAAAAGTTCAGGAGTTATGTTAAGGTCGACGTTGGCGACTATCATGCCGCCAAATACGCCCATTACGTCCGACACGAATATCAAGATTGGCATGGCTATCATCAAGGCTACGATTCTAGGTATGACTAAAAATACGTAAGGATCAAAACCCATAGTCTCCATTGCGTCGAGTTCTTGCGTGATTTTCATGGCTCCGATTTGCGCCGTAAACGCGGAACCGCTTCTTCCGGCTATTACGACGGCCGTCATCAGAGGAGCCAATTCTCTGAGTATCGATATCCCAAGCATGTCCACTATGAAAATGTTCGCGCCGTATATTTTTAACTGAAAAGCCGATTGATACGCGATAACCACTCCAATTAAAAAACTAGTGAGCGCTATTATTCCCAAAGCTTTAATGGCGCTTTCGTTAATCTCAAAAGCTATTTCACGAAATCTTATATTTTTGATATTTTTAAAATACTGCGTTATTGTTGCAAAAACTTTTCCCAAGAATTCCATAAAAGATAAAAATCCTATGAAATAGTTGTAAAACAATATTCCAGTTTGTTCGACAAAAGTAGTTTTTTTGATTTGATTCGTTTGAGGAGTGGCGTTGTTGTATTTTGCGACCAGCGCCAACACGTCATTAATCTTTTGACTGTCGCACGCAATGGTAACCTTGATTTTTTTGGATGACAACGCGTCTTGGAGGTTATCTATGAAAATAGCCGCGGCCGTATCTAGAGATAGCGCGTTGTTTAAATCTATTACTACGTTTTTTGACGATATATTCGCGTTATCAATCATTTCTTGACAAGTTGCCAAATCGTAAAGGGTAAACTCTCCGGAAAAACTCAAAAAGAGTTCTTCCGCGAGATTGGAGATGACAAGTTTTGATTTATTCATCGGATTTTAGCTAGAAATCTCTCTCTAAAAGTTTGTTCACCTTGAGGATTGTGATGATTTTATCTTCTTGCTTTCCAACTCCGTCAATCATAGTCTCGTCACCGCTAATAGCCTCTGGAGCGGGACCTATGTTTTCTTTTTTAATTCTAATCGCCATAGTCAGTCTGTCTATGACGAATCCGGCAACGTCCTCGTCATGTCGCATTACGATAAAACGAGTCTCTTCTGAATGTTTTTTTGTTGGGATGCCAAATTTTGCGCGCAAATCTATCAGCGGAATTACCGCGCCGCGAAGATTAAACACGCCAAGAACGTACTTTGGCACCTGTGGCACTCTCGTCCAAGCAAAAGGTTTGATAATTTCTTGAATCGCTAAAATAGGAACCGCGTACTCTTCGTCTCCTATCACAAAACCTACTAGCTGAACGATATTGTCCAATTGACCTTCGACGCTATTTTGTTGCGCGTTTTGTTTGTTAATAATCTGTTTTAGTTTATCGCTCATTATAAAAACTCCGATTTAAAGTTAACGTTTCTTTGAACTACGCTCGCAAGGTAATCCGCGGAATATGGCTTGGTGATGTATTCAACCATTCCAGATTCAACGCCACGCATTCGATCAGACTTGCCGGTTCTCGAAGTCACCGCGATGAGAGGCAAGTTTTTGTACTTATTGTACTTTTTGATCTCGGTCGCGAGAGTGTACCCATCCATTCTCGGCATCTCTATGTCCACGAGCATCGCGTCGAAATGATGATCGCCTGATTTTAAGAGCCCTAGAGCTTCTTGCCCATCGCTTGCTTCGACAATCGTTATTCCGAGTGGCTCAAGCGCCTTGTGCATAATCATTCTGTCAGTTTTAGAGTCGTCCACAATCATGACGCAGTAATCGCTGGCTTTCGTTTTTTCCGTAGATACGGTAGAGGAACTAGAGTCAACCAACACTCTTGTTTTAACGGTTCGCGCCATTTCCATAAGAGCGACTACGTCTACGATCAAAGTAACGCCGCCATCGCCGCGAATGGTCGCCCCGGCAACGCCGTCAATGCCTTTTAGATAATCGCCCATAGACTTAATAACTATCTCTTCTTGTCCAACGAGAGTGTCGACTATAAGCCCCAATTTGCTTGTGCCTAGGCCAAGCACAACCACGTAGGCGTGTTCGTTGGCGTCCAAAATTCTTTCAACCTCGAAAATGTCGCCTATGTGAACCAAAGAGAGAACGTCGTGGCGAAGTCTCATAACCGAGCGACCCTCAACGGTGTAAATCTCATCTTTAGAAATTCTAACCGTCTCTAAAACGGAAGCCAAAGGAATGGCGTAATACTCTTCTTGCACGCCAACCAAAAGAGCTTGAATGATTGCCAACGTAAGAGGGATTTTCAATTTGATTGAAGTTCCCTTGCCCAATTCACTCTCGATGTCGATAATGCCGTTTAGTTTTTCGATATTTGTTTTTACGACGTCCATTCCAACGCCACGACCTGAGACGCTAGTAACCGCCGCCGCGGTGGAAAAGCCTGGCCTAAAGATAAGAGCGAAAGCTTCCTTGTCGCTCAGATTATCGGCTTCTTTTTCAGTAATGACCCCTTTTTCAAGCGAATGCCTTTTGAGCATCTCAACGTCCAAACCTTTTCCATCGTCGTCTATTTGAATAACGATTTGGTTTCCTTCGTTGTAGGCTTTTAAATTTATGGTGCCCTTGTCATCTTTTCCTTTCCCTCTTCGTATCTCTGGGGTTTCGATGCCATGGTCGCATGAATTGCGAATAATGTGCACGAGCGGATCGCCAATTTCTTCCACGATGGATTTGTCAAGTTCCGTTTCTTCTCCGGATATCACCAAGTCTATGTCTTTACTTAATTCACGACTCAAATCGCGAATCATTCTAGGAAATTTGTTAAATACTTTTCCGACTGGTAGCATTCTGGTTTTCATAACCGCAATTTGAAGGTCCGTCGTTACTAGAGAGACGATAGAAACGACTTGATTGAGTTCTTCTAAAAACTCTTCGCCCTCGTAGCGCTCTTCAACGTCCACGTTGATTTTCATCAGTCGATTTTTGGCAAGAACGAGTTCCCCGATTAGGTTCATCAAGTGATCGAGTCTTTTAACGTCGACGCGAATTGTTTGCTCAACGGCTGCCGCGGCTCTTTTAACTGGGGCCGCAGCCGAATCCTCTTGAGGAGCTTCTCGTCTGGGAGCCGCCGGAGGCGGAGTCGCGACGATTGGAGCCGGAGCGGCCACAGGAGCCTGTTCCTTCGCCGGCTCTTCGTCCGGAG
>ERZ889078.3322-NODE-3322-length-10730-cov-11.480656_pt1 | contig 10730 bp, 9 predicted proteins | sample MGYA00521266_ERZ889078 | MGnify/ENA primary metagenome ERZ889078 (study PRJEB32303, sample SAMEA104408618) | aquatic metagenome | biome: Brackish water; feature: Pelagic; material: water | place: Baltic Sea | collected 2014-06-16T06:34:00 | depth 76,534 m ... | reverse complement strand
AGAAAAAAAATCAAAAAACCATTAAATGCTATTATTGAAGCCAGTGAGGCTGTTGCAGGCGGTGATACCAGTACGCGATTGGATGTACAATCCAACCAGCTTGACGACCTGAAGATGGTATCATATGCTTTCAACAACATGCTTGACAAGCTGCAATCGGCTACCAGCGAATTACACAACTGGTCCCAGCAGCTGGAGTACAAAGTCCAGAAAAAGACGGAAGAGCTGGGGAAGGCCCAGAATGAGTTGATTCAGATCGAGAAAATAGCATCGCTTGGAAAGTTATCAATGTCGGTAGCGCACGAAATTAACAACCCGCTGTCGGGCATTCTGATTTATACAAAACTGGTTTACAAGCAGTTACTTAATGATGAGTGGGATATCGATAAGAAAGCAACGATTCTGAAACACCTGAAACTGATTGAAGTTGAAACGAAGCGTTGCGGAGATATTGTGAAAGGCTTGCTGGATTTCTCAAGAAACGATCAGGATGATTTCGAATTATGCCACCTGCACGATATTTTGCATGAAACCTATGACTTAATGTCGCATCCAATAGCCATCGCCGGCAGCTCATTTGTAAAAGTATTTGATGCCGGTTTCGATGAGATCTATTGTGCTCCAAACCTGATCAAGCAGGCTTGTATCGCAATACTGGTAAATGCGTATGAAGCAGCACCGGAAAACGGGGAGATCGTCATCACCACAAAAAATCAGGATGAGGGGTATATCAACCTTGAAATTTCAGATAACGGTTCGGGTATCTCCCCGGAAGATATCCCGCATATTTTCGAACCCTTCTTCTCAACAAAACAAAATGCCCGGGGAATTGGCCTGGGGCTGGCCATTGTTCACGGGATTGTACAGAGTCATAAAGGGAAAGTGGAAGTAAAATCAGAACCTGGAAAGGGAACAACCATATCCATAATTTTACCGGTTAGAAAGAATCAAGAATAAAAGGAGATTATCCAATGGCAAAAAAAGTCTCATTATTAATCGTTGACGATGAAGAATCGGTAAGAGATTCATTGCTCAACTGGTTCATTGAAGACGGTTATCGTGTTGAATGTGCCGAAAGTGCTAAAAAAGCGCTGTCAATACTGGAATCCGATAATTTCGATATCATCCTGGCTGATATTAAAATGCCCGGTATGGACGGACTGGAGATGCTTCGGAGAATAAAATCACTGAAGCAGGATTCAATTGTGATTATCATGACCGCATTTGCAACAGTAGATACTGCAGTTCAGGCATTAAAAGACGGTGCTTTTGATTATGTGACAAAACCCTTTGATCCTGATGATCTGTCGCACCTGATCAGGAATGCCACAAAACTTATCCAGCTGGCAGAAGAGAATGAAACCCTGAAGGTCAAAGTGATTTCATTGGAAAATGTTGAGGATCTGATTGGCAGCAGCAAACCAATGTTAAAAGTCCTGAAGCAGGTTGAACACGTTGCCCAGTCGGATTCTTCGGTGATTATTACCGGTGAGAGCGGTACCGGAAAAGAGCTGATTGCCAAGGCAATCCACTCCAATTCTCCACGTAAATTCTTTCCCCTTGTGAGCGTACATTGCGGAGCATTAACAGAAAGTTTGCTGGAGAGCGAACTCTTCGGGCACGAAAAAGGAGCCTTTACCGGGGCGATGTATAATCGTAAAGGCAGGTTCGAGATGGCTGACGGCGGGACTATATTTCTGGATGAAATTGCCACTATTTCTGCTAAAATGCAGGTGGAATTGCTGCGGGTCCTGGAGTCGAAAAGTTTTATAAGGGTTGGCGGGAACAAGGAGATCAGATCCGATTTCAGGGTTCTCTGCGCTACGAACCGGGATTTAAAAAGTATGGTTGAAAAAGGAACTTTCAGGGAGGACCTCTATTACAGGCTAAATGTTGTGACCCTTCATATCCCCTCCCTGCGTGAGAGGATAGAGGATATCCCCGCGCTTGTGGATTATTTCGTTAAGAAATACTGTACCTCCATGAACAGGCCTCCAATTCCTGTGGATCAGGCAGCGCTGAGACGGCTGGAAGAATTTGATTTCCCCGGGAATGTCAGGGAACTTGAAAATATGATTGAGCGTGCGATTGTAATAGGAAATGGCAAAGAGATTCGTCTGAAAGACCTTCCTCTTGGAAAAACCATGATCGACAGCACAGTAGAAAGTCTTGATGACAATGAAAAGATCCATATTCTTCTAATCCTCACCAAGTATAGCTGGAATATCTCCCGATCCGCCAAAGCCCTGAAGGTAGACAGGGTGACCCTGTATAAGAAAATCAAGAAATACGGATTGAAACCTGCAGATTAATATACCTGGCCAGCCAAAATGAATCTGCAACAAATCACATTAATCTCTTTTGGGTACTTCGAGAAGGATTTTCTGGAACTGATCGCTGAAGATGTAACTCGGGAGTTTCTTCTGCCTGTCAAGATCAAAGAGGGTCATCTTGATTTGAGTGAGTTTCATGATTTTGCTCGCCGTCAATACAATGGGAACAGATTGTTAAAGGAGGTTGATTCGAAGTTTGCTGCCGATTCGGCTAAAACCATCGGACTTTTCGCAGTGGATCTCTTCATTCCGATTTTAACCTATATTTTTGGACAGGCATACCTGGATGGACGCTCAGGAATCGCATCGCTATACCGGTTCAGCAATGAGCGTTATGGAATGAAAAAGAGTGATGAGATGATGCTGGAGCGGTTCCGGAAAGAGGTCATCCATGAACTGGGACATACGTTTGGGTTGATCCACTGCCATGTCCCCACCTGTGCGATGCGGTCCAGTACCTATGTCGAAGATATTGACCAGAAAAGCACCTCACTCTGTTACCAGTGCAGAGAGAAACTGAACGAACATTCTCCGCCTAGTTCTTGAAATGCTTGCGGATTAACGCCTTCAACAACTTAATATCAATAGGTTTTGGAATATAATCATTGCACCCGGCATCAATTGCCTTTTCCCTGTCGCCCGAAAGTGCAAAGGCTGTTTGAGCGATAATAACACACTCTTTGTTAAATTCCCGGATTTGACGTGTGGCTTCGTACCCATCCATCTCCGGCATTCTTATATCCATCAGAACCAAGTCTATGTCGGGGTTGTTGCGACAAATTTCAATGGATTCAAACCCATTTCTCGCATTGATTATTTCTTTGCAATACTTATTGAGTACTGTAAAAAGAAACATTTCCGATGATTCATCATCTTCAACTACTAATATTTTTAGTCCCGAAATTTCGGGATGAAACTGATTATCTGTTGCGATTTCTGCAGAACCATCATTCATGATTGGTTTAGGTCTATTTTCAGAAGTATATGGAATAGTAAAATGAAACACTGAACCAATTCCAAATTCACTCTCTACCCAAATTTTTCCGCCCAACATCTCAATATACCCTTTCGCGATGGATAAACCCAATCCTGCTCCTTCATAATTTCGCGTAATCGATTCGCTGCTTTGTCTGAACCGTTCAAATATGATTTGTTGTTTCTCATCAGGAATGCCTTCACCACTATCTTTTACGAAAAACTCCAGGTAATCATCAATTTTGTTATACCCTATTTCAATGAACCCTTTTTTGGTGAATTTAATGGCATTTTTAACAAGATTGGAGAGGATAGCGTAGATTTTTTCACGATCTGTTTTAATAATAGCTTCGTTGTCAGGCAATGAATTTATAAATGAGAACTGTATCCCTCTCTTTTCAACTTCCGGTTTGAAAAAATTATAAATGAATTCGATTTGTTTATTGGTATTTGTTTCCGAGATTGAAAGTTCCATTTGTCCGGATTCTATTTTTGAGATATCGACAATATCGTTGATGATATTTAGCATTCGTGCTCCGCTTTTCTCGATGATCTGAATATACTTCTGCTGATCCTCGCTGTTCAGACCAGGCTCTTTCAATAGCCCGGCAAAACCAAGGATACCATTCATGGGTGTGCGGATTTCATGGCTCATGTTGGCTAAGAAGGCCGATTTGAGACGATCGCTCTCTTCAGCTTTGTCTTTGGCTATTACTAATTCCTGTTTTGCTTGTTTTCGTTCAGTAATGTCGTGAACGATTGAATACAGTATATCTTTTCCCCCGATCACAATCTTGCTGCTGAATACTTCAATGTCTCGTATCGAACCATCCTTCCTCCGGTGTCTGAATTCGAATTGATTTACATCCCGGGCAATTACTTTCTTTATACTCTTGTTTAGTTCATCAGGGGAAAGAGTATTGATCTGCGAAATTTTCATCCGTTTCAATTCTTCACGACCCCAGCCATAATAGACAGCTGCAGATTTGTTGGCGTCAATGATATCACCTGACTCAGGGTCGATCAGCAATTTCACAGCGGTGTGATCTTCAAAGATCCTTCGGAATTTTTCTTCGCTCTCCAGAAGTGTTTTTTCAGCCTTTTTCCTTATCGTCTCTTCCTTTAAAAGGATTCTCACTTTCGTTAGTGAATAGAAATAGTATAAGATGATTATAAATAAAATAGAAAATACCAGAATTAAACGGTTACGAAGGCGGGTGAGGGAGATATAAATATCTTCTTTCTGATAAGAAATAATAATTGTCCAGTATGTATTCCCAAGCGGAACACGACAAAATGTAACATACTGCTCAATAAACCTGTTTTTTTCATTATCGGTTAATCCCTGATGAATACTTCTTGCTGTTCCGGTATTTTCCTTTCCCGTATTTGCTAATAATTCATAGGATGAAGAATCATGTAGTGTGTTATCCAGAAAAGATATTCCAGTATGTCCGCTTACAGGGCAGAATAGCTCGATACCGTTTTCGCTATGTAACCATACATTGCCGGTTCCTCTTATCTTGATCTTTCCAAGATATTGTTTCCCGAGTTTATCAATAGAGATTAACATGGCAAGACTGCCTATGTATTCCGTTCCTTTAAATACCGGAACATGCAAAGCAATTGCAAGATAACCCTGCACAGAGGTAAACACATCGCTAATTACAGGTTTATGAGAAGAAATAATTTGATGAACATGTTTTTGATTGGAAATATCTTCTCCAACGACGGATTCATTCTGAGGATATGTATATAAAATGATCCCATGAGCATCAACTCTTGTGACAGCTTCAATATGATCTTTATGACTATTATAAAAGCTTGACATCAACGCTTTACTGCTATCAGTAAAATCTATGATCTCCTTAAACTGTGATAAAAAAGTGAGATCAGATTGAAAATCATTGAAAAAAGAGGTGATTCCCTGGGAAGCAGTTTCTGCCAATATTAATTGTTCCGTATTGAATTCGTTGATCGTTCTGTCTTTAATATCTTCATAGATAAAATAAAACAGGAGAACAAATACCAATAATATGATCGGGATAAAGAGGTACCTCTTTGAAACTTTCATGCTTGTCATATACCTTGGAGAAAGTCTCTCCCAATGAATTTTGAACTTATATCATTGCAAATATACTTTTTACCGACACCATCACAAAAAGAAAAGGAAAGAATCAAGTGGACTAAAATGGGATTATTGTTTTATCAGTTTCTGTTGAACTGTCCAGGAATCTCCACTGATTCTTACAAAATATATTCCATCCTTTAAAGAACTGATATCCATGTGGGTCCTCCTCTGGTTCAATTCCTGATGTAAAACAAGTTTTCCGAGAAGATCATACACCCGAAAGCTTAAGGTTTGATCGTCAGCGCAATCAAGTGTAATTCTTCCGGATGAAGGATTTGGGTACAGTTTAATTTTCCGTTTATTCAAATCGCCGGACCCGACGTTGACATCTTTGATGCACCGGATGCTTAAGGCAATTGTCTTTGGCGTGGGATTTCGGTCGACCCCTGCAAACAGGTACCAAAAATAACGGCTCCAGGCATACGAACCGGTTGTTGTGGATGTCCACCACAGTCCATTTTCGAAAAGGCTTTCAAAGGTGTAACTGAGGCCAAGCATGCCACCGGGAAGCCCTGTAAAATCACTACTGTTGGTGGCACCTGTATTGGGTGGTAACCAATGTGCAGTCCCGGCCTCTTTCATTTTACCGCCGGCAATAAAAGAGCCTCCAAGGAAAGTTTCAGCCGCTGTCCATTCGGCATCTGTAGGAACGTGCCATCCAGTTGGGCAAATTTCATTGATGTCTTTTGCAGCGTACCAATTGTATAACACGCCATATACCGAATCAAAGACAATAGAATCGTTGTCGTAATAACACCTTGCCCCGGTGGTCAAACTACTCCATGAGATACCACCGGGAACATGAGGAATAGGGACCCCATTGTTGTAATGTGTCGTTTTCAGGTTTTCTTTTAACCAAACCTGGCTACCGATTGCGACAGTATGGTACACATTGCCATCATAGTCGGTTACTGTTTGTGCCTGGATCTTTAAAGCAAAGATTGCGAGGCATGCAAAAAGCATAATTTTTCTGTTCATGGGATTTCCTCCTTAAAAATTAAATGGTTAGAATGTATTTCGAGGTTCGAAATTAAAGGGGAAAATCCAGGAAGGTTTGAAATAAGGTTGTAAAACGGTTGTTAAATAATTTACAAGAGTTCGCAGATTTTCTTTACTTCCCTACTTCCCTACCTTCCTACCTCCCTACTTTTCTTCCGGGTGGCATCGACTGGACTAAGTACGAAAACTACTCATTTTGTTCCACAATACTTCCACAATTTTATTTTAGGGGGAAGTTTGATCCTATTGGAAACTTGTGATCTATTCATTGCCTCTTCTGAATGAATTTAATTTCCGGATGGAAAGTTTAGAAGAAAGAATGAGAGTGAGTTTAAAAATTAATCCAGGGTGGAATTAGTACTTGTCTGGAAATGAAAATTAGGAATTTTCAACTGAATATACTGGATGAAAAAGTGTGATTCTTCTTGCTCAGAATATCTTTTCCTTGACAAGAGTAAAGATCAAATCAGCCATAGTGATAGCCTCCTGAATCTGGGAACTCGTTAAGCTGATAATGCTGTCAGGGTATCTAATCTGGACGGCATATCGTGAAACTCTGTCAACTTCTTCAAAATACATGTCAAATGAACCATCTTTTGTAACTGTGAGATTCAATAAATAGCCGAGATCATGTACCGGCTTAAATTCGACATCAAGGAACACAAGATACCCCTTTAAGGACTTCTCAATGGCCTGTTGACAATGAAACGCAATTACATCATCAAAATCGGGCATGTGTAAAGCCACTATTTTGGATGTTTCCAGATCGTGGGCGGCTTTCAACAACCAGGACTGAACAAGTTCATTTGATGGCATAAAGAACCTTTCCCGATTTTAACACATCATGAATAAAAGTAAATTTTTGTTCCTTGTCTTTTGCAATTTCTGCTGGCGTGTAAACGAGGATATCCATAGGTATGAAAAGATCCCTTAATGCCTTACGTATGCCAGCTGCCCGGTTTATGGGATTTTCATCCGTTTGCTTAACCAGCAGAAGATCCAGGTCACTTCCTTCATGTGCATTACCATTGGCGTATGAGCCAAAGAGAATGACCATTTCAGGTTGATATAACTCAACAATCTTTGACACTACATGATCCATTTCCAGCTGAGATATCATATTTAATACGGTTTGCTTTTCAAAAGTACATAAAAAATATGTACATGAACATTCAATATTTGAGAATACAGCATCTTCTTACAATCTTCCAAATGTAAAATAGTAAAATCGTAACGCCTCCGCTGAGTAGCTTTAGGGCACGCGGAAAATGCAAAATGGCGAACCGGTTTTCACCATTTCGCCATTTAGATTTTTTTTACTTCCCTACTCCCCTACCTCACTACTTCCCTACTTTTCTTCCGTGTGGCATCGACTGGAATTGAACCAGTGACACAAGGATTTTCAGTCCTCTGCTCTACCATCTGAGCTACGACGCCAAAAATAGACTGCAAATTTAAGGTAAATTTTCAAAATTCCAACTATCTTTATTGCCATTATTGCGCAAGATTGCACATGGTTTGACAATGATGGCAATGATGGCAATGATGGCAATGATGGCAATGATGGCAATGATGGCAATTATTCTTGATTTCGGTAATACATTCCACAAAGCGGCAATCTTTGATGGCGAAGAACTGGTCCTGCTTGAGCGGTATGACCGGCTGAACCTCAGGAAGCTGAAAGAGCTGCTGGCTGAGTTTCCCCTGGTACAAGATGGTATTGCCAGTTCCGTAGTCCATTATCCTGCCGGCATAAAGAATTTTTTGCAGAACCACCTGCGCCTCTTTATTGAACTGACGCACCGGACACCACTCCCGATAATCAGCAAATACGGTAGTCCCAAAACCCTGGGACGAGACCGTATCGCCTGTGCAGTCGCTGCCTCCCGGCTTTTTAAGGATGTTCCTGCCCTGGTGATCAACGCGGGCACCTGCATCACTTACGACCTGGTTACTGCCCATAGTGAATACCTGGGAGGAGCTATCTCCCCCGGATTGCAGATGCGGTTGAAAGCAATGCATACTTTTACCCGAAAACTCCCGTTATTAGACCTTCCGGATCCGGGTAACATCACCGGTAGCGATACATGTGAATCGATGATTTCAGGAGCAGTTCACGGAACGGTAGCAGAGGTGACCGGGATGATTGGGAATTACAGGAAAGCCTATCCGGATCTTCAGGTGATACTGAGTGGCGGAGATATGGAATATTTGGATAAACTCCTCAAAATTCGCATCTTTGCACTCCCAAATATCGTGATGGTCGGACTGAACTACATTCTCGAATACAATCTGCAGCATGCTAAATAAATCCAGGTTTCTCTTTCTCCTCCTCGGTATTCTGACAACCTTTGCCTCTGTCGCTCAGATCCGTATCGCCTCTCCCTACTCCCGTTTTGGCATCGGCGATCTGGCCGACAACAACAATGCCTGGAACCTCTCCATGGGACAAACCTCTTTTGCGATCCGCAGTCCCTTCCATATCAACTACGGAAACCCTGCCTCCTATACGGCTTTCGACTCTCTTTCGTTCGTTTTTGAAGGGGGATTCAATGCTGATGTCGTTCAGCTCACCTCCAATTTGCAAACAGCAACACGAAATTATGCGTCGCTCGGCTATGTTCTGTTTGGAATGCCGGTCACAAAGTGGTGGCGTACCAGTTTTGGGCTGGTTCCATTCAGCGATGTGGGATACAACGTAGTGAATCTAGAGAACTATGAGGGTGTTGGCGGAGTTGCCCGGATATACAGAGGGTCTGGTGGGATCAACCGTTTTTATTGGGGTAATGGATTCAAACTATGGAAAAGTTTCTCCATCGGCTTCAATTTCTCATACCTTTTCGGGAACATGGAACGGGAATCCGTAGTGATCTTCCCCGATTCCACCTATTACGCGAATGTCAAGGTGAAAAACAACATCACCATGAACGACATCTACTTTAACTGGGGTTTGCAGTATCACGGAAGACTGAAGAACGGCCTGCATTTGAATGCCGGAGCCGTATTTTCCCTGGAGTCGAAGATGAGTGCTGAAGTCGACGGCGTCGTACAAACTTTTTTTATCGGAGGAGATGGTATCGAATACCCTAAAGATACCCTGGATATAGCTGAAGGATACAAAGGGAAGATTGTAATACCAATGATGGCAGGTGGCGGGATCGGGCTCGAGAAACCTGATAAATGGATGGTCAGCCTCGACTACAGGTGGGCCAACTGGAAAAAATTCACGGCGTTTGACCTCACCGACTCCCTGGTGAACAGTCACCAGATAAGTGCCGGTGCCGAATTCATCCCCGATATCAACAGTTACACCAACTACCTCAAACGGATGCGATACCGCATTGGATTCATGTTCAACAATACATATCTCAAACTCCGTGAAAAACAACTCAATGAGTTTGCGGTTACAGTTGGATTCGGATTGCCACTGAGAGGAGTAAAAACCGCCTTGAATGTTTCTGCCCAGGTGGGCTTCAGGGGAACCACAGAGGCGAACCTGATCAGGGAAACATACGTGCGCTTCGTTCTTGGATTCACTATCTACGAAAGATGGTTCATCAAACGGAAGTATTACTAGCCTTGAAAACAATTGTTACCCGCTTATCAATTGCAGGCACCACGATCCTGTTGCTTTGGATCTCGTTGCAGGGATGCCGGCAGGAGATCAGGACCACTCAAACAACTGTCGACTCCACACAGCAAGCCCTGATGACAGCGACCGACATCGAGGTGATCTTCAGCGATTCGGGACATCTCCAGGCCCGCGTAACCGGTCCGTCAGTAAAAAGGTATGAAGGGGAGGTCGTCTGGCTTGAGTTTCCGGAGGGATTCCGGGCCGAGATGTTTGATTCGGCCCAGCGGATGGAATCAACAATTACAGCTGATTACGGAAAGCGGATGGAGTCTTCCGGAATCATGGAGGCTAAAGGAAATGTGGTGGTGCGGAATGAGTTCAAAAACGAACAATTGAATACCGATGTGCTGATCTGGAATGAGATGAAACATACCATCCATACCGAAGCTCCCGTTAAGATAACAACACCGGGCAAAGTACTGTACGGAACAGGGCTGGAATCAAATGAGACCTTTACCAGTTACAGGATTCTGAAGCCAAGAGGAGAGATGAAGATGGAAGACGACTCCATTTAGGTAGGGAGGTAGGGAAGTGGGGAAGTAGGGAGGTATCAAGGGTATGGGAGTATCAGAGTATGAGGGGGGGCCAGTCTTCAGTCTTCAAAATAATTATTTCAACAAGTTGATTTCTTGAAGCTTAACGCCGACTTCCCACTGCC
>ERZ889078.3319-NODE-3319-length-10739-cov-25.450674_pt1 | contig 10739 bp, 13 predicted proteins | sample MGYA00521266_ERZ889078 | MGnify/ENA primary metagenome ERZ889078 (study PRJEB32303, sample SAMEA104408618) | aquatic metagenome | biome: Brackish water; feature: Pelagic; material: water | place: Baltic Sea | collected 2014-06-16T06:34:00 | depth 76,534 m ... | reverse complement strand
CGCCGGGAACGCTTTAAAGTGGGGTGTGGCGGGGTTGAATGTGGATGGGTGTCGGCTTTCCGGCAAAGACACGACAACACGACATTCCTCCTCCTCCTCCTATATGACACGAAAAATAGGTGAGATTCAGCCGAAACAAGACACGTATCCTACCGGTTCAGACCAAGGCCGCTTCCCGGCGAACCTGATTCACGATGGTTCGGAGGAATGTGTGCGGTTGTTTCCCGTTACGAAACAGCAAGACAAACGGAGAAGGAAGCTCGCGAAAATGCCTCCTGGAATGCATGGAATATATGGGTCGTTTAGTGGAACGGACAGCACGCCGACATATGGGGACAATGGTACAGCCGCAAGGTTTTTCTATTGTGCAAAAGCATCAAGAAGCGAAAGAGATGCGGGATTAGAGGGGGCAAAATATAAACATGGCGGTTGCTTCAATGGTAATAATGACATGAAAAACAATTGTAAAATTGGAAGGAACCCCGAAGTTGAAGTGTTACCTGTAAAAAACAATCATCCCACAGTCAAGCCCTTAAAACTCATGGAGTATCTCGTTAAACTCGTATCGACTCCAACCGGCGGCATGCTTATGGACCTCTTCGGAGGGTCCGGAACAACAGGGCTTGCAGCGGAAAAGCTGGGCATTAAATGGACCTTGATCGACAACGTCCGGGATTATTGCGACATCTCGGCAAACAGAATCAGTAAGGGGAAAGCGGAAAGCGGGAAGGGGCAAGCGGGAAACAGCCCGACCACGAATAACACGAATAACACGAATGGCGAATAAACAGGAAAACATGGAACAAAAAGACAATGTATTAACCCCTGATTATATAGCCTTAGATATTGTCAAGCACTTCCAACCGACAGGGCGCTGCCTTGATCCATGCAGGGGAACCGGAGTATTTTTTAATTGCCTTCCGGCCGGAAGCGAATGGTGTGAAATCGAAGAGGGAAAAGATTTTTTTGCCTACGATGGGGCGGTTGAATGGATCATCTCCAACCCCCCTTACTCATGCTTTGCTGAATGGCTTTACCATAGCTTTACCATAGCTGCAAACATTGTTTATCTCATCCCAGTAAATAAACCATTTAATGGGTTTAAAACAATGCGGAAAACTCGGGAATATGGCGGAATCGCTGAAATATATGCCATCGGTCCAGGTAGTTGGTTAAAGTTTCCCATAGGGTTTGCTGTCGGAGCCGTCCACTTCAAGAGAGGGTACAAGGGCGGAATAAAAATGTCCTTCATGGAAACAGCGGTACGATCGAAATGACCAAAGCTGAAAAAGCCTACATGAAAAAAATCAACGAGCTGATCGCCAAGGTGGGCCGGCTCGAAGATGTGGAGGTCGCCAGGGTGGCAGGGTTGCTGAATAATTCCCGCAAGGAAATCGCTTCGCGGATCATCGCAACCGAATGGGATGCTTACCACATCCCCCAGATGACCGATGCCGTGAATGATGCGATGCTGACATTCAGCAATAGATATAAATCGTTTCAAACCGATGCTTTAGCCAATATGTTTCAAGCGGGGGTTGACGCGGTGGATTGGCCGCTTAATATCGTGGGCTTTAAATTTGCGACCCCGGAATTAAGCGCAACGGCCCTTGAGATTTTACAGGGGTTTTCCATCGACCTCATCAGTGGGTTGACGCAGGACGCGGTAAAAAAGATCAATGCCGAGCTTACCCTGGGAGTACTGGGCAACAAAACGCCCTTCCAGGTTATGCAGGGGATCGGCGGCAACCTCACGGACAAGGGCGTATTCAAGACCATCGCTTCCCGGGCGGAGACGATTACCAGAACTGAAATGGCCAGGGTGCACAGTACGGCCAGGGAGGCCCGAAATCAGGCAACCATAAAGGCATCGCCGGGCGAGAAATGGCTGAAAAAATGGCTCAGCTCGCACAAGGCCAACTCTCGGGATGAGCACGCGGAACTGGATGGCGAGACAGTGCCGGTGGATGAGAACTTCCCCGGAAACATCCCGTACCCGCACGCGCCTGGATTGCCCGCTGCGGATTCCATCAACTGCGGGTGAACGCATGTATTGTGGCTCCAGGACTGGAGCGACGCGCCGGGGACGGACGAAACAAACACGTATCAACCAAGGGCAATTTGGGGATAACAGCAATAACGAAGGGAGGGCAGCATGGCACAGGTAGAGGCGAAGTATTTGAAGGGCTTAAAATTTACGGGGGCAACATCCAAAGAGGTGGTCGTGAACGGCAAAAAAAGGAAAAAATGGACGCCGTTTGAAAGGGCATTGGTTCCAGCCGATGTCCTTGCCTCTTCGGAACGCGGGGACAATATCGTAATCGTTGCCGGCGACGGGCAAAAGCATATTGTGCCCAGGGCGCAAAAGGCCGCCAAGGCGGAAGAAACGGAGAAATAATATGGATTTCGAGGAATTGAAGGCCGCATCGAAACTCCTGGCTGCATCCGGATCCCCGGAAGACGCCGATTACGGCTACAAATGGCGCGTGCAGGTGGTCGAGTACGGCCTGGGCCGCGACGGCCGGATCAACTGGCCCCGCGAGCCATTGGTTGCGGCCCTGGGCCTGTACGACGGGGCCAAGGTGTTTGCGCTCAACGAAAGCCAGCACGCATCTCCGCAAAAACCCTTTGGAAAATCGGTAAAGGAAATCGTAGGCTGGTTGAAAAACCCAGTGGATACGGGCACGGGAATCGAGGCGGATTTTTTCATTTTGAAATCGGCCAAATGGCTGCGCGACGGCCTGGTTGACAGCCACGATCGGGGCATGCCCACCCTGTTCGGGCTGTCTCATGACGTATCCGCCAAGTCGGTAATCAAAACGGTGGCAGGCAAAAGGGTGAAGGAACCAACGGAAATTTCAGCGGTGGAAGTAGATGTGGTCTACGACCCCACCAACAACGGTAAATTTTTGAGACTGGCCGCGGCAAAAGCGGCGGGAAAGGAGCAAGCAATGAAGGAAAAATTGTTAGCCGCGCTGCAAACGTCGCGGCCCGATCTGTACGAAAAGGTCGATCAGGAAACGGTAACCGAGGATGAACTGGTCGCGCTGTTGGCAGCGAACCGGGAACCCGAAAAAAAGCCGGATGGGAATCTTGAGGTGGACGATGCGGGCATCGATCAGCGCGTGCAGGCGGCCGTGGCAAAGGCTGTGGCGGCCCTGAAGCCGAACGCCGACCCGCAGGCCGGCGAGGCCCTGAAGGAAACGAGAATACTGGCCGCTTCCATCGTTTTGCGCGATGAACTGGCCGCTTCCAAGCTGCCGGAAATCGTTCAGGCAAAGCTCAAGAAACGCTTTAATAACCAGACGGTTGAACTGGATACTTTAAGGGCGGCCATCAAGGAAGAAAAAGAGACCATCGACGCCCTGCTAGAATCCGGCAACGTGAACCATTCCGGGCAGATCCGGGCAGGCAGGGACTCCAGCGAAAAAATCCAGGCCGCCTGCGACCGAATGATGGGCGTGCGGGTGGGAGATAATTTTAAAGACATCGTCCCGTTCAAGTCCCTCCGCGCCGCCTACGTGGAGTTGACGGGAGACACGGATGTGCGGGGGTACGTGGACCGGGCTACGTTCCAGCGCATGCAGGCCGCCTATGGATCGGGTTCATTCGATTACGTTATGGGCAATACCCTTTATCGCCGGATGGTGCAGGATTACAAAGAGATTTCCGATTACGGCGTCGGGCGCCTGGTGGGGCCGAATATCCGCAACGCGCGCGATTTCCGCACAATGGAATCCGTGAGGATCGGCTACTATGGCGACCTGCCGGACGTGGACACCGAGACCGAGGATTACTCGGACCTGGCGGAGCTGTCGGATGAGGAGATCTCCTACGCCCTGAACCAGAAGGGCGGGCTCGTCACCATCACCCGCGTGATGATCATCAACGACGATCTGCGGGCGGTACAGAAGATCATCAGCAGGCTTCCGAGGGCGGCCCGAAAGACCCTGGCGAAACGCTGCTGGGCTAAATTCACCGGCAACGCCACGTATAAGGGCGACAGCACGGCCGTATTCCATGCGGATCACAGCAACCTGGGCGCCACGGCTTACAGCATAACCACTGCTCTGGCAGCCAAAACCGCAATGGCCCAGCAGACCGAGCCGGAGAGCGGCGAGAGGCTGATGCTTCGGCCTGTTACCGTGGCCTTCCCGAGCGAGCTTTTCGGGATTGTGAGCAATGTCAACAACTACCAGCCCGCCTCGGACGATGCGGCGGACGGCAATCCCATGAAGGGCTTTTTTCAGCCGGAAGGCCTGATCGAATGCCCGTTCATGACCGACGCCAACGACTGGATGATGTTCGCGGACCCGGCCGAAGTGGAGATCCTCGAATTGGCTTTTTTAAACGGCCAGCAGGAACCGGAAATGTTCGTTGCCGATCAGCCGACCCAGGGGCAGATGTTTGTTGCCGACAAGGTGCAGTACAAGATCCGCCATGAATATGAATGCGAGATACCGGATTATCGCGGCGCTTACAAGGCCGTGGTGGCATAGGAGAGAAGGGGTAAGAGGTAAGGGGAAAGAGGAATCTGCTTCCCCGGGCAACCGGGGAAGGAATTAAAACACGGAGGGGACATAAGATGAGAAAACGATTTTTTACGCTGGTTATGGTGGCACTCCTGGCCGTTGTGCTTTGTGCATGGACAGAGGCGCAGGCGGGTGAGTATTTCAAGATGAGCTATGGCCGATTTTCAGCCATAGCGGGGGCTACGCTTGCCACGGGGGATGTGGTTTGCATTTCCGGATCGGATGGGTACGCATATAAAGCCGACGCCAACGACTCGGATAAACGCCCGGCGGTGGGTATTATCGGCAAAGGAGGGGCTACGGCGGCGAGGGTCGAGATAATCTTTCTGGGGCAATTAGCCGGTCAAACGGCCGCGTCTCCGGGCGCGAGGCTCTTTCTGTCTGAGACGGCGGGGGCGTTTACAACTACAGGCCCCACTAATGCCCAGGCCCTGGGCTGGGTTTTGCCGGGGGCAACGGCGGGGGGCAGCTCTTCTACTGACTATTTTATCAGCGTGACTGCCCCGTCATCCGCGGGAGCAGGCTATTGAGCATGATCCGGATCATCCTGCTTTGCGCTATTCCGGGGCTGATGTTCTTTATCTTTCCGGTGGGGGATTTCAGCTTCCGGCTTAGCTGGCAGATTGTCTCCATTTTCGCGGCCGGCGTGGCGTTTTCCGCCTTGCTGTCCTGTTGGTGGCGGAGGCTGTTTTTTCTGTTAGCGCTGGCTCAGGCGGCGTTTTTGCCCGTGTTTCCGCTGGCATACATCACGCTGATGATGATTGCCATATTTCTGGGCGCGGCGGAGGGCTTTTTGCGGATTGATCCGGAGTCGATCATGGACGCCATGTGCATCGCCGCGCTGTTATTGAGCGGGTGGGCGATCGGTCAGAGGCTGGGGATATTGCCGTATTTCAACATCGGGGCGGCAGGACACGGGCCGTTTAATAACACTGCGGCCGGGACGTTTATCGCGCTTTGCCTGCCGGCGTTTTTCAGGAGGAAGCCGCTTGGGTTCCTTTTTTCGAGACCTGTTTACCGGGCTTATGCTGCGCCTGCCCTGGCCCTGGTTTTGCTCTTTTGCGATTCCATCACCGCCACGCTTGCGGCTCTTGCGGCGGTGGCGGTGTATCTGGTTTTGTCGGGATTGGTGCGGCGCTGGGTGCTGGTCGCTGTGGGTTGTGGGTGCGCTGGTCTGTTGATGCTGGCGGTTTTACAGGATTTTCACGGTGCGGCGCTCCCCAAAATGGTGACGAATGCCAGGTGGCCCATATGGCAAGTGGCGGCCTCTTTGATTACGGCCGAACCGTTCGGGCACGGGCTGGGGTCGTTTAGCCAGATTTTTCCGCAGGTGATGCACGGGAAATTCGCGGCGGACGTAATGCACGCCCACAACGAATACCTGCAGATCGGGTTTGAAATGGGCCTGCAGGGGATGGTTTTGGTTTGTCTTTATCCGTTGTGGGTGGGTGCAACAGCATGGCGGAAACGCCGGCGCTTGACCGAGGCAGGTAGAATATCGGCGGCCGGAATCACGGCCCTTGCGGTGTCCTGCATGGGGTGGCACACCTTCCATATTGCGCCCCTGGCGGTTTTGGGCGCTGCATGGCTGGGAATGGCCCAAAGAGAAGGGATATCATAACATGAGCAATCTAACCACATACGTCGCGGCAATCGACCAATTTGTACAGGGAACCATTCCGCTGGCCACGGCGGATAAGAACCTGGCTGTTGCCCAGGCCGTTAAAACCCATTCCCGCCATAAACCCGTGGTCGTAGTGGAAGACGTGGACGGCGACGGCGGTTTCGACTATGCCCTGGACGATCTGGACGATTGGTCGGACGGGTTTTCCGTGGTGCGGCAGGTGGAATACCCTGTGGACGATGACGACGAAACCGCCGATATCGTGGACGATGACAACTGGACAATCTACGCGAAACCGGACGGGGAGGTCCTGCGTTTTCTCTATGCCACACCCGATGCCGATGAGGATGTCCGCATCACCTATACGGCCATGCATGAGTGTCCGGCTTCGGGAACCTGTACGGTTTCGGGGTACGATGAGGAAGCGGTGCAGGCCCTGGCGGCAGGGTTTTTCTGCGAGATGCTGGCCACATATTTCAGCCAGGATCAGGACAGCACTATTGCAGCGGACTCGGTGGACCATAGCAGCAAGGCAAAAAACTACGCAGCCCGGGCGAAGGCCCTTAAGAAAATCTATTTCGACCATGTGGGCGTAAAGCCGGACGGACCCGCGCCGGCAGGCTTCACCGTCGCCAAGGCCCCGGAAACAGACAGAGTAAGGCTTTCTCATTGAGGGATTCATGAAGGAAATCATCCATTACGATCTGGGCGCAATCCGTAAACTGGCCAGGGACTTCCCCGATGTAACCCGCGAGGAAACCGAGGCCACTATGCACCTGGTAGTAGCCCGTCTGGAAGCCCTGGTGGTAAGGGCAACGCCGACCGGTGTCGGAGGCGAGGCCGGGCTTCGCGGATCCATCGCGGGCGAGGTGGCCCGGATGGGTAAAACGGTGATGGGCACGGTGGGCACGCCCCTCGAGTACGGCCAGGTGGTGGAGCTGGGTCGACGGCCCGGAAAGGCCATGCCTCCGGTGGACCCCATCGCTTTATGGGCACGGCGGAAACTTGGCGTGAGCGAAGAGGAGTCGAAAGGCGTGGGTTTTGCCATTGCCCGGAAGATCGCGATCAAAGGCTTTGAAGGGGCGCATATGTTTGAAAAATCATGGAAAGAAATCGAGCCCTGGGCGCAAAAGCAGTTGATGGGAATTGCTGCCCGGGTTATTAAGCGCATAGAGCAGAGCGCATAGGGCAGAGAGAGGGAACGTTATGAGTTTAAGTGCTATTTTAGCGGCCTGTAAAACGGAAATGTCTGAGGTTTCGGGCATGGGCAAGGTCTACGCCTATGAGCGATGGACCGCTAACTGGACCAACTTCTTGAACCTGTTTAAGACGACCGGCAACAAGATCAACGGATGGATGATCACCAGGATCGCAACGCCCCAGAGGCAGGAGACCCTGGGAGAAAAAGAACGCGCCCACATCCTCCTGTTTAGAGGGGTTTACGGGCTGGATGACAGCGCCGATACGGAAAGCACATTTCAAACACAGATTGAGGCAATGGTTACGAAATTCAACGAAGATGCAAACGAGAACCTGGGAGGCGTCTGCTTGACGACGCACCCGGACTGGGGGCCGATGGATGGTTCGGTGGGCCTTCAGGTGGATAAGGTGGAAATCAGAGTATTCGGGACGGTGCTTTGCCATTATGCCGAGTGCCGGCTATGCGCCACGGAAACAGTACCCTGTTAGAGGAGGTTGATATGTTTACACTAAAGAAAAACGCCCCGGAATTCGACATGGTGGACGGCCCGTACAAGGGCCAGAAATTCCGGCATGGAGAGGTTTACGCAGATGTTCCGCCCGGCGAAAAAGGCCGGTTTGAAGCGGCAAAAACCAAACCCGCCATAAGCCACCTCGGCGTGGAATTCACCGAAAAGCAAAAAGCATTGATCAAAAAGATAACGGATGCGGAACAACCCACAACCAAAAAAAAAGAAAACTCTGAGGCTGAAAAACCGGCCTCCGTGACGAGTCCGACGAAATGGAAAGGAGGTTCTGACAAATGAGATCCTGGAGAGCCATGCACAACCTGCTGGCGGTAAGCGCGAATAATGCGGAAACCGCCATCAATACGGTACAGACCATCGACACCAGCATGCTGGTAGGGATGAGCGACGTTATTAACCTGGAACCAAAACGCGAGACCAACGCCGATGAATTGACCGGAACAGAGGAGCCCGATACGGTTTATGATCTGGGCGCACTGTCCGGAGTAACGCTGAATTTTGATAAGGCGCAGCCCCAGCATTTCGCTTTTCTCCTGGGCTTCGGCCTGGGCGTGGTGACCACGTCGGCGGCCGGAACCGGTTACAGCCATGTGATCACGCCGATGGACAATGACCTGGACGCGGCCCGCAGCAATCCGTCGTTTACGGCCATGATGCGGTTTGGCAGCACGGTGCTGAAGCGCCGATTTGCTTCCATGTTCGTGGATGCCCTGACCGCCACGTTTGCCCGGGATGCCTGGTGTAAACTTTCCGGAACCATCAAGGGGACCGGCCTGGTGGCCGACAATATGACGGAAGAAGTGATTGCCGTTACGCCCGGCGCGGATCCCTTTGCTTGCTCCACGTCTCTGACTTTAGCCGCCAATGCCGTGGAGGGCGCGGATGCAGCCACACGCTTGCAGAACGTGCAGCGCATCCGCGTTGAATTGGCTACCGGCGTATGGACGGACGTGGCCTATACGGCCGTTTCCGCAGCTACGCCGGCAGTTATTACAGTGGCGGAAGTAAACGCGACCAGTGTAACGCCCGTGAATTTCCGGGTGCTCTACATCCCAACCGAGGCGGCCTGGTGTACGTTCCCTGCCCGTGTGACCGAAACGCCCCTGCGCGTGACGGGAATCACATTCAAGGTGGGTGGGCTTTACACCGCTGTAGGCGGGTTTCTGGGCGGCAAGGAGATGGCCTGCGAGGTGGAGAGCATCGAATACAACCTGCAGAACAATATCCAGCTTGAAATGTGCGTGGGCGGGTCCGGATCGTATGCGGACCGGGCATTCCGGGACGGAAGGGTGCAAACGCTGAAGGTGAACCGGGAGTTCCGGGACTATATCCTCCAGCAGCATATCGACGCCAACGACACATTCGCCGTGGAGATTCTGGCCGAGGGCGCCGTTTTCGACAGCCCGCACATGTACACCGCAGCGCTCTATTTTCCAAAGGTTGCGGTATTGAGCGCGCCGATTTCCGTAAATGGAAAGAGGCTTGCGGAAGCCGGTGATTTCATCGTCCTGGAGCATGCCACCGAGGGATCCGTCCGGGCCGTGGTGAAAAACATTGTAGCGACGTATGCAGTGTAATCCGCAGATTACGCAGATTTTCGCAGATTAACCATTGTTTCCACGGTACCCCGTGGGAATGCACACCGAAAGGAGCGAAATATGTTCGTTGGCGATTCAAAAAGACTAAGCGAAATAGAGATAACAATGCCGGGTGGGGATATCATCACACTCTTCTTCAGGGACCCTAAACCAGCGGAAGTACGGGGATATAACAATGAATGCGTTATCCGAAAGGGCAATAAACCCGTCCTTCAGCATGCCAAGGCCCAGGAGAAATATGGGATGAAAATCCTGGAGGGGATTAAAGAGGGTGATTTCGGCATAAAAGGCCCGGATAACAAACCCGTTTGCGTATCAAGCGATAAGGCATCTCAGTTTTATCGTGAGGATTGGAAAGCAGTGTTAGTCGAATACGCCCTCTCGGCAGTCATCGCACTGGGCGCTTATATCTTCGGAGGCACTGAGGCGTCAGACAGCGCTGAGGAAGTCGGGGGCTCGAGCGTAGACCAGGACTGACCGAGGATCTTCGGGCGCTCCAGGAGGGCCTTTGCGATGACAAAGAGCAGCAAAAATGCATGCTCGAATTTGGCGAAGGCCCGAATCTTGAATGGACCTGCAAACACTGCAATAAAAAGAAGCCCGAAGATCTCAACCCCTATACCATTAAGTTGTTGAACCAGCGGATGTTAAAAAAGGCAGGGTATCCCTTGGAAGCAAACGATCTCTTATATGAAGAATGGCTCGATCTGGGGAAGGTATGCACCGCCCTGGATACGGGCTGCCCGTTTATGGGCGGCAAAGAGCAGAGCGCTAAGAGCAAAGCGCAGAGCGAAGCCAAGTAACGCCATGCGCTTACCGCTATGCGCTATGCGTTCCGAAGGAACCACATGAGCACTCCCCTTAAAATACAGATTGTGGTCGACGATGACGGATCGGTGAAGGTCAGGCGATTCGGCCAGGAGGCCGAAAAGGCAGGCCACAAAGGGGAGACCTCGTTTAAAAAGACCGGGAAAAGCCTGGATCAAATGAACACGAAAACGGCCGCCGCGACCAGCCATATTCTTAAGCTGGCGGCGGCGGCCGTTTCTATCGGGGTGCTGTATATCGCGATTAAAAAAATTGCCCGCGCCCTGGAGGAATATACCAAATTAGCCGGTGAGCAGATCACAGCCGAAACCCGCCTGCAGGCCGTCATCAAGGCTACGGGCTACGCCGCGGGATTCAATATCGACCAGCTCAAAAGCATGGCTACCGCCTATCAGAAGCTAACGCCAACGGGCGATGAGGTCATACTCAA
>ERZ889078.3316-NODE-3316-length-10747-cov-7.689768_pt1 | contig 10747 bp, 9 predicted proteins | sample MGYA00521266_ERZ889078 | MGnify/ENA primary metagenome ERZ889078 (study PRJEB32303, sample SAMEA104408618) | aquatic metagenome | biome: Brackish water; feature: Pelagic; material: water | place: Baltic Sea | collected 2014-06-16T06:34:00 | depth 76,534 m ... | reverse complement strand
ACTGTTAAAACAATAGTTGTTGATTCATCAGGTAACCGGAGCCTAGCAAATAAAGCAGACTTTATTTCAGCAACCGAACATACTGAATCAATTGCCCAAGGAGAAAGCTATTACTTTCAAACCAATAACAAAAGCATCAAAACAGGTATGAATGTTACGGCCTGGATACCTCAAATTAATCAAGTAGATACAGGTGTTATTATTCCAAAATCCGCTTTAATCTGGAACCTGGATCAGGCGTTTATTTATATAAAAACCAATGAAGACACTTTCAGTAAAAGAACTATAACCAACTATGCTGTTTTAACAGATGGTTATTTTGTTCCTCATTCAATTGAACCAGGCGAAGAAGTAGTTTCTAAAGGGGCACAAATGTTGTTATCTGAAGAATTACGAACGCTAATCCCCAGTGAAGATAATGATTAATGCATTAACATTCGGTGTAATGGACTGTCATTAGCTATAGATAAGGTTTGATCACCATCTGTTTTACTACAGTGCTCAATAAGTAGGGATAACTGAGAAACCTGCTCAGCATGCTGCTTAGTAAATTTTTCTATAATAGTCAACACCTCGCTCTCTATAATTCCAAAAGCAATGACCAGCCCCTTATTTAGGCCTTTTAAGGCTGACTTTCTCAAGGAAGGTTGAAGTTTCTTTAATATAAAATAAGGAATCAACCAAGTCACTGCAATTAATAACCCACTATGAATTGTAAAATCAATACCCAAATAATGATTGTCAGTCATATTACTGACGTAATATCCCATAAATACTTTATATCCCACCCATATCATGGCTGTTAACGGCAATACTATTTCACATAATCGCATAAATTTTAAAAATGTTCGTTGTAAGGTGTTACCAGGATTAGCTAATGCCATACGAGTTGCCAGCTCAGTTTGAGTCTGTATAATTTTTTGGGCTTTTTCTCGAATATGTGAAGTATCATTTCTAAGAGGCGCGACTGGAAGTCCCATCTGACTGACATTAATAATAAACTCATCTAAACCATCATTAAATAGTCCTTGCGCCCAAGCATCCCATAGTGATTGATTGACTTTATTCGTATTAGCCATTAAATCAGCGGCATGTTCCGCGTAATAATTAGCTGTCTGTCTCAAAGGCCATTCAAAACCTTGAAGTAGCAACTTAACTGTATGTTGCCACTGCTTTATCCATAACTCTGTTATCGGCTCTAGCGTCATCTCAGAGCCCAATAATGTAGCTGTATTTAGCAAGTTTTGCTTTAACTCATCTTTACGAACTTGTAAGCTTCTTTGCTCCAGTTGAGAAACAATATGCTCTGTCGCTATAGATAAAATTGTTGATTTCAACAATACAAACTCATCCGTTTGATTGATGTCCGTACAAACTGTTTTGAAAATGACCGGCTCTACAAATTGGGCTTTTTGTAATTGCCGATTAAAATCTTCATACTGGCCTAATTGGCCTCTATCCCATTGATTAAATACAAAGAGCCAAGCATGACGAGCCCCTTCGGCTAGTAATAATCGCCAAGCTTTTTCATCTTTGTAACGCTCCGGACTAACCACATAAATGAGCACATCAATATGGGGTAACCACTGAAAAACCATCTCTTTATTAGTGCGTTCGATACTGTCAAAATCCGGCATATCTATCCAGACTATATTTTTATTACTTTCATCGTCATGCTGAGAAATATAAATTTTAGATAGTGGCAAATGCTTTGGTAAGTTATCGATAGAAATACTTTGATGATGGTATAAAGTAACCTCTCTAGAAGTCGGCCTTGCAATACCTGCACGCGCAATATCTTGACCCGCCAATCGATTAAGTAAAGAACTTTTTCCAACGCCTGTACCGCCCATAAAGGCAACAATAAGAGGCCTTGTAATAGCGCCAACTGTAACGTCAGTACTTGAAAATAAAGCATCAGGTGACCTAGAATCAAATTGATCGATTTCCGTTGCCACGTGATTATTAATCCACCCAGAAAGGCCGGCTTGCTCAGCCCATTGACGTGTTTTTTCCACCAATTCAGAGTAATCGTAAACCATGTCGCTTTTCTGTAAGTTGAAGTTCCGCTGCCTTTAATTGCTCAGGAGAAATATTAAAATAAGTCGTTGTCGATAATTGCTCAGGTAAATTTTTAAGTTGCTTACCAATGCCTTCAATAAAAAGAACCTGTTTGACCGTCTTTAACTGATGCATTTTCAAATCATGCTCAACTTTGTGCATATAACTGCCTATTGCGCTTTCAGTTAATAATGAAGTAATAGTTAACATCGCAGGCGCAAAGATTAAATCATGCACGCCAATACCACCCATGTGAAGTGTTAAAGCAATTCCAGCCGCATCAGCAGTTACGCGTGTAGCACGCAAACTATTTAAAACCAATGGCTGTTCTTGTAACTTGTTATACAAATTCTGAGCTGTATTTTCAACATCTTGTTGGAAGTCAATATGGTAGCTTTTAGCTACAGAGCTATAATCCTGTAAAATATCTTGCTTTTGACGACGTAACAAACTGCTTAACTCTTTCCACCATATCCTTTGATGACCTTCTTCAGCATTATCCAGCAACCTCTCCGCAATTTGAATCATCAAATGTTCAGCTATTTGGTTCAATAATATTAATTCTTGACTGCTATCAGCGATATGCAGCCTTTTGCGCCCCAAGTTCATTATTTTTCGCATAGGCCATGTGATGACTTTACGAGCAGTGGTCAGAACACCTGCTAACCCCGGGATTTCCAACAACGTTAATAATTCTGCCAACGCTTGTTGAAAAGTCTCATAATGACGTGGGTGATTTAAATAATCACGCTGGTAATTCTCTACGGCTTGACTAACAGCTTCATCTATTAAATTATTCCAATCATGCAAAAGATTATGCTCGGCAATAACAGGTTCAACCCAATTTCGCCAATACTTATGTAGTAATTCTTGTTCAAATTGCGTCTGTTTCTTATGATCCACTTGAGAAGCCAAGTTACTAAGGAGATCTGATTTATGTGGCGACCAAACTGGTAAACCAGTCTGTTTCTGATAATACAAAGGGACTACTTCCGGGAAATTATCTTTTCTTGCAAGTCGCCACTTTTCTTTCAATGACTCAATTAATATTATTTCAGATCCTTCATTCAATTTATTCAAACAAATAATAGTTGGCTGATGAAGTGCTTCAAGCGCTGACATGATGTCCCAAACTGATTGATCGGCATATTTTTCTTTACTAACAACAAGAATTATTATGTCAGCCAGCGCTATTGATCTAATCACTCCTTCTCTATAAATTAACGAGTCTATCGAATCAAAATCAGGCGTATCCCATAATACACAATCAGGCACGCACAAAGTTTCAGAGCCTGTTTCAGTCAAAGAATAGCAATCGTATCTATTTCTAGGCATTAAAGACTGTTGCATCTGCTGAAAACGACCAAAATAGCGCTGCAATGCACTACAATCTGATTGAGTTACACCAACACAAAAACCCTGAGGATGAATGGTATAACCGGCCAAAGGACTTACCTCAGCAACATTAGTATTTAACAGCACATTTACCAATGAACTTTTACCCGCTTGTGTTGGGCCAATTATAGTAATCTGTAATGGTTTTTGAGAGGTGGTATTTATAAAATAACCCTTACGCATAAAGGCTTCGGTTAAAATCATCTCATCAATTCGTTGTTGATAGATAAATTTACTTGCCTCATTACAAGATTGACTTAAAATTGTCTGGTAACGCTGATTTAATAATTGTATAAATTCCAGCATATAAGCTTTTCTCAGGGTTATAATATGCGACCATTTTACTTTGTTTGGTGATATGGCGTCATAAATACCTTATCATGAACCTGTATCTAACTTCGAGGTTATCTTTAATGAAGAAACTATCTACTGTGCTGCTTATCATTACTTGCACAACTTTAATTGCTTGTGGTAAAGGACAAGAAATAAACGGACACAACACATCGACAGCTTATCGATCAGTCAAAGCTCTCAAAAATAAATTACCTCCAGAAACTCGAATTGAATTTGAAGTATCATTCTGGACCATAAGAGATGCAAAGAAAGATGATTCAGAATTTCTCAACGCAGTTGATGGAAAAACACCTGAAGAAATCATTGGCTTAGGTAAAGAAATTTATCAAGAACGTAAGGCTTCTGGTTTTAAAGGTTATGAAGATTACACAAGCTGGGAACAAATGATTACTAAATTTAGTAAAGACAGATCTGATCAAGATAATCGTAAAAGCAAGTCAAAAGATGCTCAAGAAAAAGATAAAGCTAATGATGTGCTTTACAAGCTATAAACAAACGTAAACTGCGATATTTTGATTTTATGTGATATTGATCACTAAATTACCAAGGCAAGGCTTTTTGTTTAACTGCTTTTTTATCAACATCAACCAAACTTGATAAAAAATAACTTGCCTCGGTAATCGTGTGTTCCATTGCCTGGATAAGTTGCGATATATCAATGCTAATTTCAATAAACTCGTGTTGAAGTGTTGCAATAGCACGCGCATTAAGATTATGTTTCAAATATAAAACCTGATCTTTGAATGCTGCCAGAACGGGCTGTATTTTACTTTCAGCTCGTTGCATGGCTTTTATAAGACGAGAGTAATTTTGCCTAGCCGCTTTTAACTGCTGTTTACTACTGGCTCGTAAAGTGCGATTGCTATATTCATTCAGCTCATTTTCCCACTCCGCAAATAAGGCCTCACTAACTTCTTGTATCGCCCTGATTTTATTGCTGACAGCATCTGATTTTGATCGACAGAACTGATATTGCCTATTAAGTAGGTTATATCTATGATCTAGGGAAGCCTCATTGGTATGGATCAAACTCTTGAAACGCACCAATGTCTCTTCAAACTCCTCTTTAGTTTCTTGAAGTTTATTACAGGTTTGTTCGACCTGATAGACAACAATTTCCCGTTTATGCTCACCGATAGATTCTCTCGTGCAGTAATAAGCCTTCCTGATTTTTTTAGAAAAAAAACGACTGACTACCGTAAACAAAAAAGATAAATGATTGTGCTTTGTCATGTGTGATTTTAAATTAAATTGATAGCAACTAATGATGAGTTTAGGCTTTTACTTTAGTAAAAGTTTACTATAAAAGCCTTCTTATTTGTGATCAAATTATTCATACAAAGAACTTTCAATGCATATCCTTAAATCTAAAAAAACATTTTCAACCCATGATTCATGACCGAATTTTAACTCATCAGTTAAGTGACTGGAATTTAAATAAAAATCAGTTTATGATTTAACTAAATAAAAGCCTACCTTACGTTTAGATTAAACAACACTTTACACCGTTTTTTATAGTCTTTTCCTGTTCCTTTATGCATTACATCTTTATCCCATTTTTCTTGTAGCTGCTTTGTCAGTCTTTAAGGTTATTACGATTTTTTATTACACTGCTTTTTAAATGCTTGCACAAAAACAACTTACTCACCCACTTCCGTATTTGGCTGATAGTTCCACACTTTTTTCTTTAATCGTAGATCGACCTTGGTCTGTTTTTTTGGATAGTGGCTTTCCTCATAGTACTCAAGGACGCTATGACATTCTGGCTGCAGATCCAATATACACCTTGGTAACGAAAGATAATGTTACCGAAATAACACATATTAATTCAATGATAAGATCCACTACTGATCCCTTTGAATTACTGAAAGAGTACATTTTACCTAGACTTGAAGGGTATGACCACTTACCTTTTAACGGTGGTGCCATCGGCTATTTTTCTTATGACTTGGCAAGAAGACTTGAATCACTTCCCGTCATTGCTAATGATGCAGAACTTATTGCACAAATGGCTGTGGGTATCTATAACTGGGCAGTCATTGTTGATCATCACAAACAAGAAAGTCATCTGGTCGGTTATGAATGTAATACAGAACAATGGCAGGGGTTAATAAGCCTATTTAGTCATTTGCCTAACAAGCCAGCATTTGTTCCTTTCAAGGTAGTTAGTGCTGTGAACTCTAATATGAGTAAAGCGGACTATGCAAATGCATTTAATCGTATCAAACAGTACTTAAAAGAGGGTGATTGTTACCAAGTAAATCTGGCCCAACGATTTACTGCTGATTGTGAAGGTGACCCTTGGACAGCTTATGGCAAACTACGCGAATTAAATGCCGCGCCATTCAGTTGTTATCTTAATTTGCCCGATGTACAAATCTTAAGCTCCTCTCCAGAACGTTTTTTAAAGCTTACCAATCGACAAGTTGAAACAAAACCTATTAAAGGCACGCGCCCCAGAAAAAATGACGAAATTGAAGATCAACAACAAATCAATTTACTTAAAAACAGTCACAAGGATAAAGCTGAAAACTTAATGATAGTGGACTTGCTCCGCAATGATATTAGCAAGACCTGTAAAAAAGGCTCCGTAAAAGTGCCGCTCATATTTGATGTTGAAAGTTATGCAACAGTACATCATCTGGTAAGCACTGTGACAGGCCTGTTAGCAGATGATAAGCAGGCAATCGATTTATTAAAAAGCTGCTTTCCTGGCGGATCAATTACGGGCGCACCCAAGATTCGGGCTATGGAAATTATAGAAGAACTAGAACCCAATCGACGTGGGATTTATTGTGGCGCCATAGGATATATTAGCTTTAATGGCAACATGGATACCAACATTGCTATCAGAACGCTCGTTCACTCGCATAACACCATCCGTTTTTGGGCAGGTGGTGGCATTGTCAATGATTCACTCATGGAAGACGAATATCAGGAGAGTTATGACAAGGCAGGTGCGATGCTTGATCTATTGCAACAATTGACTTCAATATGATTGTCATCAAGCTAGGTGGGAGTCTAGCGCAATCCGAAATGTTGGTTAACTGTTTACAGAAGCTGAAACAAAACTATAAGCCCCGTTCAATCGTTATAGTTCCAGGAGGCGGGGCTTTTGCTAATCAAGTTAGAATCGCACAACAACAATTTAAATTTGATGATAGCACCGCACATAGAATGGCGATTTTAGCCATGCAACAGATGGCCTTCTTAATACAAGGCCTTAATAATACCTTACCTATTGCCCATTCCATTACAATGATATCCAGTCTTATACAACAGCATAAAACCGTCATTTGGTCGCCCGACATTATTGAGCTTGATAATGCAGGGATTAGACCCTCATGGGATATAACATCAGACAGTTTATCGGCATGGGTAGCCAACACACTATCAGCCAAAGAACTTATTTTAGTAAAAGCAGTAACTATTAATAAAAATTACACCTTCAAGCAATTGGCTAAAGCGGATATCATCGATAAAAGTTTTTGTGATTATGTTAGTCATGTTAATTATAAAGTGACTATTATTAACGCCAATAATCTCTAAACCAACACACCCTTATCTAATTTCAAACGTTGTAAATTGCTCATCAATTGGCCATTCAGAAATCTCAACTTCATCAACTCGTGCAGTAATAGGCCCTTTGTAACTCCATTTAATTAATTGCTCAATACTAGTGTTATCAGCTTCTGCGATTATTTCAACCCGACCATCGGCAAGATTCTTAGCATATCCCTTTATGCCCAGTTGTTTAGCTTTTTTTTGCGCGAACATCCTAAAATAAACGCCTTGCACACGACCTGAAATCAATAATCTAATGCTACGCATCATTTGCTAATTTTCCAACAATAATGAATTCTGGGATTGCGTAAAAAATCTTCCGGAATAGTGCTGGCACTAATATCTTCTATAGATAAATCTGATAATGCCGAGAACTCCATCTTAAAGCGCCTAAAGTTGGTAGAGAAATATAAAACCCCATTATCAGCCAATAATGCAGTGGCATTTTTAATTAACTGTACATGATCATTTTGGATATCAAAGACATCATCCATACGTTTTGAATTGGAAAAGGTAGGCGGATCAAGAAAGATTAAATCATACTGCTTCCTGTCCACCTCATTAGCTTCAGTATTTAACCAATCCAAACAATCTGCCTGAATAAACTCATGCTCTCCGGCATTTTTATTCAACGCCATATTCTTTTTGGCCCACTCAATATACGTATTCGACATATCCACAGTGGTGGTTGATTTTGCACCACCCATTGCAGCATGTACGGTGGCACTACCGGTATAAGCAAATAAATTTAAAAAACGTTTATTGTTAGCCTGTTGCTGGATTAATTTCCTAATTGGCCTATGATCCAAAAATAATCCAGTGTCCAAATAATCTTCAAAATTAACCAATAACTTACAACCACCTTCTTCAATAATATGAAAACGACCCTGATCATCGTGTTTTCCATATTGATCAGTACTTCTTTGTTTTTTGCGTATTTTTAAGAAAACCTGCGCATTATCAACACCCAACACATGTGGTATTTCTGAAAGCAATCCTGCCAAGCGCTGATCAGCTTTATGTTGATCGATGGTTTTGGGTGGTTCATACTCCTGAACATTAATCCACGTTTGCTCGCCCTCATAAATATCGATTGCCGCGGCATATTCCGGCAAATCGGCATCATAAATACGATAGCAAGTAATCGCGTTTTGCTTGGCCCATTTTGATAATTTCTTAAAATTCTTTTTTAAGCGATTAGCAAAGTCAACTGCTCCAATTCTCTCATCATTTTTGTCTTCTGAAACCTCATTGGGTTCATTTTCACTTTGTAATTCAATCCGTGCGTTAGATTCTTTCTCCGGCTGCTTGGCTGTGTTAATTGCAAGTACCTTAGTAATCCGTTCTTCCTGATTTCTGGCTTTAGGAATAAAGAAATCACTCTCTTCAATATTCAAACGTAATAATTTACACTCGAGCGCACCATTAAAAAAAGTAATGGGTTTTTGTGAGCGTATGCCTAAACGAAAACCCAACTCCGGATTGCTGATAATCATGGCTGCTTTCCAACCGAGAAAATGGGCTTTTAATGATTCACCAAATTTTTTGTACAGCTCTGCTGTTTCTTGCTCATCCCCTAAGCGTTCGCCGTAAGGAGGATTACAGATTAACAACCCTGTCTTCCAACTTTCTGCCGGTTCGGCATCTTCAATATCACGACGCTCCACATGTATTTTATTTTGCAATCCGGCATTGGCAATATGCGCTAATGCGGTTTTAACCGTCTGTTTATTTTGATCAAAACCGACAATAATTGGAAGCATATCCATCCCTGTCTTTCTCCGCTGCAGAGCTTCCATTCGTAATTTTTTCCAACACTCAGCGTCATGTTTCTTCCAACCAATAAAGCCAAAATAATCACGTAACAGACCTGGTGCGTAATCTGCGGCAATCATCCCCGCTTCGAGCAATAAGGTACCTGAACCACACATGGGATCAATCAATGTACCCTTGTGTTTGGCAATCTCCGGCCAACCACAACGCAACAACATGGCAGCAGCCAAGTTTTCTTTCATAGGCGCTCTGATGTTGACATCACGATAGCCCCTGCGATGTAAACTCTCACCCGACAAATCCAAACTCAATTGCGCTTGCTCACCTTGTAAATAAACATTAATACGAATATTCGGGCGTTCTGTATCAATACTGGGTCGTTTTTGAAAGGTGTCCCGCATCTGGTCGACAATGGCATCTTTCACTTTTAAAGCACCAAAATGCGTATTATTAATGGCTTGTGAATTTTTTGCGCTAAACGATACGGCAAAGGTATCGTCAGGATTGATATGTTCAAACCAATTGATTTGTTGCACACCGTTATAAAGATCTTCTTGGGTTTTTACTTCAAAAGAACTTAATACCAGTAAAATTCTATTGGCTGTTCTGGACCACAAACAAGCCCGATAAGCCGTTTCTAAGTCACCTTGAAATGCAACACCTGCCATTGTGGCTTTGATATTGTTGATACCAAATGTTCGAAGCTCATCGGTAAGAATGGTTTCCATCGCTTTTGGCGTGGTGGCGAACAACTGATAAGTAGACATAAATAATAATGAATGGCGTAAAGCGAAAATGGCTACCGACAAACGGTAGAAAAGTTTATCGATAAATCATACCGGATATAGCAGCCAATCCAATAATGCATTTAAATTGGTCAATAAAAAAGGCGTAAGGCACAGGCAACTTGCCTGACTCCTTACGCCTTTTTAGAATTTTATTATTGAATTTTGATCAGTTCAACATCAAATATTAACGCTGAATTTGGTGCAATTGATCCGCCAGCACCTTGTTCACCATAAGCCAATTCTGAAGGGATATAAAAGCGATAGGTATCACCCTCTTTCATTAGCTGAACGCCTTCTGTCCAACCAGGAATAACCCTGTTTAAAGGGAATGAAGTTGGCTCACCTCGACTATAAGAACTGTCAAACTCAGCCCCATCAATGGTTGTGCCTTTATAATGAACAGTGACGTTATCAGTTGCAGCAGGTGAAACTTTACCTGTACCTTGTTTTAAAACTTCATATTGCAAGCCACTTGCTGTCGTTACGACATTGGGTTTTTTAGCATTTTCCGCTAGAAAAGCGGCACCTGCAGCTTTATTTTCTTCAGGTGAGATGGCATTGGCCATTGAAAACATAGTAACCCCTATAAGAATAACAGTAATAATTAAAAAAACTTGTGTTTGAATTTTTCTCACGGTTTTGCCTTTTAAGTGACGTAAAAAAGGGTAGTTTATCAAAAAACTGCATTATTTTTTAATTCATTTTACAGGCACCTAATTGCCGTTGAAAAATTTTAGCCCGAGTTGCAACTTTATCAGCGACGTGCTTTAACGTTACATTTCTTAAATGAGTTTTATGCTTAAAACCATTAT
>ERZ889078.3315-NODE-3315-length-10748-cov-8.688581_pt1 | contig 10748 bp, 10 predicted proteins | sample MGYA00521266_ERZ889078 | MGnify/ENA primary metagenome ERZ889078 (study PRJEB32303, sample SAMEA104408618) | aquatic metagenome | biome: Brackish water; feature: Pelagic; material: water | place: Baltic Sea | collected 2014-06-16T06:34:00 | depth 76,534 m ... | reverse complement strand
GGATTTTGAAGATAAAATTGTGATGTGTCAAAAATACGTTGAATAGTTACGAAATCCTTTAAATTACTCCTTATAAAACTTGAGGAATTCAGATGACTAACGCGATTTTAGACGTTTTCAAATTGAGTATAAATGATGAATATAATTCAGGATTTTTAAAATCCAGGAAGTCTAATTTCATTTCTAATTTTTTGACAATCTTTTTTATCTTTTTTTCTATACTTTCATCCGCCGAGACAGATAACTATTACTGTATGGATCAGATTATCCCAGACGCATCATCTCTTGTAAATGAAGAATTCAATATCAGAGTTCAAAATACAATAGAGAGCATAAACGCAAAAAATGGATCAGAACAAATGGTTTGCGCAGAAGTGGCTGGTAAAATCCTCAAATCATTTGGAGTGTCTTTGGCTACAAATTTTGAAGTTTGGATTCATAAAAATGAAAATATTGAAAAAAATCCTCCTACACCATTATCTCGTCATAAGTATTTCAAAAAAACCATCTATTACAAAAAAACACTGAACCCACTACATCGTTTTTGGGATTTTATGTTATGGACTCAAATCGATCCGGTTATCAATATAGGTGGTGTATACCTTGGAACAGACAAAATCACTCATTTTACGGCATCGGGTTACCTGTATTACAAAACTTATCAAAAAAGTCTAAAAGGGGGGATGTCAGAAGAAGAATCAGTCAGAACTGCGATCCAAAGAGGGATAAAAAGCGAAAAGAGGATTCTAGGTGTCAAATCAAACGGAATATTTTCGTATGCTGATCTTGAGGCCAATTACCAAGGAATGAAATTAGGTTTGGATTTGTGCAGCGGAGAGAATCCCCAATTAGAATTAATAGATGGGACTTGGAATCTTGAAGAGAAAATTGATCTGACTAACTACATCAATCCATACTTGGATGAATCATTTAATTCCTGTGCAGGAAAACATTATGAAATAAAGAGAGTGAGGCAGAACATAACTGATTATTGTTCGGATTATATGTCGGAAACTGTTCAAAATCGTTTTGAATTTTATTCAACACAATTTGAGTTAAGTGAGAATATGAAATACCTCTTCGAATTGCAAAATGAAAATATAATTCCAGACAATAGAAAAACCATGTTGCAAATTATATGTACCGATTCTCTAAAAACACCCTGAAAGAATTTGAAAATATCGTTTTTTTCACAGGCGCAGGTATGTCTGCAGAATCCGGCGTTCCTACATATCGGGGAACGGGAGGAATTTGGCATCAGTATAATTGGGAAGAATACGCTTGTCAGCAAGCCTTTGAAAGTACTCCTGAAAAAGTATTGGAATTTCACGATCTCCGAAGACAAAAATTATTCGGATGTAAGCCACATGCAGGGCATTACACATTAGTTGAAATCGAAAAACAACACTCATCAGTTTCAATAATTACCCAAAATATTGACGGGTTGCACCAATTATCAGGATCTAGTAATGTCACCGAATTGCATGGAAGCATATGGAGAGTTCGCTGTGATTTTTGTCAAGACTTAAGTTTAGACTATGGAGCCACCTATGCATCAAAAGTGTGTTCTAAATGCGATAGATGGGTTAGACCAGATATCGTTTGGTCTGGAGACCGGTTGAATACTGAAGTTTTAACAAAGGTAGATGACATTGTTAAAAAATGCGATCTATTTTTCAGTATCGGAACTTCAGGAGTTGTGTACCCTGCGGCTGGATATCTCTATCTGGCAAGATCGAATGGTGCAAAATGTATCGAGATAAATCCAGAACCGACTGACTCTTCTCCCTTATTTCATCATTGTATCCGTGGAGATGCCAGTGTAATTTTACCCGGACTTTTTCAATCAGTAGATTAACAAGTTCACTCGAAGGTATAGATTAAATAAACGATTATTAATTGTAAACATGATTGTCTTGGCGAGAGTTAAAGTAAAAATAAAGACACCATCTCGCTGAACTGACTATCCTTAAAATAAGAAAAATTAAAATAAATTGAAATTACGTCAAATACCAAATTTTGCAACCATCTTTCATGCGACCGGACTAACAATCCTCCTTTTGATTATAGCAACAATTGGCGGAGTTATTCTTTTGTTGTTGGACATCGACCCGATTGAAAATCCTGCCGTTCTGTTTCTGAATATCCCTATTTTCGCCATAACGATATTTATTGGCGTAAAATTATTCGGCGTGAAATTTAAGATGATTGCGCCTACTATGAGTGTATCCCCTTTGCTACTCTTTTGGATTTGTATCATGGCTCTGGGGACGATTATCCTTATTAGTGATATTGCCAATCTCGTTTACTATTTTTTCCCTCCTGATCCAGAGATTCTTGAAATTTTTGAAATGATTGGTACAACCAGTTACGGCTTAATCGCTGCGGGTTTAATTGCACCCATTACAGAAGAGTTATTTTTCCGTGGATTTTTAATTTCAGGGCTGTTGAAAAATTATTCAGGACTGCTGGCAATTCTGATTTCAAGCATCCTATTTGGTATGATTCATGAAAATGTTTGGCAAACGATCCCAGCAATATTCATGGGATTATTTCTGGGTTGGATTTTTGTGGTTACTCGTAACATTTGGGTATGTGTTGGAATACACTCTGTACAAAATCTACTTTTTTCGACATTAGATGCTGTACAAATTGAGATAACAGGATTAATCTATCCCATCGATCAGGGTGTACAATTTCAACCTTTGTGGTTGGACTTAACTGGAGCATTATTGTTTCTTATAGGACTTCACTTCATAAGAATTATAGAGGAAACATCAGATGGCAAGACCTAGGCAATGAATTGAATCTATCGAGATTTAGACAATAAAAAAAACAGGTGTATGTGCAGAATTGGCAAATTATTTTGATATCGACCCGATGTTGATTCGTATTCTATTTCCGTCCTCAATTTGTGCCGGAGGTGCGGGTTTAGTTTTGTATCTGCTTAGCTGGTGGTATCTTATTCCAATAGAAATGGAGAAGTAATGATTGAACTCAAGAACGTTACCAAATACTATAAAACTACAAAACAGCATAAAAAAGAAAAAAACAATCGGATATCAGGGAAATATTTTAAAGGTGTAGATGATATTTCATTTACGTGCCAACCGGGTAGGGTATTTGGACTCTTGGGACCGAATGGCGCAGGGAAAACCACAACATTAAGAATGATATCCACGATCTTGAAACCTACATCAGGAACAATAAGTGTACTTGGATTTGATACTACTAGGCAAGCTAGCGAAGTCAGAAACCATTTGGGATTTTTAACAGGGAATACCGGGTTGTATGACCGGTTGACTGCAGAAGAGATGGTTAAATACTATGCTGACCTGTACGGGATGGATAAAGCATCGTATCGTCAACGCCGGGATAAACTGTTCCACCTTCTGGGTATGGAAGAATTTGCTAACCGCAGAAATGGAAAACTCAGCGATGGGATGAAGCAAAAAGTATCTATCGCCCGGACCATGATCCACGACCCGCAGGTCATCGTATTCGATGAACCGACAGAAGGGCTGGATGTCATGACATCCAGGTCCATCATCAATCTGATTAGATTGTGCCGCGATGAAGGGAAAACGGTTATTTTCTCCACACACAGGATGGGTGAAGTAGGTCAACTATGTGATGACCTTGCAATAATTCATAATGGTCGTTTATTTTATAATGGAACCTATAAAGATTTTCTCAGTGAAATGAAAACTGAAACACTGGAAGATGAATTCATTCGACTGACGGGAGAAGAAGCATGAAAAACATAAAAGTAATATTTAAAAAAGAATTGAAAGATATGTTGCGGGATCGTCGAACACTGATATTTATGATCCTTTTCCCACTTCTGTTTGTTCCACTAATCGTTGCAGGGTTGCCAAAACTGGTCAGCAGCATATCAGAAAAAAACTTTAACGAAACCCTAACACTAGCAGTTGTCGGCGAAAGTTATGCACCTGAATTGATAAATCAGTATCGGGAAACAGAGAATTTGATTGTTGTCACAAATGTTCCTGTGGACAGTATAAATCAAAGAATATCTGATGAAACCATCGATGGAGCAATTGTCATTTATGAGGGATTTCAAAATAAATTACAAAATATGATTCCTGTTCAAGTGGATTTATACTTTCGTTCTTCTGACGATCTGGATGCAAAAAAGCGACGATTTGAAAAAGTGCTTTTGGATTTTTCAGACACCATTAAAACAAACCGGTATGAAGTGTTGAATTTGGATCAACAAATATTCACCCCCATTGAAATACGATATAACAATATTGCTTCCCAAAAAGAAAGAATTGGAAAATCAGCGGGAGGTTGGCTGCCTTACCTGTTTATCCTGTATTGCTTTATGGGAGCGATGTACCCTGCATTGGACTTGGGTGCAGGAGAAAAAGAACGGAAGACTCTTGAAACCATACTGGTATCCCCGGCATCACGACTTGAAATATTATTAGGTAAATTTGGTGTCATCACTACATTTGGATTACTGTCCGCCATAATGGGATTGATTGGTCTGTCTATTGGCATCAATTTCATGGATGTTTTACCCGAAGAAATCCTTACTGTGCTCAAAAATATGCTTGACTTTAAAACCATTGGCGTAATTTTGACTTTGGTCATTCCGGTAGCAATATTTTTCGCAGCCATTCTGTTGTCCATTTCATTATACGGGCGAACCTACAAGGAAGCTCAAAGTCTCATCGCTCCTCTGAACATTGTTGTCATTTTTCCAGCTATTATTGGAACCATACCCGGCATCAAGTTCAACGCATTGACAGCGGCCATCCCCATCGTGAATATATCATTGGCAACAAAGGAAGTCATTGCCGGGACAATTAAAATTCCCCTATTATTTGAAGTATATTTGTCTTTGTTAATCCTTGCAGGTCTTGCCATTTTTCTTGCAGTTAAAATGTTCAACAATGAAAATGTCATCTTTAGAGGATAATTTAATGTTTCCTGTCAACCAAGAATAAATTGAGTAGATTATGTTAGCTTCAGTATTAAAGTGGGCTTTTATAAAATATAACCGAAAAGCGCTTAATTCCCATTTTTACAACGGGGATGAAAAATTAACAGGGATTCAAAACCCAGCTAGTGTGTTTTCGGATAATTGGATGATCCCACATATTTATGCAAAAAATAAAGAAGATCTGTTTTTTTCGCAGGGGTATGTTCATGCACGAGACCGAATGTGGCAAATGGAGATGAATCGTCGAATCGGAATGGGGGAACTAGCTGAAGCGTTTGGTGAGGACGCACTTCCCACTGACAAACTTACTCGGACTCTTGGTTTTGCGCGACTTGCCAAAAAAGATTTTAAATTAATGGATGATACCTATAAACGCTATCTTGAATGTTACTCAAATGGTGTAAATGCGTTCCTCCAACAGAAAAAATTACCGATAGAATTTTTACTTTCAGGGATCAAACCCAAACCCTGGGAACCGATTCACTCACTGAGTTGGGGCAGAGTCATGGCATGGACTTTATCCCACGGATGGGCTGGAGCCATTGTCAGAGGAGAGATTGTGCAAAAGGTGGGCGAAGAAATGGCCACCGAGTTAGGGATTCTATATCCAGATGATAATCCGGTTCAATTACCAGATGGTATCGAATTTCATCTGCTTGATGAGGATGAATTGTACAAAGCAGCTGCAGGACCATTTCTATCGAAAGATATGGAAGGAGGAGGTCGCGGATCTAATGCCTGGGCGATCAGCGGTAGTAGAACGCAATCCGGATTACCTTTGTTATGCAACGACACCCATTTAATTTTGACAAAACCGGGAATCTGGTATCTGAATCATCTCTTTTCTGAAGATCAATTTCATGTATCTGGAGCGTCACTGGCGGGTATTCCTGGGTGTATGATCGGCCACAATGATCATATTGCTTGGGGAATCACATTAGCCTTTACTGATTGCGAAGATATATTTATCGAACGCGTGGATCCAGCTGATTCAACGCAGTATCAACATAAAGATGGATTTTCAAAATTTAAAACCTTCGAAGAGCAAATCAATGTAAAAAAATCCGATCCGATCACTATAACGGTCAAATATGCGCAGCATGGTCCGGTTATTGGAGAAGCGATTGGACATCAAAATCATTTGATCAGTCTATGTTCAATGTCATTATTGCCAAATCGTTTGGTTGAAGGCTTTCTTTCAATTTGTACTTCAGAAAATTGGGATGATTTTTCAAAAGCTATCCATTTGATCGAAGCACCTCAATTAAATGTTATCTACGCGGATATAAAAGGTAACATCGGACATCGAATTACCGGACTGGTACCCATCCGCAATCAGGGCACAGGAGAAATACCATGTAATGGTTGGAGTGGAGAATTTGACTGGATTGATGCTATTCCGTCAGAAAAAATGCCTTTCACTTTTAATCCCATTAGTGGATTGGCCATTTCTACCAACAATAAACCGATTGGAGATGATTATCCCTATTATTTGGGAAATTCATTTATGAATGGGTATCGTGCGAAACGGATAACCGAATTATTGAATCGGGTGGGAAAGATTGACGGAGATTACTGCGAATCGATAATGTCAGATGTGGAATCAGTCCCTGGGAGAATATTGGTTGAAGGATTGATACGGCAATTCAAATCATCTCGTCCCAAATCACAAAAGTTAATCGAAGTATTATTATCGTGGGATTTTCAACTGACTACAGATTCCATCGGTGGTACTGCATATGAGGTATTTCTTTATCATTGTCTAAAAAATCTCCTGGAACCCAAATTAGGAACGGATTTGACACATCGTTATCTGGGGAAAGGTGAGGTACCTTTACTGCTACCGGTAAATGAACTTCTTGGTCACAGCTCAACTGCTTTATTTGCTATGCTTCAGAATGGAAATTCAAAATGGTTGAAAGATACAAAAGAGGTCATAGAACTCATTGATAAATCCCTGGAATCCGCCTGTAATTGGTTAGAAACCAATGTGGGATTTGAGCAAGAGACCTGGCAATGGGGTGACATTCACAAGGTAGTATTCAGGCATAGTATGTCGATTAAAAAACCACTGGACAAAGTGTTTGACTCCGCTGAATACCCGATGAAAGGGGATACAGATACTGTTTGTCAGTCCGCATTCAATCCAGCGACACCATTCCATGCTACGGAGTGGTGCCCTTCATTTCGGATGGTGGTGGATTTGTCAGACTTGAGAAAGACGAAGATGCTAGCACCGCCAGGGCAGAGTGGGATACTTGGTAGTAAGCATTATGGTGATCAGGAAGAAAGTTGGTTTAACCACAAATTTATAACAATGCTGTGGGATAAGAAAGATGTGGTTGCGAGTTGCAAGAATCGATTGGATATATCTCCCAAATAGCATTTATTATTTGACATGGATAAATTTAATTAACAATAAATGGCAGCAATTAGATATGGAAAACAAAGAGACACAACCTCGAATTACCATCAATAAAGTTTATACTCGAACAGGGGATAAAGGAACTACTCGATTAGTTGGAGGACAGTTAAGAGAAAAATCGGATATCCGTGTGAAATGCTATGGGGAAGTGGATGAACTAAACAGTGTCATTGGTGGGTGCATCGAGATGCTGAAAAAAGATCAATTCACGGAACCCCGCTGGAAAGATCTGTCCACCATATTAATTAGAATCCAACATGAATTATTTAATCTGGGGACGACGATTGCAACATTGCCAGAGAATATTGTCCCGGAAATGCCACAAGTTAGGGTAGAGGATATCACAAAACTGGAAAATGAGATAGACGAATTTAATTATGATCTCCCAACATTACATTCATTTGTACTACCGGGAGGTTCTGAAGTTAATGTTTGGTTTCACCTTGCCAGAACCGTTTGCAGACGGGTAGAGCGAAGCTGTGTTGAACTTATGCAAACGGAACAGCTTGATATGATTGTTATCCAATATCTAAATCGATTGTCTGATGCATTATTCGTCTGGAGTCGGTGGGTGAATAAAGCACAGAATTGCAAAGAGCAGTTGTGGGAACCCTTTGATAGATCGGTGGAATGAAATACAATGATCTTGCAACAAAAAAGGGGCTGATTTTCACTCACTATTTGATGGTTATATCCACCAACCATTTAACAATCCCTGATTGACAATCTCATTTATCTAAATCCAACATCGCTTTAAGGCCCAAACTCACAGATACTTACTTCCATTTGTTAATTTAATTAAAACTTTCTTCACATCCCTCAAAATCATGATTTTCAGCTTCCCTGTAGGCTGAAGTCCAACGGGGTACGGGCCAGGGCGGTACCGCTTGTAGCGTCCGGTGGGGCGCTAGTTAGTGTAAACAAAATTGCTACATGCCATCGCTAATTTCTATTTTAGTATTATCCATATAATAGGCAACGCACTCAAAGAAATAATCATAGTCTACAAGGCTACCATCAATAATTATCTTCTCCTCATCAAGATAAAATATTTTAAATTCTTTGGGAGAGGGCAAAATAGTTATAAAATTTATTTTCCCCCAATCTAATGTCAACCTCGATCCATCACCATATTTGACCAAAATTCCAGTATGTGAGATTAAGATTGTTCTAATATCAGAGTTATCATCAATTTTTAAATAATATATGATCCCAGTCACAACTAGAACAATAGTGGCTATTAATAAATACCTAAAATCTTGTGGAATTAAGTTTCTTGTCCTATGATTCAAAAGTGCAATCAACCCTAACGCAATAGGAATGCCAATGCGGATTTGCCAAATAACTCTATGAGCCATGCCACTTGAGAAACTGCAATCTTTTGGTCGCTCAATCTTTTTTATTTTATTCAAAATATTTTCAATTTTATCCAAACCTCGATCCATAATCATCCAAAATGCGCTAATTTTATATGAGAAAATGATCTGATAAAGTTACTACTAACGTTTGAGATCAGCGGTTGGAAACGCGCAGCGTTTACAACCAGCTGGAGCGAATTGTTATGAGATTCATTGTCCATGCGAAATTCTTATGATTTTTCCATTTTCTTTAATGATTTCAACCTCGGCTACGCCGCCCAACCAGCCTTTAGGTAAGGAACCAGAAACAAACCAAATGCCGTCTTTTAAAACTGCGCTATAGGGTTTCTCACTTTCGATTTGCTTTTCACCATAGATGGGATTCCAAACAGCAATGGCAATTTTGATAGCAGTTTCTTCATTTGGCACATAGCCTTCTTGTAGTTTTACGTTGTGTTTTTTTATGTGGCTTGACAAAGCGGTATTATAAATTTTCGCATACCATTCGGCTTTTTGAATTAGTTCTTCATGTTTTTCGGATTCAATAAAATCACTTGTTCCCTCAAACATCAGGACCCCATATTGATGGATAAGTGAATCGTTGTCTTCATTTATTCCGGGAAAGTATGTTGTATAACCATATAACCCAATAAACCGAAGATCATCACGGCCGATTCTTACTGTTAGGTCTTGCTTTGGGTTTTCGATATTTAAGAGCTGTAATTCTTTTTTAAGGATGGCTTCTCTGGAGTCGTCTGCGTAGACATGTGGAACATTCAAAAGAGATAATACGATCAATGTTTTTAATAATGTTTTGTTCATATTTTCATCTTCTCCATATTTTTCTCATAACGCTTTAGGCTTGAGCTACTTCCCGAGAAAGCATCACTTTGTAAGTTCCGTTTATCCATCCACATCATTTTCGTCAACCACTCTCCTGCGTGTGAGTCCGCTCTAAGCCTTTGTTAGGTTTTCAAATTCCATAGTTCGGATAAAAATATCTTTGTTGAAGTGCGAATGTAGGTTTTTCCTGATCTTTCCATTCAATGAATGCCTCAAAATCAAATTCACTTGAGTCAGCGGGAAGCAGTAACATGTTATACTCCAACATTAAGAACTCATCTAAAAAGCCATTCTCATCGATTTCAACGAGCGAATCCCAAAATGGATTGATATTTATTTTGAAGTTTTTGGGGTTTTCACGCCACGATGTGGCCATTTCTCTGTACGCGGAAACCTGACCCTCAAGATATATTCCTGGAAATCCAGCGCATCTGTTTAGTGAGTCAATTTTTTCGACCGCCCAATTGACGTGTTTAAATGCACCAGACATTGCTGTATACAGAACTAAGGTATCGGCAAAAGCTATTGGGTCGATTTGGACGTTTGCCTTTGGCAGTAAAGGTGCAGATTCAATTATCTGGGCTGGATTAAACCATTCAGACAGTTTCGTGATTATCAAATTCTGAACCAATTCGTCACTTTTTTCACTTTCGATTCTATACTTCAGGAAGTATTGTCCGCACTCGAACAGCACTAATGTTGATCTACTCTTTTCAGAGAGATTATCAGTATACAATTTGATACCGGGAATGCTGTAATCGTCGCTAATGAATAGAAATGACTCTTGTTTGGCATCAAAATCCCTTTCCTCCACTATTGCTATCGCTTGACTGGAATAGTTATATTCACTCACTAATCTATCAGAATATTCGGTCTTCACGGGATAAACAAAGATTGTGAAATGTGACCCATCATTTCCTTCGTATTCAACAGAGACGTTTGTTCGATCTTTACTATGAGAAGTTATTCCTACTCGGTGATACCCCTCTAATTCAGCTGGAAAGTTTGTATTTGTCTTCTCATGAGAAAAAGTTCCTGATGCAGTAATTGTTTGAGGCGGAAAATATTCAGAGTTCGCGACACACCCAATTAACAACATCATGATCAGTATGATCATCATAGTTATTATGATCATCATGATCATCATGAT
>ERZ889078.3314-NODE-3314-length-10748-cov-22.194146_pt1 | contig 10748 bp, 9 predicted proteins | sample MGYA00521266_ERZ889078 | MGnify/ENA primary metagenome ERZ889078 (study PRJEB32303, sample SAMEA104408618) | aquatic metagenome | biome: Brackish water; feature: Pelagic; material: water | place: Baltic Sea | collected 2014-06-16T06:34:00 | depth 76,534 m ... | reverse complement strand
AATTGATATGGGTATATATCTTGATGTTTAGGGGTTTTCAGAGTTATAATTGCTGACCATTTTAGCTTGTTTTCTCATATGTCCGCTATTTCATGCTTTTTGGCTAAAATATCGCCACGGTTAAATATTTTTTTAAAGAGTGGTCATGTTTGAATTTTTTAGTAAATTTTTTGAAGTTTTTCCTAAACGCTTAATTGTGTATGGAGACGTACATGGGTGCTTAGATGAATTTAAAGAACTTCGTCACAAGATTACGCCAAGACCCAACGACATTGAAGTCTCTTTGGGCGACATAATCAATAAAGGTCCTCATAGCAAAGAGTTAATAGAGTATTTTATGTTACATAAGATACTCCTCATTACTGGAAACCATGAAGATAAAATCCTTCGTTATCGCCGTTTTGAGAAATTAAAATCCAAACGCAATCCCATTATTTTGTCGGAATTGCAAAAAAAAGTTTATCATTCCCTTAGTCGCGTTCATTTTGAATACCTCTCAAAGGCGCCTCTCTTTTACCGGTTTGGAAAAGTGACTCTTTTGCATGCGGGCATCACAAACGCCATGAGACTCGAGACTCTTGGTAAAAAAGAATCGGCGTTGATCTTTCACATACGATGGCTTGATAAAAAGTTTCATTTCGTCTCCATTGAAGAGACGAAGAACAAAGGGAAATATTTTTGGTCGGACGTCTACGACGGTGGATCAGGCTTTGTCGTGTATGGCCATCAGCCATTTAAAGAGGTCAAAGTCAACAAAAACGCTTTGGGAATCGACACTGGGTGCGCTTATGGCAACAAACTCACGGCGGCGGTATTCGACATGGATTATGACATCGTGGAAAATCTGAACTACTCCATTTATCAGGTGAACGCCAAGGCCGTTTACTCCGTGAAAGACCACTGGATTTGAAACGCTTCGCATAGAGAGTTTGCGAAACAATGGAAAAAGCGGTTATTACAATACTCTGTTCTCTCCGTGAAATAAATTTATTTTTTTGTAATTAAAAAAATATGCAGATAACCGTAATACGTTAATAGTTTAATGTTTTTATCTACGTTCATATCGTCTTTAAGGTCTAAAAAATAGCTACTCAATTCGCTCTCGTTTAAATCGCCCAAATAATGATAATCGCTATGTTCTTCGCAATTAAGTCGAATAAGACGATGGCTTGGCGTTTGCGTGTCGGAAATCCATATTTTCATTCTCCAATTATATACTTTTTTATATTAAAATTTATTAACAGGATTAGACCATGAACCCATTACTTTTCACTTTAGCCATTTTAGGCGTATTTTCGCTTTTAAATATGTACATATCCAAGCGACTCATCGCGCATTTGGATATAAACTCAAAAAAGAAACGTCTTCTAAGAGTTTTTTTATACGTAAATCTTGCAGGTATCTTCGCTTACGTTATGGGGCGATACTATATTGATTTTCCAAACTGGATCTATTTTTTATTGAGTTTGCCCATAGGCGTGCTTTTTTTACTATTTTGCACAGCGATCGTTTACGACTTGTTAAGAATCTTGTTGTCTTTTACAAAAGTTTCACCAAAAAGAAGAAAGTTTTTCAAAACCTCTTTGGACGTCTCCTCTTTCGCCGTCGCCTCCTCCATGAGCGCCAGCGGCATCTATGAGGCCAGACATGTTGAGCTTGAAAAAGTTGAAATCAAGATAGACAAGTTGAAAAAAGAGTATAAAATAGTTCAGATTAGCGACATTCATATCGGTGGGCTCATAGACAAAGAGTTTATGAAAGAGATTGTAAATCGCATCAACGCTTGTGAACCGGATTTGGTCGTCATTACGGGCGATTTGGTGGACATTGAAATAAACAAAGCCAAAGAGACGATGAACGAGCTAAAAAACTTAACTTCAAAATACGGAACTTACTACATAGTAGGCAACCATGAATACTTTCACGAGATAGAAAAAATCATTGAGAGCGTCAAATCGCTCAACATACGAGTTCTTGAAAATGAAAACGTCTTCGTCGGCGAGGAAAACGAAGGCTTTAATCTTGCCGGAGTTTATGACATTTTTGGCTATAGAGCGAAAAAATACATGCCAGACATTGCAAAGGCTCTCAAAGATAAAAGAGACGCTCCAACCATCCTTTTGGCTCATCAGCCAAGATTTTTGGAAGAAGTGACTTCCGGAGTAGATTTGGTTTTGAGCGGACACACTCATGGCGGACAGATATACCCATTTAGATTTTTAGTCAAATTGCAACAGCCCTACATAAGCGGACTGCATCAACATAACGACAAATTGCAAATCTACGTCAACAAAGGCACCGGATTTTGGGGACCGCCCATGCGTCTTGGAGCTAGCGCTGAAATAACCGAAATAATTCTTAAAAGATAAAAATTATCCTTAAAAAAAATGATTAGGTTTTTTCATCTTATTTTCGTTAATTATCTTTAGTTAGAATTACGACAACAAACAAACCCAAAGGACGTATATATGTTAGTAACAAACCCTGCTCCAGATTTTAGCGCGACAACAGTTTTAGGTGACGGTTCAATCGTTGACAATTTTAAATTATCAGAAAACATGGGTGAAAAAGGCACTGTACTTTTTTTCTATCCACTAGATTTTACTTTCGTATGTCCTTCAGAGCTTATCGCTTTTGACCATAGACTCAAAGATTTCAAAGATCGTGGCGTAAACGTCATCGGCGTATCCGTTGATAGCCAATTTTCTCACTTCGCATGGAGAGAAACTCCAATCAACAATGGTGGAATCGGCCGCGTTGGTTACCCACTTGTAGCCGACCTTACTAAGTCAATCTCTAAAGATTACGACGTGCTTTTCGGTGAAGCGGTAGCCCTTCGTGGTTCATTCCTAATCGATGGTAACGGTATCGTTCGTCACGCGGTGGTCAATGACTTGCCACTTGGTCGTAACATTGACGAGATGATTCGCATGGTAGACGCGATGCAATTCACTGACGAGTTTGGCGAAGTGTGCGCCGCTGGTTGGCAAAAAGGCGACGAGGGAATGAAAGCTACGACTGAAGGCGTCGCTGAGTACCTTGGTAAACATGAGGGCGATTTATAATCACCTCTTTTTAGTTCTCACTTCATGTGAGAGCGGAGGAAATCAAGGAGAAGAAAGGGGAGAGCTCGTCAAGAGTTCTTCCTTTTTCGCTTTAGGCAAATCATTCGCGCCGTGATGAGCCTTCTTTTGTTGAAGGGCTTTTTCTTTTTGAATCGCGTTGATTATGTCGTTCACCAAATCGAAACCGTTGCTAAAACTTTTAAACTCGGGGGAAGAATCCTGTCTTGTCGCTAACATTGGAAAATCCTTGTCACTTCTCTAGGGAATTTTTTTTGCTAATCGTGAGAATCAGCAATCCGTCTTTATACTCTTTTTTGAGCGAGCCGACGTCCGCGTCGAGAGGCAAGGTCACTTCTCGCCTATAGTTGACGGCTTGGCGTTCATGGTAGTAATAATTTGTAAAGTCGTCATCCTTCTCCTTTGACGCTTTGGCGCTCACCGCCAGTTTTCCATTTTCTATTTTTACGTCGATGGCGTCGATCAACGAACCGGGGATTTCCATAATCAACACGTATTTTCCATTTTGCTCTTTCATGTCAAAGCGCGGCATGCGATAAGATTCTGAAAAAAACTCGTTAAACTCCGGAATGGCTTGAAAATAACTCGCCATGTCCATAAAATTCTCTTCCATCTTATGACGCAAACGCTCCATCTCCACGAATGGGTTTTTGTTTTCATTAAAAAAACTGTTCACCCACTCCTCATGGTTAAGGATGAACGGCGCTTTTTTTAGTGAATAGGCAAAAACTTCACCCTCTGAACGATTTTCGTCGTACAAATAATACGCCTGAACCATTATCACCACTACAAGCAGAGACATGATAACTTTCAAATAATTTTCTTTCATCTTCGACTCCATTATTTTTTTATTGAAACGACTTCGATTCAACTCATATACGCGAGATTGTACGAAAAAACTATGCAGAGACTATGGAGAAAACCAAAGGGCCATCTCACAGTCTCGCTCGCACAAACGCTTCAAACTCTTCCGCGCGAATCGGCTTAGAGAAGTAATACCCTTGTATCTCGTCGCATCCTAGTTCTTTGAGATACTCAAACTGTTCTTTCGTTTCAACGCCCTCGGCTATGGTTTTGAGACCGAGGCTTTTGCTCATGCTTATGATGGCGGCGACTATCGCCTTGTCTTCTTGATTATTGACGATGTCGCGGATAAACGATTGATCTATCTTGAGTTTGTAAACCTTGAACTTTTTAAGGTAACTCAAAGAGGAGTATCCCGTTCCAAAATCGTCAATCGCCATCCGTATTCCGCGCGCGTGGAGACTGTCCATGATCACGTACACCTTTTGCGGATTCTTCATCGCGACCGCTTCGGTGAGTTCAATCTCGAGATAGTGCGGCGGAAGTTTCGTCTCTTCGAGGATTTTCTCCACAAGAGCCTGCAGTTCTTCTTGTTTAAACTGAACCGCCGAGATGTTGACGGCGATTATCATAGGTGGCAAGCCCTCTTCCATCCAGCGCTGAGTCTGATGCACTGCGGTGCGCATCACCCATTCGCCGATTTCCAAAATCAAACCGTTTTTCTCCGCGAGATGGATGAACTTGTCAGGTGGAACGTTTCCAAAAGTCGGATGAGTCCATCGAAGCAGCGCCTCGGCTCCAATCACGCGATTGTCATGCGTTGAAACCTGCGGTTGATAAGCCACGTGCAACTGGTTTGATTTCAAGGCGTGATACAGGGCGTTGCTAAGCTCCAAATCGTAAGATGAATTTTTTTGCATCTCTTGCGCGAAAAAGCGGTAACAGTTGCGCCCTTCCTGTTTGGCGTTGTACATGGCCACGTCGGCGTTTTTCAAGATGGTTTCCGTGTCGGAGCCATCGTTTGGATAGATCGAGACGCCTATGGACGCCGTGACCATCAGCTCCATGTCGGCTATGTCAAAAGGCAAAGCGATGTTTTTGGAAAGTTTTTTGAGAATGTTTCCCATATCCGCGACCTCAACGTCGCGCATCAAAAAGATGAATTTATCTCCGCTAAAACGCGATACCGAGTCTTCCTCTCTTAAAAGTGACAAAAATCGTTTGCCAAGCTCTATCAGCAACATGTCTCCCACATGATGTCCAAGCGTGTCGTTAATCGCTTGAAAGTGATCGAGACCCAAAACAATCACGGCGAACTGTTTGTTGCTTTGCTCAGCCCAAATGAACGCGGCTTTAATGGCCTCTTCGAGTCGCGCCTTGTTCGCGAGACCCGTGAGAGAGTCAAAATTCGCGAGATAATGGATGCGTTCCTCCGCGTTTTTTTTATCCGTAATGTCCTCTTTTGTCACAATGTAGCTTATGACGCCTCCATCAGCCTGAAATATTGGTGAGTATTTTACGTTTTCAATATATTCTTTCGAGCTTTTGTGTTGATTGGCGTACTCGTTGCTATATGTTTTTCCCAAAATCATCTGGGTGATTATGTTTCTGTATTCACTTTTTGGCAATTCGCATGAAGGATGTTCTTGCGATTTTCGGCCAACCGTTTCAGGTTTTGAGTAACCCGTGACGACTTCAAAAGCGTCGTTGACGTATTCAATCGTCCCGTCAATGTTTACGATGGCGATCGCGTTTTGGTTTTGCTCTATGGCTTGGGAGAGTTTGAGCAACTCCTCTTCCGCTTTTTTTTTCTCAGTAACGTCGCTGCATACTTTTAAGACGTAGTTTATCTCTCCAAGCTTGTCATACTCCGCGACGGAAGTTGAGTCGAGCCAAACTTTCTCCTTGCCGGGAATGTTGAGCTCGATCTCAACTCTAAATTTATTCCCCGTTTTAAAGACTTCGGCTATTATGGCGTGGCATGAACCAAATTTCGACACCATGCCGTCTAAAATGTCTATTGATTTTCCGATGAGCCTATCGCGGGAAGTTCCAAATAATTTTTCCATCGCGTCGTTCACGTACGAGATGTTGAAATTTTTATCTATCCTCACTATAAAATTCGGAGTGTTTTCGCTAAGCGTCCGAAACTGTTCCTCTTTGAGTATCAAGTCTTTCGTGCGCTCCAAAATCTTCTCTTCTAGCTCTTCATTCAACTCCTCGAGATCATTTCGAGTCTCTTGAAGCTGGGTGTTTTTGTAGTAAGAATCTTCATAGCTTGAAATGAGCAAATCCAAAAGTTGCGCTTTAGCGGCGGTGATGACAAAGTCCTTCCCCGCATAGCGAAGCGTGACGCCATCCTCTTGATTCACCTCTTTGCGTCTTTGCGTGTTAAAGCAGAGTTCATCTATAACCTCGGGCAGAAGCTTTTTTTCATAAGGCTTCACAAGAAACTTGTTCGCTCCGACGTCAATGCTTCGGATGATGTTGTGAGGTTCGGCAAATGAAGTCAAAAGAATAACGGGGATGCCTCGAAGCTCCGCGTTCGCTCGAATAGCCTTGCAAAGATCGTAACCATTCATTTTTGGCATCTCTATATCGCTGAGAACCACGTCGGGCTTCACATACGTCGATTTAAGCCACTCGTAAGCTTCCTCTCCGTCCAAACTAAGATGCACTTCATACTGATTACTCTCTAAAAAATGTTTCAACAACCTCGCCTGCGTCAAACTGTCCTCAACCAAAAGTATAAAAATATCTATCTTCACGTCATCAAGCGCTTTCATGTTTGCTCCGAGTAAGTCGTTCATCTCTTTATCAGCCATTGTATCGTCTCCATCAAATTATGTTGCTCAAATGAACTTTTCACTATGTACGCGTTCGCGCCGGCTTCCATCCCTTTTTGTTTATCTTCATGGGAGTCTAAAGCGCTCACCAGCACAATCGGGAGTTCAGACAACAGCGCGTCTTTTCTCAGTGACTCCGTAAGTTCAAAACCATTCATTCTCGGCATCTCAATGTCCGACACCAAAAGGTCGTACCCACCTTTTTTGAGTTCATTGAGCGCTTCCATGCCGTCATTCGCCGACGCCACGTCGTAGCCGGCTATCTCAAGGATGTTTTTTAAGAGGATTCTCGTTGTTGGAGAATCATCCACGACGAGGAGTTTTCTTTTTTTGCGAGCCTCCTCTTTAGGCGCTTTGACGCTTTGGCGCCTCGACGTCGAGACCGATTTAAAAAGGTCTTGCACGTTTAGGATGAGCGCGGGCTTGTCAGAAGAGAGAAGAGCCACTCCCGATATGTTCTTTACTCGGGAGAGTTGTTTGCCCATGCTTTTAATCATGACTTCATCTTCGTAAAGCACCGCGTCTACGCCAATGGCCATCAGTTCTTCTCCCGACTGTATGACGGCCGCGATGATTTTTTTGTTGTCATCCAACACCCCAGCCAAGCCCAAAACGTCGCGCAAAAGAACAAAGGGGACGACATGATTGTTAAACGCGAACGTCTCCATTCCCTCTATGCTCTTTATCTCTCGCGACGCTATCTCCATGACCCTCTCAACGCTCACGCTTGGAAAGACCAATCTATGTTCATCCACCGCCACGAGAACCCCCCTAAACGTTGACAAAGTGAGAGGCGCCACTATGGTAAACTCGCACCCTCCTCCCTCGAGATTTCGCACGCTGACGTCGCCTCCGAGCCTTTGCGTTTTTTCTTTGACTATGGCGAGGCCAAGGCCACGACCGGAAAAATCGCTCACTATCTCGCTAGTGGTCACTCCAGAGCGAAAAATAAGCGACAACAAATTTTCCGACGACATTCGAGCGTATTCATCTTTCTCAATGACGCCATCTTTCAAAGCCGACGCCAAAAGTTTTTTTACGTCTATCCCCTCGCCGTCGTCGCGCACGGTGATTGAGACTTTTGACGAGTTCTCTCGTTTGAGTGAAATCGTTATCAACCCTTTTTTAGGCTTCTCCCTTTTCTCTCTCATCTGTGGCGATTCTATGCCGTGATCTAACGCGTTTCTCAGAAGGTGGGTGAGCGGGTCTTTCATCTCTTCGAGTATTCTGCGATCTATCTCTATCTCTCCCCCTTCGACTTTGAGCGTCACCTCTTTTCCCAAGCTAGTCGCCATGTCATGGACGCTCTTTGGCAAAGTGAAAAAGAGACTTGAAAAAGGGAGCATAAGAGCTTTTTTCATCTCTTCTAAAAGATTGTCCACCATGGAGTACACTAATCTTTCGTCACTTTTGGACTTCGCGATCTCTTTTAAAAGCATTGACTTCAACTCTTGCGGGTCTAGAGAACTGTCGCTTTGCAGCTTTTTTAAGATTTTCTCGACGCCCAGCACGTGTCTTTGAGAGACTATCTTCGCAAAAAGCATCTCTTCGCTTTGACGCATTATGGCGTTGAGTTTTTCCACGGGAACTCTAATCGTTTTTAAGTCGGCGTTCACTTTTGGCGCGTCTTCAGTTTGTGGAGGCTTTTTTTCAACCGCCTCAATCGTCTCCAAAAACTCCAGAGTTTGAGTCTCTCGCGTCTCTTCTGAACCCTCTGTCCTTTCTAAAAGATTTGTCATTTTTCTTACATATTCACGCGCTTTTGCCTTATGGGCGACTCTCTCTTGAGGCGTCGCCCCCGCGAGAACGCTCAAAAAATCCACGCTCTCAAGCAGAGACTCTATCAGCTCTTTTGGCATCATTTCCTTGGATTTTTTATATTTTCCAAAGACGTCTTCCATCGCCTTGCATACGCTCTCTATTTCAAATATGTTTACGGAGCGCGCGGCTCCTTTTAGGGAGTGGGCTTCCCTAAACAACGCCTCAATGACTTCCAAAGAGCTTTTGGAGTCCTCGCCGTTTTCAAGTTCCACCAGACCGTTGGCGAGAGTCTCAACGTGTTCTTTCGCCTCTAGGGAGAAGGTTTCAAGCAGTACCTCAAAGAATGCTTCATCATCTTCCAAAACTGTATCCTTCCATCAGTGCTTTAAGAGTGTGGCTCAACAAGCTCAGATTTTTTGCGGCACTCTCAACTTGTCTTATGCTCTCCATGTTTTGAAAAGTCGCCTCTTTTATACCCATCATGGCTCCTGATATTTGATCCATTCCCGCCATCTCCTGCTCTGAAGAGATTGCGATGAGCGTTCCAGACTGCGCCGCTTCCATGACGCTTTTTCTGAGCGACTCCATCGATTTTTTCGCGCTCTTCGCCTGAATGACGCCCTCGTCCACGGCCTTGCTGCCCTGCTCCGCCACCATCACCAAAGTGTTGGTCGCCTGCTGAATGTCGGTAAGAATTTTTTGAACCTCTGAAGTTCCCTGCTTTGACTGATTCGCGAGGTTTTTAAGCTCTTGCGCGACCACGGAAAACCCCTTGCCATGTTCGCCCGCTTTTACCGCTTCTATGGAAGCGTTTACCGCCAAAAGATTGGACTGGCTCGCTATGTCTTCCACTGTGGAGACTATGTTTCCTATCATCTGACTTTGTTCGCTCAGCTTGATGATGTTGACCGCGATAAGATCCATCTTTTCCTTGATTTGCGCGAGTCCCGACATATTCTTGTCAAGGGAGAAATTTCCCTCATCAGAGATGCTCACCGCTTTTTTCGTACTCTCCGCCGTGTGAACCGCTTTTTCGCTTGTGAGTCTCGCGGTCTGCTTGATTTCCTCTACCGAAGCCGTCGTCTGCGAAACCGCGGAGGACGTTTGCGTCGCGGTCGAAGCTATCTGAGAAGTCGTCACCAAAATCTCACTCGCGGCGGCGTTGAGCACGGAAGTGCTTTGCGAGAGTTCCGACATCACTCTTTTAAGGTTTCTAGCCATGTTTTGAAGGGCTTTTCCCAGACCGTCATTTTGCGAGCGTTGCTTGACCTCAACGTCAAGATTTCCCTCCCCTATGGCGTGCGCGATCTGCACCGACTCTTTAAGAGAAGCTATCATTTTTGTGAACGAGCCTGAGAGCATGTCTTTTTCGGAACGTTTTTTTATCTCAACGTCAAGATCTCCCTCGGCGATGCAGCCCGCTATTTGTGAAACGTCATTCAAGTAGAATATCATCTCCCTAAACGAATCGGCAAGTTCTCCAAGCTCGTCGTTTGAGACGAAGGTGACGTTTTGCATGATGTCGCCCGCGGCGATGGCTCTTGCGGTTTTGGCCATGCTAATAGCCGGTATAGAGACGCTTCTCGTGATGATTATCGCAAGTATGACGCCGATGATCAACGCTATGACGAGGCCTAGAACCATCACGTTTATAGCGGTGGACAAACTTGCGATGGAACTTCTATAACTTTCTAAATTCTCACTCTTGATATTGTCTGAAATAGCCTGAGCCATGATTGTGAGATACCGCCCAGTATCGGTGAGCGTCTTGGACACCTCATGTATTTTCTGCCACTTGTCAAGGTAATCTTGAATCTCTTTTTTATACGCGTCTGCGGCTTTTTTAATAACTTTTAAAGTATTTACGCTGGCTTCTTTTTTAGTAATCTTTGCCATGAGTTCAAGTTTTTCGTTTATTTGCGCAAAGTCGCCAAGCGCTTCTTCTACAAACTCTTTTTTACGTAGAGCCTGAAACTTGAAGTTTTTGATACGGGAGTCATTTCCCAAATCGATAACGTCATTGATAAGAGTGATTTTGTCCATTCTGTCCATGAGCGTGCTTTTACTCGCTCCGGTCATATGTTCTTGCCTATGCTTCGCTTCTTGATCACGCAGATAGACAAAACAGCTTACCATGAAGTCTGTCGCGGAAAAATCCATAGATTTTCTCAAATTTACGACTTTTTCTTCATTTTTTTGAGTAACTGATGTTACGATAATAAGAATTTACAAATTTACAAAAAGTAACAATTTC
>ERZ889078.3313-NODE-3313-length-10751-cov-5.520568_pt1 | contig 10751 bp, 11 predicted proteins | sample MGYA00521266_ERZ889078 | MGnify/ENA primary metagenome ERZ889078 (study PRJEB32303, sample SAMEA104408618) | aquatic metagenome | biome: Brackish water; feature: Pelagic; material: water | place: Baltic Sea | collected 2014-06-16T06:34:00 | depth 76,534 m ... | reverse complement strand
AAGTGAGTGATGACTTTGGTCGTCGCCTGACATTTAATACAGCTATTGCTGCCAATATGGAGCTACTCAATCATCTGTCAAAGTTTACCGATGAGTCAGATCAGGGACAGGCTATACGTCAGGAAGTACTGGAAAGTATCGTGTTAATGCTGGCACCTATCATTCCGCACCAGTGTCACCAGCTTTGGCTGGATCTGGGGCATGACAATTATATTATTGATCATCCCTGGCCTAAATTTGATGATTCTGCACTGCGACAGGACAGCATTGAAATGGTGGTTCAGGTGAACGGTAAAGTGAGAGGCATGATCGAAGTTAGTAGTGATGCAGATAAATCCAGTTGTGAATCTGCAGCGCTAGCAAATGAAAAAGTGCTACGGTTTATTGACGGTAAAGCCATTCGTAAGGTGATTGTGGTTCCTAAAAAGCTAATTAATATTGTCGTTTAAATCTTGTTTATCAAAGCTAACAGGTTAATTTTGTGTTTGCTGCTAATGCTGCAAATATCGGCCTGTGGATTTCATTTACGTGGTAATTCTCAGATAGCAGACAGGTTTAATCCACTTTATGTTGTTAACGAAAATCTTGATCCTGCACTGTTCAAGCTGATACGAGCAGAGTTGATCAGGTCTTCAGCAATCATTACAGAAGTTGCGGAGAGCTCTAACCGTCTGCAGGTTGCTATAAAACCATTGAAAAATCGGAAAATTGCCAGTTCAAATTTAACCAATGTTGAACTGGTACAATTGACCATGAATTTACAGTTTAGTGTTCAGTCAGGATCAGGCGAATACTTATTGTCGCAAATTGAGCTTGTACAGAGCGTTGAAGTCCAGCTGGATAATGCAAATGTACTGGCTAATGAGCAAACCATTCTCACAGCGCAAAAAGGACTACAGCGTAAGCTGATTCAAAGTATGATTTCCAGGTTGAGTCGCTGACCATATTTTTGCCGAAACTTTTAGCTTAGCCCTTGCCAAAATGCTCTCTGTCATGCACGATACGGCGTCCGGAACTAGCAGATAATAAAACCAGATCGGTATGGTGCAAGCAGAAAAAGAACAGGAAACTTCACGAACTAACCCCCTTATCTGGGTGTCGATAGTTGTTGTTGGCCTTATATTATTTATATTTGTAATATCAGATCGTGGATCTGTCGGTACTGAAAGTCTGTCACTGCAAGATCAACAGGAACAGGCAGAAGCAGAAGCAGAAACCGCAGCAGATAATGTTGAGGGACAGATCAATCGTGATTTACTGGTTCCTCCGGGGTTACGTGCCAGAGAATTCATCGACAATATTCGACAGAAAGGCAAGCCTTATCCGTTAGAAGACCTGATGGCAAAAGCATCAACTTATGTGAATGAAGGCAGTCTGGCTGATGCGCATCTGACTTTTTTCTTTGCGGCCAGGGAGGGGCATGTGGAAGCCATGATGATGATGGCTGAAATGAGTGATCCCACTTTATTTCAGTCAGAAAATAATTTACTTGATCAGGCTGATGCCGTGCAGGCTTACAAGTGGTATAAACGAGCATTGGAAAGTGGTTTTGAACCGGCCAAACCAAGACTGGATAATCTTTATCAGTGGGCTACGGCTGAGGCAAAATATGGTAATGCCGAAGCTCAACATCTGCTTCTAAATTTCAATTAACCGGAATGTTTATGAACACCCCTTTGCTACGCCTGTTATTTATCGTTGTATTGTTAATCTCGGTTAATAGCTGGGCATTGGATAAGCCACTCCTGATGGATGGAAAGAAGACCTTATTTCAGCGAGTTTTGAGTATTCCGGAAGCCAGACTCTTTAGCCAGCCGGATCAGCAGGCGACTGCCGAAGACATTATTCCATTCAGTTTGTTTTATGTTTATCAAAAACAACAAAACTGGTTGAAAGTGGGGCATGACAGTTTCGGTAAAATCTCTGGATGGATTCCACAGGATCAAACGATTGTGTGGAACCAGGCATTAACCGTTTCATTTAAGGATCCTCAGGATACCCAGCGTGTACTGATGTTTGGTGAAAAGTCATCCTTACAGAAAATGGTAAATGAAAACGACCAGGAAGCTTATGCCACCCTGTATAACAAACTGGTAAATGGTGAAGACGTGCCTGATAACCCGGTTATTGCAATGCAGCCTGAGGCGCACGTGGATATACATAGTAATTTTTATCTGGTGCCAATAAAGCAACATGAGGACGTATACCTGGGAAATGAGCAGGCACGTTTATTACAGATAGCCAGTGTTCCACTGAGTGATGGACAGGAACAGGCCGCTCAGGTTATAGATAATAAAACTATCAATGGTTCGACCACAAAAAAGACTACAAGGCAGGCAATAAACCCCGATACGCTTGAACCGGTCGATCAGCAACAACGCCAATACCGTAGTGGTATTCACTTTGTAATCGATTCAACCGTTTCTATGGGGCCTTATATCGACCGTACACGTGAAGCGGTTCGTAAAGTTTATGGATCTATTGCCAGGCAGGGTTTAAATAACCAGGTGAATTTTGGTTTGACAGCTTATCGAGATAATATAGAACAGGTGCCCGAACTGGATTACCTGACTCGTACCTTCGTCAACCTGGAGCAGGGAGCAGATTCTACAGAATTTTTCTCGCGGGTTAATACTCTCGAGCCTTCATCGGTTTCCAGCCGTGATTACCGGGAAGATGCATATGCCGGTATCAAAGCGGCTATAGATAATAGTAATTGGGGAAAGTTTGATGCCCGTTATGTCATTTTAATCACCGATGCAGGTCCACGCGAAAGTTATGACTCTCTGGGTGCTACCCGTTTGAGCGCCCAGGCATTAAGACAACTGGCTTATGACAAGGGTATTTCCATCTGGGTTTTGCATTTGCGCACAGATTCTCCCGCCGCTAATAATGAAAAAGCCGAGCAATATTACAAAAAACTATCTTTTTATCCTGGCATTGGTGACTTTTACTATGGTGTTGAACTGGGTAAAGTCGATGAATTTGGCAACGTGTTAGAAGTGTTGGCAAACCAGATAACTCAACAGGTACTGGCAACCATCAATGGCGTATTACCATTGCCCATTCCAGAACAAAGGGAAGTTGCTCAGCAACAGCTAGAGTCTCAGGAGTTAGAGTTAGAATCTGAAACTGATGTTATTCCACAGCCGCAACCGGTAGAGAAAACTCAGTTGGCCATGTTACAGACACGGGTTGCCAAACTGGGTAATGCTTTAAGAATGCAATATTTACAGAAAGAAGCCGGTAAGCCGCTACCAAAAGTATTTAATGCATGGATGATTGATCGTGACTTCAGTGATCCACAAAAGTCTTTAGTGGATGTTCGTGTATTACTGACCCGTGATCAGCTTTCTGATTTAAAATCAGTAATGCAGCAGGTACTGGAGCTGGCAGAAGAAGGCGTGCTAACCCCCGCAGGATTTTTAAATGATTTAAAGAGTCTTGCGGCATCAGTCAGTCGTGACCCGAGTTCAGTATCAGGCAATATTTCTAGTGAAGGTGGTAACCTGGCCGATCTAGGTTATATGCGAGAATATATCGATGATTTGCCTTATACCGGTGAAGTAATGAACCTGAGTCTGGCTAGCTGGGAAGAATGGTCAGCCAAAGAACAGATTGAATTCATGAATAGACTTGAAAGTAAGATTAATTATTATCAGGCCCTGCACGATCATACCGACCTATGGGTCACTCCGGGTGGCGGTTCAGTTAACGGAAATTCAATGTTTCCGGTAGTTCTGGACTTACTCCCCTAATTTAGTATGAGTACGGTTAAGTACTCAAACTACTAACATCAAATAATTTGCCATGCCGGTTGTTTATTCACTCAAAAATGTAGTGAAATCTCGCTTAGTCGAAGGAGCAGGGTTTCGCTTGAGTATCCCATCTATAGAAATTAATGCGCAGGAAAATGTGGCATTAGTGGGTCATAGTGGCTGTGGTAAAAGCACCTTGCTGGATATGTTAGCATTAGCACTTCATCCTGATTCTGCCGAGCATTTTTCGTTAACCCCGAAAGAAGATGAAAGTTATAGTATTGATACACTTTGGCAAAAGAAAAAGCAGAATGTGCTAGCCAAAATTCGTAAACAGCATATCGGTTATGTATTGCAGCAGGGTGGGCTATTACCTTATTTAACGGTTCGTGAAAATATAGAGCTTCCACGAAAATTAATGGATATGCCGGAAGATGACTCAACTCGCTCAATTGCCCGTGTCATGGGTATACACCGCCAACTGGATAAGCTGCCAGGCCTGTTATCGGCTGGTGAACGTCAGCGCGTGGCTTTTACTCGAGCGTTATCTCATCGTCCTACTATTCTACTGGCCGATGAACCTACCGCATCGCTTGACCCTATCACAGCCAGGAAAATTATGGCGGTGGTGATGGAGTTGGTTAAAGGATTGAAAATTACCATGATTACCGCCAGTCACGACTGGGCGCATGTTTATAAAATGGATTTGCGCAGTTTGCATCAGGAAGCGGAGGTCGTTGAAAACGGCAATGTTTACCAGTCCACTTTTAGAGATTAACAACCCCCTTTTTTTATGAGTCAGTTTAGTAAAATAATCAGTTTAAGTTTCAGGGATTACAGTCACGAATGGCGTATGTCGGGTTGTTTCGTACTGGCACTTGCCTCAGTACTGGCACCTATGATGATCCTGTTTGGGCTGAAATTTGGCATTGTCAGCTCGATGATAACCGGGCTGATTGAAAATCCGGGTAATCGCGAAATCAGAGCAGTTGGTAGTGGTCGCTATGAACAGGCCTGGTTCGATGAATATGCGGGACGTAAAGAAATCGCATTTATTATTCCTAAAACCCGTTCACTGGCCGCGACCATACAACTCAAGAGTAAAAGTGCCGGTCGAATTTTTTCGACTGAATTATTTGCCACTGCTGAAAATGACCCTCTTCTGCAAACTATAAATGTCAAGCCACAGGGGTTTTACCAGGTTATTCTAAGTGACAGTATCGCCAATAAACTGAATATTAAGAAAGGTGACCGGCTTGATGGTAGCCTGGTACGTCAGTTCAGGGGTAAAAGAGAACGCGTGCATATTGATCTGGAGGTTATTGATGTAGCACCGGCGAGTGTCATTGGTCGCAGCGTGGCATTTGTCAGCCTTGATTTATTATTGGCAACGGAAAGTTTCAAGGATGGCAGAGCTGTTGCTGAATTAAACTGGAGTGGCAATGCGAGTGAGACGGATAAAAGAAATTACCCCTCTTTCCGCATGTATGCCCGCTCGATTGTTGATGTTGAAAACCTGGTAAATGAACTGGAACAGGAAGGCATTAATGTTAAAGCTAATCTTGCTGAAATTAACACGGTGCAATCTATCGATCGAAACCTGAGCATTATTTTCTGGATTATTGCCTGTGTTGGCGCCGTTGGATTTTCATTTTCCCTGGGTGCGAGCCTGTGGGCTAATGTTGACCGTAAACGCAAAGATCTGAGTATTCTGCGTCTGGTCGGGTTTCAGGGCGGTAAAATTATATTATTTCCAGTATTGCAATCGATGTATACCGGTATGCTGGGTTGGTTGCTTGCCGTTTTAATTTACCTGGTCGCTGAACAAACCATTAACCAGCTACTTGCGCCTAGCCTGGAAATCGATCAGATTATTTGTTATCTGCTTCCTCAGCATTTTTTCTGGGCTTTAGGCTTAACCATGTTCGTTGCTTCTACAGCGGCTATTCTCGGTGGGATACGTGCTTCACGCATAGAACCATCCGATGGGTTACGGGATATTTAATCAATAGTTTGTAGGACAAATCTTATGCGCGCTATCCATGTTTCCGTTCAAATATGGTCGTCATTGAGGGTGTTTTAATTATAGTGCGTTGATTATTATAAAGCTGTGCTTAGAGGATCTAGGCAAAGGAAAATAAGAAACAGGGATTGATCTTTATTTGAGGTTGGATGGCCTTTATGGATGTTTAAGGAGTTAATATTTCAGGTATGCTCTTAAAAGCCCTTTTTCTATGAAAAAGGGCTTTTTTATGGCGGGTAGCGTTTTATTCATCTTAACCTGTTGTTCAGGTGGCCATAGATTAGCCCTGATAAAACCTTTCCTGATTACACCTGAGCTGCAGCCATCTGAGCTAAAAAAGAGAATGAGATCTCGCTAAGCCCCTAAGAACGCAAAGATAAGGCACAACCAAGTTCATTAAGACTAATATAAATCAGTCTTTTTTCCTTTGCGTTCCTTGCGCCCTTGCGCCCTTGCGAGAGTACAGTTTTTTATACTGATACCTCAGATTCCAATAAAAAGTGATAACCGGCTGGGTCTCAAGAGTAATCAGGAAACCTTTTCAATGCCAAAAAATTTGGTTTCTAAGCCTTATTGTTGTTAAAAAACGAACAATGATTTCCTTTCGAGGCTATTTATTCTTTCATTGGCAACACCGATAATACTACCCAGATAGAGTTAATAGCACTCTGATACAGATATGGGAATATTATGAATACTCAAACTAAAGTTACACGATTTGTACCAGCCATGGCGACATCAGAAGGCGCGGGCGTTACCGTGCACCGCACAATCGGCACCCCCGCTTTACGTAACTATGATCCATTCATGATGCTGGATCAAATCAGTAGCGATAATCCTGATGAATATCTTGCTGGTTTTCCCTCACATCCACATCGTGGTTTTATTACCTTCACCTATATGATTGATGGTGATATGGAACATAAAGACAGTATGGGTAATACCGGTAACCTGGGTCCGGGTGGTGCACAATGGATGAAAGCGGCCAGTGGTGTTATCCATTCAGAAATGCCAAAACAGGAAAACGGTTTGATGCGGGGTTTCCAGTTGTGGATCAATTTACCTGCAGCAAACAAGATGGATGCTCCTGAATATCAGGAATATACGTCAGCAGCCTTCAGTATCATTGAAACAGCTGATTACAAACTGAAAGTAGTCATTGGTCAATTTGCTGAAATCAGCTCACCCATAGTAGATGACATTACCAATGTGTCTTTTTTTGATGTACAGCTAAATGCAGGAAAATCTTTCGGACATACATTACCTGCAGAGAATAATAGCTTTATGTACATTTTTGAAGGTAACGGTCAGTTAAATGCTAAAAATGTAGCGCTGAATACACTTGTCGTGCTGGGCGAAAAAGATGATATTTCTGATTTTGTGGCCGGACAGCAAGGGGCAAGGTTTCTATTGATTAGCGGTAAACCAATCAATGAATCCATAGTGCAGTATGGCCCGTTTGTTATGAATTCAAGAGAAGAAATTGAACAGGCGATGAGCGATTTTCAGTCTAATAACTTTGTGCGTGATCGTGCCTGGGTTAATCGTAATAAAAGGGCATGAGTATGCAATGGAAAAATACTACAACAAGGTTCGGTGTGATAGCCATTGCTTTACACTGGCTGATTGCGCTCACAGTTTTTGTTCTGTTCGGGCTAGGTCTGTGGATGACTGAACTGGATTACTATGACACCTGGTACAAACAGGGTCCATGGCTGCACAAAAGTATCGGTGTAATGCTGTTCTTTGTGCTGCTTTTTCGATTGTTCTGGCGAATGCTAACTCCGCCACCAGTGGCTTTAAGTAGTCATAAAGCGTGGGAAGTCAAAATAGCTCATTTAACCCATCTGATGTTTTATTTATTGTTATTGAGCATCATGTTCAGTGGTTATCTTATATCTACTGCTGATGATCGCCCAATTGAAGTATTTGGCTGGTTTTCCGTTCCAGCAACCATTACTTCTATTCCCGAACAGGCTGATGTTGCAGGTTGGGTACATTTAATACTGGCATCTTTTGTAATTGGTTTGGCGTCGCTGCACGCAATTGCTGCGCTTAAACATCACTTTATCGACCGGGATCAAACGTTAAATCGTGTTCTTGGAAGATGATATTTTATTAAAATTAGGAGATATATTATGAAATTACGTAAATTAACCACTTCATTGATTTTAGCTGGCCTGACTTTTGCCAGTTCCACACTGATGGCAGCGGATTATGTTATTGATACTAAAGGGGCACATGCTTCAATTAAATTTCGTATCCAGCATCTTGGTTATAGCTGGCTATATGGTCGTTTTAACGATTTTGACGGTAAGTTCAGTTACGATGAAGCCGCTCCGGAAAAAGCATCTGTTGAGGTAAATATCAAAACAGCCAGTGTTGATTCGAATCACGCTGAACGTGATAAGCACTTACGAAGCGACGATTTTCTTAATGTTGATAAATACCCGGAAGCAAAATTTGTTAGCACAGGCTATTCACCGGGAAAAGATGGAAAGGGTACCGTCAAAGGTAACCTGACATTGCATGGTATAACCAAACCGCTGGAAATTGATGTGCAATTCATTGGCGCTGGTAAAGACCCCTGGGGTGGTTACCGTAGTGGTTTTGAGGGAACAACTAAATTTTCCAGAACTGACTTTGGTATCATGAAAAACCTTGGACCAAAATCTAATGATGTTGAAATGACTTTATCTGTAGAAGGAATCAGGCAATAACGATTTAATCTAAACCGCAGGTGGGGTAAATGATGTCGGGGAAATGGAAAGTCGAAAAAGGTGAATTCATTCGAGCCGTGTCCGGTTTCAGGAACTGGGTTACTCAAGATGGTGGTGCGGGTCCTGGTGGAGAAGGAGGCTTTAAAGCTGAACCCGATCGCTATCATCTGTATGTGTCCTATGCCTGTCCCTGGGCACATCGCGTACTCATTTTTAGAGCATTGAAAGGTTTGCAGGATGTCATTTCTGTATCCGTTGTACATCCATTAATGCCGGAAGAGAGCTGGGTATTTGGAGAATACCCGGGATCTACCGAAGATCATATCAATCATGCTCATTACTTATCTGAAAATTATTTGAAGGCTGATCCGGGTTTTGAAGGGCTGGTAACCGTACCAGTACTTTGGGACAGGAAGCGTCAGACAATAGTGAATAATGAGTCCTCGGAAATTATTCGCATGTTGAACTCTGCATTTGATGATTACGGTAATACAGAGATAGATTTTTATCCGCAGTTTTTACGTAAAGAGATTGATGAGGTAAATGAACTTGTTTATCACAATATTAACAATGGCGTGTACCGGGCTGGATTCGCTACCACACAGGCAGCCTATGACGAGGCATTTGATAGTTTATTTAATGCACTGGATAAACTTGAACAAAGGCTGGCTAAACAGCGTTACCTTGCAGGTAGCCAGATTACAGAAGCTGACTGGCGATTATTTACAACTCTGGTGAGGTTTGATGCGGTGTATTTCAGCCACTTCAAAACGAATAAAAAACGCCTTGTGGATTATCCAAATCTATGGGCCTATACTCGAGAGCTTTACCAGGTACCCGGTATTGCAGAAACGGTTAATATGGAGCATATTAAGTTTCACTATTTTGCAAGTCATCGATCAATTAATCCGACCGGTATTGTACCAAAGGGGCCGGAGATTGATTTCATGCTTGAGCATGGACGGGAACACATATCTTAAACAATGTATTTACATTGTACCTCAATCTAACAGGAGACAATTATGTCAGAAGCACTAAGTCCGCAAAATAAACCCTATGCAGTTGATGTTGAAGCAGGAGAAACCTATTACTGGTGTGCCTGTGGACGCAGTAAAAATCAGCCTTATTGTGATGGGTCGCACAAGGACACAGGGTTCAAACCAACGGCTTTTACCGCGGAAAAAACTGAAAAAGCTTATTTATGCGGGTGCAAAAAAACCGCTAATGCACCATTTTGTGATGGTACTCATAGCAAATAAATTTCCCGGATATGTCAACCTGGAGTAAGTTTATTTTGACTCTGCTTCATTTATTCAGGATAGCAGAAGTAGCTGATGTGGAATAAACGATACAGCAGTAAAAAGTATGCCTATGGCACCAGAGCAAACGATTTTCTGGTTTCAATGGTCGATAGATTACCAACAGGAAAGGTGCTATGCCTGGCAGAAGGTGAAGGAAGAAATGCTGTATGGATGGCAGAGCAGGGCAATACGGTAACGGCGGTAGACTCGTCTGAAATAGGCTTACAAAAAGCACACAGGCTTGCTGAAGCGCGTGGTGTGGAAATTACCACCGTCCATGCTGATCTGGCTGATTATGAAATTGGAACCCAACAATGGGATGTGATTATTTCAATTTTCGTCCATCTGCCAGCTGAATTACGCCAGGATGTACATCGTCGATGCGTAAAGGGTCTGCGAAATCAGGGGGTGATAATAGTTGAAGCATACACGCCACAACAGCTTGACTATAAAACTGGTGGGCCTCCAGTTGCAGACGTAATGATGGATAAAGAGTCACTAAGCAGTGAATTGAGCGGCCTTAAGTTTTTGCACCTGCAGGAATGTGTAAGAGAAATACATGAGGGTGAATTTCATAATGGTAGCGGAGCGGTCGTGCAGGCATTAGCTATGAAAATTTAACTAAAAAAGCAGATCAAAATGAAAAAACCCGCTGAAATCTATTTCTTTGGTACCTGTCTGATTGACCTGCTATATCCCAAAGCTGGATTAGCAGGTATGCAGCTTATTCGCCAGGCCGGAGTCCGCGTGATCTATCCGCAGGATCAAACCTGCTGCGGTCAACCTGCATTCAACTCAGGCTATCGCGATGAAGCCCTGTCTGTTGCCAGGCAATTAATGTCCTGCTTTCCCAGAAATATTCCAGTGGTGGTTCCTTCCGGATCCTGCGGAGGTATGCTCAAACAACACTGGCCGGAATTATTTGAAGGCCAGCCCGATGAGGAGCAGG
>ERZ889078.3312-NODE-3312-length-10752-cov-6.629896_pt1 | contig 10752 bp, 10 predicted proteins | sample MGYA00521266_ERZ889078 | MGnify/ENA primary metagenome ERZ889078 (study PRJEB32303, sample SAMEA104408618) | aquatic metagenome | biome: Brackish water; feature: Pelagic; material: water | place: Baltic Sea | collected 2014-06-16T06:34:00 | depth 76,534 m ... | reverse complement strand
GCAGCTGCTGGTAGGTTTTCTGGTCGGCCGTCGATGTGCAGAAGGACGCCAGACTCAGGGCACCTGAGCCGGCGTTTGCCGGGTCGATGGGATACACCGCCTCCACAGCGAACGACCGGCTGCGGGCGGCGTCCGTGAGCGTGTAGGTGCGCACGCCGACGGCGTAGGGGCCGGCCTTTCGGAAGTCGGCGGCGGTGTGGACCGGGCCGGCGGCGTCGGGCGCGTCGACTGTCGTGGACATGTCGACGGTGGTAGCCGTGTCGCCGTCCGTCTCGGCGGGTGGCGTCGCCTCGCCGCCGCAACTCGGCAAGCACAGCGTCAGGCTCAGACAGGCGCCGATGAGGGTTGTCGACCAGAGGGTGTTCGCAGATGGCGTCATGGCGGCGGTTCCTGGCAGAGAGAGAGGGCTGACGGCACGTCGGTCGGGACGGCGACCCCGGCGGGGCCGCGCGCGCGCATGGGCCACGTCGCGCGGGGTCGCAGGGTGGGCCACGCACGGTAGAAGGCGCAAACACGGCGCGAATTCGCGGAAAACGCGGGGCCGCGGCGCAGGAGCACAACCGTGTCTGCGTCTTGCCAGGCCAGCGCCCACAGCTTCGGATCAGGCGGCGGGACGCGCAGGTAGAGCGACGTGGGCTGCATGAGCCAGTCGATGCGGTACCGCGTGAACACAGGCCCGGCGTCCTGCTGCCGGGTGAGCATCTTCACGCCGTCGGCGATGACCTGCGCGCCAACCAGCGGCCAGCGTCCGTCAGCGTAGGTTTGAACGCGGCCGTCGAGCCGCCACGACAGGTAGCCGCCCCAGCCGTCAGGGTGAAGCGGCCGGCCGCCAAGGCCAGCGTGGTCGACAAAGGTCGTGGCCAACGTCGGGAAGGCGCCAGGGCGCAGCGTCGCGGGTTGGTGCCAGCCGCGCGTCTCGGGCGCCACCGCGACGAGGCAGAGCGCCGCGACAAGCAGCGCGAGTTGCGGTGTGAGAGGCCACGGAGCGCGACGACTCGCCAAGCGATCGACGAGCCACAGCACCGGGAGCAGCAAGAACACGCTCATCCGACGCGTCAGCGCGGCGTGCGCGACCGCGGCGCTGGCGAGGAGCGGCCCAGGCGCGCGCGGCGGCCAAATCGGCTGGCGCACCGCCCCGACAAGCCCGACCGCGACTGCCACGCCAAGTGCGGCCCACGCGACGAGCAGGAAGGGCCGAGACGCCCACACATCGGCCCGCAGTAGCGGCCACCACTCGTTGCTGAGCGCCTGGTTCACCGCCGGGGTGTGTAGCGCGTACGCCACCAGCGTCCAGCCAGCGGGCTGCAACGACGCGGCGGCAGACGTCCACAACAGATGCGCCGCCCAGGGCGCCACGGCGTCGCGTACCGGCCGACCGCTGCGCACCGAGATGAGGAGCGCGGTGAACACCATGGCGGCGCACCACGCCGGCGCGAGCAGGACGCTGGCGTGCAAGTTACCCCAGACTCCGACGATGACGACGCCGACCGCGAGGCGCTTGGGGGAGATGGTGCGAAACGGCCAGGCGCGTGCCGCGCCGATACGTGCGCTTGTGGCGGTCGCGTTAGGAGCGTCCAGCACCCAGCCGACGAACAACCACGCCGGCAGCCACGCCAGCAAATGCGGGCGAACGACGGCGTGCGGCGCGGCGAACAGCCACCACAAGCTGGCGCCAGCGAGCGCGACAGCGTCACCCGCGCCACGACGCCGCAGCGCCAAAAACGCCACAGCAGCGACCCCGGCACACCATGCGCCGCCGAGCAGACGCAGGCTCGCGAGCCCGCCAACGTCCACGATCCAGGCGAGCAGGGCCTGCGCGAGCCACTCGTGCTGAACCGGCGCCGCGCCAGCGTTGTAGGTGAACGGATCGATCGCCGGCAGGAGGCTGTGGTGCGTCAGGAGCCAACGTCCGATCGCGAGATTCCAAAACAGGTCACCGTCTTCAATCGGTCGCAGCCCGACCGCAGCGGCGACGGCGCCCAGCGCGGCGAGACCGACCCACGAGCCGACCTGCACGTGGGTTTGGCGAGGATGGGTGGGGCGGTCCGCCATGGGTGTCTCCCGCAGATCGCCGATGGTCCGGTGTGGCGGTGTCGTCGCAGGCTGCCACGGGAGGCGGAGGATTGGCAGAGGGGCGCAGCGCGGCGGACTAGAACTGCAGCCCGATGGAGAAGCGGTGTTGGGCGTACAAGATGGGCCAGCCGACCATCTGCGGTGCGGGCAGCGCGAGGTCAAAGCCGTCGATGGTGAGCGCGACGGTGTCGCTCAGCGGCAGGACGATGCCAAGCAGACGCAGCTCCAGAAAATACCCTGTCGTCCCGGCCTTGGAGCCGATGATGTCGGAGTTCAACCGCGACACGCCAAAGCCGACGCCAGTGCGGAGCCGAGCCGTGGTGCCGATGGGATGCAGGTAGTGGGCGAAGACGCCGAGGTTGGTCACGCCGGCGGACATGGTGGCGCGCTCCGCCGAATACCACGGGTTGAACTCCAAGAATCCACCCACTTCGAAGCGCGTCCAGGCGTACACACCCGCGCCGCGGATGGCGTAGGCCGGGTTTTGGACGCTCAAGGACGCGCGGACCTCGGTGTGATAGCCCGTGCCCGGCGCCGGATTGGGGGCGGTGGCGGACATGGCGCTGGGCGTTGCGCGCGCGTCAATGGGCGCGACCAGCGTCGAACCAGCGAGCGCCGCGCCGACGAACCACATCGCTGCGGGCCCGAATCTACGGCGTCTGAGCCCGATCGCAGCCAGCGCGAACAGGCCACAGAGGAGCAAGCCACCGGCCGCCGTCGACTTGGTCGTACACACGGCGCACCCAGCGCAGATGCTGTCGTCGCTCTTAGTCGAAGTCTTCAGCATCGCGTGCACCTCATTGTCGCAGTAGTTGTTCGTTGGGTCGCAGCCGGCCTTGTGGGTGAACCACTTGGTCAGGAACGCGTCAAGTCGAGCCTGACGAGTCGTGCGGTCGCCGTCGTCTTTGAGCGCTTGGAGGAAGTCTTGCGACGCCTCGATGCTCGCCGCCATGCGCGGCTCATTGTCGGGGTGGGTCTCCTCGCAGTTGTCGAGCAGCGTCTCGTGGCCGTGACCGTCGCGCCCTTCCTCCAGCGTGCACATGACCTGCTCGGACCAATTGAACACGTGCTGCACCTGCCGCCAGTCCGGCGTGCGGTAGGTGTGGGTGAAGCTGTCTTGCACGGCGTGCAGACCGCGACCGGCGTAGAAGTAGTAGCCAGAGAGGGGGTAGTCGGTCTTGCCGACACCGGGAACGAACATCGGCGCGGAGACCCGCGAATCCGGGTCGACGGCGCCCTTGGCGTCGAGCGAGGCGAGGGCGAGCCAATAGAGCGAGGTGATGGTCGCTTTGCAGTCGTTGAGGGCGGCGACGTCGCCCGCGGCGCCGTCTTGATTGGTGGCGCGCAGGCAGTGGTCTCCCTGCCCGCCCAGGGCGTTGTGAACATGGGCGAGGTTGTCAAAATCGAAGTCCGGGCCGCCCAGTGTGTCCGGGAAGCGCACGCCCAGCACGAGCGACCACGCGTAGATGTTCTTGTCGTACGCGCTGCCGTCAAACTGCACCGATTTCGGCAGCAGCACATCCTCGCCGCTGAAGGGCGTTGGGGGCGTGACGTAGCCAACCTTGGTCAGCGCGGCGTGGGCCTGACGCTCATGGCAGTTGTTGTGCAGTGGGTCTTTGATCTGCCAAGCCAGCGCGGTGGTCGGCAGCAGCGTGACCGCGGCGAAGAGAAGACCGAGACGTGAGACGACACGAGCGGGGCGAGGGCTGAGCGGTGGCATGATGCGGCTCCGAAGGTGGCGACGACTGGGGCTGGCGACGACTGGGGCTGGCGACGACTGGGGCTGGCGACGAGGCGCGCGAGGTCACTTGTAGCGAACGAGCACGGCCAGACCCGCGGTGCCGGGACCAGGCTCTAGGCTGACGGTCGTCTCGCCGGCCGCTTTGCGCGCTCGGGGCCGACCGTTGGTGCCAAAACGCCGCCAATACGAGAAATTCGCGATGGCGAGGCCGAAGACCGATCCTGTCATGACGTCGCCAAAGTGGTGCCGCCCGTCGTCGAACCGCGAGCCAGCGACGAACATCCCCGTGGTCAGCAACAGCGCTTGCGCGGCGAGCCCCACGGAGCGACTCGTCGCCGTGGCGTCTTCGCCCCAGACATACTGACCGCCGATGGACAGGCTCAGATACCCGGTGAAGTTCATCGCCGACACCGAATGGCCAGACATGAAGCTGCGCCGACCGTCGAACCAGATCTTCTCGTTCTCGTCAGCGTCGGCGCTCAGGGGCTGGATGCCTGCGGGGCAGCGCGACGCGTCCAGGTCGCCCTTGGCGCAGTGCCAGCGCCGGACGCGGTCTTGAAAGTCAGGGCGCAGGCGGCCGACGAAGTTCTTGATGAGCGCGTTGGTGCCCGTCGACAGCGCGACGGTCTCGAGGTAGCCGACCACGGTCTCGTGGAACATGAGCTGACGTCCCTGCCGATTGCCGAGCAAGCCGATCCCCTGTTCAACCAGCAAATACACGCCGCCAGCGGCGACCAGCATCGTCGCTTGACCCGTGGAGACCGTCTCGCCGTCGCCTTCTTCCAAGTGCGTGCGCCCGATCCTGTCGCTGAACTTTGGGTCGAGGATGGCGGCCGGGTTCTTGGGATCGTAGACCGGACCAAACAGCGCGCTGGTCGTCGGCTCCCGATTTCTTGCGAAGTAGCCCAGCGCGCCCAGACCGATGAGGCCGTAGTCCACCAGAAATCCGGTGTGCCACCAGCCCGGATCGATGTCGGCCTGCACCGGCGGCGCCGCGGTCGCGACGGACGCGAGCGAGGTGGTGGCGACGAGCCAGGTCGCCACGATCCAGGCTGTCTGGGGTCGGAGCCGCACGCCGTGGCGCGGCTGTCTCTCGCGTGGGCGAACCATGATGCGTCCCCTGCAGCGACCGTCGGTTGGGTCACGGTCGGTTTGGTGTCAAGACAGTTCACCAGGGGTAGCAGCCAGCCCGCCGGAAGTCGAGAGCCGCGCGGATCAAGGCGGCAAAATCGTGCGTCAATCGGTCGACAGCAGCCCCGCCAGGGCTTGGACCAACACGGCGATAAATCGATCGCGGGGTAGGTCGGCGTGTTGCACCTGATGCAACCCCACCGCCTCAGCGCAACCGACCCAGCCATAGAGCTGCGCGCGCTGCTCCGGGGAGGGCGTGTCGAGCCCCAAGTTGCGCAGCAGCCGCTCGACCTGCGCTTGCCGCACACGCTCGAGCTGCGTCGCCGTCTCCGAGTCGGAGCCGATGCCGCCGCGCACGAGGGCGCGGTAGAGTGTTCCATGGCTGGCGAGGAAGTCGTAAAATCCGCCGATCGCGCCGTTCAGCGCACCATCGAGCGGCGAGTCAGGGTCGATGTGGGTGGCCTCCAGAAACTCGTCGGCGAGGCAGGACACCACCGCGACGTAGTAGCCCCGTTTGCTGCGAAAGTAGTGATAGAGCAGGCCTTTGGAGATGCCCGCCTCTCGAGCGAGGTCCTCGGTCGAGATCTCGTCAAACGCGCGGACGCTGAAGATGCGCTTGCCGACTTCGAGCAGCTGTGTGCGTCGGTCCGCCACGCTCATTCGGCGTCGCGACGAGGTCATGCGTCGGGCCGCAGCTGCGCGAGACGCTCCCGCAGCGCGACGCGCGAACGATGCAGGCGCACCCGCACGTTGCCCGCTGACATGCCGAGTTTCTCGGCGATTTCGGGGCCAGTCCAGCCTTCGGCCTCCGCGAGCAGCACGATGGTGCGGTCGCGCGGCGGCAGCTCGAGCAGCGCCTCGCCGAGCGCCTCGGACAGCTCTCCCACCATGGCGCGCTCCTCCGGGCTGCCGGCGTCGCTGGTGAGGATCTTGTCCGTGTCGTGGAGTCGATAATCGTTCTTGCGGCCGCGTCGCATGTGATGACACGCGTTCGCGACCATGCGCACCAGCCAGCCCTCCACCGAGCCATCGCCACGAAAGGAGGTCAGGTGCGTGCCAGCGCTCAACAACGCATCCTGCACGGCATCTTCGGCCTCGGCAGCGTTGCGACAGTAGCGTCGCCCCACGGCGAGCAGGCGCTGACCATGGCATCGCGTGATCCGGTCGAGCGCCTCCAGATCTCCCGCCGCAACGAGCCGCACGAGCTCCTCGGGATCGCATGGGGTCTGGCCGGTGGTCGGCGGCTGGCTCAGGCCGATGTGGTCAACACGGGGCTGGGTGGACGAGTCACTCATAGCGGTGTTCCGGTCGGTAGATCACGATGGAGTGGGGGCGCAGCGCAGCTGCCGCGGACGCCGACCCGGCGAGTCGTTCGCCCAATCCGGCGCCGGTCGCGGCACCAAGATAGGGACAGCATCACGCCTGCGCTCGGGATTGTCACCCGCCAGCCACCCAGGCAGGAGCGGGCGCTGCGCCGGTGAAACCCCCGAACTGCCCCCGTTGGTGGTGGCGTGACGACGTCCGTGCGACTACCTTTGCAGCCCCCGGAGGTTGGTTGTGCTCGATTTGCAGCGGTTACGAAAGATCAAGCTCGCGACGCGTCCCGTTGGGCAGGTGGTGGTGGCGAACACCATGCTGCTGATTGACTATCACGTCCCGCGACGCACCGAGATCGTGTTTGAGGGGGTCGAGAACATCCCGCGCGACCGCTCCGTGATCTTCGCGATGAACCACACGGATCGGCATAATTATTGGCCGTTTCAGTACAAGATGTGTCGGCTAGGGCTGCCGTTCACGGCGACCTGGGTGAAGGGGAAGAACTACGAGAACCCCGTCGCGGCGTGGGTGCTCGACCACTGCAACAACATCCCCCTGCCCTCCCGCGGCTTCGTCATCGCGACGGAGTTTCGCAAACACACTGACCGCGCGCCCACCGAGCAGGAGTATCGCCTGATGCGCGATCTCGTCGACCGGCGGCGAGACTGGGACGCGGGGCTGCCCGACGACGCGGGCCCGCATGTGCCCGCCTTCATCGCGGCGTTTGGTGGTGCCCAAGGTGCCGACGGTTTTCTGGAGGCGTTCGATGCGCTGTTTGAGGCGATGATCCGAGAGTCGCTGCGGCTGTCGCGTCGTGCGCTGCAGGAACTCGGCAACAACCTGCTGGTGTTTCCGCAAGGGACCCGGTCGATCCGGCTGCTCCGTGGTCGCACCGGCATGATGCAGGCGGCTTGGCACCTCGGCCACGCGATCGTGCCGGTCGGTTGTAATGGTTCGGACAAGCTGTATCCGGGGCTGTCGCCGTTCTCCAAGGGCGGGCGCGTCGTGTACCGCATCGGCAAGCCGCTGGAGCTCGACGGGCCGGAGCTGTCGCCACATCGTGTGCCAGCCGACGTGCTGCCCTTCATGCGCGAAGCGACGCAGCAGTACGGCGAGGTCTATCAAGCCGGAATCGACGTCGTCATGAATCACATCGACGCGCTGCTGGACCCGAAATACCGCTTCGCGGGCGACACCAGCGAGGACGCCGCGAAGGGGATCAACCGCTTTGTGTGAGCGGCGCGGCGTCGGTTCTTGCCGCCATCGCCGCAGCTGGGGAACAGAGATGAGGAGAGGTCGTGAGTGAGGAACAACCGAAGAACCGACTCCACGGCGTCACGCTGAAGGTGATCTTGGAGGACTTGGTGGAGCGCTACGGATGGGAGGAGCTCGGTGCGCGCATCCCCATTCGCTGCTTCACTTTTGACCCGAGCGTGCAGTCGAGCCTGAAGTTTCTGCGTCGCACTGAGTGGGCGCGGGCGAAGGTCGAGCGGCTCTATCTCCATGGCCGCAAGCAGGCCTGATTCCGTGCGTACGTGCGCCGCGCTCGCCTACGGATAGGACACCCTGCGACCGGCACGCAGCGCGGCGACGTCGTAGGTGGTGCCGCGCCAAGTGATGCGTTTGCGACCGATCGACACCAGCGCGGCGCGCGCCATGATCGCCGCGAGCACCCACTGCGCGACGGGGTTGAGGAGCCCGGCCGCAACGGTCCGCCCCTGCAAGCGCCGGCCGGCGAGCGCGTTGATGACGACCGGCACCAGCGCCGCGGCGAGCAGGGTGATCCCGAGCCAGAGATGCGCAAAAACGCCGTAAAACGGGGCCGTGAAGACACCCGCCGCGGCCGTCGCCATGGCGAGGCAGCGCGCCGCTGAGAACCCGGCCATGCCACCCCAGAAGTTCTTCTCGGTGTTGTGAGCGAAGGCCCAGAGCGTCGTGTACCACTGCACCGAGAGCAGGTCGTCGGCGACGGCGAACCCGCATCTAGCGCCGGAATCATTGAGCAGTTTGGCCAGCGCGAGGTCATCGAGCACGTCGAGCTTCAGCCAGGCGAGGCCCTCTGTGGCTGCGAGCGTGCTCCGTCGTATCAGCATGAACGCGCCAAACCCAAAGTACTTTCCGCGAGCGGCGAGGACGGAGCGGGAGCCGAGGGTGCGCTGCAGATACCCGTCACCAAACGCCGACATCACCACGTGCATGAACCCGTCGCCGCGCAGGTGTGGGAAGAGCGTCAGCAGACCGAGGTCTTCGGCCTCCATCAGCGCGACCGCGCGGCGCAGCAGGCTCGGCTCGTAGTCGATGTCTGCGTCGCAGAAGAGCAGCAGGTCGCCCGAGGCGACGTCGGATCCTACGCGCAGGGCGTTGACCTTGCCGAGCCAGCCAGGTGGCAGCGTGTCGATGGTGACGGCGCGGAGACGGAGGTCTGTCCTGGCCAGCGCTGCCGCGATCGCGCCGGTTTCATCCGTCGATCGGTCATCGACGGCGACCACTTGTAAGGGTTCGTAGTCTTGCGCCAATAAGCCAGCCAGGGTGGCGCCGATGTGGGGCGCTTCGTTGCAGGCGGGCACGATGACCGACACCGACGGCCAGGACGCAGGCGCTGGATCTTGCCGCTCCGACAGGCGCGGCACGTTGCGCAGCGAGCGCGCGGTTGAGCCATAGGCGACCCACCACAGCAGCGTACCGACGGCGCTGACGGCGAGCAGCGCCATGTCGACGGAGGAGAGGCCGTAGCGGGTGGCGAGCTCCGAGAGGGTCGTGAACATGGGGACGCGGCGGCTCCTTGTTGGGGAGCGGCGATTGTGTCCTGGGGGGAGGCGCGCCGTCCAGACGTCGTCGCGCCAGCAGCGCGCGCGGCGGCGACAGGTGGTTGGTGGTTGTGGTAGATAGGCGCGGCCAGAATATACGAACGGGGTGACGGATGCAGACTCCCACACAGCTCAACCGACACGCGAAGCCGCCGAGCTTGGCGGTCGCCGTTATCGCGATGTTGCTGTCGGCGATGTTGCTGTCGGCCCCCCTGGCCGCCCAGCCTCCCGTGGCGCGGCCCATGCCAGACGCGACGCCTGACGCGACGCCCTACGCAACAGCCGGCACACCACCGCCGAAGCCGCTGATGCCGAGCGCGAGACCCATCGTGCTGGGCTGGATCCTGTTCGGTGTTGGCACCGTTGCGACGATCGGCAGCCTCGAGCTCATGCTCATCAACGAGCTGGACTGCGATCTGGGGTTCAACTCGAGCGCGTGTGAGTCGAACAGCACGCTGCCGCTGGTGGCCGTCACCGCGGGCACCGCGGCGCTGATTGGCCTGGGCATCGCTATCTATGGCCACGCGCAGCGCTCGAACGCCAAGCACGACCTGCGCGCTTGGCAACGGCGTTACGGACCACAGGCTGGGCCCCTGTCGATGGAGCTGGGCGGCGAGGTGCTGGTGTCGGTGTCGCCGATGGTTGACCGGCGGCGTGGGCTGGCTTTGACGCTGAATTTCTAGGCGATCAGGGCTCCCGAGGCGGAAGCGCCGAACCCGCCGCGATGCGGATGCGTCACGGTTCGAGCGCGACGTTGACGCCCCGCGCGGCGAGCGTGGCGGTGAGCACCGCTGGCGCCACGCTGACCAAGAAGCCGCGTTTGCCGCCGTTGAGCCAGATCTTCTCAAGCGCCAGCACGCTCTGTTCGACATAGATCGGCATGGCCCGACGCAGGCCGAACGGCGAGGTGCCTCCAACCTGATACCCGCTGTGGCGCTCAGCGACCGCCGGCTCACAGGGGCGGATCAGCTTCTCGCCCAGCTGCCGGGCCAGCTCCTTGGTGCTGACCTTGCGGTCGCCGTGCATCAAAACGCACAGCGGGTCGCCGCTAGACGTTTGGAAAATCAGCGTTTTGATGACGTGGTGTTCCGGCACGCCGAGCGCGACGGACGAGGCCGCCGTGCCACCGCGGGCGACGTAGGGGTAGGTGCGGGCGTCGAACGCCACACCCGCGGCGCGCAGGGCTCGGATCGCGGCGGTGACGGGGGGCTTGGTGGACATGGAATCTCCGGCATCCTGCGGCACACGTTGACCGGCGACGCGGCTCATCCTGCGTCGACGGCGCCGGACAGACTAGGGGCGCGGCAGGGGCTGAGGCAAGCGATCGCGCTGCGCAAGCGCCGTCTGACGGCGGCCGGCTGCGTTGCCAGAGACGGCCAGCTGTGGCATCCACGGAGCGCCATAACCGGCTGAAACATCACAGGAGCGCGTATGTCCCTGCCCGACACCACCCTGCCCGACACAGCCCTGCCCGACACAGCCCTGCCCGACACCACCCTGCCCAGCAATCTCCTGCGACCGCAGCCATCCGATTGGAGCAACGACTGGCACAACGGCCCCTTTGACTGCACCACGTTGGAGTGTCGGCCACGTCTTGCGCTGCAGGGTCTCGGCGCCCACATCTCGCGCATCGCGCCCGGGCACCGCTCGTGTCCGCTGCACACCCACGCCTTCGAGGAGGAG
>ERZ889078.3311-NODE-3311-length-10756-cov-21.240445_pt1 | contig 10756 bp, 7 predicted proteins | sample MGYA00521266_ERZ889078 | MGnify/ENA primary metagenome ERZ889078 (study PRJEB32303, sample SAMEA104408618) | aquatic metagenome | biome: Brackish water; feature: Pelagic; material: water | place: Baltic Sea | collected 2014-06-16T06:34:00 | depth 76,534 m ... | reverse complement strand
GTTATATGAGATCAAAGATGACATTCCCATCATGCTCATTGATGAGGCGAAACCGTTGGGTTGATGGAAGATAAGCCTGCCCTCCTCAAAGGTGATGCACTTCCAAGTTTGTTGTATCAGCCATTTTTGTAGCTTCCTCAGCAATCCGCCTGTGATGGGTGAAGAGGATGACCTGGGTTTCAGATGCCAGTTCCGCCAGGGCTTCCAGGGTGGCATAGGCACGTTCATCGTCAAAGTTTACCAAAATGTCGTCTACGATGAAAGGCATGGTCTCTCCGGTTTCCCTGCGTTTTTGAAGAGATGCAAGCCGCAGGGACAGGTAGAGTTGGTCACGGGTTCCCGAACTCATTCCTTCCACCCGGATCATGCGATTCTGATGCTTCAAACCCACCAGCACCGGTTGCCCCGCGTCATCCTCGTCCGTTTTCAGTGCTTCAAAGGAACCCAGGGTCAATTGCTGGAAATACCGGGATGCGATTTTCAGTATGGGATCCTGGTTTTCATTCCTGAACCGTTCAATTTCCTGCTTCAATAGGGTTGAGGCCACTTTTAGCCGGATGAAATGTTCGCTCATTCGTCGTATGGCAGCCAGGGTTTGCTGGGCCGAAAGGGCGGCTTCAGCGGCTTTTGCGCTGCCGTCCATCTGTTGCAGTTCCCTTTTCTTTTCTCCCAGGGTTTCTGAAAGGCGTCTGATTTCCGGGTCAAGATGTTGTTCAATTTCCTTGTTCAGGGCATCAATTGCCCCCGGCAATTCATCGGGGTTCAGCATTTCTGCCTGTTTTTCCAGCTGGGAAATGCTGAGGCCTTCGGCGCCAGTGAGCAATGCGGTTTCCGTTTCGCTGCATTTGTTCTGAAGTTCCCTGTGTTCCCTGGCCAACCGTTCGGTCTCTTCAAGGTCCTCTGTCTCTTTGCAACCGGCGATTTGTCTCAGCTCCGCCATTTCTAACGCTGCGGCATGAATGGCCACCTCAGCCCTGTTGTTGTCCTCCTCCGCCTCTTCAATTTCCCGGGTGTATTTCTGAAGAAGGGTTTTCTGCTCAAGATTTTGCTTTAAAAGACCCTGGAGTTCCTGAACCGCATGCTCCGGCTGAAGGCTTTCCAGCTCCGGGGCTATTTTTTTTATCAGATCTTGAATTTCCTGAACAAAATCTTTGGCATCACGATCAATGCCCACAATTCTTTTTTGCTTTTCGTCGGCCTCCTTGAGTTTCAGGAAACAGCCCTGAATACTTTCAAGGATGTCGTTTGCCTCTTCCGGCAAAATGATCGGCCGGGTTTCATCCGGGCCATCCGGGGTGTTGTTTAAAAGTGCCGCAGACTCGCGCCAGCGTTTTTCCCAGTCTGCCAATTCCTCCCCAGCCGTTTCTTCATGATGCCGTGCTGATTTAAGATCGTTAAGAAGGTCATGTTGTTTTTCCAGAAGTTTTCGGTGTGCATTTTTTTGCTGATCCAGATCCTCAAGAAGGGTCTCAGAGAACACGAGAACCGGTTCCAGGGTTTCACCCTGGAATGTTTTGGTGTTTTCAGGATTTATTGAGGCGGCCAGAAGACCATTCCGTAGCGTTTCTCTTACCTTTTTTCTGCTGTTGATTTCCCCTTGAAGTTTGTTCAATTCCATTGCACCGAACCGGATCTTTTCAAATTTATCGGACCAGCCCAGCATTTCTTTAGGGGGAAGGGGCGCAATGCCGCAGGGCTCCCAGAGTAATTTCCATTCTTTAGAAATGACCTCCAATTCAGCATTGAGATCTCTCAGGTTTTTATCTGTAACGTCCATCGCCTCCCGGTTGGCCAGGTGATCCGCCTTGAGCGCGGCAAATTTATGAACCCGGTCCGCTTCCCGGCGTAACCGGTCCGCCAGGTGATCCGCCATTTTGACATGGCTTTCGTAGGCATCCCATAGATCGATATCTTCAGTCAATGAACCGCTTTCAAGGGGGTTATCTTTCCCTTCCAGCCAATGCTGTCTGATCTGATGCCATTGTGCATCCCGTGATTTTCGAATCTCTTCCAGTTCCGTTTCGGTTGGCACTTCGCCTGAATACTCAATCTCCCTGATGTCGCCCATGATGTGCCCCCGCAAGTCGCCCAGGTTTTTGCGGTCCTTGTTAGCGGCGCGCAGTTTTTCATGAGAGGCGCGAAAATTTTCGTCAAATCGAAGGATGGTTTCTCGAAGAGGAAGCGGCAGCTGAGAGACCTTTGTAATGCCACCATCCCAGAGACCTAAGTGAGAAAGTTCTCCCAGGAGTTGTGCTTTTCGAGTTTCGTAAACCCCGGTTTTTTCAAGCAGCCAGCCGTCCATTTCCCCCGATTTTCGGGCCAGTTTCACCGCTTGGACCAGATCGTTGGCATCGGAGAGTAAGGGCATTTGCGTAAGAGAACCCTCGATTTTGGAAAGCGCCGCCTCCAGGCGACGACGTTGTTGCCGGTGCTGCCGTTTGTTTTGTTTCAGGACTTCGTATTTTGAGGCCAGGGTTTGAATGGCCTTTCGTTTTCCTAAGAAAGGTCTCAGGTGCTCCACTTTCTCCAGGGACAGGTCCGTTGGGACCTGTCTCAAAAGCGCCGCCGCTTCGCTTTTGCAGCTGATGCGCATCCCTTCCAGTTGGGGGCGGTCCTTCATGGCTTTCCGGTGGCTGCCCAGTTTCTGGTAGAGCGCTTCAATCCAGTGGGTCTCATCCAGGAGGGCCGGATGAAAAGAAACGCCATCCTTCTTTTCCCTGAGTGATGACAGTCGGCCAACGGCGGCGTTTCGGGTCTGTTGGGCGGCTTGCAGGTTGTGGGTTGCTTTTTTTCGTCGTTTATTAAAGTCATCGGGAAGGTGCGGGGGATCCCCCAGTGCCTGAAGACGATCCAGAAACTGTCGGCGCAATGCCAGTTGTGGCAGGGCCTGTTTGAGACGTTCCAACTGCCGTCGCTCAATATCCCTTCCTCTTCTTTTTTGTTCAATCTTCATCAGTTCTGCTTCGGCCTCTCGAAGTTTCTCTGCCACATTCATCCAGTCCCGTCCGGAGAGGGTGGCCGCGCGCATGTCCTTCTGAAGCTTTTTATATTCGCCAATGGCCCGATTGATGTCCCGGGTGGAGGCCCGAGGCCTGAATAGTTGATCCGCTTCAACATCCAGTGCATTCAAGATTTCCCTGAGGGAGGCGATGCCGGCACCGGCGGAAAAAAGGGCCTGACCCACTTCACCTTTCTGGGCCAGGATGTTTCGGCCTCCCTGCACCAGGGCTTCGTGGTCGATGCCGTAAAGGGTTTCAAATTCATCCTGCCCGATGCCTCGAAGAAAGGGTGCAAGGGCATCTACGCCCAGAGGATTATCATTGACGTCGAACAGACAGGTTTTTCGTCTTTTTCGACGCTGAAAAGTGAGCTCTTCTCCACCATGGGCTTTCAGGCAACCGCCCAGGAGGAGTTGGTCATTGGGGTGCAGGAAGTTATCGGGGGTTCGTTCGGGGATTCCATACAGGAGGCATTTGAGGGCGCGGAGGGAACTGCTCTTGCCCGCTTCGTTGGGACCGAATATGATGGTCAGACCCGGACCTTTTGAATCGAAACGCAGCGTCTGGTCCGTGAATGGGCCAAAGGCAATCAGATCGAGCCGTTTGATCCTCATGGTAAGTTCTCCTGCCGGCTCAGGCGGGCGGCCAGGAGCGCTTTCACATCATTGAGGAGATCGGCGATTTTATCCGGGAGGTTCGGGATCAGTGGATCGTCGCTTCCCAGAAGATCGGGGGGAAGCTTGCTTTTTAGGGCTGCGATATCGGGGATTTGAGAGGAGAGGGGGTCTTGCAGTAGTTCCGGATCCCATTTCAATTGATCCACCGCTGCCATTATTTTTTTGAGGGGTGTTTCTACCCCCGTTATTTCCCCCGATATTACCTTGGGGCGACCCTTATCGGTGGTTTTGAAAAGAACCTTTTCCAGCCACATATCCCCCAGTCCCGCTGCCATGCCGCGAAAGGATTCCGTGAGGCGTGCGGCATCGGAAAGGAGGTTCATGTGAAAGGGGCTTTCTCCCGTGAGCTCCAGCCGAACGGCCAGGACGCGCCCATCCGCTTCTGCCTGTTGGGCTTCCAGTGTTTGAAGGACCGGGTCGTGTACCCCATCCATGTGGTGGCATTGAGACAGGTCCACGCGGGCCATGCAAAATCTGAGAACGTCCAGTTCATGGTGAGTAACATCCGTAATCCGGCCATTTTCCACGGTGACAAGTGACGCGCCTTTGGCCCCTGTTTCTCGAATATGCCGCCCCTGAAGGTTGCCGGGAAAAAGGATCCAGGGATCCTCACAGACCACTTCCCGCTGATGAACATGCCCCAGCGCCCAGTAGTCGTACCCCTTTGATTTAAGGTCGTCCATGGAGCAGGGGGCATAGGGTTCATGCCCTTCTCTACCGTTTAAGCCGGTGTGAAGCAGCCCGATGTTGAAGTAGCCGGGATGGTATTGGGGGTAATGCTGTGCCAGGTTTCGGGTGATCGCCCTGGAAGAATATCCCTGTCCGTTGATGGCTATGCCCATGTCGTCCAGGAGGATGGTTTCCGGTTCGCGGGCGGAAAGGGTCGTTACATTATCCGGAGGCTGGAGATGTTGGGATATGCGGCTGGCTGCGTCGTGGTTGCCCGACACCATAAATACACGGATGCCCTGCCGTTTTAGACGTCCCATACGTTCGGTGAAAAAAAGTCCCGTGTTGTAATCCTTCCAGTCTCCGTCGTAGAGATCTCCGGCCAGGAGCACAAAGCGAACCGCTTCTTCTATGGCGAGTGTTACCAGGTTGTCAAAGGCCCGCCGGGTGGCGTTTCGAATTTCATCCACGGGGGCGTCTTCATAGCTCTCCAGACCCCTTAACGGGCTGTCCAGATGGATATCCGCCGCATGAATGAATCGAAACATGGCCCTTTTTCCAGTGGGTGAAAATGGGGAGAGAAACTTGTTGTTTCGGAAAAGAACTATACTGATGAGACGCTGGGGTGTCAAGGTGTATGGCTGCTATTTTGCGCCGTTTCAACCTGACGTCAGGGCTTTGAAAAGCGTCCATGCACCAATGGCGATAAATCCAATACCCGCAATAAACTGCAAATGCCTCTCACTCATATACTGGGAGATAAAACCACCTGCAAGGACACCAATGCCCGATGCCGCAATCAGAGCAAAAGAGGCGCCGATAAATACGGTAAGCTTACTGACTTCCTTGTCAGCGGCAAAAAGCATCGTGGCCAATTGGGTCTTGTCACCCAGTTCGGCAATGAAAACAGCAACAAAAACCGTTAAAAGCACTTTATATTCCATTTTTTTCCATCGCCCTTTGATTCAGTTCTTCTTTAATGGCAAGCCCGATTTTCTCCAGGATATACGGCTTCATTATGAATTTTCCCGCCCCTGACTTTTGTTCAATATCGACCTCTTTTGTTTTTGCATAACCGCATTTCGGTGTTGTTTCATCCATCTTGCTTTTTTACCAACAGATTGAAATAGTGGTGCTTATATATCTCTCCGAAAAAATTGAATGCAGGTTTTAGGTGAAATCATCCCTGAGCAGGCATTTTTTTTTCTAGATCTTCCAGCAGGGGTACAATTTCTTCAAGGTGCTTCCTGAATTCCAACTCCGCTCCTTTAATGTCCCCATTCCTGATTTTTTCAACAATGACGGGGTGGCTTGTGGTGTCGTGCAATACCCGTTTGGCAGGCTTTATGCTCAAAATCAAGTCCAGGGTCATATCCATGAGGATATTCACCAGCAGTTCATACATGGAATTGTGGCTTGCTTTGGCCACCAGACGATGAAAATTCACATTCCATTCCACATATTTGTCGCCACTTTTGACTTTCGGCATTTTTTCGATGCCGCGTTCAAGCATCATAATATCCTCAGGGGTGCGACGTTTGGCAGCCAATCCTGCCACGATCGGTTCAACCTGCAATCGAACTTCCATAATTTCAGCGACACTAATCTGTCCCAGCTTTAATGTATCCCGAACCAGATTGGAAACGGCGTCATGTTTCATGGTCCGAACAAATGCGCCACCGGTGGGCCCCCGCTTGATTTCCAGGAGTCCTGCATTTTCCAGGTTACGAATCGCCTCACGCACTACAATCCGGCTGACACCGAAAACCCCCATCAATTCATGCTCGGAGGGGAGCTTTTCCCCCTCAAGGTATTCTCCCTTGAACAATGATTGTTTGAGTTGATCGGCCACCTGATCCGCCAATCGTCCGGTTCGAATCGTTTTTAGAGCCATATTATGGACATATCTCCTTCACACAATGGGTTTTAGAAATTGAGATTACCATATATGTATAACGTATTTTTCATGTCAAGGAATATATAAATGACCTTCTGGAAAATGAGCTACTTGACATCCTTTAATCCTCTGACTAGCCTCTCTTTCCAAGGGGAAATATTTCCTGAAGAACTTTTTTCTTGACAAAAAAATTTGTCTTTAATATTTTAAAAATAACATTATATGTATGATGATTTTATCCTGGAAAATATGGATGAAGGATATCATATTTCATAAGGCACCGTCTAACACCATTCACCCTTAACAATGGAGGCGTAAAATGAAAAAAATGGTTGCAGGAAAAATGCTGATTATTGGAACCGCTGTTTTGACCACACTGTTTTTAATGGGTTCGGTTGTTATGGCAGGGGATTATCCTGATAAACCCATTCGCATGATTTATCCATTTCCCGCGGGATCGGGCGGCGATATTTCCACCCGGATTCTGGCGGATGCAGCATCAAAAGTATTCGGAGAACCGGTGAAAGTTTCCAATGTCACTGGCGGAAGGGCCACCATCGGCGCGGCCAAAGTAGCCCGGGCCAAAAAGGATGGGTACGAAATCGGTTCCCTTCCCATCGGGCCCGCCGTGACCCAACCCATATTTTCGGGGAAATTGCCGTATAAAACGGAAGACTTCGCCCCCATCTGCCAGTTTACCTATCTACCTATCGTTTTGGCGGCCAATGCCGATGCACCTTTTAAAACAACCAAGGAACTGATTGAATATGCCAAGGCTCATCCCGGCCAGGTGAAGTATGCCCATCCGGGTCTCGGCACGGTTCCTTATATGATGATGAGTGCATTGGAGAAATCAGCCGGCATTAAATTGAAAGGCGTTCCATTTAAGGGGCTTCGGCCAGGGGTTACCGCTGCAGTGGGCGGGCATGTTGAAATCGCTTTGTCTGTGGCCGCGGGGGCCGTGGGATTTCAGAAGGCCGGTAAACTTAATATTCTAGGCGTGTTTGCAGGTGAACGCATGAAATTGATGCCCAACGTTCCCACCATGGATGAAGACGGGGTCAAGGACTATCCCATGTTGTGGACGGGAATTTTTGCGCCCAAGGGAACCCCCGCCCCGGTCCTGAAAACCCTTGAAGCGGGATTTTCCAAGGCGGTCAAAGAACAGAAGTTTATTGACGCCATGACCAAGGCCAAAATGCCCATCCTCTATCTGGACAGTAAGGCCTTTAAAGCCAAAATCGATAATGATATTAAATATTTTAAGGCTTATAAGACTGAAAAAATGAAGAAATAACTTGTTCATGAGCCATTGGCTGCGGGCTTCGGGTCCTAACAGCCAATGGCTAACCGCTCGATACGGATATCCTCCTAATCGTATTATATCCATCCGGGGGTCATAAAATGGGCGAGAAACAAAGCTCCCTCAGCGTCAAACAGGGCGATCTGACAGCAGGGATACTTCTGCTGTCATTTTCCGTGGTCTTTTACTATTTTTCCTATCACTTCAGCGGGTATGAAATCGAAACAATTCCCCACGATACGGGTCCGGCCTTTCTGCCCCGTCTCTTACTGGGGGCCCTGGCCATGGAGGCCATTGCCCTCATCTTTTCGTCAATGTCCAAGAACGCGCAATCCGTACCCATGAAGCCGGTCTTTCAATTAAAACCCATGGTCATGCTGGCCGCCTTCGTGATTTATATCTACCTGACCACCTTTTTCGGATACATCATCGCCACCATGGCCTTCATGCTTCTGGCTTTCTTTCTGTTGGGGGTGCGCGCCATTTGGACACTCATACTGGTTCCGCCCCTCATCACGTTTGCAACCTATTTTCTGTTCGGATCGGTATTGAATATCTACCTCCCTTCCGGAAGCCTTTTTTAAGGAGGATGCAACATGCTTGAGAATCTTTTGGCGGGCTGGCAGATTGCCCTTAGCCCTCAACTCCTGCTGATTTTGTCGTTCAGCGTTCCCCTGGGCATTATCGTGGGCGTCATGCCCGGCGTGGGCGCCGTGGTGGGTGTTACGGTTCTTCTGCCCCTGACCTTCGGTATGGATGCCAGCTCCGGTATCTGCATGCTGGTGGCCGTTTACTGCGGGGCCTTTTACGGCGGCGCGGTAAGCGCCATTCTCATCAATACACCGGGGACCCCCGCTGCCATCTGCACGACCCTGGACGGCTATCCCATGGCGCTCAAGGGCGAGGCCCACAAGGCCTTGACCGCCGCCGTGGTGGCATCGGTTCTGGGGGGTCTTATCAGCGTCATCGCTTTGACCTTTGCGGCCCCCTTCATCGCCACGGTAGCCCTCAAATTCAGCTATACGGAGTATTTTGCCATTGCCATATTCGGGATCATCATGGTGATCACTTCGGGCAGCCGCAAGTCATTTCTGAAAGGGCTGATCATGGGGACCTTCGGCCTGATTCTGGCCACAGTGGGCCAGGACAAAATGGGGACCGTCGAACGGTTTACTTTTGGCATTCTGGATTTGTCCCGGGGGTTGCCGCTCCTTCCGGTGGTGGTGGGCCTTTTTGCCGTATCCCAAGCTCTTTTGCTGACGGAACAGGGGGCCAGGGCCGTGCAACTGGGCAAGATGGAGCAGAAGACCGGCCTGTGGGAGATGTTCAAGATCATGTGGGACCATAAGATGACGCTTTTGAAATCCTCCGGCATCGGTACCGGCGTGGGGGCCATTCCGGGAACCGGAGCGGCCATCGCCTCCTTTGTGGCCTATTCGGAAGCCAAGCGGGCATCCAAGCATCCCGAAACCTTCGGGGAAGGGGAAATCGACGGCCTGATCGCTTCCGAGTCGTCTAATAATTCGGTGACGGGCGGGGCGCTGATTCCGCTTCTGTCCCTGGGAATTCCGGGCGACCCCATTACCGCCATTATGATGGGGGCTTTTCTGGTCCACGGCCTTATTCCGGGACCCATGCTGTTTGTGGAGGCAGGTTCACTGGTCTACGCCATCTTTGCCACCATGCTGGTAGCATATGTCATGATTCTGGTATTCGGTTATTTCGGGGCCCGCCCCTTTGCCGCCATTTTAAAAGTCAAAGAATCGATCCTGGTCCCCATCATTCTGGTCATTTCCTTTATCGGGGCCTATGCGGTCAACTCTTCACTTTTCGATGTGGGCCTGGCACTGGTTTTCGGAATTCTGGGGTATCTATTGAACAAATTTAATTTTCCACTGGCGCCCATACTTATGGGGATTATCCTGGGTCCCATCGCAGAGGAAGGATTGCGCCAGTCCCTCATGGTATCCGACGGATCCTGGTCCATTCTGGTGACCCAGCCCATCTCGGCTGTTTTTCTGGGTGTGACCCTGTTGATCATTCTGCGGAAAGCCTATGTGTTGGTATTTAAAAAAGAATGAAGTGTTTGCGAAAAGGAGCTCTACCATGATTCAAAATCAGAAATATTGGAACCCCGTACTCGAAACCCTTCCGAGGGAAGACCTTCGTGCCTTGCAACTCAGGAAATTCAAACGGATATTTGAATGGGCCTACGAAAACTCCCGCTTCCATCGCTCACTTTATGACGCGGCAGGCATCAAACCCGAAGACATTCGCTCATTTGAGGATATTCACGCCGTGCCCAAGGTGGAAAAGTCCATGATGCGGGATATCCAACGAAAAGATCCCTTTCCCTACGGGGATGCGCTATGTGTTCCCTTGGAGGAAGTGACCGAATTTCGCCAGACCAGCGGGACCACCGGACAACCGGTCTACCAGCCCGATACCTGGCAGGACTGGGAATGGTGGGCGGAATGCTGGTCCTTCATCCTGTGGGCCCAGGGGTACCGACCAACCGACCGGGTCTTTATCCCTTTCGGGTACAACGTGTTTGTGGCCTTTTGGGCCGGGCATTACGGAGCGGAAAAGCTGGGGTGTGAAGTGGTTCCCGGCGGGGTCTTGGACACCAAGGCGCGGATTCTGAAAATCCAGGAGTTGCAAGCCACGGCCATGATGGCCACACCCACCTATGTTCTGGGAATGGCGGACACGGCCCGAAACAAAATGGGGATTGATCCGACGACCCTTTCCATCAATAAAATCACCTGCGCGGGCGAGCCCGGCGCGGGCATTCCCAGCACCAAAAAACGGATTGAGGAGGCGTGGGGGGCCAAAGTATTTGATCATGCGGGGGCCACGGAAATCGGCGCCTGGTCCTTTGAGTGTGCGGATCAACCCCATGGTATGCATGTGAACGAGGGGTTTTTTCTGGTGGAAATTGAAGATCTGGAGACGGGAAAAATCATTGAAGAACCGGGGAAAAGGGGCAAAATGATCATTACGGCGCTCGACCGTCAGGCCCAGCCCTGCGTTCGGTTCGACTCCAAGGACATTATCGAATGGGATGCTGACCCCTGTTCCTGCGGCAGAACTTTTCGGCTGATCAAGGGCGGTGTGGTAGGCCGGTCCGACGATATTACCAAGGTGAAAGGGGTACTCCTGGCGCCATCCGCCATTGAAGAAGTGGTACGGAGCATCGATGGCCTGGGAG
>ERZ889078.3310-NODE-3310-length-10756-cov-25.026353_pt1 | contig 10756 bp, 12 predicted proteins | sample MGYA00521266_ERZ889078 | MGnify/ENA primary metagenome ERZ889078 (study PRJEB32303, sample SAMEA104408618) | aquatic metagenome | biome: Brackish water; feature: Pelagic; material: water | place: Baltic Sea | collected 2014-06-16T06:34:00 | depth 76,534 m ... | reverse complement strand
TTTGTTTTTTTGGTGGGGTCTGAGGGGTTTTTGTTGGAGAGGGGAGCTTATACTTCCGCTATCCATCCGCCGCCTATTAGCTTGTCTTCATCGTAAAAAACGGCGGCCTGGCCTATAGCCACCCCAAAAACACTTTCATGCAAAGTGACATGAGCTTTGTCGTTTATAATTTTTACATTACAATTCACAGCCTTCGTTCTATACCTTAGTTTTACGCTTGTTTCAAATTCCACGTCCTCATTAAACATATTGAGGTTGTCCAATACAACGCCGTTGCATGCCAGTTCTTCTTTTTTCCCAACGACTATTTGGTTTTTCTTCGCGTCGATGCTCAGCACGAAGTGCGGATCATGCGCGCCGTCGACCGTAAAACCTTTGCGCTTTCCTATCGTGTAGTGCATATAGCCTTTGTGTTTTCCCACAATGTTTCCTTCGCTATCGAGAACGTCTCCGGGATTGTCCACGTTTACGAAATCTTTCAATAAATCCGTATAGGTGGTTTCAACGAAACATATCTCGCTTGATTCGGGCTGCGAGGAAAATGATTCCAATCCCTTGATGGAAGCGGCCATTGTTTTTATATCGCTCTTTTGTCTACTTCCCAATGGAAATAGCAATCTTGGCAATATTTCTTTATTTACGTAAAATAAAAAGTAGCTTTGGTCTTTCGTATCGTCTTCGGCTTGATAAAAATACTTTCCATCAGTTTTTATGTAGTGCCCAGTCGCCAAATAATCGGCTCCGACTTTATCGGCGAAGTTTATCATTTCGCCAAATTTCATCGTTCTATTGCATAATGCGCACGGATTTGGCGTTTTACCCTGCTCGTACGCGTCGATAAACGGTTGAAAAACTTCTTTTTTGAAATTTTCCCGCAAATCGAGGACGTGCAAGTTTACCCCTAAGTGGTCCGCCGCTTTTTGAGCGCGAGCCAAATGGATTTCATGGTAGCCCGGTTTGGAGTGGAGTTTCATATACAAACCCTCCACCTCGTATCCATCTTCGAGCAGCATCATCGCGCTTATTGTGGAATCCACTCCGCCGCTCATCCCAACCAATACTTTTTTCATATTAGGCGTTTAAACTTGACAAAGATTTGTAGTAGTCCGAATCTTTGAGTCCGACGTCTTCTAGCACTTGTATTTGCGCCTGCAAAGAGGCTTGGATTTCGTCGCAGATACACTCTAAATCATCGCTCACTCTAATCAACTCAAAATCCTTTTTGGTAATCATGCCGTTGTGAAGAAGTTTTGATTCTATAAAGTCCATAAGAGGCTTGTAAAATTCGACTCCGACTACGAATATCTTAACGCCGATCACTTTTCTCGTTTGCGCTAGAGTTAGCGCTTCAAAAAGCTCGTCTAACGTTCCATACCCGCCAGGAAATATTACGTACGCCATCGAATACTTTACGAGCATGACCTTGCGAGAAAAAAAGTAATCGAAATTTAGTTTTTTGGTCGCGTACGGGTTTGGCGTTTGTTCGAACTCCAAATCTATATTCAAACCTATGGACTCGACTCCTCCAACTTCTTTCGCGCCTCTATTGGCGGCCTCCATTACCCCTGAACCGCCACCGGTCATTACGTTAAAACCCTTGTTCGCCAGCATTGACGACAATTTTAACGCTTCTTTGTAGTATACGTCATCCGATTTGCTTCTAGCGCTACCAAAAATCGTAACCGTTGGCCCCAAATCTCCAAGCTCGTCAAAACCCTTTACGAAATCGGCGATGATTTTAAATACGCTCCATACGTCGGCCGACTTAATGTCTTTAATGTATTTTTTCGCCAATGTATTTTCTTGTTTTTTCATAATTAGGCCTTAAGTTGTATCAATCTCTCTTTTTTTGTTCCGATGGAAGTGATTTGAACGCCAAAATTTCCATCCACTATCACGACTTCGCCTTGAGCGATAACGTGATTGTCCACAAGTATCTCCAATGGATCGTTCGCGAGTTGATTCAATTCTATGACCGAACCTATGTCCATGTTTAGCACGTCTTTGAGCAACATTCTTTTTTTACCTATTCTTACGCGTACGGGAAGTTTTACGTCCATTATTAAAGATATGTTGTTCATCTCTTCGCTGCTTAAACTGACCTTTTCCGACTGATACGCGTCTTTTGGAGTCTCAGGCGCGCCATGTTTCGCTTGAGCGGGCTTTGAGGCTTGCGAAGACAGGGCATTGTCCAATTTTTCATCTATTATGAACATAAGCAAGGATTTAATGGAGCCCAAAGTAAAATCGTAAATATACATTTTACTGTACTCTTCAAGACTGACCTCTGAATCATCACTGACCAATTCTATCGAGCTAACGCTAAAAGACAGTATTGGAAGCTCTTTTTGCGCGGAGAGACTATTTCCAATAGCGCCAAATATATTTGACACTATCTCTTTTGTGGCGTCTATGTCGTCGTCGCTCACGTCTTCTCTATCGCTGGCTTCCTCGCCCATCATCATATCGGATAAAGACGCCGACAAGTTTGGAGGAAGAGCTACCATAGCGCTCGCTTGAACATCGCCCGTCACGTTTAATTTAACAAGAACGATAGGGGGAATAATATTTGAAATAATACTTAACTCTTGCTCCTCTTTGATGGTTACGCTTGGAGCCTCCCCAACAAGGGCTTCTATGGTGCCGACAGTTTCATCTTCAAATAATTTCATAAAAGAACCCATTTACTTATTCCTCGTCATAGTTTGTTGCGTTTTTTTCGTTCACAATATCTTTAACGCCGGATATTTTATCGTGGCGTTGCTTTTCAAAGCTTTCAAGCGCGCGTTTTACCGCATCTTTTTCAGTGTTGATAATTTCAGTTATCTGTATTGACTTCCTAAAACGCCTCAATCCGATTTCGCCCTTAAATCGTTCTTTTGAGTCGACGCTTACCGTCACTATGTCGTTTGCCGGGCTTGCGAGTCTTAGCACGTCGCCAATTTTAAGCTCCAGTATATCACTCATTGTTAAATCGGCGTCGCCCAAGTTCGCTTCGATATCGACTTTCGCCCCGCCAAGCAAGACTTGAAGCTCGGTGTTTCTACTTTTTTTCGAACTAGTTTCGTTTAGCATCAAGTCTCTACTCGCTAGTTTTGGCAAAACTGGCTCCAGCGCGATAACTGGATAGCAAATGTTCATCATTCCCGAGCTATGCCCAATTATGATCTCCATAACCACCATCACGACGATCTCGTTTTGCGCGACGATTTGAACGACGTTTGGACTTGACTCTTTGGACTCCACAGTGGGATATACGTCCATAACTGGGCCCCAAGCCTCTTTTAGAGTGCTCATCATTACCCGAAGTATAGTCTCAAAAAGACTCAACTCGATATCCGAGAACTCTCGACTCGCGTCAAACGGCTCGCCTTTTCCGCCAAGCAGACGGTCAAGCATTGGAAACGCGATGGATGGATTTATCTCAATGACCCCACTGCCCTCCAAAGGTTTTATCGAAAAGACGTTAAAACTGGTAGGATTGGGCAAGGACATCAAAAACTCGCCGTAAGTCATTTGGTCGACCGAATGGAGTTGAATCTCAACGATCGAGCGCATAATCGAAGATATTTGAGAAGCCAGGGACCTGGCCATTTTATCATGAACGCCCCGAAACGCTCTGAGCTGTTCTTTAGAAACTCTGTTTGGTCTTTTGAAGTCGTATAGCGTTACTTGTCTCTGTGGAAGTAAGGAGTCGTCTCCGCTGTCTAGGACGTCGTCGCCTTCGTCGTCGACAACGTCGAGTAGCGCGTCAATCTCCTCTTGGGATAGTATGTCCGCCATATTACGCCCCTACGCTCTCTTTGATTTTTTGTATAACGGATTTGTGTATTTGAGAGATTCTAGACTCGGTAATATCCAGCACTTCGCTAATTTCCTTCAAGGTCAACTCTTCAAAATAGTACAATTGAATCACGATTTGTTCCCGTTCCTTATAAGTTGACAACACTTTGGATATCACCTCGATTAGCTGCTCTCTCTCAATAGACGCCAACGCCGCGCCCTCGTCGCCAACCTGAAGTTGTTCGCTAAGGGGCATAACCGTGTATATGCTCGAAGCTATTCTCGCGTCGTGTATTTTTTCCAAGCTTTCACCCAAAAGTTCCGACAACTCTTCGTCGCTTGGTTCCTCGTCGTGCGTCGCCCGATACTCTTCAATGGCGTAATTAATCGACTTTACGAGCTTGCGACTCGCTCGCGAAAGAATGTCCAAACTTCTTAAGTAGTCAAGCATGGAGCCATAAACCCTCTTCTTGGCGTATCCCCAAAAAGAATCGTTTAAATCTTCGTCGTACCTCCGCGCCAACTTTATGAGTTCTTCCGTGCCAATTGCCGACAAATCTAAAAAATCAACCGAACTGGGCAGCCTCTCTTTGAGTCTAAACGCCATGGCTTTCACCGCTGGAAGATACTGAATGGCGAGTTCGTCTTCTTTATGTTTTATGCCATGGGCGTACGCGTTGGAAATCATATCGCGCGCCCAATCGGCTCAGAGTTTATTTTGGTGGCCATGTCCGTCATTTTACAAACCGAGTCTATTAGCTTTTCTCTTTTGTTAATTTCAACTACGAACATATCCAATTGTTTTTCATGCGAATATTTTGGAAAATACGAGGCTTTGGCCGCGATCGTTTTAAAATACATTGCGATTATTACGTGTGAAAATAGATAAAAAAACGTTGTTATAAAGAATGTGTATACAAGTAGGCCTTCCGCGTCGAATGATTTAAGTATACCAAAAATAACGCCTACGAAAAATCCTTGAACAGTAAAAAAATATACGAAATTCTCACCTAACATAATACCCCCATACCGTAGAACGCAATTTAAAAATGCTCAATCAATCTTTTGAAAAGTCCAGAAAGGCCACTCTCGCTTGATGAAACTAGCATATTTCGTTCCAGCCTAGACATTATTACTTTCACGATTTCCTCCATATCTCGAGACGGTTGCGACGATGGATGCAAAACGGTGAATAGCGCTCGTTGTTTTACCGAACTAGAAACTTTTATATCGCTGTTTATTTTTCCAATTAATTTCAAGTCCAAGTCAGTCGTAATATTGGCTCGAGCGACTTTTTTTATTTTGTCGAACACAGCGTTCGCCTCTTTGTCGCTGCGAACTTGGTTCATAATCATTCCGATGTCGTTTCTGAGAACCGCTATGGTTTTTATGGTCGCGTAAGCGTCCGTAATTGCCGCCGGATCGGGAACCGTCACCACGATAACGTCGTCCGCCGCGTTTAGGAACATTTGTATATGCTCGCCAATGCCCGCTCCGGTGTCTATTATCATAACGTCGAGTTTGTCCAACACTTGCGCTTCTTCCATAAAGCGCTCGAACAAGGCCATATTCGAGTACTTGAGTATCTCGTCTCCGCTTTCGCCGGGAATAAGGATGAGATTTCTCGTGATTGGTATCAGTATCTCAGATACGGTCGCCTCTCCCTTGAGCACGTGCAATATGTTTTTCTTTATTTTGACGTTAAACATGACGTCAAGATTCGCCAAGCCAATATCCGCGTCGAAAATGCCGACGTTGAGACCTTGCTGAGAAAGCGAGTAGGCCAGGTTGGAGCTTATAGTGCTTTTTCCGACTCCGCCTTTTCCGCTCGTTATCGCCACGAATCGAGTTTTTTTAGACTTTTTCTTCGCTATGGCGGAATTCGAAGCGACTAATTTTTCAAGCTTCTCCGCTTGATTGCCCATCATGCCTTGCTCCTGTTGAATCCATGTAGCAAACACTCAATCAAAAAGTCGCTGCTAGCGCACACCAAATCTTCCGGGACTTCTTGCCCCACGGAAAAATAACTAATAGGTTTTTTCGTTTCGTAAGCGAGTGAAAAAATATTTCCAAACCCTCTCGTTTCGTCAAGCTTCGTAAACATCAAAGTGTCAACTCCCAATGGAGCGAAGTTGTCATACGTCGCTTTTAAATCTTCATATTTAATGGAACTTGGCATAACCAAAACCACGTCGATGGAATATCCCGTCGAGTTTCCGTTCAAACATTCGTAAATTTTCTCAATCTTGCCCTTGTCGTACGGGCTTGAACCCATGGTGTCGATTAAAATATAATCGCAATATTTCAAAGACTCCAAGGCGTTTGAAAACTCTGGAGGATCCACAACCGTTTCGATTCCGAGTTTCATCATTCTGGCGTACTGCATCAACTGCTCGACCGCGCCAATTCTGTAAGTGTCCAAAACGACAAGACCCACTTTGTATTTTTTTTGCATCAAAAATGAATATCTCGCCGCCAATTTCGCAATGCTCGTAGTCTTTCCAACACCCGTCGGCCCGACGAGCATGATGACTTTTTTAGTTCCAACGCTTGGCATCGTCTCCATTCTTATTGGCACCATTTTTCTCAAAATAGTTTGAAAGTATCGCTTCACGGTAGCCGAGTTTTCTTTCATTTTAAAGGGCATGTGCTCCAAGGTGATGCGCATCAACCCATCCAAATGCTCTCTGTTCATTCCGCTCTGCGCGGCCAATCTATATATTTCGGCGAATTCCGCCGGTATTTGAGCTTCGATGTTGGGAGATTTTTCGTCCCAAAACATATTTTGGATAATTTTTACTTTGTCGGCGAGTTTGTTAATCTCGGTTTTGATTTCTTTGAGCTCTACTGGCTCGTATGAAGCCTCTCTTGGTTTTGGGGCGCCGTATTCAAATTGAGGGGCGGTCGCGTTGGAAATCTTCGAAATTTGTTTCGCCGCGTTCGATATGTCGTAAAGCACGTCTTCGCTCTCTTTTCTGAGAGGTCTTTGTTGGTTTAGAGGCTTGTTTGCCTTTGAGCGCGAGCTGGACAAAACGTCGTCTTCAACTCCAATCACTATCTCATAAAGCGCGTCTCTGCCCAAAGCTTTTTTTTGGATTTCCCTCGTTTCGATGAGCATGCCGTCGTCGCCTATCTCCATTTTCGCCTTTTTAAGGGCTTCGGATGGCGTGCGACCGGTAAACGTCAGTATTTTCATAAACTTATACTCGCCAAGGGAATTAAAACGCTTTGTCTCGTCGACCAAGACGGATGAGGGATAGTGAGCTTTTCGCTCTTTACGACTCTGTCGTCAAAAAAAATAATATCCAAATCCAATGTCCTTGGCGCGTTCGCGAAACTTCTCTTTCGACCAAATTTTTTTTCCAATCGCAGAAGGTAATTTAAAAAAAAGCGCGCTTGGGCGTTTGTTTTTAAAACTATGATTGAATTGAAAAAATCATCCTGTTGCGCATAACCAAAGGGAGGATTTTTTAAAATCAACGAAGTTTGCAAAAGTTCGATTCCAACCGTTCTTTTAATTTCATAAAACAGACGCGCGAACCTTCGCTTTACGTCCGCCACGTTTCCGCCTATTCCAACGACGGCCTTGTATCTAAGGGAAGTGTTGGATTTTTTGGCGTAAGGAAAAATCGAACTTTTAAAAGTTGACAGTTCGTCATTCAAAGTTCGTTTCAAGTACATTAATTAAGCTTCTAGAGCTTGCTGTTGAGCCTCTTGAGCCGCAGCTATTTCATTGAAAATCTGAAGCATTCCCGTCATTGCGAGATGGTATCCAAAAGGTCCGAAACCCACTATCGAAGACGTGCAAACAGGCGCCAGCATATTGTCTTTTCTGAACTCTTCGCGTCTATGGATATTGCTAATATGCACTTCGATAGTTGGCACGCCAACAGCGGCGATAGCGTCGCGTATGGCGATAGAAGTGTGAGTGTACGCGGCCGCGTTTATGATAATGCCGTGGGCTTCGCCATAACACTCTTGAACTTTATCTACGATTTCACCCTCGAGATTGCTTTGAAAAAATTCAATTTCGATGCCGTTCTGAGTGGCGAATTCTTTCATTTGCGCGTGTATCTGCTCCAATTTCATTGGACCGTAAATACTTTGCTCGCGAACGCCTAACATATTCAAGTTTGGACCTTGTATAACCATTATCTTCATATCTCACCTTTAGTTTTAACTTTTAAGGAGCTATTTTATCTAAATTAATATTAAAAAAAGTAGCTTTGGTTATAAAGTTTAAACTTAGTAGGATTTCGTCTCAACGAGCTTTTCGCAATCTTTTATCATATCGTACAAATCCATCTCTCTGCCGGAGATCGAACAGACTTTGTTTCCAGTCGCGTCTATAAATACGAAAGTCTCCGATTCGTGATAATTGTCAAACATATACGCGGAAAATATTACGTATTCGGCGTCTTTCAAATCGCAAACTTGTTGCGACGCTTTTTTAAACTTCAAACCCTCTTTGTTGAGCTGCTTGATGGTTAAAATCTCTTTTTGCAGGCTGTTTTTCAACACGCTTTGCAAATCAACCAACTCTTCCTCAAGGTTTTCAAATTTCACGTTGCACTTAATCATAACCCGCCTCCAAAAAAAAAGTTTCATACTCTTTTGCGACAGTATATTGGATTTGGCATCTTGTTTCACTTAAAGTATAAAATTATTTACAATACAAAAAGGGGGTATAATCTTATTTCAAATTCAACAAACAAAGAATACGAAACATGCAAATAATTACGCCCCATTTTATTCTAATGAACGATAGAGTAAGTACGAATTTATCCATCGCGTTTGACAAAAAAATTGAGAAAATCGCTCCGTTTGACGAGCTTTTTGACTTGTACCCAGAGGCGAAAGTCACCACTTTGAGAGAAAACTCTCTTCTTATGCCGGGACTTATAAACGCGCACGTTCACATAGAGTTTTCAGGAAACAAAACGAGCCTTAGCTATGGCGACTTTATGGGTTGGCTTTACAGCGTCATTGATAATCGCGCGGATTTGATCAACGATTGCGGCGCCGACTGCATGAAAAAAGCCATCGACTCCATGCTCGCCTCCGGCATCACGACTTTTGGAGCCGTCAGTTCTCATGGGATGGACTTGGAGGTTTGCGCGAACGCCAAGCAAAACGTCGTTTTTTTCAACGAGCTTATCGGTTCTCAAGCGACTATGGCGGACGCCCTCTTTACTGATTTTTTATCTCGTCTGGACGCTTCGAAAAGCGTAAAACGCGAGGGGTTTCAAGCGGCGGTGGCCATTCACTCGCCCTACTCCGTTCATCCTATTCTCATAAAGAAAGCTTTGCGAATCGTTAAGGACGAAAAGTTGAAGCTCACCGCGCATTTTATGGAGAGCCAAGCCGAACGCGACTGGCTTGACGATAGCGAAGGCGATTTTAAGGAGTTTTTTCAAGATTTGCTAAAACAAAACGCCAACGTAAGCGATTCGCGTGAGTTTTTGGAACATTTCAATGGATACGAAACGCTTTTAACGCACGCCGTAAAAGCTAACGAAAGCGAACTAGACGCGATATCCGCGCGCAAACACACCATCATCCATTGCCCAATTTCCAACAGACTTCTCGGAAACCCGAGTCTAAATCTAAAGGATTTGAACGATAAAAACATTCGATGGATCGTTGCGACGGACGGACTAAGCTCAAACTACGAACTCGACCTTTTCGAGGAGATGAAAATTTCGCTTTTTTCCCATAGCGACGCGCCGCTTTTGGAATTAGCCAAAGAGTTGATAAAGGGCGTGACCATAAACGCGGCAGAAGCGCTTGGTTTAAATACTGGCGAAATCGCGGAGGGAAAAAACGCGGATATGATCATCTTGGATTTGGACGCGCCGCCAACAGAGGAGTTGGCGATTCACCTCATCCTTCATCGCTACAACGTCTCTAAAGTTTACGTAAATGGCAAGCTCGAAAGGGAGAACTGAGAAAGCTCTTTATTCGTCACTCTTCTATTTGAACCTGATTTCTTCCGTTTGCTTTGGCTGCGTAGAGCGCTTTGTCAGCTCTTAGCAGCGTCGAGTCCGTATCCTCGCCGGCAACGCAAAGAGTCGCTCCAAAACTGCAAGTGAGGGTTCCAACTTCGCTAAAAGGGTTGCGCTCGATTCTCTGTCTTACGTGTTCCAGCGCTCTTGTTAGAGATTTTATGGATGAGCTTTCAATAAGCAAAATAAACTCCTCTCCGCCCCAACGAATGAAAAAATCCTTATTTCGAATGGATAAAGTGACCAATCGCGTTAGCTCTTTTAAGATAATGTCTCCCGTGAGATGACCGTAATCGTCATTTACTTTTTTAAAAAAGTCGATATCTAAAATAGCCAATCCCAAAGACTGAGACTTCTCTAAATTATTCACTATATCTGGCAGATTGTTTTCGAAGAACTCTCTGTTGAGCGCGCCCGTAAGCTTGTCGTGAGTCACCTTGTTCGACAAATCCATTTTTTCCGTCATGGTCGCGCTTATGTCCGTAAAAGATACGATATAGTCATTCTCGTCGATTTTACCGATTGAGACGCTAAAAGCGCGCGCGACGTTGTTTAAATCATGCATGGCCACTATTCTCCCGTCCCCTAAAAGTGGCTCCAAAGCTTCTATCCAGTTCGAGCCTTTGGGAACTTTGTTCAAGCAGAAATAGTCGCTCACTCCAATAAACTTGTCGCTTATATCCGCGTACGATTCCGTAAATTCATCCGCTCTCTTTATCCCAAAAAAATCGTATGTCGCTTTATTGGCCGTTTTGAGTTTTACGCCATCGGATATGACGGTGATATTTCTTTGGTGATTAAAAAGTTTTTCAAATTTCTCTTGGCTTTTTCTGAGCTCTATCTGTTGTTCTTGCATGACTATTTTATCCGTAACGTTTTGCCATATCGCCATATACCCGACTTTTTCTTCCTCGTCGTTGAATATTGGAAATATCGTCGCGTCCACCCAATACAAAGCGCCGTCTTTT
>ERZ889078.3309-NODE-3309-length-10757-cov-7.128387_pt1 | contig 10757 bp, 8 predicted proteins | sample MGYA00521266_ERZ889078 | MGnify/ENA primary metagenome ERZ889078 (study PRJEB32303, sample SAMEA104408618) | aquatic metagenome | biome: Brackish water; feature: Pelagic; material: water | place: Baltic Sea | collected 2014-06-16T06:34:00 | depth 76,534 m ... | reverse complement strand
GTGGCACGAGGCGCTCGGTGTTGCCGAGGGCGTCCGCCACCAAGAGCACGAAAAGAGTAGGGCGTGGAGGGTGCATTAGGCGGCCGACTCCGAGAGCATGTTGCTCTGAACGCAGATGGTGATTGTCGTGTCGCCGTAGCGGCTGGCCGTCTCGGTCAGTGGGCAGCCGATGACGGCTAGGTCGCGCGATGCAATGGCGTGGCACAAGCCGGTCGGGTCGCCGAGGTGGTCGGATGCGCCTTGGTAGGTGATGGAGAAAGAGACGCCCTTCTCGGTGCGCTTTACATTGAGAAGCACTCCGCTCTGGGCCAGTGGCGCCGCAGCTTCGATCAAACGCGCAATCGATCTCGAGAGCACGGGGCCGTCGACGATCATGCCCGGAAGGTCGCAATCCCGCGCAATCCAAAGAGCACTCCACATGTCGTGGGGGACTTGAAAGCGAGCGGTGTAAACGATCTCGTTCACCGTGCATTCGATTGCGTGAGCCTCGGGCTGATAGGCGTAATCCAGGAGGTGTTGCACATTGCGACCTAGTCGATCCACCTCGGCGAGCACCTCGCCCAGCGCAAGATCACTCATAGAGACACCGCCGAATTCGCTCCGCAAGTTCTCCATCGAAGTCCGCAGGCTATCGATTGGAATGCGCAATCCACGCTGCACCGCGTGTCCAAGCACGGTGTTGTTTGCAGCTGGGGTTACGCAGGCGGTTTGGGGCGAGCTCTCTCTGGAGGAGGCGTGGGATTCGGTGGTCATCTCGGCGGGGGATTGGTAGGGGAGTGGGGTGCAGGACGGGAGTAGGTGTCCCGCTCTGCCGCACTCATCGACCCCGACCCGGAAATGCTTTAGGGGTCAATTGCCCAGATCCGGTAATCCTTTCCCACTTTGGGCATTTGTTGCGGCCTCACGTGCCACGATTCGGGACAGCCAAGGAGGGGCTGTGGAAAAGTGCCTAAAAACCTTCGGAGCAGCGAACAGGGGTGTGAAAGGTCTACCGAATCCCGAAGCGGCGCATCTTGTGGTAGAGAGTCGTCCTATGGATCCCTAGCTGGCGTGCTGCCAGGCTGCGATTTCCTGCGCTGGCAGATAAGGCGCGGCGAACGGCCTCCTCCTCTAGAATCTCGAGGGAGAGGGTGTCCGAGGCCGGTCTGGAGAGCGAATCGACCCCCATGGGGAGGTCGTCCAGGCCGGAAATCCCAAGAGTGGCGCCCGTAATTAGGATATTTGCGCCCTTCAGTCCAAAAAACGACCGTTCCATGACAGATTTAAGCTCGTGAAGGTTCCCGGGCCACATATGCCCGAGCAGCGCGGACTCCGCGTCGGGGGCCAAATCCGGAGTCCCCAGCCGCAAACGCGCCGCGAAGGTGCTCAAAAAGTGCCAGGCGTAGTCCAGAATCTCCTCAACACGCTCCCGGAGTGGCGAGATCTCGAGCGTCAGGACGTTCAGCCGATATTCGAGGTCCTCCCGCAGCCGCCCCTCTGCGACCGCTTGCTCAAGGTCCTCCCTGGCTGCCGAGATCACCCGGATTCCAGGCTCGGGAGCGATGGAATCCAGCCTTCCGGCTAAAAGAGCGCCAAGCGCCTCTTGTTCATCTGCTCCCAGGCTGGTGACGTCGGACAGGTACAGCGTTCCCCCAACCGCGCTCTCCAGCACAGCTGCGGAGAGAGCCTCGCCCGCACCCAGCGCGACAAAGGGGCCAGCTCGCCGTGCGGACTCTAGGTGCAGGCGGTTTGCCAAGGTTCGCTTGCCCACACCTAGCTCGCCCCGGATCGAAACCGTGGTCTTCGGCGTCGACGCAAGGCGCATCATTTCGGCTTCGAGGCGCTTCGTAAGAGGAGATCCAAAGATCTTTGCCGGGCGTTTTGGGTCGTCGTAATACATAGAGATGAAGGTTCTCCGATTCTGGACGCCACCTTCGGCTGCTGGGGCACGACTTTCCACACAAAATCACGATCTAAGCTTCAGCCGAACCCGCGGGGTCCGAGAACTGCTCTGGACACCAAAGGAGCACGCCACCAAAAAGGTCATTGGACGATGACCGGCAAGCGCCTCTGGATTTTTCAACTCACCACTCATTCCACGGGAACCACAACAATGAGCCTCCGAGTCAACACCAACATCTTCTCGATGACTGCCCAGAAAAACCTGGCCAATCACTCGAACCAACTTCAGAGCAGCTTCGCTCGCCTCTCCTCCGGACTCCGGATTGTGAGCGCAGCGGACGACCCCGCCGGCCTCGGCATCTCAGAGCGCATGCGCAGCGAGATCCGCTCGCTTCAAATGGCCCAGCGCAACGCCCAAGATGGTGTCAGCCTGGTGCAAACCGCAGAGGGCGCGCTCTCCGAAGTGAACTCCAACTTGGTCCGGATGCGCGAACTCGCCATCGAATCGGCCAACGGAACCTTGAACACATCCGACCGAACCTCACTGAACGCAGAGTTCACCGAGCTGGTCGCTGAGATCGACAGAATCGCCCTCACTACGGCGTTCAACGGAATCAATCTGCTTGACGGCTTGAGCCCACCGATCGACATCCAAACGGGCGCAGACTCCGGCCAAGTGATCACCGTAGCACTCGGTGGAACTACGGACGGCGACCTAGGCATCGACGTATTGAGTGTCATCGACGCGACAAACGCATCGGCAGCACTCGGTGCGATTGACCTTGCAGTCAACACCGTTGTCTCCTTCCGAGGGCAGCTCGGTGCAAGCCAGAACCGTATGTCGAGTGCGATGCGCTCGATTGCCACCTCTGTCGAAAACCTCGCAGCGGCCGAGAGCCGAATCCGAGACGTCGACGTGGCTGCAGAGACTGCAACCCTCACTCGAAACCAAATCCTTCAACAGGCTTCTGCGTCCATCCTGGCGCAAGCCAATCAACAACCCCAGATTGCTTTGAGCTTACTTCAAGGTTAGTCCGAGGGCGGTTCCCCGGAGCAAATCACACGTCCGTGATTTGCTCCATCCGGGGCACCTCAAAACCTAAATCAACTCGTTGCAACTTGCGGTTGTCGTGACGAGTCCCATAAAAACCGCAGCTCGAAAACAACGAGTAACCCAGCGACAGTGCGGCCACCGCTCTGTCCAAAAAGAAGCCACAAACCCCCTATTTGTCATGCCTAACTCCACCACAAAGTACCGCTCACGACGAGCTGATACCAAAGCCCTACAGGGCCCGTGTGTGGTCCCGGTGTGCGAGCTTCCACCAGCATACGCAGACGTCTCCAACTGCCTTGTTCCAAACAAGTTAGGTATGCACCCTGCCCCCCCCCGAGCACAAAGAAACACCCCTGGTATAGGGGTTCATCTATACCGTTTTTTTTCCTTTCTCGGCTTTGCTTCGATCCATCCGTCGCCCCTCGGGGTGCCGGATGGTGGTAGGGCCAGCTCGGCGGGCCAGCTCGAACTCATTATGAGTTTGAGATGAACCTTCCACTCTAACTGCGCGGGCTTTTAGAGATATTCAAACCGCCCAAACCACATTGATTCGGGCATTCCTCCAGACATAACCCAGGACACATCATGGCTCTTGCAGTCAACACAAACCTCTTCTCCATGACGGCACAAAAGAACTTGTCCGTCCACAGCGAAAAACTCGCTGGTAGCTTCGCCAAACTGTCGTCAGGACTGCGCATCGTAAGTGCGGCAGACGACGCCGCTGGACTCGGTATCTCCGAACGCATGCGTGCTGAGATCCGCTCCCTTGGAATGGCTCAACGAAATGCACAAGACGGTGTCAGCCTCGTACAAACGGCAGAGGGAGCACTCGCTGAGGTGAGTGGCAACCTGATCCGAATGCGCGAACTGTCCGTCGAGGCAGCTAACGGAACGCTAAGCACAGCCGACCGGACCTCCCTAGACCAGGAATTCGCAGCCCTTGCTGATGAAATCGAACGTGTTGGTAACGACGCTGAGTTCAACGGCATCAAGATTCTCGATGGAACAACCGCCACGATCTCCATCCAAGTTGGCACAGGATCCGGCCAGACGATCGACATCACGTCCACAGACATGCAGGCCGTCGCTCTAGGTGTTGATAAAGCTACCTTGAGCGTGACCACCGCCGTAAGTGCAAGCGCTGCACTCGGTGCACTCGATATCGCAATCGACTCTGTTGTTGCCCAACGAGGTGACTTCGGTGCCAACCAAAACCGCCTCTCGAGTGCCATGCGCTCGATTGCTACCGCCTCGGAGAACCTCTCGGGTGCCGAGAGTCGTATCCGCGACGTCGATGTGGCCGCCGAAACGGCCGAACTCACCAAAAACCGGATTCTGCAGCAGGCAGCAACCTCGGTGCTTGGACAAGCCAACACCCAACCGCAGCTCGCAATGAGCTTGCTCCAGGGCTAGGCAGATAAACCTCTCTGGAGGAGGCGACTCTCCCGTGGGTCGCCGACTTTGGGTCCTCCGCTTGTCCAGCGGAGGACCCACCTCCTCCCCTTTTTTGCTTCCACACGGACGAGGCTTTTCCAAGGACGATGATTCTCTAAAACAGCTCTAGCAGCCCCAGCAACGCACTTCCTGTGCCCCGGATCGAGCCGCGTCTCGAGAAACTTCCAACTTTATTGGTGGAAAGACTCATGCGGATCCCCGGCCCTCCGAGAACAAACTCGGACACGGGAAGCCGAGCCGGACAACTCAGCTGCCTGACTAATCATATGAGAACTCACTACCACGGGAACCAATCATGAGCCTCAGAGTAAACACCAACATCTTCTCGATGACTGCCCAGAAAAACCTGGCCAATCACTCGAACCAACTTCAGAGCAGCTTCGCTCGCCTCTCCTCCGGACTCCGGATTGTGAGCGCAGCGGACGACCCCGCCGGCCTCGGCATCTCAGAGCGCATGCGCAGCGAGATCCGCTCGCTTCAAATGGCCCAGCGCAACGCCCAAGATGGTGTCAGCCTGGTGCAAACCGCAGAGGGCGCGCTCTCCGAAGTGAACTCCAACTTGGTCCGGATGCGCGAACTCGCCATCGAATCGGCCAACGGAACCTTGAACACATCCGACCGAACCTCACTGAACGCAGAGTTCACCGAGCTGGTCGCTGAGATCGACAGAATCGCCCTCACTACGGCGTTCAACGGAATCAATCTGCTTGACGGCTTGAGCCCACCGATCGACATCCAAACGGGCGCAGACTCCGGCCAAGTGATCACCGTAGCACTCGGTGGAACTACGGACGGCGACCTAGGCATCGACGTATTGAGTGTCATCGACGCGACAAACGCATCGGCAGCACTCGGTGCGATTGACCTTGCAGTCAACACCGTTGTCTCCTTCCGAGGGCAGCTCGGTGCAAGCCAGAACCGTATGTCGAGTGCGATGCGCTCGATTGCCACCTCTGTCGAAAACCTCGCAGCGGCCGAGAGCCGAATCCGAGACGTCGACGTGGCTGCAGAGACTGCAACCCTCACTCGAAACCAAATCCTTCAACAGGCTTCTGCGTCCATCTTGGCGCAAGCCAACCAGCAACCCCAGATCGCACTAAGCCTACTTCAAGGCTGATCTGGGGCTTTGGTTCCCAGGGGCAGGCCGCCCGTCCGCGGCCTGCCCCACCTGGGACCGCCCTAGTCACCATGCATAATCTAGAACGCCACCATCACCACCAACTTTTGAGCCTCATCAAGCGGCGCGCAAAGAGCGCACGTTTGGCGTTGTGTCAGGTTGTGGACGGGTGGCATTTCTCGTTAGTGCCGTGCTTGGGCAGTCTCTATATGGGGACCCAAGGTGCTGAACAAGGAAGGTATGAGAGCCAATCCCCTTGTGAGCGACAGCTCCAGGAACGGCACCCAGGCCCCCAGATCACTGTGCTACATCGATAGCGCAGAACCGAATTCGACAAACCTAGTTTGCCGATCGCTCTTTGAACAATTCGTGAAATGACCCAGCCCGCAGCGCAAGTTGTAGGTCTGGGGAATGCCTAAGCACGCCGAACCTTCGGCGCGCTGGTCACTCATGCCGTTAGTCCCTTTGAACGGACTTATTCCTCGGCAGCGAGTGTCGTTATAAGGCCCCCGCAGAAACTCGAGCATTCGCGCTCGCCCGACTCAAACCGTCTTAGGCTCTGGCCTAGTGCCGGAGCTTGTGGCGAACGACGGTCGGGTGGAAAAGCGTGGAGCTTCCGGCCCATGTGGGCTTCCCAATTTCTCCAAATTCTCTAACAAAAGAAAAGTTATGGCTCTCAGAGTTAACACAAACAACTATTCAATCAACGCTCAGAAAAACCTCGCCGTTCACGGTGAAAAGCTTGGCGGATCTTTCGCCAAACTGTCTTCTGGTCTTCGTATCGTAACCGCGGCCGACGACGCCGCTGGTCTCGGTATTTCCGAGCGCATGCGTGGCCAAGTCCGCTCGCTCAACATGGCTTCACGTAACGCCCAGGACGGCGTGAGCTTGGTTCAGACCGCTGAAGGCGCTCTGGGCGAGGTTAGCGGAAACTTGGTCCGTATGCGTGAACTTGCCGTTGAGGCGGCCAACGGAACGCTCAACACTGCGGACCGTGCGTCTCTGAACTCAGAGTTCGGTGCTCTTGCTGACGAAGTCGAACGTGTTGGCAACGACACCGAGTTCAACGGCATCAAAGTTCTCGACGGTTCGACCGCTTCGATCGCCATCCAAGTGGGTGTCGACTCCGGTCAGACCATCGCGATCGCCACGACGGACATGCAGGCCGTTGCACTTGGCGTTGATAAGGCAACTCTCAACATCACGAGCGCCGCTACCGCGAGCACGGCTTTGGCCGCTATCGACACGGCAGTTGACTCCGTGGTTACCCAGCGTGGTGACTTCGGTGCAACCCAAAACCGTCTTCAAAGTGCAATGCGTTCTATCGCAACGAACTCTGAAAACCTCTCCGGCGCTGAAAGCCGGATCCGCGACGTGGACGTGGCCTCTGAAACGGCCGAGCTCACCAAGAACCGGATCCTGCAACAGGCTGCGACATCGGTGCTCGCTCAGGCGAACTCCCAGCCGCAGAGTGCTTTGAGCCTCCTCGGCTAGATCACCATCTAGTTTGAGCTGGGCTCTCCGCTTTCGAGTGGAGAGTCCTTTTTTTTTGCCTATCTCGCCAGAGAGCTGGGTGCGTTACCTATGGATAAGGGAGGGCCTTGCCGGGAATGTGCCTAGAGCTCACAACAAATCGAGCGCGCCGGACCCGGAAGCTCCGGTGGTCGGCGTGAGACCTTACTCGGGCCAAGCTCTTGAGACCAAAGAGCACTCCCAAGAAGGGGGGACTAAGGGAGATCGGTTTGAACGTGGCTAAAACGAGGCAGACCTCAACGGGCCTGCGCGCTAGGGCCGGGCCGTCTCGGGCACCTCTCCGGAGTGACCAAACAGCCACTCCCCATGTCCCTTATATATAGGAAGAGGGGTTGGGGCCCAAAGTGGGCAAGGGCTGTTCCCTGTAGCCTGCCCTTGAGTGTTTCCCCATTGGGCAGGCTAAAAGTGAGAGGCGGGTCCAACACCTAGGAGGTGCAAAGCGGAAGGAAGAGGCGGGTCGTCAGGAAATCCCAAATTGAAACCTAATCATCTTCGGGAAATGGTCCGATAACGAGGGAGAACGCCCCCGGACAGGGAACAGGAGACGCAATATGACAACATCACTTAGCTTTGGCGGATTAGCCAGTGGCCTCGATACGACGGCCATTATCAATGCCCTTGTTGGCGCGGAAGCGATCCCTATTAAAACGGAGGAGGCCAAGCAGGCTGCTGAAGAGAAGAAGCTGAGCCTGATCTCTAGCCTGCAAGCGCTTGTGGCGACCGTTCAGGAGAAAGCGAACGCGCTGAGCTCCCTCGGCGGATTCCTAAGTCACCTGGTTACACCCAGCAAAGATGGGTATGCCAACTTTACGGTTACCGGAACTCCGCTCACCGGATCACACACTCTAGAGGTGATTAGCCTGGCAGCTTCGGATCGCCGGGCAACGGTTGGCATTACCGATCCAGATGCCCAGCTCGATGGAGGCGCGATCTCGTTTACCTATAACGGAACCAGCCACACGCTTGTCGTTGACCCGGCGGAGTCAAGTCTGAATCAGATTGCTTCGAGGATCAATGGGGACGCAACGATCAGTGCAGACGTTACGGCGAGTGTGGTGAACACCGGAACCGAATCGTCACCAAGCTACCAGCTCGTACTCGCTGGAAACGATACCGGTGCCGATTACTCGATCGAGAATCTCACCATAACTGGCGCTGGACCAGGCACCTTAGACGCCAACCTCGCTTTCGATCCTGTCCCGCTTTCGGTGGCCTCTAACGCACAGGCCAAAATAGATGGCTTGCTCGTGAACCGGGCCGGCAACGACTTCAGTGACGTCGTTCCGGGAGTGACAATCGATGCGATTGCCCTTACAACCGAGCCCATCACATTCGGCGTAACCGTTGACCAAGAGGCGATAAAAGAGAGCCTGAAGGAATTCGTCCAAGCTTACAACGCAGTCTCGAGTTTCATCGAAGTGCAGAGTAAGTACTCGGAGGACGACGGAGCGGGCGGCGAGCTGTTTGGCGAGCGCATCCTACAGACGGTGCGGTCGCGTATGTATAACGGTTTCATTGCAGCCGACCCCGCCACAGTGATGGCGGACACCAAAGGCTATTCAAGTCTGAGTTTGGTTGGCATTGATATCGATCAGAACGGCAACCTGACAATTGACGACGACAAGCTTGGTGAGAAGATGTCCGGCGACATCAACGCGTTCGCCGATTTCTTCGGTGACGAGACCACCGGCGCATTCTCGAAGCTCTCCACAGAAATCGACTACTTGCTCGACTCTACCGGCAACGATATCAACGGCGACCCACTGGACGGTCTCTTTGCTATTCGCAAGGAAGCCCTGAACAACAACATCGCCGACTTCAAAGATCACATCATCGATATGAACTATCGATTGGATAAGTTCGAGGAAGCCCAAGTGTCGAAGTTCGCCGCGCTTGAAGTCCTCATGGCCAAACTCCAAGTGCAGGGTTCGGCCGTCGATAATCTAACTTCCCTTGGGTATAACCAGTAATCCATGAGTAACTCTGATCCCACTGCAGCCTACCGGCAGGCTGTGATTGAAAACGCACCACCGCTGAAATTGGTACGCATGCTGTATCAGGGTAGCTTGCGTTTTCTTGGTCAAGCCGCGGAAGCTTTTGAGGCCGGCGATTTGCCGCGCTTCAACGAGCGAGTCGGGCGCGCTGAATCCATCGTCTGCGAGCTGCGGTGCTCTTTGGACGCGTCCGCTGCACCCGAGCTGTGCGTGGAGCTCGAGAGCCTCTACCTTTTCATTAGTGCTCGTCTGATCGAAGCAATCGCTGATTCCAGTTTGGAGCGCGTCGGGGATGCCAAGGTGGTTTTACAGACGCTTCTCTCTGCGTGGAATGACCTGGAGATGGAGCAAGGATGAGCACCCTTGAAGCTAGCCTAGACCGCTTTGAAGGAACCCTTGTACGTATATTGACAGCGCTTGAGGGAGTTGGCTTTGACGCTCGCGAGCTCGACACCCTGACGGAGTGTTACACACAGGCGGACCGTGACCTAAACGAAGCGCTTCAAAGGGCGCGCAAGCTACCCCAGCACTTCAAGCCCAAGGTGGACCGAATCCACGGTATTCATATGCTCGTCAAGCACATGATGAATGCTGAAATGGCTGCAACTACCGCGAAGATCTCGAAGGTCCGCGTATCTAGAAAGGCTCTCGGCCAAAACTCCCACGCGGAGTTCGTAAGTTTGGGTGGCACGGGAATCGACTGCAACCTCCACGGGTAAATGGGGCCGGTGTCTTGTTCCTTCTGAGACACCGCGGCCGCAAGGCTGCTTTTGCTAGGCCGGGCTCGCCAGCTTTCTTAAAGAGACCTCCGCTCGGCGGGTCGACCTTTTGATTCAGGTCCCAATGAGTCCCCCTTGGGGGCGACCAACCTCCGGCGCCGGTAAGGGCACCGCAGCTACGCCTGACAATTTTCGAAGCTCATCCGGTGTTCCACTCGGGACCGAACTGGGCTTGGAAAAGGCCGAAGCAGCAAGGAGGCCCCGAGCTCAGGCGGTGAGAAGTTGAGGCTTCTCTCCGGCACAAATTAGAACGGGCGCCCTGGAGCGTTGGTTTTTTCCTGTGCTGGGTCCGCGCTCGCGCATCCACTCCACCGCAGCGGCAAAGTGTTCGTGAATGTCATCGTCTGCAAGAAGAGCAAGAACCCGCTCGCGGCTGCCGATTTGCGCGCGAATCTCCATGCGCAAACCGGGGTCATCGATGAGCCGGCGCGCGGCGGTGACGAACTCAGCAGGGGTTTTTGCAATCAAGAACTCGGGGAGTTCGAGCCGGCGTAACATGGCGGCACCAAAGCGGTTCCGGGCACGTTTGCCCTCTAAAGTGACTACCGGGCATCCAGCGACAAGCACCTCGACGAGCGAGTTGAAACCGCCGTACGGGAAGGTGTCGAGGTAGAGGTCCGCCTCGCAAATCGACCGCAGGATGTCCTGCCTCTTGACACGAGGGTGCAGATCTATCGAAGCATCTTTCAGATGCGTCGCCATAGCCGGCAGCAGCGCGTTCGCTTGGTTGGGAGTTAGCGCGGGGAACAAATCCATCGAAGCATGGGGTCGATCGCCAAGGATGGCCTCCCATGCACGTAGCAGGTTGGCGCCCAGTTTTTGGTGCGAAGCAATCGTGGCGATTCGGATCTCGCCGTCGTCGTAGCCGCGCGTTCGCTCCCATTCACAGAGAGGTGGCGGAGTCGTGCTGACCCCTAGCCCGGGAAGAAGAACAAGCTGCTCGG
>ERZ889078.3308-NODE-3308-length-10757-cov-39.909643_pt1 | contig 10757 bp, 8 predicted proteins | sample MGYA00521266_ERZ889078 | MGnify/ENA primary metagenome ERZ889078 (study PRJEB32303, sample SAMEA104408618) | aquatic metagenome | biome: Brackish water; feature: Pelagic; material: water | place: Baltic Sea | collected 2014-06-16T06:34:00 | depth 76,534 m ... | reverse complement strand
AAATGTTTGGTGAGGTTCAGGAAATTCCACAAAAAGAGAGTACTCCTTTTTACCCTAGAAGCCCTTATGGTGTAGCAAAACTATATGCACACTGGATGGTAATAAATTATAGAGAATCATACAATATTTTTGGATGTAGCGGAATTTTATTTAACCATGAATCACCATTAAGAGGAAAAGAGTTTGTAACAAGAAAGATTACAGACTCAGCAGCAAAAATAAAACTTGGTAAACTTGATTGTTTAGAACTTGGCAACATGGATGCAAAAAGAGACTGGGGGTTTGCTAAAGACTACGTCGAGGGCATGTACTTAATGCTTCAGGCAGACAAACCGGATACTTATGTACTTGCAACAAATAGAACTGAAACGGTAAGAGATTTTGTGACTATGGCATTTAAAGCTGCTGGCATGGAACTTGAGTTTAGCGGAACAGCAGAAAAAGAGATTGCTACAGATAAAGCAACAGGAAAAGTTGTTGTAAAAGTAAATCCAAAATTTTACAGACCTGCTGAAGTTGAGCTACTCATCGGAAACCCTCAAAAAGCAAAAGATGTATTAGGTTGGGAACCAACATGTACACTTGAAGAGTTATGTGATATGATGGTAAAAGATGACATCAGAAGGAATGAGATTGGCGCGAGCTTCTAAAAAAGTCCTCATTACTGGGATAGATAGCTTTACAGGTTATTATCTTTCATCATATCTGCAAAACTGTGGATATGATGTATATGGAACTTCGTTTTTTAAAGAAACAGATAAAATATACAAATGTGACATTACAAAAAAAGAAGATATTTTAAGTGTATTAAAAGAAGTTAGTCCTGAATTTATTATTCATTTATCAGGTATCTCTTTTACAGCGCATGGAAACAATGAAGACTTTTATAAAGTAAATACGATTGGCACTATAAATATATTGGATATTTTAGTAGAGCTAAATATAAATCCATTAAAAATCATACTGGCGAGCAGTGCAACAGTTTATGGTAATCAAGGTCTAGAAGTATTAGATGAGTCACTTTGTCCCATTCCTGCAAATCATTATGGCTTAAGCAAATATGCTATGGAGTGTTTAGCAAAAAATTATTTTACTAAATTAAATATCATCATAACAAGACCTTTTAACTACACGGGCATTGCTCAAGAGGAACACTTTTTAATCCCAAAAATAGTAAAGCATTTTAAAGAGTCAAAAAAAGAGATAGAACTTGGCAATCTTGATGTCAGCAGAGAGTTTAACGATATAAGTTATGTATGTGAAGTTTATAAAAATCTTTTAGAATCAGATGTTAAATCAGAAATAGTAAATATTTGTTCAAACAGAGGGATAAAACTTCTTGATGTGATAGAAATGATGAATGATATTGCAGAGTATAAAATTGCAGTAAAAGTAAATCCGGCATTTATACGAAAAGATGAGATAAAAACTTTAACAGGCTCACCGAAAAAGCTTTTTGAAATTATTGGACATATTGAGCAAAAAGAGTTTAAAGATACATTGAGAGAGATGTATGAAGCCTAAAATTTTAATAGATAGTATATCGTTGTTGTCATCATTAACAGGGATAGGAAGATATACTTATGAAATTTCCAAGTACTTAAAAGATAAAGATGCTTTTGAGATAAATTATTTTTATGGATATTATTCTAATCAGTTTATTGATGATGTCACAAGTACTAATGTCAAAACTTTAAAAAGTTTCATATCAAAAGCCCCACTCTTAAAAAAAGTAGTTAGAAAAATAATATATACTATTGGAAAATATTATTCACCAACATATGACCTTTATTGGCAACCAAATTTTATACCTAACGATGGGATTAAAGCAAAATATGTAGTCACTTCTGTTCATGACTTCTCTTTTATACTGCATCGAGATTTTCATCCAAAAGAAAGAATAGACTACTTTGATAAGTATTTTTTTAAAAACATTTATCAAAGTAGTATGATTATTACAGGATCTGAGTATTCTAAACAAGAGATACTTGAGAGACTTGACTTCAAAGAAGATAAAATAAAAGTGATTTACCATGGAATTAATCATAGTATATTTAAGAGATATGATGAAGTCAATCTAAATTTTGAAATACCGGAAAAATTTATTTTGTCTGTTGGGAGCATAGAACCTAGAAAAAATCTTTTAGGACTTTTAAATGCATATAATCTTTTACATAGTGATATTAAGTCAGAATATAAGTTAGTTTTAGTCGGTTTTAAAGGTTGGGGCAATAGTGAGATTATGGAGTTAATAAATACCAATCAAGAAAATATACATTATTTAGGGTTTATTACTGATGAGGAGTTAGCAAAGGTTTACAACTTAGCCTCATGTTTTGTATTCCCTTCATTCTATGAAGGTTTTGGTTTACCTCCACTTGAAGCCATGGCATGTGGAACTCCGGTTATAGCATCAAACTCTACATCAATACCAGAAGTTTGTGCTGATGCTGCAACATATTGTGATCCTTATGATGTTAATGACATAAAAGTGAAGATAGAACTACTTTTAAGTGATGTTTCTTTACAAAACGAAATGATTCAAAAAGGGTTCAAAAGAGCCGGTGAATTTACATGGGAAAAATCTGCAAATCAGCATTTAAAAGTATTTAAAGAGGTACTTCAAAGTTGAAAATAGCAATAGTGCATGATTGGTTAGTTACCGATGCTGGTGCAGAAAAAGTTTTAAGAGCTATGATAGATATTTATCCACATGCTGATATTTTTTCACTTGTAGATTTTCTAAATGATGAAGATAGAAAAGTTGTTTTAAACGGTAAATATGCAAGAACTTCATTTATACAAAAATTACCTTTTGCTAAAAAACATTTTAGAAATTACTTGCCGCTATTTCCTAAAGCAATAGAAAGTTTTGACTTGAAAAATTATGATTTAATTATCAGCAGCTCATGGGCTGTTGCTAAAGGTGTTAAGAGGCATAAAGGTCAAGTCCATATATCTTACTGTTATACCCCTATCAGGTATGCTTGGGATTTATATGATGAATATACCTCCCAGTTGAAGCAACCGAAAAAGTTTGTAGTACAAATGACACTAAAATATATACGAAACTGGGATATTAAGACACTGGAGAGAGTTGATTATTTTATAGCTGACTCAAAATTTGTACAAGATAGGATTAAGAAAACATACAATAGAGATTCACTGGTTATATATCCTCCAGTTGATGTTGAAAATTATACATTATGTGAAGAAAAAGAAGAATTTTATTTGAGTGCATCTAGATTAGTTCCTTATAAAAAAACAAAGCTCATCGTAGAGGCATTCAATAAAATGCCCCACAGAAAACTTGTAGTTATAGGTGATGGTGAAGACTTTGAGAATATTAAAGCAATAGCAAAAAATAATACTACATTGCTGGGATACCAAGAAAAAAAGATATTGATAGACTACATGCAAAGAGCAAAAGCATTTGTATATGCAGCAGTTGAAGATTTCGGAATAATTCCTATAGAGGCTCTTGCCTGTGGAACTCCTGTAATAGCATTAAATAATGGTGCCACTGCAGAAACAATTGCTCATAAGATAAATGGCATACATTTTAAGAACCAAAATGCAGAAGATATTATTTATACAATAAATGAGTTTGAGTCATTAAAGTTTAATTTAAAAGAGATATCTGAGAAAGCACAAACATATTCTATACACAGATTTAAAAAAGAGATAGAAGATTTTGTTGTTAGTAAAATTACTTAATCATTATAGCCTTTGATTGGCTATAATATGCTCATTATTAATATATCGCAGTAAAACTTGGGACTGTAAAATGAACAAATATTTATTAAACTCTATTATGGTTATTACGGATATTTTATTACTTATGGGTATATTTTATTTAACACTATATGTAAGAACACATGTTAATGGTTCAAATATTCCTATTTTTAATCAGTTTTTACTGAAAGATTTCTCCTTTGTGATTTTTATAGTTTTTGCTTTGATGTATTATGAAAAAATTTATACATTAAGATATGATTTTTGGCAAGAAACTAAAAAAGTCCTCAAATCATTGGTTTTAGCATATCTCATAGTTTTGGCATTACTTACTCTTTCAAAAACTTCTTTAGAATATTCTAGATTATTTATCAGTTTATATTTTGCATTTGCTGCTTTATTACTGCCTGTAGCAAAGAGGCTTATAAAAAAACTCCTTTACAGGTATTCATTTTTTAAGAAAAAAGTTTTAGTAATAGGTGATAAAGAACAGGTAGATGTATTTAAAAATGAATTTAGTGCTAACTGGTATCTTGGGATGGAATATAGTGATAAAAAGTACGATGCAGTAATTATAACCTCAAAAACAATGACAATTGAAGAAATAAATAAAGAAATAACAAAATATTTAGATAAAAAAAGTTCAGTATATATAGTACCTTACGTAACAAGTGTAAACTTTGCCAATTCAAATATTATGGAATATTCAAACATACGATACAACACTATTCAAATAGAAAATAAACTGTTAATTAAAAGAAATATATTGATGAAAAATATTTTTGATTTGCTTTTTACTTTGATGATGCTGCCTTTGTTGATAATAATTCACTTCATGATTAGTTTAGCTATAAGATTAGACTCAAATGGAGCGATATTTTTTAAGCAATATCGATTAGGAAAAGGTGATAATGACTTTGTATGCTATAAATACAGAACTATGTATGAAAACTCAGATGAACTGCTACAAAAATATTTAAAAAACAATCCAGATGAAGTAGAATATTATGGAAAGTATCATAAATATAAAAATGATCCTCGTATTACAAAAATTGGTAAGATTTTAAGAGCATCATCACTTGATGAGTTAGCTCAGATTATAAATGTATTAAAAGGGGAGATGAGCTTAGTTGGTCCCAGACCATATATGAAAAATGAATCTGATAAGCTTGGAAGCAATCAGCACTTTATATTAAAAGTAAATCCAGGTATTACAGGACTATGGCAGGTAAGTGGTAGGAATACCTTGACCTTTAAAGAGCGAAATGAACTTGAGATATGGTATATAAAAAATTGGTCACTATGGGCTGATTTTGTTATCTTGATTAAAACAATTAAAGTTGTTTTATTGAAAGTTGGCGCGAGGTAAACAGCATCACTTGTTTTAATAGAAAATGAAAGTAAAAGTGTGTAAAATACCACAATATTAATATATTTATAAAGTGAGCAAAATGACAAATATAATCTTATGTGGTGGTAACGGTACAAGACTTTGGCCTATCAGTCGTACTCTCATGCCAAAGCAGTTTGTTAAACTCTTTAATGATGAATCACTTTTTCAGCTTACTGTTAGCCGAAATAAAGCTGTATGCTCTGGGCAACTGATAGTTTCAAATGCTGAGCAGTACTTTCTTGCCGTGGATCAGCTTGAAGAGTTACATAAGATTTCAAACAAAGTTGATACTAGTAATGTTAAATTTTTACTAGAGCCTATAGGTAGAAATACCGCTCCAGCTATTGCTCTTGCGTGTTTAGCACTTGATGCAGAAGAAATAGTTCTTGTCTCCCCTTCAGACCATCTCATTAAAGATGAAAAGGCTTATTTAAAAGTATTGCAAGAAGCTAAAGAACTAGCGGAAACAGGATCTTTGGTAACATTTGGTATAAAACCAAAATATGCAGAAACGGGTTATGGATACATTGAGGGAGGGGAAGCATACCCCACTCATGCTTTAGCATCGGGGGTATCGGCATTTAGTGCCAGAGATGTAAAAGCTTTTCATGAGAAACCAGATGAGGTAACAGCTAAAAAATATGTTGATGATGGAAATTTTTATTGGAATAGTGGAATGTTTTGTTTTAAAGCCGGAGTTTTTTTAGAAGAATTGCAAAAATATTCTCCTGAAATTTATAACTCTTCTAAACTCGCATTAGATGCTACTTATTCTCAATCTCACGCTGAGTCCAATAACATGATTCGCATATTGCATAACGATATGCAAGCTATTCCAGAAGACAGTATAGACTATGCTGTTATGGAAAAAAGTTCAAAAGTTAAGGTAGTTGCTTCCGACATTGGCTGGTCAGACTTGGGAAGTTTCGACGCGCTAGACGAAGAATTACAAAAAGATGAAAATGGAAATACGATAAATTTAAATCATATATCTATAGATAGTAAAAACAATTTTATTTACGGTAATGAGCGAAAAATCGCTACTGTTGACATAGAAGACTTAATAATTGTAGATACAGGAGATGCCCTTCTTATTTCAAAAAAAGGTTCATCACAAAAAGTAAAAAAAGTAGTTGAACAAGTTAGGATAAGCACAGAACTGCACAACATCCACTTAACTGCTCATCGTCCATGGGGAACATACACCATACTTGAAGATAGTAATAGGTATAAAATAAAACGCATAGAAGTTATGCCTGGCAAAAGACTCTCATTGCAAAAACATTTTCATAGAAATGAACATTGGATTATTGTAAGTGGTACAGCTACTGTAACTATAGAAGAAAAAACATTTATACTCAGAGCAAACGAATCAACTTACATAAAAATGGGTGATATTCACAGACTTGCAAATGAAGGTAAAGTCCCGGTAATTATGATAGAAGCTCAAATAGGTGATTATCTTGGTGAAGATGACATTGTGAGAATCGAAGACGATTTTAAAAGGTTATAGTTGAGAAAAATACTGGCTCTAAATACAAGGGACTTACTCTTAATTATATTTGCTTTTTTCATAATAATTGGAAATACAGGTATTTGGCTTATGCCTAATATCAATTTACAATTCATGATTTCACAAAACTTACTAAAAGTTCCATTTAGCGATCCCAATGCTCACTATATCTTTTTAAATTATTTTGAGCCTTTGCTCTATGGATTAATAGGAGGAAAGTCATTAATTGGGTACGCAATCTATAGTCTCGTAATTTCAATAATTTTTTTATTTATTTTTTTATTTTGGTTTGTACTCTATCATGGGAAAAATGTTTCTTTAGAGCAAAATAAATTATTTGCCGCTATAACATTCCCAGTATTTATGATTCCTTTCTATTGGATTGGAATGGATGGAATGACGTTGCTATTGATGTTAATGGTTCTTATAAATATAAATAGAATCTCAATAGCCTCTGTATTTTCTTTTATTCTTGGTATTCAACACTTTGAGCAATCTTTTATAGCATTTGGTATTTTACTTGGAACTATTTTACTCCATTATATTATTTCGCGTGATAAAAATTCTCTTAGTTTTTTGAAAACAATTATATTTATTTTGCTATCAGTCATTGGTGGAAAATTGATTTTAATGTCATTCTTCTTTTATATAGATGTCGGTTTATCCGGTGATAGAAGTTCATACTTAGAAAATCATCTTGAGTTATATCTTCAAATGTGGAAAAACTGGTGGTTTGTAATTTTATGGACGCTGTTCGCAGCAGGATGGTTTCTTGTTATTTTAAATCTTAAAAAAGTTTGGCCACTGCTTGGAGCAGCTTTTGTTACATTATTGCTTACTGCTATCGTTGGAGATCAAACTAGAGTAGGACTCATTATTTTGTTTCCATCTTTATTTTATTGGCTACTGATGGATAAAGAAGTTTGGCAAAACATGAGCCAAAGAGTTGTTCTTATTATGCTGTCTTTTTACTTATTGGTTCCAGTTGTTGTTGTATGGGGACAACCGCATAAAAGTCTATTAAGCGATGACTTATCAATGGCTAAACAAATGTATTATGACGGTTTAAAATTGGAAAATATTGATTTGTTAATACCTTTTCATGAAAGTAAAGCAAAAATGCTTAGTAACATCGCTAAACCATTAGTTGATTTTAAAGCAAAAATTTCTGTAGACAATACAGAGATAGTATGCCTCAAAGAAAAAGACTGTGTAATCAACGTAAATGTAAAAAATACAAGTCTTGAAAGCTGGAACTCTCAAGGTATGTATATTGTAAATCTTGGATATCATATCACCTCGATAGATGGGGAAGTTATTTTATTTGATGGTATTAGAACATCACTACCACATGAAATAAGTAGCGGAGTATCTTTACCATTACAAATATCTGTGAAACCAAATTTGGAAGTAGGCAAGTATCTTGTAGCTATAGATATGGTACAAGAGGGTATTTCATGGTTTGGTGAAAAAGATAATCAAAATATTTTGAATATTTCATTAGAGATTAAATGAAAAACAATATATTAAAAATATAATATGGAAAATTAGTGACAATTTATATCGATATTACCGAGTTTGTTAAAAGAAGAACAATGACAGGGATTCAAAGGGTTATAAAAGAATATGTGCAAAATGCATTAGCAGCACATGTAAAGATAAAAATTCTTTGCTTAAATGCGAAAGAAGACTCTTTTGAACTTATTTCACAAGACGAAGTGATGAATTTTTTTAAAGATGTTAAAAACTATATATTTTTAAATAACGAACATGTAGATATATTTAATCTAGAAAATGAAAATAAAGTATTTTTCGAAATGGATTCAGTTTGGTATAGCTCTCTTAAGAGAAGTGAACTATATGAAAAACTAAAAAAATCCAACTTTAAGATAGTGAATTTTATCTATGATTTAATCCCCATACTATTCCCAGAATTTTCGTATAAAGAAAGAGTAGAAAATTTTGATTCATATTTAAGTGCCGTTTATAAGTATACAGATTTTATTTTTTTTGATTCTTATAGTGCTCAAAGTGATTTTTTAGAGTTAAAAGAAAAGTTAAGTATAAAGAAAAACTATGCTACAAAAGTTGTTTACTTAGGAAGTGATTTTATCTTAAATCCTTTGACAAAAACTGATGATTATGAACATATACTATTGAAAAAGTATATTTTATTTGTAGGCACAATAGAATTAAGGAAGAGTCAGGACAAAGTCTTAGAAGCATTTGAGAGTTTAACGACTAAATACAATGATTTAAACTTAGTCTTCATTGGTAAAGAGGGCTGGAATGTTGAGCCTCTCATAGAAAAAATATTAAAACATCCACTAAAAGATAAAAAAATATTTTGGTTTGAAAATATAGAAGATGATGTACTAAGTAGTTTTTACAAAAATGCTTTTATTGTTACATATATGTCTAAATATGAAGGATATGGCTTGCCAATCGCAGAATCACTGAATTATAACAATGTAACCATAGCATCTAAAAATAGTTCATTGTATGAGGTAGGGCAAGATTTTGTTGAGTATGTTTTAAACGGGGATGTAACCCAACTTGTAGATATTATCTCCTTATATCATGAAAACAATCAAATGTATGTAGCTAAAAAAGACTATATAAAAACAAATTATAAGCCGTTAAGTTGGAGGGACACCTTCAACTCTATACAAGAAGTTTTTAAAGATGAAGTAGGTTTAGAGCCAAAATTAAGTAAGTCTTTTAAATTAATTGACTATAATCAGCCATTAATTATCTAGGATAAATACGTTGACAAACATCACTTTATATTGCATAAATAACAAAAAAAAGCATGACGGCAAATGAATCAAATAAAAGCTATATGGGTTTATAGGTTTTTTATACTTAACTCAATTAAAACAGAATTTCAAACACGATTTGCAAGAAGTAAATTGGGTGGTTTTTGGATGATACTGCATCCAGTTGCGCAAGTTGCAATTTATGCACTTGTTTTATCATCAGTACTCTCAGCAAAGCTTCCAGGAATTGACAATCATTACGCTTATGCGATATATCTTATGGCAGGAACTCTTGCCTGGTCAGTCTTTATTGAAATAATAATGAAAAGCTTAACTGTATTTGTGGATAATGGCAATTTGTTAAAAAAGATGGCATTTCCTAAAATTACATTATTGGTAGTTATCTTAGGAACTACATTGATATCAAATATCCTACTTTTCTTAGCAATCTTAGTTGTTTTTGGATTATTAGGTCATGCTCCAACTACTCAGATATTATGGTTGCCAATGTTGACTACTTTAGTTTTGGCTCTTTCTATCGGATTAGGGTTGCTTTTGGGAGTAATGAACGTATTTATAAGAGATATAGGACAAGTAACCCCCATTTTACTTCAGTTTTGGTTTTGGTTAACGCCCATAGTTTATACAATTGATATGCTTCCTGCATATTATAAAATGTTTTTTATGATAAATCCTATGACTTCGATAGTCCAAGCATATCAAAGTATTTTAGTTTATGGCACTTCACCAAATTTATCTTCACTTATTTACCCTTCGTTATTATCATTATTTCTATTATCTTTATCTTTATTTGTATTTATGAAAGCAAATGAAGAAATGGCGGATGTATTATGATTGCAAATATCTTAGAAGTGAGTAATGTTTCAAAATCTTACAAAAGCTATCCTAGTCAATGGACGAGGATTTTTTCTTGGTTTGGATTTGCAAAGTCAACAATACAAGAGCACCAGACTCTAAAAAATATCAATTTTGATATTAAACCGGGTGAATCAGTTGGTATCATAGGACAAAATGGTGCTGGAAAAAGTACTTTACTGAAAATTATTACAGGTACTTTAAAACCAACGACTGGAACATCAAACTCAAAAGGCAGAATTTCAGCTATTTTGGAACTTGGAATGGGCTTTCATCCAGAACTGACAGGACGACAAAATGCTTACAATTCAGCTGGACTTATGGGATTTACAAATGAACAGATTGACAGCGTTATAGATGACATAGAATCTTTCGCAGAAATTGGAGAGTATTTTCATCAGCCCGTTAGATTATACAGCAGTGGAATGCATGTTCGTGTAGCCTTTGCAGTCGCAACAGCTTTTATACCAGATATTCTTAT
>ERZ889078.3304-NODE-3304-length-10768-cov-5.911229_pt1 | contig 10768 bp, 9 predicted proteins | sample MGYA00521266_ERZ889078 | MGnify/ENA primary metagenome ERZ889078 (study PRJEB32303, sample SAMEA104408618) | aquatic metagenome | biome: Brackish water; feature: Pelagic; material: water | place: Baltic Sea | collected 2014-06-16T06:34:00 | depth 76,534 m ... | reverse complement strand
CTTGAATCATGCAGGCATCAAAGCCTCAAGCAAATTAATGGGTCTGGAGCCTAAGCTAATCTTAATTTATTAGGGGTCGTCACGGCCCACCCGCCTTTGAAACCGAAGGATTGAACTCATGTGCAAACTGACAAGGTCAATGGAGGCTGCCCGCAAAATGGCGCGGGCGCTTGTTGTTGTGGGTGGTGCTTTACTGATGGTCGGGCTGCCCGGACCGCTTGCCGCGCAATCGTCGTCCATTGAACAGCCCTCCCCCTTTGAGCGGGGGTGGCAATTGAACGCGGCGGCCTCAGCCCTGCGTTTTCAATCGGTTAAGAACGATACCAAAGTTGAATCCAGCAGTTTTGCAACGCTTTCGGGGACGATTGCAGAAGATGGTTTGGCGAGTATCCGAATTTTACTCGATTCCGTGGATACCACGATTGACCTGCGCAATGTGCGGATGCGGTTCTTGTTTTTTGAAACTTTCCAATATCCTGAAGCGATCATCACGGCCCGAATTGATGCCACTCAACTGGCCGATCTGGCGCAGGTGCAACGTAAATCACTGGCGTTGACCTATGAGCTGGATCTGCACGGCATCAAGAAGAGCTTTGTGGCCGAGGCATTTGTGACCTTGCTCGCGGATGATCGGGTGGTCATTTCCTCTGCCGCGCCCATTGCCGTGGCGGCGGCAGATTTCAACCTGACTGAAGGCATCGGCAAGCTGGAAGAGGCGGCGGGCGTGCATATTATACCTTCGGCCACCGTAACTTTTGATTTTGTGTTCGACCGCAATGACAAAGGAGCTACCACCATCGTTCCGCAAGAGCCCGCCAAGCCCGGCGCGGCAGCGCTTGAGGCGGCGGGGGATTTCGACGCGGAAGCCTGCCTCGGTCGGTTTGAGATTCTGTCGCGCTCGGGCAATATCTATTTCCGCCCCGGCGTGGCAAGCTTGGATGACAAAAGCTTTGCTATCCTTGAAAGCATTGTCGATATCGTCAATCGCTGCCCCGGCATGAAGATAGAGGTGGCGGGCCATACCGATGATATCGGTTCGGATGCGGCCAACCAGCGGCTATCCGAGGCGCGGGCGCAAGCGGTCGCGCGCTATTTGGCAAGCAAGGGTATTGCCGCCCAGCGGTTTCAGGCCGTGGGCTATGGTGAGGCAAAGCCCGTTGCCAGCAATGACAGCAGCGAGGGCCGCAGCCGCAACCGGCGCATCGAATTTTCGGTGGTGACGGATGGTTGAGCGAGCCGTGCTCGGGGTAATTCTGCGCGGGATAGTGATGGCTGGCGCATTGTCCCTGCCGCTTTTCGCCCAAACTACCCAACCCAGTGCAACGGAAGAGGCGTTGTTCCATATTGCGCAGCAGTCCGGGCAAGCTGCGGATTATCAATCCTATCTGGAGGCCTACCCCGAAGGAGTTTTTGCCGAGATTGCACGGTTTGAGCTGGAATGGGCGGTAAAGACTTCCGCCTCTGCCGCCCCCGAAACCCCGCCAGTGGCCGCCCAAACCGGCATCGGCTTTGAAACGCTGCTCATCGCCCCCGGCACGGCTGTTGATCGCAAGTCCATTGCGGCGCTGATCCAAGGCTCGCCATTGTTCGCGCCTATCGAGGGAATCCCGGAGTCGCTTTGGAAAGACCAGTCCTGTTCCAACTGCCACGCTTGGACGAAAGAGGCGCTTTGCAACCAAGGCCAAACCTATTCTACCCCCGATGGCTCGAAAGCTATTGAGAAACAGCATCCATTAGGTGGCGCGTTTAAATCGGCGTTGAAAACCTTTGCGCTGGAAGGTTGCAAATAGGCGGCCTTACGCCGCCGCCAAAGCCCACCACCAATGGCTGTCCGGCAATCCTTTGGGCGCGCGGCCCCCTGTCTCGCCTTTAGCATGATCACGCAAAGCCTGATCCAGATCGGCGTCATCCGGAATCAGTTCATCCATTGGTAAATGCGAGGCATAGAGTGCCTTCAACCCTTCCAAAGTGCTGCGCAATTCGCAGATGATCGGCCAATCATCGGCCTGCGCGCCCGCGGCCAGCCGCGCCTCGATCCGGTCACTCAGGTTGTAATCCAGAAAGGGCAGCGCCGGTTCTATTAAATGGGCCGAGCCTGTCAGGAACCGCTCCACCGCCTCTTGATCGGCGGGGGGGAGGCCAGCCGCCTGCGCGGTGAAAAGAGCGTAATGCCGCCGTAAAGGCGCGCGCGGCCTCTGGCCTCGTGGTCTGGTCGGCGATCAGGGGCAAAGTGCTGTGTAGAGTGTCCAGCGTATCTGATAATTTTCCCATAGTGGTTCCTACCAAAAGTCTTTCGCCTGCCGCTGCTGCCCCAATGGGCATAGCCTGGGGCCTTAATCCACCATCCGCCTCTTGCTGGGCTTTCGGCGTGCTGCAAGCCCTTGGGGCTTTGAACGAAATTTGCCATTCATCGCGCATAACCGCGACCCTGCGAAAATTGCAGGTTCTTCAACGATACCGCCTTGCCGGATTCGGACCAAGCGTTAATATTTTATGCGTTAGTTCCGATGAAACATGGGTGCCGACGCTAAGGCGTGTAGCATTATGTTTATTCAAGGATCATCAGAATGCGCTCAAGTTCTGGAGTGAACACTGTTTTAACGGAAATACAAAACGTCCTAGCCGCGCTGCAATTTTACCGGCTCGCTGCGCCCCAGTTTCAGGAAATGCGCCATGAAAGGCTTGGTCGCATCTTCCTCGCGCGTGGCGGCAAATAACCGCTTGGTAATCACCCCCGGACCCAAGGGGCGCGTCACATAATCGGCATGGCTGCGCAGATCACGCAGCACCCAATCGGGCAGCACCGAAACGCCTCGGTTTGATCCGACCAGCATCAAGATCACCGCCGTCAACTCCACCGCCCGTGTGCCGCGCGGCTCCACCTTGGCGGGGGTCAAAAGCTCGGTGAACACATCCAGCTTGTCGCGCGTCACCGGATAGGTGATCAGCATCTGGTCGCGAAAGTCCTCTGCCACGATCACCGATTTTTGCGCCAAAGGGTTCTGCGCCGAGGCGACAAACATCGGGTGATAATCAAACAGCGGGTTAAAGACCACATTCGCCAAGGGCACGGGGTCGGAGGAAATCACCAGATCCACCTCCTCACGTTGCAAGGCGGGCAGTGCCTCAAAGGCCAGCCCCGCGCGAATGTCTACATCCACCTCGGGCCAGGCGCGGCGAAACAGTTCCAGCACAGGGAACAGCCATTCAAAACAGGCGTGGCATTCAATCGCGATATGCAGCCGCCCGGTTTTGCCCGATCGCAAGCCCCGGAATTCCTCCTCCAAGGCATCGATCTCGGGCAAGATCCGCTCGGCCAGCCGCAACATTCGTATCCCCGCCGCCGACAGCTTCAAGGGCTTGGAGCGGCGCACGAACAATTCCACCCCGGCCTGATCCTCCAACCCCTTCACTTGGTGTGAAAGTGCGGATTGCGTCATGTTCAGCATATCGGCCGCGCGCGCCAAGCCGCCGGCCTGATGAATGGCGCGGATGGTGCGCAGGTGGCGGAACTCGATATGCATTATGTGGTCATCCTCATAAACATGATTAGTATTATGAAATTGTCTCACATCCGTAAATCGGCGACAAGTATCTCTAGAGCAGGAGAACAAAATGCCCAAGACGCCGAATATTTCCTTCGAATTCTTCCCCCCGCAAACGCTGGATGCGTCGTTCCGGCTGTGGGACACTGTGCAAACTCTGGCTCCGATGAACCCGAAATTCGTCTCTGTCACCTATGGCGCGGGCGGCACCACCCGCAAGCTGACGCATGAAGCGGTGGGGGCGATTGCGAATAATTACGGGCTGAACGTCGCGGCCCATCTTACCTGCGTCGATGCGACCCGTGCGGAAACCATGGAAATTGCGGAAAGCTACGCCGCCGCTGGCGTGACCGAGATTGTGGCCCTGCGCGGTGATGCCCCCAAAGGGGCCGCGCGTTTTACACCCCATTCCGAAGGCTTTGCCTCCTCGGTGGAGCTGATTGAGGCGCTGGCTGCCACGGGAAAATTCACCCTGCGCGCGGGCGCCTACCCAGAGCCGCACCCCGATGCAGCCGACACATTGGCCGATGTACGCTACCTCAAGCGGAAGATAGATGCTGGTGCCTCCAGCGCCATTACCCAGTTTTTCTTTGAGGCCGAAACCTTTCTGCGCTTCCGCGATGCCTGCGCCAAGGAAGGTATCACCGCCCCCATCATCCCCGGCATCCTGCCGATCCAGTCATGGGATGGCACCCGCAAATTCGCCGCCCGCTGTGGCACAGAAATTCCGGCTTGGCTGGATGATGCTTTTGCTGTGGCCAAGCGCGATGGGCGCGAAGAATTGCTGGCAACCGCCCTTTGCACCGAGCTGTGCGATACGCTGATGTCCGAAGGGGTGGAGGATCTGCATTTTTACACGCTCAACAAGCCGCATCTAACCCGTGAGGTTTGCCACGCACTGGGCGTCACACCGCAAGCGTCGCTGCAAAACGTGGCCTGAGCAACGCTGTATGCAATGAAATCTCCTACTGGGGCGGCAAGTGCCGCCCTTTTTTTATTTCCGGCGGCTCGTGCGGGGAATATGGGAGCGCACGGTGGAATAGGTCGCCTCCGGGTGTGGCGGCATGCCATGGTTCTGGCCCCAAAACCGCGCGCCACCCAGTCGCCGCCACGCGGGCACCATCAGCACCACACCGGCCATGAACCCGCCCGCATGCGCCCAATAGGCCACGCCGCCATCGTCGCCCGGCGTTGAAAACCCGCTAAAGAGTTGCATCACAAACCACAGGCCCAGCATCACCCATGCCGGCACCGGGAAAATGCGAAAAAATATCCCGAAGATGATCAATACATCGACCTTGGCACGCGGAAACAGCAGCAAATACCCCCCCATCACCCCCGCAATCGCCCCCGAAGCCCCTATCATCGGCACGCCCGAATAAGGGTCTGCAAAAATCTGCAGCGCAGCTGCCGCCAGCCCGGATAAAAGGTAGAACCCTAGGTAGCGGATATGGCCCAGAATATCCTCAAGGTTATCGCCAAAAATCCATAAAAACAGCATGTTTCCGGCCAGATGCATGAGGCCGCCGTGCAAAAACATCGAGGTCAGCACAGTTTCCAGCCCCACCCCCGCCAAGACCCGGCGCGGTACCAGCCCCCATTCGACATAGAACATGGAAAGCTGCGGCTCGTTCGGGATCGCCAGCCAGTAGCTGAAAAATATCCCGATATTCAGGAGAATAAGCGCATAGGTGACATAAGGCACCCGCCCCGAAGGGTTATGATCACGGATCGGAAACATAGCGCCAAACTTCCCGATCCGCGTGCAGGCGTCAAGAGGTGATCAGGCCTCTCCCATCTCGGCCAGAAGCTGTGCATTGCCGCCAGAGGCGGTGGTATCAATGCACACATGCCGTTCCAGCCGCACATGTGCGGCATCGGGCATCCCGCCGATCAGGGGCAAAATCGGCCCCTCGCGCGCCGCCAACGCCTGCGCATAGGCGCGCCCCTGTTCCGCATCACCCCACCACAAGGCACCGGAGAACCCTTGCAGCGCGGTGAGTGGATCGGCGGCCAATCGGCCCGCCTCTACTGCTTCGCCCCCCAATGCGCGCACAGCCTCGGCCTGTGCCAGTACCTGCTCCCAACTGGGGCCAAGGCAAAGCAGTGGCTGGCGGGCATAGGCCGAAAGTCGGTTGGATTCGCCCGTCGGCCCCGGCATGTTCAGCACATGGATCGCTTGGTGTAAGGGGGCTTCGGACTGCAAGGAGCGCGCCACGCTTGCCGCCTCGCTGTCTGCCATGTCCCCGCCCAGAACGGGGGGCGCAACATGGGTAAAGCGCGCAATGTAATCCGGCCCCCCCGCCTTTGGCCCGGTGCCTGAAAGCCCTTCGCCGCCGAAGGGCTGGCTGCCCACCACCGCACCGACTTGGTTACGGTTCACATAGGTATTGCCCACGCAAATCTGGCTGACCACGCGCTCTACCCGGTCATCAATTCGGCTGTGCAGGCCAAAGGTCAGCCCGTATCCGGTGGCGTTCACCTGCGCGATCAGCGCGTTCAACCCACCCGTGCGCCAAGGGGCCACATGCAGCACCGGGCCAAAGATTTCGCGCGGCAAATCCTTGATGGAATTCACCGCAATGACCGTGGGCGCGATAAACGTGCCGCCTTGAGGCACAGTGCATTCCTTCAGCACCCGACCCTGCGCCCGCGCCGCCTCGATATAGGCGCGAATATCGGCCTGTGCTTCGGCGTCAATCACCGGGCCGATGTCGGTGGCCAGATGCCACGGGTCGCCAGCCTCTAACTCATCCATCGCGCCGAAAAGCATTTCCAGCATCGTGTCACGGATGTCTTCTTGCAGGTAAAGGCAGCGCAGCGCCGAACAGCGTTGCCCCGCCGATTGGAAGGATGAGGCCAAAATATCGCGCACCGCCTGCTCGGGCAGGGCCGTGCTATCGACCACCATCGCATTCAGCCCCCCGGTTTCCGCGATCAGCGGCGCTGTCGGGTCCAGATGTGCAGCCATGTTGCGCCGAATACGCAGCGCGGTTTCCGTTGATCCGGTAATACACACACCGTTAACGCGCGCATCCCCGGTGATGGCCGCACCGACAACCGCACCTTCGCCGGGCAACAGTTGCAAAGCTGTGACCGGAACCCCTGCCTTATGCAGCAACTCTACCGCTAGAGCGGCGATTAGACCGGTCTGCTCAGCCGGTTTTGCCAGCACCGCATTGCCCGCCGCCAGTGCAGCCGCAATCTGGCCCGAGAAAATCGCCAAAGGAAAATTCCACGGGCTGATGCAAGCGAAAAGCCCTCGCGCAGGGGCGCTAAGTGCCTCGCCCTGATCGGCGTAATAACGCAAGAAATCTACCGCCTCGCGCAATTCGCCCACCGCATCAGATAGGGTCTTGCCGGCCTCGCGCGCCAGCAGCGCGAAAATCGTGCCAAACTCGGCCTCATACAAGTCTGCGGCACGGCGTAGCACGGCCGCACGTTCCGCAGGGGCCGCATCCCACGGCCTTGCCGCAGCCAGTGCGGTTTCCACATCGGGGGCAGAGGCGGGCAGCACATGCCCCACCACATCCCCTGTCGCGGGGTTTGTCACCACCACCCGCACCCCGCCCGCAACCGGGCCTGCCAACATTGGGCGGGCCTCAAACAGCGTTTCCTCAAACGGCACGCGCGCGGCCTCAATCGTGGCTAGGTCGGCGCTGTCGCTCAAATCCCAGCCTTTGGAATTGCGGCGCTTGCCAAAGAGCGTTGGCCCCGTTGCCAGCACCGGGCTTTCCAACACCGCCATCGCCTCCAACGCCGCTATCGGGCAGGCGGCGACCACTTCGGGCCGCACCGTCTCATCCACGATCTGGTTGACGAAACTGCTGTTTGCGCCATTCTCCAGCAAGCGCCGCACGAGATAGGCCAGCAGGTCGCGATGCGCCCCTACTGGCGCATAAATCCGGCAGCGTGTGCCTTCTTGCTCCAGCACAATATCATGCAGCCGCTCGCCCATGCCATGCAGGCGCTGAAATTCAAAGACGCGCTTGTCATGGGCCATTTCCAACACGGCGGCCATGGTATGGGCGTTATGGGTTGCAAATTGCGGGTAAATCCGGTCGGTCATGCTCAAAATCTTTTTGGCATTGGCGATGTAACTTACATCGGTGGATTGTTTGCGCGTGAAAACAGGGAAGCTTTCCAACCCCATCACCTGCGCGCGTTTCACTTCCGTGTCCCAATAAGCCCCTTTGACCAAGCGCACCATGATCTTGCGGTCCAGCCGCTCAGCCAGCCCGTAAAGCCAGTCAATCACCGCCCCGGCGCGGCGCCCATAAGCCTGCACCACCACGCCAAACCCATCCCAGCCCTTCAGCGCCTTGTCCGAAAGCACAGCCTCAACAACCTGCAACGACAGGGCCAGACGATCCGCCTCCTCAGCGTCGATGTTAAAGCCTAATCCCGCCGCCTTGGCCAACCCCGCCAATGCGCGCACGCGCGGCACCAACTCCTCTATCACCCGCTCATGCTTGGCGAATTCATAGCGGGGGTGCAGTGCAGAAAGCTTCACCGAAATGCCCGGATTGTCGCGAATGTCCTTCGATTTTGCTGCCTTGGCAATCGAGGTAATCGCCGCCGTATAGGCCAGATGATAACGCCGCGCGTCGGCTTCCGTGCGTGCCGCCTCGCCCAACATGTCATAGGAATAGGTATAGCCCTTGGCCTCCAACCCTTGCGCGCGTTTCATCGCGGCCTCGATGGTTTCGCCCAGCACAAATTGCTTGCCCATTTCTTTCATCGCGCGAGTTACGGCGGTGCGGATCACCGGCTCTCCCAAACGTTTCACCGCACCGCGCAGGCTTGCAGCAACCCCCGGCTGGCGGTCATCCAGCACCCGGCCTGTCAGCATCAAGGCCCAGGTCGAGGCATTCACGAGGCTGGAGGCCGAATGCCCCAGATGTTTGCCCCAATCGGAAGGCGCGATCTTGTCTTCAATCAACGCATCCATCGTATCGGCATCCGGTACGCGTAGCAGGGCCTCGGCCAAACACATCAGCGCAATGCCCTCATCGGTGGAAAGCCCGTATTCCGCGAGGAAAACCTCCATCAACCCCGGCTTGGCGCTGGCGCGGATGGCGCGCACCAAATCTATGCCGCTTGCGGCAATCCGCGCCCGCGTCTCGGCGCTTAGATCTGCCTCGGCAATAAGCTCGTGCAGCAGCACTGCCTCCGGGTGCAGAGCGTTCTGGTTAACAGTCGTCCAAGCGGTTTCAATGGAATCACGGGGCATGGGCAAATACTCCTCTTTCCCCTAATATATCGCTGAATCAAAAGACGCTCGTCCCGATTTACGCCATTCCGCAGGCGTTTCGGCCGTTTCAATGGAGAAAAGCCATGCCAACAGAGCCTTCCAACCTTGACCGCTTCGATCTGGCTATTCTGCGCGTGCTTGCCACCGAAGGCCGGATCAGTGCGACAGAGCTTGCGCGCCGAATCGGACTGTCAAAATCCCCCACGCAGGCGCGGATGAAGCGGCTGGAAGAGACCGGCGTCATCACCGCTTACCGCGCCCAATTGGACCAGATCAAAATGGGTCAGGCCCATGTCGCTTTTGTTGAGGTGCGCCTGTCAGACACTCGCGAGGCCGCGCTGCAAGCCTTCAACAAAGCCGTTCGGGCGGTCCCGGAGGTGGAGCAATGCCATATGATGGCCAGCCGCTTTGACTATCTTTTGAAAGTGCGAACGGGCGATATTCAGGATTATCGCCGCGTGCTGGGCCAGAGAATATCATCACTGCCGCATGTTTCCTCTACCTCCACCCATGTTGCGATGGAGGCGGTGAAAGAGACGGGGGTTTGACGCGCTATGCCTCCAGCAGCAGCGCCGAGCCTATCCCCCCGGCGGCAGCAATAGCGGCAAGGCCAAAGCCATGGTCAAGATCGGCCCAAAGCCGCGCGGCCAGAATTGCGCCCGAGGCCCCGATGGGATGGCCGCGCGCCAAAGCGCCGCCGCCGAGATTGATGATATCCGGGTCCAGCCCCGCACCGGCGATGCAGGCCAGTGCTTGCACGGCATAGGCCTCCATCATCTCGATACGCGCCAGCCGCGGGCGGGGGGAAAGAACCCGGGCAATCGCCCCTAAAGGGGCAAGCCCAGGTTCTTCGGGGACGCCCCCAAGGGTCGCCCCGGCCGCGATATGCAAAGCGCGCGCGGCTTTGCGGGCGATGGGCTCGGACACAACCAGACAAAACGCGGCACCATCGGCGGCAACGGCTGTGTTAGCAGCAGTGATCGTGCCTGTAATCACTTTGGCCCGCGCTGCAATCTCCGGGGTCAGGGCACGGGTAAATCCATCGCGCGCGCCTTCGGGCAGTGCCACGATCTCGGGCATCAGCGCCGCGCGCGCCAAGCGGTGTGAGCGCACTGCCCAGGCATCCTGCGCCGCCCGCGAAATCCCCAAACGCGTTGCTAAATCCGCCGCTGCTTTATGCATCGCAGGGTCGCGCCCCGGCCATGGCGTGAAGGGCGGCGCATCATATTGCACGGGCGCGCCCCCCTGCGGGTCCGTCCGCAACCGCAAAGGCCTGCGCGAATAGCTCTCTGCCCCCCCCGCCAGCACCACCTGCGCCGCCCCGCTTTGCACCAAGGCCCGCGCAAGGATAACCGCATCTAAGCCCCCTACGCATTGCCGATCAATGCTCAGCCCCGCCACGGCGTCCGGCAAACCTGCCGCCAGTGCCGCCAGCCGTGCCGGGTTTCCGCCCGCGCCCAAAGCGTTGGAAAGGATCACCTCATCCACCCGCGCGCCGTCAATCCCCGCGTCGATAAGGCAGGCCTGCATCACTGGCGCTGCCAGCTCATGCGCCAAGAGCCGCGCAAAGGCACCGCCCAGAGGCATCACGGCCGTGCGCCGCGCCGCAATGATGAAAGCGCGGCTCATTCCATCCCCCGCGCCAGATCCTGCGCCAGCGCCCGCAGATCCACCTTGCCTGCGGGCAACATTGGCCAATCACCGCGCCAATGCAGCCGCTTGGGCGCAATCAGCGGCCCAAACTGCGCGCGCAGGGTCGCCAAAATCACAGCATCCTCTGCCCCACCCATCAGCACAGCCTCCAAAACCTGTCCGCGCAATCCGTCGGCACGCGGTAGCACCGCCGCGCGCAACACGCCGGGAAGCGAGAGCAAGAACGCCTCCATCGCCTCAGGATAGGCATTTTGCCCGGCCACTGTCACCATCCGGTCCGCGCGGCCTATCAGCACCAATTGCCCCGCCTCCAACC
>ERZ889078.3303-NODE-3303-length-10768-cov-13.531317_pt1 | contig 10768 bp, 11 predicted proteins | sample MGYA00521266_ERZ889078 | MGnify/ENA primary metagenome ERZ889078 (study PRJEB32303, sample SAMEA104408618) | aquatic metagenome | biome: Brackish water; feature: Pelagic; material: water | place: Baltic Sea | collected 2014-06-16T06:34:00 | depth 76,534 m ... | reverse complement strand
GACATTGTGGCGTCTTCTTTCAACTCTTCGGCTATCGTTTCCACGACTTCTTCGAGTTTTGATTCGATACCATTTTTTTGCTCAAAGTTTTTGATGACGTTTCTAACTTCTTCGCCAGTAATGTTTTCTTTTTTATACAAGAGAGCGACCATGTCTTCGATAGCCATTCTGTATTCTTCAAGTCTAATCACAACCGCTTCGTATCTCTCTTGAAGCGAAGTTTTAATAAACTCATCCATTTTTTCAGCCATTTTTTCACTATATTCACGAGACGCTTGCTGTTGTCCGCCGATGAAAGAGTGTCTACTTTTTTCTAGCACCATTAAGCCAGCGATATCGCTCATGCCGTAAGTTTGAACCATGGACTTGATGATGTCCGTCGCTCTTTCCAAGTCATTTCCAGCGCCCGTGGAGATTTCGCCTATAAAAACTTGTTCGGCCGCTCGGCCGCCAAGAAGCACGTCGACTTCCGCCCAAAGTTCGTGGCGTTGCATCATAAACTTGTCTTCTTCGGGTTTGTTTAGAGTGTACCCAAGCGCCGCCAAGCCACGAGGCACTATGGAAACTTTCGACACTTTTTTGGCGCCAACCGTGGTTTCCGCCAAAAGAGCGTGTCCGCTTTCGTGATACGCCACTATTTTTTTCTCTTTAGGATTAATGCGACGAGATTTTTTGGCAAGTCCCGCTATTGCGCGCTCAACCGACTCAAACAAATCTTTTTGTTTTACGGTTTTCTGACTTTTGCGTCCAGCTAAAAGCGCGGCTTCGTTTATAACGTTTGCCAAATCCGCTCCAGCCAAACCGGCGGTCAATCTCGCAATCTCTTCTATTTGAACGTCGGCGTCCATTTTTACGTTTTTCATGTGCACGTTTAATATTTTTACGCGCCCCGCAAAGTCTGGTTTGTCCACAAGAACTTGTCTGTCAAAACGCCCTGGTCTCATAAGAGCTTGGTCAAGGACTTCGGGCCTGTTCGTAGCGGCTAAAACAATAACGGGAACGTTTGGTCCAAAACCATCCATCTCGGCCAAAAGCTGGTTTAACGTCTGCTCTCTCTCGTCGTTTCCACCCATCACTCCGCCAGCGGCGCGACTCTTTCCAATGGCGTCGATCTCGTCGATGAAGATAATGCTCGGAGCGTCTCTTTTGGCTTGCTCAAACAAGTCTCTAACTCGAGCCGCTCCAACGCCTACGAACATCTCAATAAAGCTGGAACCGCTAACGGAGAAAAATGGCACTTCGGCTTCGCCGGCGACGGCCTTTGCAAGTAACGTCTTACCAGTTCCAGGAGAACCGACCAACAGAACGCCTTTGGGGATTTTCGCGCCTATTTCCACGTATCGGCCTGGATACTTTAAGAAATCCACAATCTCTTGAACTTCTTCTTTGGCTTCTTCAACTCCGGCCACGTCGTCAAATTTCGTATCCGGTTTTTCGGAATTGACCAATTTTTTCGAATTTCCCATGCCAAGTAATCCACCGCCCATGCTCTTTTGCATACGACCGGCGAAAAACATCCAAATGCCTATAATAATCAAAAACGGAAACAACCATCCGAACATTTCCGTAAACCAATTCGTCTCGCTAAAACCAGCGTATTCTATGCCTTGTTTGTCAAGTGACTCTACGAGTCTAGTATCGCCTTTAACGATTCTAGTCGTATAGGTTTGCGCGCCGTCGGTTGACACCGCCTTGATGTAACTTTGCCCTATTTCCACTTTGCCTACGCTTTTAGAGTCCACTAAAGATTTAAGCTCTGAATAACTAACCTGCTTTGTTCGCGTATTCGCCCCAGTGAGTGATTGATTGCTTCCCGTGCCATCGCCAATTACAACTTTAAAAAGCAAAATCACCACAACCGAAAAAACGGCAAACGTGATGAGTGGATTTTGATTGAAAAAATTATTATTCTTATCGTCTTTTTGCGCCATGTTATTTCTCTTCTTTTTTTAAAATTAAAGTAATCCACTCTTCTTGTGGTATTCTTTGTAGCGTTGTTAAATCTTTATAATATGACAAAACCTTAGCCTCGTACGTATTGAGGATTCCGGACAATATCAAAATTCCATTCTCTTCAAGCGCGTTTTTCAAATCTTTGGCTATAAAAGTCAAAACGTCGGCGACTATGTTCGCGCACACGACGTTGTATTTTTTGTCCGTTTTGTTAGATGAGCCTTCCCATATATTCGCAAATTCCAAATTGTTAAGCTTCGCGTTTACGACGCTATTTTCAACCGAAACCGGGTCTGTGTCGCAAGCGTCGACTATCGCGTTTAATTTCATCGCGGCGATGCTCAAGATGCCGCTTCCACAACCCACGTCCAAAACTTTGTCTTGCGCTTTAACGTAACTTGAAATTGCTTTTAGACATGAAGCGGTTGTTGGATGATGTCCAGTTCCAAACGCGAGCGCCGGGTCAATGACAATGTTAACTAAATCTGGATTTTCTGGCGCCCAAGTAGGATGAACGTAAAATTTATCAATGGCGATTGGTTCTACGCTTTTTTGATAATTTTCAACCCAGTCGCTGTTTTGCAGTTTGTTTTGAACGCATTCGAGCTCTATGGTTGTTTTGAGCGCTTTTTGAAGCGCTTGCGCGAATTGCTCCAATCCCCAAACGAACGTGTCAAGTTCTTCTTCGCTTCTAATTATAAAGCCATTGTCGATTTCTTCAAAACCAACTGGCAAGGTGTCTGATAAAAAGTCTGAGAAAAGCGAGTGGTGAGAGGAAACTTTAACTACTAACTCGTAGTAATGCTCGAGCATTACTCCGCTATACCCAATACGGCGCCAAGTTTTTCTTTTAGCACCTGAGGAGTGAATGGCTTGACTATGTAGTTGTTTACGCCCGCTTTAAGAGCGGTGATAACCTCGGATTTACCACCTTCGGTCGTCACCATAATGATAGGAGTGTCTTTGAAGCGCGCATCCGCGCGAACCTTAATCACAAGCTCGAGGCCATTCATTTCAGGCATATTCCAGTCCGTAATCAACATGTCGATATCTGGATTGGCGTCCATTTGGGCCCAACCCTCAACACCGTCGGCGCCTTCAAGTATATCTTTATAACCAAGACGAGCTAAAGTATTTTTTATAATGCGTCGCATTGTGGAACTATCGTCAACAACAAGTAATTTCAATTGAAATCCTTTTTAATAATTTGCAAATTTATCTCTAATAATATCGAAATTTTGTTAATTATACCATTAATTCAATAGTTTAAACATTTTTGGCAAGTCTATTCTTCCCTCATAGTAAGCTTTTCCTATGATAACGCCATCGACTTCTTTTGTCGCTATAAGAGCTTTTATATCATCTTCGTCTTTAACGCCGCCACTTGCGATTGTGCTTACTCCGCTCGCTCTAGCGATATCCAAAGTAAACTCGACGTTGACTCCGCTCAGGGTTCCGTCTTTACCCACGTCGGTACAAATAATGGCTTGCACTCCGGCGTTTGCGAACTCGCGCGCCAAGTCGGTCGCTTTCATGTCGCTAACTTCGCCCCAACCTTCGACGGCTACGTACCCGTCAATGGCGTCTATTCCTACGGCTATGGGATATTTTGCCGCCATCTCTTTTACGAATTGAGGATTTTTAACCGCGATTGAGCCCAATATGATTCTGTCGATTCCGATTGCGAGCATTTTTTGTATGGTCGCTTCGTCGCGAATGCCGCCGCCGAGTTCAAGTTTGACGTTACAGTTTTCTCGAATTTTTATTATCTGTTCCAAATTTTTTGGCTCGCCCGCGAAGGCTCCGTTTAGGTCGACCAAGTGAACCCACTCCGCCCCCATCTCTTCAAACTTTTTCACCAAACTCCAAGGCTCGTCCGAATAAATTTTCGCGCTATCCATGAGACCTTTTGTGAGTCTAACCGCCTTGCCGTCTTTTAAGTCTATCGCCGGGTAAAGTGTCATCTATAATCCTATAAAGTTTTTAAGTATTTTAAGCCCATTTTCATGGCTTTTTTCTGGGTGTGGCTGAATTCCCATTACGTTACCGTGGGTAACAGCCGACGTAAATTCGTAACCATACTCGGTGGTGCCGATGATATCCTCCGCGTTCGCGCAATTCACGTGATACGTATGAACGAAATAGAGATAATGCTCTTCGTCTAAATCTTTAAACAGAGGATGATTTGTCGTAAACATCCTGTTCCAGCCCATATGTGGAACCTTTAGCGGTTCGCTAAACGCCGAGACGTCAAACGCGGTCACGCTTCCTTTGATAATGCCCAAACCTTCGTGGTGACCAAACTCTTCGCTAGATTCGAAAAGCAACTGCATGCCAAGACATATTCCCAGCATGTATTTTCCACTCGCGGCGAACTCTTTTAAAGGTTCAATCATGCCCCTGTCTCGGAGATGTTCCATGGCGTCTCCAAAAGCGCCGACGCCTGGTAAAATCAGCTTGTCGTAATCTTTAAATTTACTTGGGTCGCTCTCAACCACCGTCTCTTTCCCAAGTTTTGCGAAGGCGTTTTTCACGCTCGCCAAATTGCCCATGTTATAATCTACTATCGCTATCATTTCTCAACCGCGCTTTTGGTGAATTTTATGTAAATGGCCAGACCGATAAGAAGCATCGCCACCCCCGCGATGATGTACATGGCGTAAATCAACTCGCTTGGATCGCTTATCGCGAACTTAAAGACGAGCATCAGCGCTTCAATCGAGAGAGCGATGATGATTGAACCCAAGAACTTGACCATGGTTTTATGCGGACCGGATATGTCGTTGTCTTTACTCCAACCGAGGACTTCCTCTTCCACTAGTGTTTTGGATAAGTCGAATATCGCCAGCGCCAAAGTGAGCAGAATCGTCGCTTCGAACACGTATTTTATCTTAAAATTATCGGGAGTGATTTCGTTTTGAAAGAAACTTTCGGCGCCTTTTACGAATAACAGCAAAGCGACCGCCATTAAGGAAAACGCGAAGAGAGCGTAGGAGGATTTGAAAAAATAGTTGAAAAATAGTTCCGCTCTGTCAAGATGCGATATTTTTATGACTTCTTCAAGAGGCATGTCCAAACACGCCACGAACTGCAACTCGCCGTCCTTGCCAAATACGGGCTGAGAGGCCGTTACGCACAAGCCGCCGCTCGCTGAAGGATAAGGGTCCGTAATGTTGCATTTCACAGCTCTTATGGCGTGATAGTAATACGCCTTCGAGCTCCTGTCCTCGCCTTTGCCTTTGGTTCTTTCTTGCGCCGCGTAAGTGTCCGTTATTTGCGTGCCTGCCGCGTCGAGAACGTAAACGCCATCGCAGTTTTTAAGCTTCGATTTAATCTGTATGAGACTGCTAAGCAACTGCTCTTTGGTGAATGGCTTTCCAACCGGTATTTCTCTTGAAAATAAACCGCAAAAATAAGCTTTCGCCTTGTCGCGTTCATCCAAAAACCGTTGCATATCCGAGTTTGCCATATTTCGATTCCTTGAATTTTATAAATAAGATTTTAACGAAACTTGGCTAATAATTAACTTTGCTTTAGCCATTGCCAATAAGGTATAATGGCGCTAATGAATGAAAATATTAAAAAAATAGCCATAGTCAGACTATCGGCTCTTGGAGACATTGTCAACAGCGCGATTGTTTTGCAATTCATAAAGGCCCAATATCCGCAATCCGAGATAGATTGGATTACGGAAGAAGTTCTCGCGCCTCTATTGAAAAATCACCCTCTTATCAATGACGTTCATACCGTAAATCTTAAAAAATTAAAAAGAGAGATGAGTTTCAAACTCTTCAAAGAGACTATAAAAAAACTTCGCTCACTTGGACCTTACGATATCGTCATAGATATGCAAGGGCTCATAAAATCGGCTATTGTCGCTCGTCTCGTTAGTAAAAACACGCATGGTTTTGACAAAAATTCCACTAGGGAATCCTTGGCTGCGCTTTTTTATAAAACCGGCTCCAACGTCTCATATGAAACGTCCGTAGTCAAACGCAACTGTTTCGTAGTTGGCGACGCTCTGGAATTCGAGATAAGCGACGAGATGATTTTAAACAAAACTCCCATATTTCCAATAAACGAAAATTTTGAACTGCGAAGCGACAAAAAAAACGTCGCCATCGTCATAGGGGCTTCTTGGGAGTCCAAAATATATCCAAAAGAGTTCATTGTTGAAATTTGCGAAGAGTTGCAAGAACAATGCTATATTATTTGGGGTGGCGAAGCGGAAAGAGCCAACGCGCAATGGATTTGCGACAACTCGGAGTTCGCCTCGCTCGCGCCAAAACTTGAACTTCCCGAGCTTGTATCCTTTATCTCCGCAATGAATTTGCTCATAGGCAACGATACCGGACCAACGCACATGGCTTGGGCGCAGAACGTCCCTTCCATAACTTTGCTCGGCCCGACAACCACGAGAATGATTTACGAAACGCCAAAGAACGTCGGGATAAAATCGCCATCCAAAGTGAATATACTAAAAATTGACAAAAATGACTTTTCGATAAAAATTCTTGACCCCAAAGAAGTTGTCAAAACAGCCAAGGAACTCTTAAATGACGGGGTATAGAGCGCTACTGATTTTAGAAACCATTCTTATGGCGTTGCCAAAAAGCGCAAGAAAATCATTTTTCAACTTCTTGGCGTTTATCGCCTACAACGTCTCTTCGAGATACAAAAAAGTCGCGAAGGACAACCTCAACTTCGCGTTTGACGGAAAAATGAGTCAAGAAGAGATAGAATCCATTACCAAGTATAGTTTCAAAAATCTGCTTTACAATTTTTTGCAACTCATGGAGCTTCGCCACATGAGCAAGGATGAGCTGGAATCCAAGATAAGCATAGTGAACAAAGAAGCGGTGGATAGGGTTCGCGCGCAAGGAAGAGCCGTCATATACGTAACGACGCACTATTCGTCTTGGGAACTCGGCGGCGCTTCCATCGGCGCGTTCGTCGAACCGCTCGCCGCCGTTTACAAAAAAATGAAAAATGGCGTTTACGAGGAGTGGCTGCTCGAAGCTCGCGCCAGATTTGGCAATACCAATCTGGAGAAAAGCAACGTCGTCAAACCGCTCATAAAGCTTATTAAAGCTGGAAAAGCCTCGGGTTTGCTTATAGACACGAACATAAATCCCAACGAGGGGACCATGGTCGAGTTTATGGGAAAATCGATTCGCCAAACTACGACTCCCGCGTACTTGGCTAGAAAATTCAACGCGGCCATCATACCAGTAACAATCAGAACGAACGATGAGGAAAATTACACTTTAATCTTTTTTGACGAAATCCCAGTCGCCAAAACGGACAACGAAGAGCAAGACGTTCAAAACGCCACGCAACTTCAAGCCGATTGGCTAACCGCGCTCATAAGAAAAGAGCCGAAGTTTTGGTTTTGGCTTCACCGCAGATGGAAGAACGACCATCCAGAGATATACAACAATTAAATTGTTGTTCCTATCTCTCGGGTTCTCTCTTCAAAAAGCTTCAAAATAGTCAAGAAAAACGCGGTGATTGCGGGACCTAGAATCATTCCCCAAAAACCAAACGTCGTAAGCCCAGCGATGATTGCAAAGAAAATCACAAGCTCGTTCATGTGAGTGGCGCCGTCTTTTAAAACAATCTTGTTTATCTCTCTGATTATCAAAGGCTTTATAAACGTGTCCGCCACAATCGAAATAACCACAATCGAATACGCGGCGATAAAAACGGCGTTCGCGGTGTTGTCAATAGAGAATTCGTAAACCATAAACGGCATCCACATAATTACGCCTCCGACCACGGGAATTAAAGACGCGAAGCCGTACATTACGCCAAACAAAAGTCCATTGTATCCCATAAACGAAATAGCCAAACCAAAGAGCGCTCCCTCAAACATCGCGGTCGCGATAATCGAGTAAAAAACGACGTTCATGACGGAGGAGAGTTCTTCAATTAATTGGGTGCTCTCGTTCACGGACATTTGAACGATGCGCTTTAAAAATGAGATAATGACGTCTCCGTTTGATTGGGCGAAAAAGTAGAAAATTATAATTAAAAAAGCGTTCTTTAAAAATCCGGCGCTGAACGAGCCGACCGTTCCGGCGACACCCAAGGCGTTCGAGGTTAAGGAATTTACGTTGAGTTCTTTAATTACGTCGGCCATGTACGGTTTTAAAAAATCCAAATAAACGGGTGGAGCGTCCATAAAGTTTTTTATGTAAAGTTGCAAGTTTTTTAAGGCTTCGGGCTCTAGCGAATTTAGCTTGATGGTCAACGTCGCCAGAAAATAGCCAAGAGGCGCGAAAAACAAAACCGCTAAAAGTAGGCTGGAAAAAAACGCGGCTATGAGTCTGCCTTTAAACAATCCTTCAAAGCGCACTTGTATGTTCGCGGTTGATATGGCCAAAAGAGCGGCGATCGTAATGTCGAGCAAAAATGGCGAATAAAGAAGATACATCCAGTAAAGCGCCGTCGCGAAAAGAATTGCGGTAAAGTATTGTGGTTTCATTAGAATATTGTCCCATCTTCGTTTGTGCGCGACAAATTGAGCGCGTCGTAAGTTTTTGGAGTCGCCCTTCGGCCCTTCGCCGTTCGCTCCAAATATCCATTGGCTATAAGGTACGGCTCAAGCACGTCTTCAACGGTTCCCTCGTCTTCGCTCAGGGCCGCGGCTATCGTGCTCAGCCCCATGGCCCGGCCCTTCGCGTGGGCCAAAAGTCGTAAGAGTCTCAAATCCATCTCGTCAAAACCATGAGAGTTGATTCCCAATTCGTCTAGCGCGTATTGCGTGCGAAAGTGATTAATGTCTCGCTCGTCCACCACGTCCGCGAAATCTCTAACGCGACGAAGCAAACGCAGGGCGATACGAGGAGTTCCACGGCTGCGTTTGGATATTTCCTCGCAGGCTTCGTGAACAATTTCTTTGTTGAGTTTGCGAGACGCTTGCAAAATTATTTTCGACAACTCCCCCGAACTATAAAATTGCATGCGAAAACTCATGCCAAATCTATCGCGAAGCGGATTTGAAAGCATTCCCGCTCTCGTCGTCGCGCCGATTAGCGTGAAACGCGGCAAATCTATTTTTACCGTTTGGGCGGCGGGTCCGCTGCCTATGATGATGTCTATGCGGTAATCTTCCATGGACGAGTAAAGTATCTCTTCGACGGCGGGAGACAAGCGATGAATCTCGTCAATAAATAAAATGTCGCCCTCTTCGAGATTTGTGAGAATCGCCGCCAAATCGCCGCTTTTTTCTATCATTGGCGCCGCCGTGACTTTTATGTTCGTATTCATTTCATTTGCGATTATGAGGGCCAGAGTGGTTTTTCCAAGCCCTGGAGGCCCGTAAAAAAGCACGTGATCCAAGGCTTCGCCGCGCTTCTTACTAGCTTCGATGAAAACGCCTAGATTTTTTTTAATCTGCTCTTGTCCAATATATTCGTCCCAAGCGCCGGGGCGAAGCGTAATCTCGCTTGTCTCCTCGTCCGCGTTGAACGTTTCTATTTCCACCAGTCTTTCATTCATTAGTACGTATGTTCCTCTGTTGGAAATTTGCGAGAGGCGACCTCATCCGCGTATTTGTTTACAGCGTCCCTAACCAAAGCGGCTCCGTCCATGTATTTTTTTACAAATTTTGGAGTGAAGTCTTCAAAAAGGCCAAGCATATCCGAAAAAACGAGCACTTGCCCGTCCACGTCGACTCCGGCGCCTATTCCAATGACGGGAATGGAAACGGACTGCGCGACCTCTTTGGCGACGTCGGCTTTGGTGCCCTCGATCACCATGCAAAACGCGCCCGCGTTCTCTATCGCCTGAGCGTCTTTTAGCAGCTGCTCCCTCTCGTCTTGCGTTTTACCTTTGACTTTGTAACCGCCTTCGCTTCTAACGGACTGAGGAAGTAGCCCAATGTGTCCACATACCGCAATGCCGTTGTCCGTTAAATGCTTGACGATTTGCGCCTTGTCTTCGCCGCCCTCGATTTTTACGCAATCCGCCGGCGTTTGTTGAAAAACTTTTATGGCGTTGTCCAACGCGACGTCTTTGTTCACGTACGTTCCAAAAGGCATGTCGCATACCACAAAACTATTTTTGGCGCCCATGCACACCGCGTTTGTGTGATAAATCATTTGTTCTAGAGAAGCGCTTATGGTGTCGCTTTTACCGGCGAAACTCATGTTTAAGCTGTCTCCGACCAAAATAATGTCCGCGCTTTGCTCAAACAACTTCGCGAACAGCGCGTCATAGGCCGTTATCATCACCAACGACTTAACGCCTTTACTCTTTTTAATAGAAGAAATGGTTGGCTTTTTGTTCATTTAAACGCTCTTTTTTGGATTAATAAAAGTATTTTAACTAAAAATTGCTATAATTTGCGCCATATAGGAGAATTGTTTAATGGGTGTAAGAAGTGATTTAGAGGCGAGCTTTGATTTTGAAATTGTCGATGAATTTCTTGATCACTATTCTTTGATGGTGGACAGCATGGAAGTCATGATTTTAGATCTTGGCAGACCCAATATGTACGTCAGAAGCGTCAATGAGTTGTTTCGTGTTTTTCACAACATTAAATCAGCCTCTGGGTACCTAAGAATAGAACCAATGCTTAAACTCTCAAGCTTCGTCGAGGACGAACTTGAAGAGCTTAGGGTAAAAACGCCTCCCATATCCGAAGAGACGACAAATTGGTTGCTTTCCATAAGAGACATCTTCGCCGCCTGGCATGAAGATTTAAAACGCGACAACGAACTTAGCAAAATAAAATATTCTTTACTGAAAATACCAGACTTGGACAAATAAACATATGAAAAAATTAGTAGCGTACGTAACGTCTGGATAT
>ERZ889078.3297-NODE-3297-length-10775-cov-7.332743_pt1 | contig 10775 bp, 6 predicted proteins | sample MGYA00521266_ERZ889078 | MGnify/ENA primary metagenome ERZ889078 (study PRJEB32303, sample SAMEA104408618) | aquatic metagenome | biome: Brackish water; feature: Pelagic; material: water | place: Baltic Sea | collected 2014-06-16T06:34:00 | depth 76,534 m ... | reverse complement strand
AGTACTACAAGAATAAAGCCTATCCAGATGCCTTGTTTAATTACAAGAAATTGTTTGAATATGAATGTGTCGATGAGAATATGGCTCAAAATGTTTATGTCTACATGGGTAATGCCTATCGTGAATTAGACCACCTTGATACTGCCTTGATTTATTATGATGAAGGTTTAAGCATTATCCCTCAGAATAAATATTTATGGGAAAATAAGCTTTTCACCTTGAAGATGGTTGGTGATGAAGATTTGGTTCTCCAGGCGAAGATTGACATGTATGCAGCTTTTCCTGAAGACTCAGTTCTCGGAGAAGAAATTGCTGAAGACTACATCACATTCTCCATGTATCCAGAAGCCATTGCCATTGCTGAGCAACTACTTCTGACGAATCCTGACAATAAAAACCTCAGGAATATTATCCGTGAAGCAATCGAAGCGCAGGGTGGCGATGTGAGGGGTTTTGTAGAAGAAGAGTACAAGAATAATCCTGGAAATATCTCCAATGCTCAGGACTATGTCCGTGTACTTCGCAATGCTGGCGAAAATGATACTGCTATCAAAGTCCTGGAAGGAATTCTAACTATTTCACCAGGAATGACCAATATCATGAAAGATCTTGTTGAAGCTTATCGTGAATTAGGTCAAACCAAAACAGTTATCAGTTGGTTGGAGAAATTAAATACAGCCAATCCTGAAGATGTTAGAATCTACTTTGATATGACACAGGCTTACATCGATGATGGTCAACTTAAATCAGCCATGTCATGGGCCGAAAAAGCCATTAATATGGATTCAAAAAATGGTCAGACCTATGCCAACCGGGCCTCTGTATTTGAAGCCGTAGGTCTAGCATGTGCTGGTTCTGTGCCAGATTTCGACGACAAACTCGTATTTATGATGGCATACGAAGATTATATCACTGCCAAATCAAAAGGCTATTTTAAAGCCTCCAATAAAATAGATTTTCTAAAAGAAGCACGTATTCCACAACAGGGTGACTGGTTCTTCAATCGAGATGAATACGTTAAAGGCACAACAGCTAAACCCAAGAAGGAATGTTATGCCTGGCTAAAACGTAGTGTCACCGCTCCAAAGCCTTAAAATAGGTTAATCATGAAACTAGTCATCGGGTGTGACCATGCTGCTTTTGACACAAAGAACGAGATAATTAAATATCTCAAGTCATTTGGACATGATATCGTCGATGAAGGTACTCACAGTCTGGATTCTGTTGATTATCCTGACTTTGCTGCCAATGTAAGCCTGAAAGTACAATCAGGCGATGCTGAGCGTGGAATACTGATATGCGGTACAGGTCTTGGTATGTCCATGGCTGCCAATCGCTTTAAGGGCATTCGGGCGGCTCTTTGCTTCAATGAGGAATTAGCTAAGCTTAGTAGGCTTCACAATGATGCAAATGTCCTCTGTCTAGGTGCAAGAACACAATCTATCGAATCAATGAAAAGCATTCTCTCTGTCTGGTTAACCACAGAGTGGGAGGGTGATAGACATGCAATCCGACTTAACAAAATTGAGCTAAATTCTCGAGGTCAAGATGCTGAATGAACTAAAAACGTCTGATCCAGCCCTATATGCTGCAATCATGGCCGAACGCGATCGCGAAAACGAAACATTAGAGTTAATCGCTTCAGAGAATTTTGTTAGCAAAGCTGTATTACAGGCAGCTGGCAGCGTTATGACTAACAAATATGCTGAGGGCTATCCCGGGAAACGGTACTACGGTGGTTGTGAGGCTGTAGATACAGCCGAGAATCTTGCCCGAGACCGTGTCAAGCAACTCTTTAATGCTGAATACGCTAATGTCCAACCCCACTCAGGTAGTCAGGCAAACATGTCCGTGTATTTCACCTTGGTGAATCCAGGTGATACAGTCCTTGGTATGGATTTATCTCATGGAGGTCATTTAACCCATGGTTCTCATGTAAATTTCTCAGGTAAATTTTACAAGATCGTAGCCTATGGTGTCAATGCGGAAACCGGGTATATCGACTATGATATGGTTCGTGACCAGGCAAAAAAGCATCACCCCAAAATGATCATAGCGGGGGGATCCGCTTACCCGAGACATTATGATTTTAAATTGTTTAGAGAAATTGCTGATGAAGTCGGTGCATTTCTTATGGCTGATGTTGCCCATCCCGCTGGATTAATCGCAGCAGGAGAGCATCCAAGCCCCATGCCACACTGCCATGTTGTTACCTCAACCACTCATAAAACCCTACGCGGACCCCGTGGTGGATTGGTGATGATGGGTAAGGATTTTGAGAATACCTTCGGCATAGTTGCTCCAAAATCTGGTCGTACCAAAATGATGAGTGAGCTTCTGGATAGCACTGTGATGCCTGGCATACAGGGTGGTCCGCTCATGCACGTAATTGCTGCTAAAGCAGTGGCATTTGGTGAGGCGCTAAAACCATCATTTAAAACCTATGCCAAACAGGTCATATCTAACGCAAAAACACTGGGACTTGCGCTTAATGACTATGGCTTTAAACTTATCTCCGGTGGAACAGATAACCACTTACTTCTTATTGATTTAACATCAAATAATATCAGTGGTAAAAAAGCGGAGAACCTGCTGGAAGAAGCAGGAATGACCACCAATAAGAATATGGTTCCATTTGATCAACGAAGTCCCCTAATAACAAGTGGTATTCGTATAGGAACTGCAGCCTTAACCACACGTGGTTTTAAGGAAAATGAGATGAAATTGATAGCTGGGTACATCAATGAAGTCATTTCTGAACCAGATAATGACCGTGTCAATCAGTCAGTGCGCTCCAAGGTTCGAGAACTTGTCAAGGACTTCCCTCATTATCAGGATGTAGAGTAGAAATACTTATGAATTGTCCCCAATGTCAACAGGGTGATACACGAGTAATTGATTCGCGTCACACACAAGATGGTCGAGCTATTAGACGACGTCGGGAATGTGGTAGTTGTTCATACCGTTTTACCACCTATGAATATGTTGAGACCCAACCCCTACTGGTTATCAAAAGTAATCAACGGCGTGAACCGTTTGATCGAGAAAAAATTCTCAAAAGCATTGCAATCGCATGTAGCAAAAGACCTGTAAACAGCGCACAGATGAGCCAAACGGTAGATTTGGTGATACAGGATGTAAATACTTTTGGATCTTCCGAAGTACATGCAAAAGATGTCGGCGAACTGGTGATGAAACACCTGAAGGACCTGGATGAAATTGCCTACGTCAGATTTGCCAGTGTTTACCGGAAATTCGAAGATGTTAATGAGTTCAGAGCGGAATTGGACGACATCTAAATTCATGAAAACGATCTGATTCAGAAATGTATTCATATGATCGAGATTAAAAATATCCATAAATCATTTGGCGATCTGAAGGTCCTGGAAGGGGCCAGTATAAACGTTGAAGCTGGTCAGAGCCTAGTGGTTATGGGCAAAAGTGGACAGGGAAAAAGCGTTCTTCTAAAACTGATTACCCGCCTCCTATTTCCTGATTCAGGCCATATTTATATCGACGGTGATGATCTCGGTACACTCAATCAAAAACAACTTGGTGAATGTCGCCTCAAATTTGGAATGTTGTTCCAATCAGCTGCATTATTTGACAGTCTAAATATTTATGATAATGTGGGCATCGGCTTAAAAGCATATAACCGACATTCTGATGCAGAAATTGAGACGATTACCAAGGATAGTTTGGAGCGTGTGGGGCTGGTAGATGTGGGTCAAAAATTTCCTTCAGAATTGAGTGGTGGAATGCGTAAACGTGTTGGCTTGGCACGTGTAGTGGCCATGAAACCAAAGTACATTCTTTATGATGAGCCCACAACTGGGTTGGATCCAGTTACCAGTTCACAGATAGCCAAGTTGATTAAAGAAATGCAAGATGATTTAAATGTAACCAGCATTATTGTGACCCACGACATACCCACTGGCTTTTTTCTGGCGGATGAAATTGTTTTGCTGGATCAGGGGAACTTTTCCTTTGTTGGTAGCGTCCAAGAGATGAGAAAGTCAGAACTGAAATCTGTGCAGGATTTTATCAGCGGCTATACAGAGGAAGCAGATATAAAATTCAGGTAATAAGATGAAGAAATATCCCAAAATATACATGGATTCAACCGATACGATTCTTCATGATATTGTCCAGCATATCCCCGAGGTATCCATATCACTTGAGGGCTTAAATACTGGGAAATCCGTTGATTAGCGAAAGGCGCAATCCTATATTCGCCCGCTTTAATAAAGGAGAACTTTAAGACAGAAAACGTTACCGGGATTTTTTGATGAAAATCCGCCGAAAATACAATACGAACCTGGCGTTCATCTTTTTTAAAGTTGATACCGAATGTTATTAGTAATATTCGGTTTTTTTATGAATGAGGAGTTAGTTACAATGAAATTGAATAAAATGATTAATCTTACCATCGCAAGTCTGATGTTTTTATCAGTAGCATTCTCCCAGAGTGCCTTATTTCTGTTAATTGCCCCTGGTGCACGTGCAGGTGGTATGGGTGAAGCACAAGTTGCCCTTGCAGACGACTCCTATGCAACCTACTGGAATCCTGCTGGCCTTGGATTTCAAAGTGGCTATGAGGTTTCTGGAATGCACGTAAATTGGCTTCCCGGACTTGTAGATGACATGTACTATGACTTTCTGGCTGGAAGAGCACCAGTAGAGGGTCTCGGGGTCTTTGGCGGACATATTATCTATCTGAATGCTGGTGAACAACAGTACACAGATGCAAACGGAAATTCACTTGGAACCTTCCTGACTTATTTTTCTTCCGGAGCAATCAGCTACGCCACAATGGTTACGGAAAATTCAAGTGTCGGTTTTAATTTTAAAATTTTATATCAGCATCTTACAGACAAAAAAGTTGGCACCGAAGATACAAAAGGTACAGCAACAAATTTTGGATTTGATGTTGGTTACCTGAGTAAGGGATATTTCGGCGGCAAGCTGGATATAGGTGCCATGGTGGCCAATCTGGGCCCCAAAGTTATTTTCAACGACGAGGAACAAGCTGATCCTTTGCCTACAAACTTGAAGCTTGGTTTCAATATGCGTGTGTATGATTCGAAGTATAATAGCCTGAACCTGGTATATGATGTAAACAAGCTGCTCGTCGGTGAATATGCCTCCATGGATTGGGATGGCGATTTGAAAATTGGCGGCTATAATGACGATGGCAGCGAGAACCAATCAGGAAATTATAATAAAGACGGGCAGAATGAAATTGCCCACACAGATTCCTGGTGGAAGGGGATATTCACTTCATTCTTGGACGATTGGTATCTCGGTGGAGACCGCGATATGGATGGTGACAGGAAAATAGGAGGTTGGAATCTGATAGAAGGTCAAGACTCTTCCTACACGCAGTTAGCAGAAGATGGATTTTATAATGAAAACGGTGACCTGGAGATAGGTAATAGCGAGGATAGAAGTCCTGCTGATGAATTTAAATCGCTTATCCATAGTGTTGGTCTTGAATACTGGTACAATGAAATATTTGCAATTCGTTGCGGATACTATTATGATTCTGAAGGAAAGATTACTACACCAACCGTAGGAGCCGGTCTTCGTTATGGAAACTATGGCTTTGACTTTGGTTATACTGTGGCGGAGAAAACACATCCCCTGAACAATACCATGCGTTTCTCGCTTATGTTAAAATTTTAGGTATGATCGGACTCGTCTGATCATAGATCTATAATTTTTAACCCTTAAAGGTTCGCGGGGATATTATCAATCAATTTACAGTAAAATTCTTGCTGACTATTCTGGCAGTCCTATCTCTATCAGGACAGGAGCTGAGGGTCGCTGTCTTGCGAGTAGCCTTTCAACCGGATACGTCACCGGCAACGACTGGGGATGGTAGTTTTGTTCTGGAAGATACAGTTGATTTGGATTGTACTGATTGGTCGCTGGATCCACCTCCCCATGATCGGACCTATTTCCAGGATCACCTCACAGCAATGGACAATTACTGGCAACGGGTCAGTAACGGTGCAGTTCAGGTCAATATTGCTGAATCGGCTGTTTTTCCTCTTAATGAGGATGATGTTTACCAATTACCCCATGAGATGCTCTATTATCATCCATATTTAGAAGCATATGATGAAACGGAAAAACTTTTTGAGTTGAGTCGAGATGTCATTGCTCTCGCCGACCCTGACATCAATTTTGATGAGTACACTACTATTATTCTTGCACATGCAGGAATGGGCGGTGATTTCGCGTTTGCCCTTGATCCCACACCTGGCAATATTCCTTCAGCTTATCTTTCGCACTCAGATTTCCTTGATTATGGCTTTCTTCAAACCGGGGAGGGGAATCTTTCTGATTTAATCATCATCCCGGAGTCACAGAATTTTCTGCAGTATAAAGAAACACGTAGCCTTTTTGAAGACGCTGAGGATCCCTGCTTTTATCAGGTTGCCCTGAACGGGACGCTGGCATTAATGATTGGGTTTCATCTTGATTTGCCACCTTTATACAATACAGAAACCGGTGTTTCGCTTGTAGGTGGTTTTGCCCTCATGGATCAGGGCTCAAATAACTTTCATGGTATCGTACCAGCTTTTCCTGATCCTTTCACCAGAATAGCAAAGGGCTGGACGACACCAGAGGTGAGAGGGATTGGCGATACAGTCGAAGTCAGTGTGAATGATCCACCTGTAAAAATTCACATCAGTGATACTGAGTACTATCTCATTGAGAATCGTCAGAGAAATATGCTGCATCCCAGCAGCATGCCACTCTGGATTGACGAGCCCGGTTTTGATACTGTTTCTGTCGTTCTAAGTGGCAGTGGGGTGGTTGTTCAGGTCGATGAACAGCATGCCGGTTTGCCGGGTAATGGACTCAATATCTGGCATATAGATGAAAATGCACGATACACCGATGACAATCCCAATGGGGGAAGTATCCAATTGGTAGATTTTGTGGAAGCTGATGGTGCCCAGGATATGGGACATGCAACTCAATTGCTCTTTGCAGACTATCTGGAAACCGGCTGGTGGTTTGATCCATGGTTTGCAGGCAATGAGGGCTGGTTTCACCTTAATCGTTATGAAGACATTATTGGAGATAGCCTGCTCACGTTTAGTTCAAGCACCTTTCCGGCCACCACATCTAACACGGGAGCTCCCAGCCATTTAAGAATCGAGAATATTTCTAAAAATGGTTCTACCATGAGCTTTTCTATTTCATCGGATAGAATGGTTAGAAAAGACTCCATCTCCACCTTTATGGGATGGGGACCGACAGCCAACAGTCTGTGGGCTTTTAACATAGATTCTACACAAATAGTCGTAACCTCAATCGAAGCGGGATCTCTGACACAGACACCATCTTCGGTCGTAACTCCAGACGATGTACTCCTTTTTGATAGCGATAGTACTTTTCAGTTCCGATATCCCTGGATATTTCCAAATATGATCACGGGGGTCAATTTTATAAATGTTGAAACGGGTGCCACACACCCCAACACGAGGGCAAGTAGCCCCTTCGAGATTGTAATCAATCAAACTGTCCCGCTTACCTTGTCATATTTCGCTGAAAAAGATGATGGATTTGTTCTGGTCAAGTGGTTTGATGCACTTGGGCAAAGCACGATTGAAGGTCCATTACCTGGTCCACCCATCGCACGATTCCAGACCACATCAGGGATACAATCTTTTTATTCAGAGATATCTGATAATCCTAAGCCTGCAGGCGTGACGCCGGATCGTGATCCTGATGACCTCGCTTTGCTCGTTCCAGAAGCGCTGGATGTTATCTCATGGTCTACTGCTGAGAATGCATTAAAAATATCTCATTTGCCTTCAGAGGAATTTGATCTCCTTACTGTTAAAAAACCAATCCATATTATTCCATTGGATGCAGATCTGGACGGCCACTATGAGATTGCCCTCTTCTTTGAAAATTCAATTGAGATTATCAATCAGGCCGGAATTGCATATAATGGAACCCCTTTCCACGTGGACTCATATTCTGGTAATCCACTAATAGGTTCAACGGTTGCTGGCCAACTCAGTATATTTTTGCGTCATGATAACGGGTATTCCATATTTGACCTTGAAGGTGGTCTTATCGACAGCGGTGTTTTGCCAGAGGTCTCAGGTACTATCGATAATTACCTCAGTGTTACCGGCGGCTTAAGCCTGATTCTCAGCGACCAGGAACTGCTTTATTTTGAATATGATTCACTCATTGAAGGGATAGCCTTCTGGTCAGACCCACAGGGCAACAGAGCTGGAGATCGAGTTGTAGTTACACCAGCCGTTACCTCTTCAGCCATGCCAAGTATTAAATCCAGTTCTGTATACAACTACCCGAATCCGATCAAAGCGAGCACTACTACGATTCGTGCCTGGTTGGGTAATGTAGACAGCTGGTCAATCGAAATATTCTCTATGAATGGTGCTCAGGTGGTTCAGGTTGAACTGGACATACTTCAACGCAACAGCTATAACGAATGGGTTTGGGATGCCTCAGATGTATCCAATGGTGTTTACCTCGCGCAAATAGTTGCAGGGAAATCATCAGAGATTATCAAGATAGCCGTTATTCGATGAACAGTATTAAATTCATACTTTTCATCCTGAGCACAGGAAGCCTGCTATTTGGTCAGGGATTCAATCATCCTGAGCTGGAATGGAAATCTATTGAGGGTAAACATTTCATTGTGCACTATCATCAGAACACTGAATGGACCGCCAACGAAGCGCTCCATGTCGCTGATGACATCTATGACGGTATCACGTCACTATACAATTATAGACCTGAGGAAAAGACACAACTTATCATTAGAGATACAGATGATTATGCCAATGGTGGCGCTTATTATTTTGACAACAAGATCGAAATATGGGCCATGCCACTGGATTATATGCTTAGGGGATCTCACTTCTGGCTACGTGATGTTATCACCCATGAGTTCACTCATATCATAAGTTTACGTGCTGCCCGGAAAATGCATGGAAATGTGCCGGCTGCATATCTACAGGTTATTTCCTATGAGCCTGAACGCAGAGAAGATGTACTATATGGCTATCCAAATGGTATCGCGTCCTATCCACTTCCTTCTGTAGCGGTTCCCATGTGGTGGGCTGAAGGAATTGCACAATTTCAAAACGATACCACACGCTGGGATTGGTGGGATAGCAATCGTGATATGATCTTGCGGGATCGTATTAGTTATGATAAGGTGCTGACTCTTAACGAGATGGATGGATTCGGAAAAGTCGGGATCGGTAATGAAAGCGTGTACGATCATGGATTTGGATTTGTACGCTTTCTCACCCAGGAATATGGGCAAGATATTATCAAACGCATTACTGACCGTGTCAGCAGTCCCTTGAATTATAGCTTCTACAAGGCTCTGGAGGCTGAGACTGGAGTGTCAGCAAATAGACTATGGGCCGACTGGCTTACATCTCTCGCGGCTCGTCAGGCACTTTCCTTTAATGCAGATGAATCAATCAGTCCGGTCCACTTTATCCAGCGTGAGGGGGATGCCAACCACTACCCTAAATTTAATTCAACTGGCAAAAAACTGGGGTTTATCTCCAGTGCTGGTGAAACCTATCTTTCCATCACCGCATTATTTATCAAGGATAGCTCTGATACTGCAAAAAAACTACTTCCCGGTATTGAGGGCTTCGATTGGAGTCCCGACGGGGAGCACCTCGTTTATGCACGTAAGGAGTATTACGATGGGGGAATCCCTGATCCCCGTACCCGTGATCATTCGAGCCACAGCATTAAACCCTTTCTTTCCGGAAATGAAGTTTCAACCTGTGAAAGATGCCAGTTACTGATTAGTGGATCGAGATTCTCAGACTTATTCATTGTTCATCCAGACAGCCTGAAAGAAGAACGACAACTTACTTTTGGGGAGCGGGTAAAAAATCCAACCTGGTCACCCAGGGAAGATAAGATTGCTTTTGTGAATTTGCGTGATGGCACCAATAACCTGTGTCTGGCTTTTCCTGATAAACCTGATAGCATCCAGCAATTAACCTTTTTTGAACCTGGTACACAGGTTTATGCCCCGAAATGGTCACCACAGGGAGACCGGATTATTTTCGACTATACATCAGGAAGCAATCGGGATATTGCAGTTTATCATCTCTCAAGTGGTGTAATTGAGCCACTTCTCGCATCAGTGTGGGATGAACGTGATCCCGTTTTTAAGGGTGATTCAATAATTTATTATAGCGATGATCGAACCGGTGTGTTTAATGTTTATAAATACGACCTCCAAACCACAGACAATCCACGTGTTACCAATGTAGTTGGTGGCGCTTTTCAGGCTGAATGGCAAAATGATAAACTTTATTATTCACTTTATGATAGTCTGGGATTTAACATTGCTGTGCTTGACCAATCAGAATTGATACAGGTTCAGACTGCACCACTTACTGAATCCATTGATCGAATAATTGCCCCGACCTGGACGCGACATGAGAGCCAATTAAGCGCAACTGAATACGCTTTTCGGGCAGGACCATTGTTCCTACTTCCTCGTCTCCAGATTGAAATGGATCAATCGAAAAATGATGTTCTCTTTAAACCCGGTTTTTATTTCTTTTCTGATGAAATCATCAGTAATTACTCAATGATAGGTGGATTTGGACTGGCACCTAATCTTGATATGGATTTATTCCTTTCGGCTCAATACAAGGGGTTCTTACCCACTTTTACTTTTGAATTCTATCAGATGGTTCGTCACACAAATGAAGAATTGCTATACTATGGCGGGG